>Ga0157370_10009836_pt1 | contig 10135 bp, 5 predicted proteins | sample C35metaG_FD_113463 | JGI IMG/M metagenome (GOLD analysis project Ga0157370, IMG submission 113463) | Corn rhizosphere microbial communities from Kellogg Biological Station, Michigan, USA - C3-5 metaG | ecosystem: Host-associated > Plants > Roots > Rhizosphere > Soil | place: USA: Michigan... | reverse complement strand
GTAAAGATTTTATTTAATGGAATTGGTAAGGTAGGTTTGCCTCAATTACAGGATCTGAGAACAAATGAGATTTTTTAGAAAAAGCTTATTTTTTAATATATTTAAAATACTTCATTGGATTCCAGGTCAGATAACCTAAAGTCCTCGAAATGCCCAATGCCTGCAAATGATATATTTACTCCCATAATTCGACCAATCGAATTATAATAGTTGGTATTGAATATTTTCCTGTTATCAATAAATACGCTTACTTGCTTGTTTTCTACACGAAGCTCTAATTTACCGCCATTGCTGAGGTCATACCCCATTGCTCTTAAGTCGTGTTTTTTGCCATTCTTGATATTTTCCGAAAATCTGTAGCCAGTCCAGGCAACGCACTCGGGTTTAATTATGCCTAAATAATGTCTGCTAACCTCTCCATATACATAAACATCAACCTGGGAACATCTAACACCTGTTCTACTTCCTGAAGTGGTTATTTTTGTTGAAAGTTGAAAATTGTCACCACTTATATTTGTGGGTTTAATATTTGCAAATGAAATAAAAAACGTATGCAATGTATCGACTCCGGCGTGGAATGCATCTTTTGAAAATACCTGAACCATGCCCTGCTTTTCAATATCGGGGACAGAAACAGGATATACCCTCGTGGTATCATTCTGGTTCCAACCGGAAGCCGACCAGCCCTTAGTTTGTAGATAAACAAAGTTAGTGTCAATTACTCTATCTTTATAAAAGAGCAAAGGATAGTATCTTCCAGGGAGTTCATAATAATGACTTACCATAGTGTCAAGGAAATTGGTTCTTTTTAAACGGCCGTCTCCAAAGTCAATAGAGAAATTTGTTGTTGAATCAGGTAGATTCCCTTTAACATCCAATTTAAAGATTGCAGAGTGAGGAGTTAGCCCATTTGGATTCATACACAATAGTTTAACTCTTTTGAGTGCAAGTTCTTCGGTGCCTGATGGTTTCAGTACCATAACGGTTAGAATGAAAGCAACACATAAGAAAGCTCCAAGCACCAGCCAGGTTGCAGGTGTTTTGTCTTTCTTCGTGACCGGTATATTCTCAATTAATTGGACTTCGGGAGCTATTCTGTTTTCTTTTTGAATCGAATTTCTAAATTCAAATTCATACCAGTCCCTATATCCAATAAATTGTGCAAGTGCATCTCTGGTTGCTTTTTGAGGGTAGTATCTGGTTGAAGTTTTTGACTTCCCAAAGATTCGTTTTAGTGTACTTTCACTTAAATGAATTTTCGTTTTTCTGGAGAGCAACCCACTAAGTTTGATGTAATCACTGTTGGTCCAATCTAAAATGGGCTTTTCTCCAACCTGTTCAGCAATGATCTGACAGCAGTTATCCAAATGTTGAAAAAATAAGGAGTTTTCAGCCTGTTCAGAATGACTTTTCATTTAGCGTAACTGGTTGTTTTATAGTTGGTTATGTTGTGTAAAATATTGATCAATACTTTGGATAAGGCAACTCTGACTTTTCCTGTAAACCTGTATATAAATTTACTCAACCAATCAAAACTTTAATCAGATTGACAAATAACAATCTTTTTTAAAACTTAACCAAATATAATGAAAAGAAAATTACTACTCCTGGCGATGTTTCTGGGGCTGCAATATGCAGCCATCGCCCAAACCAAAAAAGTATCGGGAAAAGTTATCGATGCCACCACAAAGCAAGCACTTCAAGGCGTTAGTATTACAATTCCAGACACCAAACAAGGAACAAGTACTAATTCCGAGGGGTTGTTCAGTATTGACGTACCAGCGGGTACACAAAATATTATTGTAACCTATATTGGTTATCTGGAGCAGATCGTTCAGCTTACCGGAAAACCCTTACAACTCGGGTTAGTTGCAGCAAGTAAAGATCTTACTGAAGTTGTCGTAACTGGTTATGGCACACAAAAAAAGAAAGATGTAACCGGTTCCATTGGTACGGTTAGCGGGCGTGACATAGCTGGCCGGCAAACGGTACAAATATCTGAAGCATTGCAAGGTGCCGTTGCAGGTATAACCGTTACACGTAGCAGCGGCGCTCCGGGTACAGGTGCTAGCATCCGTATACGGGGCATCACTACCAGCGGTAATAATGATCCATTATACCTTGTGGATGGAATTCCGGTTTCTAATATCGATAATGTCAATCCTCTTGATGTAGAGAATATATCTGTCCTCAAAGATGCATCATCGGCAGCTATCTATGGATCAAGGGGGGCGGCAGGGGTAGTGCTCATCACTACCAAAAGAGCGAAAAACGGTCAATCTGATCTGGAATACAATTATGAGTATGGAGTGCAAAAACCTACGGCATTGCCAAAGTTTGTCGGTGTACTTGATTATTTAAACTATTTTAATGAGCGGGCAATTAACGATGGCGGAACGGCCCAATATACTAATGCTTATATAAACGGCTACCTTGACAGCGTTAAGACCAATCCTAACTATTGGTTTAATACAGACTGGCAAGATTTAACCATGCAACGAAGCCTTGCTCCAAGACAGAGACACGACCTGGTTTTAACGATAGGAACCGAGAAACTAAAAACTAAAGCGTCTATTGGCTACCAGAATGCTTTGGCTTTTTATGATAATAATAATTATCAGCGTTATCAATTAAGGATCAATAATGATTTGCGGATCTCTGAAAAACTTTCTGCCAATTTAGATATCGCTTATAAAAGGACCGGTACCGATAACGTAATTAATGCTGCGGGTTATAGTAATCCTATATATGAGGGAAGGGTGTTGCCACCAATTTACGGAGCTTATTATACTGATGGAAGGTTTGCAGATGGTAAAACCGGAAGAAATCCAATGGCGCAAATTGAGGATGGGGGTTCTAATAAATACCTTGGAAACCAGGTAGTAGGGCGGCTTGCACTTAATTTTAAGCCTATTAATGATTTAACGTTGACTGCATTGGTAGCTCCAAGTTTTGATTTTGACAAAACTAAAGTCTATTCTCAACAAATTAAATTTTATGATTTTTTACAACCTACAAGACAAATATCTATCAACAGGGCAACCACTGATTTAAGTGAAGGCCGAACAGAAGATCGGATTATTAACGGCCAGATACTTGCAAATTACGTAAAGACGATTTCAAAAGACCATAATTTATCGGTGTTGGCAGGTTATGAGGAAAATTATCGTTTTTACGAATCATTGGCAGCGTCCAGACAAGGGTTTCCATTAACTGGTTATCCCTACCTTACCTCCGGTTCTCAATTATTAAGAGATAACGATGGTACAGCATTTGAAACTGCCCTTCGCTCTTTCTTTGGCCAGGTTACTTATGGATATAAGGATAAATACTTATTCCAGGGAAACCTCAGGTATGATAAATCTTCCAGATTTGGGGCCGCATATCGCGATGCCGTATTTCCGTCTTTTTCTGTGGGCTGGGTACTAACACAAGAAGATTTTATGAAAGATATCAAATGGTTATCATTTTTTAAATTAAGAGGGTCGTTAGGAGAAGTAGGAAATGAAAGAATTGGTAATTATCCTTATCAGGCTAATTTATCACCTAGCACTGCTTTACTCTATCAGGGCACTTCAATAATTCCGGTAAATGGCTACGCCCAGGTCGCGTTCAATATACCCGATATAACCTGGGAAACTACACGTACTGCCGGTGTTGGTGTTGACATGGCTTTTTTGAGTAACAAATTAAGTGTAACAGCAGACTACTTTAATAAAAAAACGAGAGATATTCTGTTAACGCGTGATATACCCAACTATGCGGGCTATGCTGATCCTACGGATAACTTAGGTGTTATCGGGGCTAAAGGATTTGAGCTTGAGCTTGGCTGGCGTGATCATATCGGTGACTTCAACTACTCCATATCAGCTAACCTATCTGATGCTAAAACAAAGGTTTTGGAAATTAGCAATACCGGAGCTTTGGGTAGCACTGTAAATATTGTGGGAGAAGAATTCAATTCCTGGTTTGGCTATAAGTCTTTAGGAATTTTTCAAACTGCTGAAGAAGTAGCAAATAGTGCCAAGTTTACAAATAGCAAACCCGGGGACATTAAATATCAGGATATGAATGGCAACAATACCATCTCTTCTGTTGATGACAGAGTAATCCTTGGAGGATCATTACCGAGGTATTCATATGGCGGAAGTATCAGGGCAGATTATAAAGGGATTGATTTTGGACTGGTATTTCAAGGTGTAGCCCAAAAACTGAGTCTTATGCCATATGAGCAGGTACAACCTTTTGCTGAAGATTTTGGGAATATGCCGGCTGCTTTGCCTGGCAGATTCTGGAGCACAAATAATACCACAGAACAAAATATCGGGGCTAAGTTTCCAAGACTATCGCGGGCATCCAACGGTAATAATTATGCTGTCTCAGATTTTTGGTTAATAAGCGGGGCATATTTCAGGCTAAAAAATATTACCATTGGCTACACATTGCAGCCTTCTTTTTTAAAGAAAGTAGGTGTTAAATCGATAAGAATCTATGCTGCTGTAAACGATTTATTTACCATAGATAATTTCCCGAATTATATTGATGCCGATCCTGAAGCAGCCAACTTTGGATACCCCATCGTACAAACTTTTATGGGTGGAGCTGTTATCAAGTTTTAATAAAATTATACATGAAAATTATGAAAACGAAAATTATACATCTGATAATAATCATTGCGCTAACATCCTTTGGATGTTCAAAGCTCGACCTTAATCCTCTAGATGGTCCATCGTCTGCATCGTTTTATTCTAACCAAAATGAGTTAGAGCTTTCTGTAAACGACTTATACAGATTAGATTTTTGGTCAAATGACAATGATTTATTTACTGATGATTTTTGGCATAGGGCTCAGTTAGGAAATGCTGTTACTTTTGGTACGATGAATGCCGACGACGGTACGGCCAATACCTTGTGGACAAACGCTTATCGTGCTATTTCGAGAGTTAATACCTTCATTGCTAATAAAGATAAAGCACTGGCTAACACTTCAGCAACAGTAATTAAAGTATATGAAGCTGAAATGAGATTGATACGTGCTTATCAATATTCAAGATTAGTAACACATTTTGGAGATGTGCCATTAATTAAGGAACCAATCACACTCGAGGAATCTTATAAAGTTACCCGAACCGACAAAGAAGAAATACTGGTATTTGTTTTTGAAGATTTTGATTATGCTGCTGCCAATCTGCCGACAATTTATACAGGTACACAAACCAAACGCTTAACAAAAGGTGCGGCACTGGCATTAAAGGCCCGTACTGCTTTGTATGCAGGGAAATGGAGCGTGGCAAGAGATGCAGCTAATGCTGTAATACAAATGGGAGCATCGGTATACGACCTGAATCCCAGTTATCGCGATTTATTTTTGAAAGCTGGAGAAACAAGCAAAGAGCTTATCATAAGTATACCCAGAGATCAGACCCAGCAGGTGTTTAACGGCAGCGCATATGTTCAGGATTTTATACCACGTAATGCTACAGGTTTCGGTGCACAAATCCCAACTCGCGATATTTTTGATAGCTATGAATGTATCGATGGCAAACCGATTGATGAATCTCCTCTGTATGATCCTAAAAAGCCATTTGCCAATCGTGACCCAAGGCTTACTGCGAATATTGTTGAGTTTAGCACACAATGGTTAGGATATTCATATCAGCCACATCCTGATTCACTTACTGTTTTTAGCTCAAAAACGGGCACCCGGGTTCGTAATAACGATACCAGAGCTATTGCTCAGTTTGCGAGCTTTACAGGTTTTTTATGGAAAAAGGGAATTGACCAATCTTGGTTTGACCGACTGGCAGAAGACAATGATCGGATTATTTTCAGATTTGCCGAAATACTCTTAATCTATGCAGAGGCTAAAATTGAACTAGGAGAAATAGACGAATCAGTATTAAATGCAATCAATCGGGTCAGAGCAAGGGGGTATGGAGTTGCAGTTACCGCTACATCTTCTTATCCGGCTATTACAACTGTAAACGCTGCTGAATTAAGAAAAATAGTAAGAAGGGAAAGAAGAGTAGAGTTTGTGCTTGAGGGGCTACGCTATATGGATCTGATAAGGTGGAAACTGGCTGAAAAAGCATTGACCCGTCCTGTTATAGGTTTGCCCGATCCGGCAGGACAGAATAGATCCAAGTGGCCTTTTCCGGGGGTAACTCCGATTGATGATGATGGTATTCCTGACTATTCAGGTTTTGGCAATGATGTAAAGATTCTGGCTCAAAGAAACTTTGAGAAGAATCGCCAATATCTTTGGCCGATACCTAATGTGGATAGACTCCAAAATCCTGGATTGACTCAAAATCCAAACTATTAATTTAAACCATTTTTTAATTACACAAATGAAAATAAGATCAATTTTACCAGGTAGTGGATTTCTGACTTCGCTATTATTTATTTCATCTTTTGCAATAGCACAAACCAAACCTTTGCAGGTAAGCGGCGTATACCCGCATCTGGCAACATTTAATGAGGGCTGGCCAAAAACAGAAAAATTAAGTATGGGATTTGGTGAGGGATTCGAGAATGGTATAGGTGCAATTACTCCCTGGGCAAACAAGCTATGGATGGTTACATATTCCCCTCATACCCCTAATGGAAGTGCCGATAAACTTTATAGTGTAGATGCAGATCTTAATGTAACCATACATCCAGAAAGTATCGGCGGTACTCCTGCCAACAGGATGATCCATAAGGAATCGAACCAGCTTATTACCAGTAGTTATTTTATTGATAAAAATGGCAAGGTAAGAGTGATCCCGTTTTCAGTAATGCCTGGCAGGATGACCGCAACTGCAAGACACCTGACTGACCCGGTAAATAAGGTATACTTTTATGATATGGAAGGCAAGGTGTATGAGGTGGATGTAAATAGTTTGGCCGTCAAAAAATTATTTGAAAAACCTGTACCCGGATGGCATGGAAAAGGCGCATACACAGGACAAAACCTCTTTGTGGTTGCCAATAATGGCGAAGAAGCCGTTTTTAAATTAAAGAAAGAACAATTTGAAGCTGGTGACTTGCCTAAAGGACCCGAAGAAATGGGTGTTTTGGCTAGTTGGGATGGTAAAACCTGGAAAATCATTGAACGGAAACAATTTACTGATATCACCGGACCCGGAGGTATTTATGGCTCACCAAATGATAAAAGCCCGCTTTGGGCAATAGGCTGGGATAAGCGTTCGGTAATTTTAAAGTTACTTGATGCCGGACAGTGGTATACTTATCGCTTGCCAAAAGCTGCGCGTACTTACGATCACAGGGGTGGCTGGTATACAGAATGGCCGCGTATCCGAGAAGTTGGAAATGGTAAAATGCTAATGGATATGCATGGCATGATGTACGATTTCCCTAAAACATTTTCTCGTGCAAATAGTGGGGGTATTGCTCCTTTAAACACTCACTTGCGTTACATTCCTGATTTTTGCAATTGGAACAATCAACTTGTTATCGCAACAGACGAAACAACAGTGCTGCAAAATCCATTGGCAGGACGTTCACAATCAAATCTTTGGTTTGGTCAGTTTAGCGATCTTAAAACCTGGGGAGCACCGACAGGATGGGGCGGACCCTGGGAAAATGACAATATAAGAGCAAACATAGCTTCAGATGCATTTTTGGTAAATGGTTTTGATCAAAAAGTACTGCACCTTAATGCTGATAAAGCAGTATCTGTAACCTTACAAATTGATAAAGCTGGAAATAACAAATGGACAGATTATAAAACCATAAAAGTTAAAGCTAATGAGTATCAGTATTACATCTTTCCTGCCGATTTTAAAGCCACATGGATTCGTTTCAAGACAGATTCTGATTGTAAAGCGACTGCTTTTATCCATTTTACAGGTAAAGCACAAACACCAAATGAATCATTGTTTAAGGCATTGGCCGGCATTAACGATGCTGGAACTATGAATGCAAACATTATCAGGCCTGCAAATTTTAATAAGAATTTACAGGTGTTAAATACAAGAGGCAATAAGTATACAGAGATAGATGAAAAACTGACTGTAGCCAAAAACACGGTAGATAGTGCAGGACAAGTATTACGTTTAGGGGTATTTAAAAAAGGCTATACAATTGATGAGGCCTCTGTAATTGTGGAAGATAAAACAGGCACTTTCCGTTTGCCAATCGGATCTGCAGAATATGAAAAAATGTCTTATCGTGATAGGCGAGAGATTGAGTCAGAAAGGTTTATGCTTAATATATCAGGAACTTTTTATGAAGTCGGCAGAGAAAGTGGGTTTATCGCCTTGCGTCCGGTTACTACTCATAACAAAAAGATTATTGATTTCTGTACATGGAGAGGTTTATTGGTACTAAGTGGTACTAAAACAGACGCTAGACCCGATGGAAACTATTTTGGAGATCAGAGTAATGGTTTGTGGTATGGTGGTGTGGATGATCTATGGAAAATGGGTAAACCCGTTGGTCAGGGCGGTGTATGGAAAGACACTGAAGTTAAGGCTGGAACTGCATCATTACCATTCCTTATGACAGGTTTCGACAAGAAAAAGGTTTCAATTACTGCTGATAAGGATGTGAAAATTACACTTGAGGTTGATTTTGATCTTTCCGGTTATCATAATTATAAAACCTTTACTATACCAGCCGGTAAAACTATAACACATGAATTTCCATCAGGCTTTAGTGCACATTGGGTCAGGGCAGTTTCAGATAAAGATTGTAATGCTACTGTTTGGTTTTCCTATCAGTAAGTAACCATGAATATGATTAAAGAAAAAACATCTGCTCAATACCTGCTTAGTGCACCGGTAATTGTAGCCGCTCTTGGTTATTTTGTAGACATATATGACTTGCTGCTTTTTGGTATTGTGCGCATTCCCAGCCTCACTGAACTAGGTCTTGATGAAGCCGCAAGATCTATTGAGGGTGCAAGCATTTTGAACTGGCAAATGAGCGGGCTATTGATAGGAGGTATTTTATGGGGGATTCTGGGCGATAAAAGAGGACGTCTTTCCGTTTTGTTTGGGTCTATAATTACTTATTCAATTGCCAATTTTGCATGCGGATTTGTACAGGATGTAACATTATATAAAGTATTCCGGTTTGTTGCCGGCATAGGTTTGGCAGGAGAACTTGGAGCAGGGATTACCCTGGTTTCCGAAAGTTTACCAAAAAGACTTCGGGCAATAGGAACCTCAGTGGTTGCCGGCGTAGGGTTACTTGGTGCTGTTGCAGCTTATTTTACTGTAGAACTTTTTAGCTGGAGATATGCCTATTTTACAGGTGGCGGATTAGGTATTCTGCTTTTATTTCTTAGAATAGGTGTTTTTGAGTCAGGTATGTTCAAGGCAATGAAAGATTTTGACGGGCTTAAGAAGGGAAGTTTAAAATACTTTTTTACAGACCGCGACAGACTAAAGCTTTATCTGAAATGTATTGGTATAGGTTTACCCACTTGGTATGTAATTGGAATTCTCGCAACGTTTAGTAATGAGTTTGGTAAAGCATTACACATTACAGAAACGGTTAAACCTGGTCTGGGGGTAATGTGGTGCTATGTGGGATTGGCTAGTGGCGATTTGTTAAGCGGACTTATCAGTTATTATCTGGAATCCCGGCGTAAAGCGGTAGGAGTGTTTATGTTGTTTACAATGATTGGAAGCATTATCTATTTATATGCCGGAATCAGTAATGCCACAGGCTTGTACATTATGTGTTTATGGCTTGGATTTGGCATTGGATACTGGGCTATGTTTGTAACCATAGGAGCAGAGCAATTTGGCACCAATATCAGAGCAACAGCTGCAACTACTATTCCTAATATGGTAAGAGGAACTGTTGTGGGAATGACAACATTATATGCAGCCTTAAAGCCAGTAGTGTTAGAGCTACACGCGGCAGCAATAGTTGGTTTAATCTGTTTTGCTATTGGATTTTACTGCATCATTACGATTCCTGAGACGCATGACAGAGATCTCGATTTTGTAGAACCAGATTAAGAACAATTAATTTCAGAGGACAAAACAGATTTATTTCTGTTTTGTCCTTTTTTGTTATTTAACATTTCCGGTCTTATCTTTTACAGGGCACTAACAATTTGTGTTCCTTTTGTTGTGCAAATAATTATCTTAGCTTTTAGATACACAACCAACCAAAT
>Ga0157370_10009833_pt1 | contig 10138 bp, 9 predicted proteins | sample C35metaG_FD_113463 | JGI IMG/M metagenome (GOLD analysis project Ga0157370, IMG submission 113463) | Corn rhizosphere microbial communities from Kellogg Biological Station, Michigan, USA - C3-5 metaG | ecosystem: Host-associated > Plants > Roots > Rhizosphere > Soil | place: USA: Michigan... | reverse complement strand
GTTTCGTTCCGTCCACTCCCGAACCAGATTGGCGAACGTCGCGTTTTCCAGCAACTGGTCTACAGTGCGATCCACGCGGTCCCACAGATCTCCGAAGGGTGAGCCGGGCTTTCTGCGTTGTCGCGATCGTTCTTCGTTGCGGCCCTCCACGAATCTCAGGACCTCCGCCACCGTAATCGATTCCGGCCGTCGCGCCAGCAGGTATCCACCTTCTGCGCCGCGCCGGGATTCGACAAAGCCGCCCTGTTTGAGGCTCGCGAGAATCAATTCGAGAAACTTCTGCGGAATCTTCTGCCGCTGCGCAATATCTGCAATCTTCACCGGCTTTTCGCCCGAGTGCGACGCCAGGTCGAAGATCGCCTCCAGAGCGTACTCGCCCTTCACTGAAATGTTCATCAGGTACATGGGCCGGCAATGCCGCGTCAGTGCAATGCCTGGTTCCAACTAGAGATTAGTAGAGAATAGCGGCGAACGTCAATTCGATCGGTCCGGAGACGCAAAACGATGGCAGCAGAATCTGCCGTTTGCTGGCTTCTTATATTCTTTCAATGGTTTGGTGTTGAACCGGGCAGAAGGAGAAACTATAAACAGGAGGGGCAAATAAAGATTCGGGCAGGGTCCCGCCAGGCGCACAGGCCGCCACTTGGGCGGCGCGTTGTCCGCGCTCAAAAAAAGACGTGGGCCGATTGCCCGGAAAACCCCGGCGAATCGGCCCCGGGAAAACTACATCTTGTTCGTGCTGCTCGTATCGGAGCTGTTGCCCTTCTTGCCTTTCTTGTGCTTCTTGGTCTTCTTCGCGCCAGAGTCGGCAGAGGTGTCCGTCTGGGCGGCAAACGAAACCGATCCAAGAGCAATGCCCAGTCCAAGGGCGGCAACCAGAAGTTTCTTCATTTCGGGGTTCTCCTTATTGAATCCGACGATATGTCGTCTTTGGGAATCATAGCTAAGCCATGATGAATCACGCCTTAACCCGGCATTAAATTCGGTTCATGTTGCAGTAGCAATCACCTTGGCTTTTTGTTTCAATAACTTGGCGCAATTCCCGTTACCTCGCGTGCTAACCTCGCGCTCGATGAACAAGTCGGATCTGGCGCGCGAACTTGCGTGCCGGCAGAAAACAACTCCAGGCGAAGCGGCAGACATACTCGACCATGCCGTCAGCGAGGTCCTCAAAAAGCTGCGTCACGGCAACGCCGCCCGCCTGCCGGGTCTGGGGACCATTTCGCCAGACAAAAGCTGGACTTTCAAACCCGCGAGAAAAAGCAAGTGAATCAGGACCAGCTCGCACGGCTGATTCGCGAGACTCTCGATCATTCGCCTGAAATTGAAATCGATGGCCTCGGCGTCTTCTTTCACGGCAGCGAAGGGCGAATCTCGTTCCGGAAATCTCGCGGCCCTCGCATTTTCATCGCCTATGCGGAGGAAGACGTCCCTTTCGCGCTCGAGCTCTATACCGCCCTCGACAAGCGCGGCTATGAACCGTGGATCGACCGCCGCAAGCTGATGCCCGGTCAAAACTGGATCCGGCGCATCGAAGATGCGATTTCCAGCTCGGACTTCTTTGTCGCGTGCTTTTCGAAGAAGTCCGCCGGAAAACGTGGCGGATTTCAGGCCGAAATCCGCTATGCTCTCGATTGCGCCCGCCGCATCCCACTTGACGATGTATTTATGATCCCGGTGCGCCTCGATGACTGCCGCGTGCCCCGCGCTATAGCCCGGGAAACCCAGTATGTCGATCTCTTTCCGGATTTCGACGCGGGACTCAACCGCGTCCTCGCCATTATCGACGCGCAGTTGCAGAAGGCGGCATAATCTGCTCGGCTCCGTGCTCGCCGACCAACATCGACCGCGCCGCTCGCACGATGCGTTCGGCGCTTTCCGGCGCCTCCGCCGTCGCAGTCAGGTGACCCATTTTCCGCCCTGGCCGCGCATCGCTTTTTCCATACAGATGCAGCTTCACCTCCGGCAGCGAACAGGCGGCCGCCCAGTCGGGCTCCGAGTCGTTCCAGAGGTCACCCAGCAGGTTTGCCATGGCCGCCGGGCGCAACATCAGCGTCGATCCGAGGGGCAGACCGCACACGGCGCGCAACTGTTGCTCGAACTGGCTGGTGATGCAGGCGTCGATCGTCAAATGTCCCGAATTGTGTGGTCTCGGCGCCAGTTCATTGATCAGCAGTTCCCGGCCTTGCCCAAGGAAGAACTCAACGCACAGCACTCCAGTCACATTCAGCGCCTCCAGCACCGCCCGGGCAAGTTCATGCGCTTGTTGTGTAATCTTTCGGTCGAACGGCGCGGGAGAAGTGGTCACGTCGAGAATTCCGTTTACGTGGGTGTTCCGAAACGGCTCGAAAAACGCGCACTCCCCTTCGGCGCTCCGAACCCCTACCACGGACAGCTCCGCCTCGAAATCCACCACCGCTTCGAGAACCGCTTCCTGGGCGCCCATCGCCGCCCAGGCTTTCTCCGCGTCGGCAAGCGTACGGACCCGATACTGTCCCTTGCCGTCGTACCCGAATCCGGCCGTCTTCAGAATCGCTGCGCCGAATCCGGGCATTACGCGCCGCAGATCTTCGGCCGTTCTGACCGGTTCGAACCGCGTCACCGGGAAACCGTGATCACGTAGAAATGTCTTCTCCCGCAGCCGGTGCTGGGTGATATGCAAAACCGTCCCGGCCGGCCGCACGAGCGCGCATTCGCTTGCCGCTTCCGCCGTAGCCCCCGGCACATTCTCGAATTCGAACGTCACCACATCAACGCCCGATGCGAACTCGCGCACCCGATCGAGATCCTCATACGGCGCATCGATCTCCACGTCGGCGATCTGCCCCGTAGGCGAATCGCGATCCGGCGAGTACGTGTGAACCCGGTAACCCATTCGCCGTGCGGCGATGGCGAACATGCGGCCGAGCTGGCCGCTTCCGAGTACGCCGATTTTCGCTCCGGGTAGAACCGTCTTCACGGCAAACTGTCTTCGAGAACCTTGCGCTTCTGCGCCTCGCGGAAAGCTTTCAGCTTTTCGCGCAGCCGCGCTCGTTTACCGGCCAGAATTGCAACCGCCATCAATCCCGCATTCTTTGCCCCCGCGGTCCCGATCGCCATAGTCGCCACCGGCACCCCACCCGGCATCTGCACGATCGACAACAGCGAGTCCAGTCCCTTCAGCGCCTTGCTTTCCACCGGGACGCCCAGCACCGGCAGCGTTGTATGCGACGCCGTCATGCCCGGCAGATGTGCCGCGCCGCCCGCGCCGGCGATGATCACTTCGATTCCTCGCGCCTCCGCGCCCGCAGCGAACTCGGCCATCAGTTCCGGCGTCCGATGGGCCGAAATGATCCGGCACTCATGCGGTACTCCGAAGTCCCTGAGGACGTCACTCGCCGCCCGCATCGTCTCCCAGTCGGACCGGCTCCCCATAATCACCGACGTGATCGGCGAAACCGGCGGGCCGCCGGGCTTATCGTCCCTGCGCGAGCGAGAACCCCGGTTTGCCATGGAATGTCCGCAACGTCTCCATCTTCACCACGTCACACCCGCTTTCCGGAAGAGCGCGACAATCTGTTCCTGCGCCATCGCTTGCGCGCTGCCAATTTCGAGCCTTCGAGACGCAGCGCCGCACCAACCCTGTTGTATGGCGAGGAGGGATGCCGCCATGCTTTCCGTGCTGAATGCTGTCCCTGTAAGCGACCGTGACAGGAGTCTTCTGATCATTATTTCGGGGATGAACTGAACAGGATATCAGGCGCCCAGTCCGGGTCCCGCCTCGCAGGCGTTCGCCTCTGGAGGGATTGCGCCACTCGGTTAGTTAGCTGGCAATTGTGGGTGCTTGTTCCGAACTCGCCGCGGCCGTTCGCAAGCCGGGCGCGCCTACGGCTTGGGTTGATACTCCGCCTGGAACGGCCCCATGCGCGGGTAATAAACCAGCGTCCGTACGATCTCCGCTATCTGCCGGACATGCCCCACATCGTGATAAGCCCAGGAATTCAGCATCTGGCCCAGCGTGATCTTGCCAAGTGTGGAATGTTTCGCGGTGCGCTCGAGCGCTTCCGGCTCCAGTTCCTCGAGTAGCCGCAGATTGTCTTCGCGCTGCTCTTCCCAATGCGCGAAGGACTCCTCCGCGTCGCGTTTCGAGTAGATGCCGCTAGCGGAATACTCGTCCGTGTCGTAGTTCTGAACCTCGGGATTTTCTTCCGCTATCATTCGGTCGAGTCGTGCGCGGAACAGGTGGCCTTCCACATGCGAAAGATGCTCCACGATCTCAGCTATCGACCACCGATCCGGCCCCGGTTTCCATTGTGCTTGCTCGTCCGTCAGACCGGCCATAATGAGCCGGAGGATTTCGGGAGTTGCCGCGAGCTGGTCGACAGCCGGATTTTCCATGCGTACGATCCTACCCCAACAGGTTGATTACAATCTGCCGTGTGTCATCGGCAAGCGCGCAGAGGCGGATCTCCGTTCGTTCAGAAGGCAACAAGTCCGGAAATCGTTCCGCCCATTCCAGCAGCACCAGCGCTCCGCTCGCAAACAGATCCTGCAATCCCAGATTTTCCACCTCGCCAGCTTCGTCCAGCCGGTAGAGATCCACATGATATACGGGTACCTCTCCCGCAGCCCCGTACTGGTGAATCAATGTGAAGGTCGGGCTCGAAACCTCGTCCGCCGCTGCCGCCCCGCGCGCCTCTACGATCCCCTTGGCGAGGGTGGTCTTCCCAGCCCCCAGATTGCCGATCAACAACACGACGCCGCTCAATTCCGGCGCCAGTTTCTGGCCAAGCGTGATCGTCTCTTCCTCAGACCGCGTCAGAAACGTTCGTGATTGCACGTATCCCTTCTGGCAGATAGCGCAGCAGATCGGTCGCGATCACATTTTGCTCGGTCAGATGCCGCGCCGCGATTTCACCAGCGAGCCCATGCAGGTACACTGCGGCGGCCACCGCTCGCTCCGAATCCTCCGGGAACTGGCCTATTAGTCCCGAAATCATTCCGGTCAGGATGTCTCCGGTCCCGCCGGTCGCCATAGCCGGCGAGCCGGTTGGATTCACCCACACCCGGCCATCCCCAAATGCAATCAGCGTTCCCTCGCCTTTGAGCACTAGCGTAATGCCTCGTTCGCACGCGAAGGCGCGCGCCGCCGCGAGCCGGTCGCTCTGGATATCCGCGATGCTCTGCCGGTTCAGCCGGCTCATCTCTCCCGGATGCGGCGTCAGCACACGAAGCGCTGCGGTTCCTTTCCAATCACCGCCCGCCAGGCAATTCAAACCGTCGGCATCCACCACCATGGGCTTCTCGAGCTCTTTGAAAAGCCGATTCACCACCTGCTTTGTCTCATCTCCCGTTCCGATGCCCGGGCCAATGCCAACCAGCGTGCGCTTCTCCGCCAGGTTCTGAATGCGCTCGAGCCCACTCAGCGCGATTGTTCCCTCCGCCGTCTCTGGCAGCGGCTCGGTCATCAGTTCCGGAGCATGCGAGGCCACCGCGCTCAATGCCGATTCCGGACACGCGACCGTCACCAGCCCCGCGCCTGCGCGCAGTGCCGCCAGACCGCTCATCGCCGCCGCGCCGCTTTTGCCGCGTGAACCGGCCACGATCAGCACGTGCCCGTATTTGCCCTTGTTCGAATCGCGCGGTCTTGGCGCGAACAGCGGCGCAATGCTTTCCGGCGTCACCTGTGAGAACGTGATCCCCGCGTCGTTTTCGTACATCGAGGCCGGCGTTCCAATCGGAACCACGCGCAGCTCGCCCATCAGATTGCATTCGGGTGGCGTCACATGGCAGACCTTCGGAGCCGTGAATGTCACGGTCGCATCGGCCCGCACATACTCGCCCCGGGTCGCGCCCGCGTCGCCTGAGAGCCCGCTCGGAATATCCACGGCGACGACTTTCGCGAACGGAAATCCCCGATTGATCTCGCGAATCGCGTCGAGCGCCTCGCCCGATGCCGATCCTTTGAGGCCCGTTCCCACCACCGCATCGATAACCAGCGTCGCCGCGCGCATCTCCGGCCCGAAATCGCGGAATTCCTGCACGCCCGCCGCGCGCAACATGGCCAGATTCGCCGCCGCATCGCCTTTCAGTTCCGACGGTTCAGCCGCAAGAATCACATAGAGTCTTTGGGGACGGAACCGGCAATGCAGTTGGCGAGCAATCGCCAGCCCATCGCCGCCGTTGTTGCCTTTCCCGCAAACCACCGCGATACGCTGCGCCGCGAGAGGCGAGAATCTCTGTTCCAGATGCTCCACCACTCGCATCGCCGCGTTTTCCATCAGGATGATTCCCGGAATGCCCGCCTCGATCGTCGCCTTGTCCACCGCCGCCATCTGCGCAACGGTGAGCACCTTGCGCGGATTCTTCACGCCACGCCCCGCATCACCACGAGCGTCATGTCGTCCGGCAACTCAGGAGCGGTGCTCCACTGCCTTACCGCTTCCATCACCTTCACAGCAATCTCGTGCGGCTCGCGGTTCTGATATCGGCGCACCGTGTCCGCCAGTCTCTCGGCCCCGAACTCTTCGCCATATGCATTTTCGGGCTCCGTGATGCCGTCGGTATACGCGATCAGCAGATCGTCCGCTCTCAGCTCGATCGATTTCTCCTGATAAGAAATCGAGGGGAACGCACCCACTACCGTACCCGTCACCTCCAGCATCTGCACGTCGTCGCGCCGCACCAGCAAAGGAGGCAGATGGCCGGCGTTCGTATATGTCATCGAGCGCGTGCTCTCGTCATACACGCTGAAGAAGAAGGTTGCGTATTTTTCAGGCGACGTGTTCGCGTAGAGCTGCCGGTTGAGTTGCCCCACCATAGCCGCGGTCGAAAGGCGCGGCCCGCCCGAAGGGGCCCCACCCACGGCGGCCGACATCGGCACGCCCGCCGCAAGCTGCGTTCGCATGATCGATTGAATCGCCGCCATCAGCAGCGCCGCCGAAATTCCTTTTCCCGCCACATCCCCGATGGCCATTGCGAGGGTACCGTTCGGCAGACACAGGTAATCGTAGTAATCGCCGGAAACCATGCGCGCCGGCTGGCAAACGCCAGCCATGCGAACGGTTCGCATCGGAGGCGCCGACCGTGGGAACAACTGGTTCTGCACTTCGCTCGCAATCGCCAGTTCGGATTGCAGCCGTTCTTTCTCCTTCGCCACCTCTACCAGATTTTCCAGTTGCGTAGACATCTGGTTGAATGAGCTTCCGAGCGCGGCAAGCTGGTCTTTGCCTTTCACCGGAATCCGATAGGAAAAATCCCCCGCGCCGACCTTCATGGTTCCCTCATACAACCCATTCACCGCGACCGTAATCGACCGAGTCAGCGAAACCCCGATCACAAGCGAGATGAGTTCCACAACCAGCAGAATCACAGCAATCGTGATGAACGCCATGGTCAGCGCGTCGACTCCGGAGTTCTGCGAGAACAGCGCGCGCAGTACGGCCGAGGGCCGCGTTTCGACCATCAGAACCGCCTCCGAGCTACTTCCCGGCCTGTTCCAATCGGCCACGCCTATGAAGTTGAGCCATGTCGTGGGGAAATCGATATAGTCCATGCCATCGAACGCCGGCGGCACACTCCCGGCGGCCACCGTCGCGTCCATATCGGCATCGTCTGAGGCATTCTTTGCGCCGGCATTGCCGTGCTTTCCGAAGATAAAGCTCACCTCGCCGATGTTCGGGAACAATCCCGTCAGAGCCTCCCCGGTTAGCGGCGCGAGCATCACCACCTGACAATCTCCGCTTCTCGCGAGCGACATGAAATAAAACCGCCCGCCCTTTCTCACCAGACCCGTATACGGTTTCCATCCCGCGGGTGGCGCTTCCAGCGTGCTGTCAGGTGGCGAATGCAACGTCTGGATTCCCGTTACCAGCACCTCCAACCCGGGCAGCCGGTCCCGCCAGAACGGGATCATTTCATCGACGATCGGTCCACGCCGCCCCGGATCGAGCTCGCTCAATATTCGAGCCGGGCCGCCGAGCGATGCCGCCCTTCGATTCGCTTCCGAAGTCACCAGATAGGACGCGACCTGTCCCGAGACGATATAAGCGCTCACTCCCACCAGCGCCAGAATCAGCAGAATCGGAACCACCGCGATGAAAACGTAAGTGACGATCAGGCGATTGCGCACCCGCCACAACGCCCGCGATTGCCGCAGCAGATACCGCGCGATCGCAAAAGCACCGACCAGGATCAGCACGTTGGTCAGCAGCGAAGTAAATACGGGCAGCGCTCGCGACGCAAGCAGAACCGCATCCAGGGCGGCCACCGCGATCAGGATACGCGTCCACTTGCTCATTCGCGCGATGTTGAATTCAGGCGGCTTCACGGCGGCGTCCGGCTTAAGGCAGGTTTTCCTTGCTCACCGGCTCGTCCGGCTTTACGCTGTGCGAAATAGCGGGGACCTCCCGCTCCGGCGCCGCCGCATGGTCAATTAACGCGTTCTGCAGGATTCGCATCGCCGATTCCGGGTCGTCCGCGAAATGAAACAACTCGAGGTCCGATTCGGAAATCGTCCCATACTTCACCAGCGCGTCGAAGTTCACGATCTCCTTCCAGAAATCCGAACCGTACAGCACGATCGTAATCTTCTTTGCCAGTTTTTTCGTCTGCACCAGCGTCAGAATCTCGAACAACTCGTCCATGGTTCCGAATCCGCCCGGGAAAACCACCAGGGCCTTCGCCAGATAAGCGAACCAGAACTTGCGCATGAAAAAGTAGTGAAATTCGAAGCTCAGCTCGGACGTAATGTAAGGGTTCGGAAACTGTTCGAAAGGCAACCCGATATTGAGTCCGATGGTCTTGCCGCGTGCTTCGTAAGCCCCACGATTGGCCGCTTCCATAATGCCCGGGCCGCCCCCGGAACATACCACGAAACGGTACGTCCGCTCGCGAAACGTCTTGGCCCATGACGTCAACATGCCGGCAAGCTTCCGCGCGTCCTGGTAGTAACGGCCAAGTGGCCCATCTTCCTTGATCCTCGCCGACCCGAAAAAGACAATCGTGTCCCGGATGCGCTGTCTCCGGAAATGCGAAAGCGGCTCCAGATATTCCGAAAGGATTCGCAGCGGCCGCGAATCCGGCCCATTCAGAAAGTCTTCATTCTTGTACGCGAGCGGCGGCCGCGAAAGCGGCGGCTTGGGTTCGGTCATGGCGTAGATGTCGGTTCCTCGAGCTTTTTCCTCAGTTCGCGGACAGTGCGAAGCAGCTCGGGTAATTTGGGAAACGCGGTCACCGCGCGCAGCCACTCGGATGCGTCGAAGGCGGGCGAACCGGAAACACGAGTGTTGGGTGGAACGTCCCCGCCAATCCCACTCTGCGCATAGACAATCGCGCCTTCATGGATCGTCAGATGCCCGGACACGCCCACCTGGCCCGCCAGCAGCACGTTGCGCTCAAGCACGGAGCTCCCCGCAAGGCCGGCCTGCGCGCAGATAATATTGTCTTCCCCGACTACGCACGCATGCCCGATCTGCACCAGGCTATCGATCTTCGCCCCGCGCTTCACCCGCGTCTCCCCCATCGTGGCGCGATCCACGGACGTGAGCGTTTGGATCTCCACGTCGTCCTCGATCACCGTGATCCCGGACTGCACGATCTTGTAATGGGTGTTGTCCGCGCGTTTGGCGAATCCGTAACCATCGCCGCCCACCACCACTCCGTTCTGCAGAATCACCCTGTTGCCGACTCGGCAAAATTCCCTCACGACAGCGTGTGAATGAGCCGTGAAATCGTCGCCGATTTCGGCGCCGTCGTAAATCACCACATGCGGATGCAGCACGGCGTTTTTCCCGATTCGCACGTTTTCACCGACTGCAACGAACGCCCCGATGGAAGCGCCCGCGCCAATCCTCGCCGATTCGGCAATCGCTGCCGCTGGATGAATACCGGGCGCCGGGCGCGGTGGCTGATAAAACATCGCGAGCGCCCGCGCGAAATCGTAATAGGGATTCGAGGAAACCACGGTTGCCAGGCCGGCGACAGACTGCGACGCCACCACGGCGCTTGCTCGCGTGTTCTTCTGCTTCGGCGCGTATTTCGGATTCGCAAGAAAGTTGAGATGCCCGGCTTCGGCGTGCTCCATTCCGCGCACGCCGGATATCTCAATCTCCCCGTCCCCTTCCAGCCCGCACTCAAGAGCTTCAGCAATCTGCTTCAG
>Ga0157370_10009831_pt1 | contig 10138 bp, 7 predicted proteins | sample C35metaG_FD_113463 | JGI IMG/M metagenome (GOLD analysis project Ga0157370, IMG submission 113463) | Corn rhizosphere microbial communities from Kellogg Biological Station, Michigan, USA - C3-5 metaG | ecosystem: Host-associated > Plants > Roots > Rhizosphere > Soil | place: USA: Michigan... | reverse complement strand
GAAGGTAGAGATCGTCTCACGCCGCAGATACTCCGAGACGGCGGTGAGGCCGTTCGACCGCTCGATCGAGAACTTCGTGATGGTGCGGAACGACGGGTCCTGGCCGATCAGCGTGATGTCCGTGCCGTGCAGCGTCGTGATGATCTGCACGGTGCTTCCCGAATCCTCGAGCATCTCGCGTGCGATCCAGGCGCTCGTGGCATGCGGGATCGCATAGTGCGCGTGCACCAGCTCGAGCTCGTGATCGCGCACGACCTCGTGGATCCGGACCGCGAGCGCGAGATCATACGGAGGATATTCGAAGAGCGGATAGCGGACGACGTCCACTTCGTGATAGTAGATGCCGGGAGTGAAGCCCCGAAGGCGGAACGGCTGCTGGTAGGTGATGAAGTGGACTTCGTGCCCGCGCGCGGCGAGCGCGATGCCGAGCTCCGTCGCGACGGCGCCGGAGCCTCCGTACGTCGGATAGCAGGTGATGCCGATTCTCACGCCAGCACTCCTCCGTCGTTGGTCGAGCTCCACCAGCCGAGCGCCCGCTCGAGCGCATCGGGTGCGTCCAGATCAATCGAAGTAACGCGCGAGGCGGGCAGCTGGTGCCGGAACCACGTGCGCTGGCGCTTCGCGTACTGGCGCGTCTCGATGCGCACGCGGGCGAGCGCATCCGCGCGCGAACATTCCTTCATCACTGCCGCTCGAATCCAGCGATAGCCGGTGCCGTTCCACGCCGGCGCGCTCGCGGGAACGGTGCGCGCCAGCGCTTCGACTTCACGCTCCCAGCCCGAGTCGAGCATCGTGGTCAACCGTCGATCGAGATGAGTCGCGAGTGCTGCGCCGGGATCCACCACAAGATACCGCGCCGACAGTCCTGCCGCGCGGGGCGCACGCGCGTGCCACTGGGAGATCGGCGCGCCCGAGAGGAGCGCGACGGAGATCGCGCGCAGGAGCTGCGTGCGTCCGAGATACGCGCGCGCGGGATCGAGATGGCCGCACCAGCGCCGCAGCTCGGGAACCGGCAGTGTCGCGAGAAATGCGTCGAGCGCGTCGCGGCGGGCAGGATCGAGCGGAGGCTCGTCGAAGAGCGGCTCGGTGAGCGCGCGCAGATAGAGTCCCGCTCCTCCCACGACGAGCGGGATGCGCTCCGCTGCGCGCGCCTCATCGATCCAGAGCCGCGCGGAGTCGGCCCAGCGCGCGGCCGAGTAGCGCTCCGTGGGCTCCACGAGATCGATGCCGCGGTGCGGGACCTCGCGCTGCTCGGCCGGCGCCGGCTTCGCGGTGCCGATGTCGAATCCGCGATAGACCTGCCGGGAATCCGCACTGATGATCGTGATGCGATGGATGCGCGCCAGCGCCATGGCGAGCGCCGACTTGCCGGCGCCCGTGGGCCCGCAGATGATGCGGAGGGCGTCAGCGTCGGCCAAATCGACGCTCGATCTCGTCCCACGGGAGCTGCACGATCGTGCTCCGGCCGTGGACATCGTGCGCCGGAAGGGTCGTGGCCGCGAGCGCGATGAAGAGCGCGCGCATCTCGCCCGGCGACAACGTGTCGCCGGCCTTGATCGCCGCCTTGCACGCGAGCGTCGCCGCCAGCCGCTCGTGCCGCGTCGCGACGCCGGCCGTACGGTCGCCGCTCAGCGCATCCAGCGTCTCGCGCAGACAGCGCGGCGCATCGAAGCGCGGATGCGGCATCGGCACGCTGCTCACGATGAGCGTGTGCCCGCCGAATCCCTCGATCTCGAATCCGAGCTTCGTGAACAGCTCCTGATGCGCTTCGAAGGCTTCGCCCTCCGCGGGCCCGAGATGCAGCGTGATCGGAAAGAGCAGTCGCTGCGACGGCGCCTCTCCCTGCTCGAGTGTGCGCATGAAGCGCTCGAAGAGCACGCGCTCGTGCGCGGAGTGCTGGTCGATGAGCACGACGCCGGCGTCGCCTTCGAACATGAGGTACGTGCGTGCGAGCTGGACGAGCGGCGGCACGTCCGGGGTGGGCGGCGTGAACGAGCTGTCGCTGCTCGGGGCGAAGCCGCTCGACTGGGGCGCGAGCAGTCCCTCCTCCACGGGCGCCGGCGGCGAGAGCACCTCCACATCGACAGGCGCCGGCGCGGCGAACGCCGTCGGGTACGGCCACGCGCGCGGCCCGACGCTGGCGGCACTCGCGCTCCCTCCCAGCGCGTGCCGAACCGCGTGCTCGACGGCGCGCTCCACCATCCAGCGATCGCGGAAGCGCACCTCGACCTTCATGGGATGCACGTTGACGTCGACGAGATCCGCGGGAACCACCACGTCGAGACAGAGCGACGGCCGCGCGCCCGCGGGAATCGTCGAGCGATAGGCCTGCTCGGCCGCGCGCACGATGCCGTGATCGCGAACGGCACGGCCGTTGACGGTGAGGAAGAGCCGGCGCCCTGCCGTGCCCACATCGGCGGGACGCTCGATCAAGCCGGAGACGTGAATCGCGCCGTGAACGTCGTCCAGGTTAACGAGCCGCTCGGCGAACGGTGCGCCCCACAGTCCGGCGAGCCGGCTCTGCAGCGAGGGCGCCGGCGGCAGTGCGACGACCTGCTTTCCGTCGTGCAAGACGGAGAGCCGCACATCGCGCCGCGTGAGCGCGAGCGCGGTGACGACCTCGCTGATGCCGCGCCATTCGCTGCGCGCCGAGCGAAGGAAGGGCTGGCGCGCCGGCGCGTTGAAGAAGAGGCGCGAGACGGTGATCGTGGTGCCGCGGCGACGCGCCGCGTCGCGCACTTCGTTCATCTCGCCACCGATCACGCGGATGCCGGTGCCGGCGCCGTCGGCTGGCGCGGTCTCGATCTCCAGCTCCGACACGGACGCGATGGCGGGGAGCGCCTCGCCGCGGAAGCCGAAGCTGCTCACCCCAACGAGATCGTCGGCCGCGCGGATCTTGGACGTCGCGTGTCGGGCGAGGGCGAGCACCGCGTCCTCGCGCTCCATCCCGCTTCCATCATCGGCGACGCGGATGCGCGCACGTCCACCATCGTCGACGGAGATGTCGATGGTGGTGGCGCCTGCGTCGAGCGAGTTCTCGACGAGCTCCTTGACCACGGATGCGGGGCGTTCCACGACCTCGCCTGCGGCGATCTGATCGACGACCGTCCGCGCGAGCACTGCGATGCGGGGCATCCCGCAAAGTTATCGGTCGAGGCGAACGGGCGTCAGTCGTGCGGAATGGGTGTGAGCGCCGATGCGTCGAGCCATCCCTCGCGCCCGCCGTCGGCCGCAACGCGCGCCCACGCGCCCTCGGAGTGGAGGATGCGCGCGAAATCGCCGGTGCGCAGCGTGGAGCCGCGGTCAGAGGCGAGCGCGGGGAGCACGTGCAGCGGCGAGTCGTGCGCGACGATGGCGAGATCGGTCGCATCGATGCGCCGGTCGAGCAGGAGCGCCGACGTCGCGAACACGAGCGCCGCGAGCCCCACGGTGGCCGGCATCGCGAAGCGAAGCGGCGGCGCCGCCGCACCGCGCGTGCGCGCCTGCCAGCCGAGTGACACCCAGGCGATCACCCAGAGAATTGCGGCGAGCGCCGCGATCGGCAGAGGTGGCACCGCGGGCACGAAGCCGATCGACGACGGCGCAGTGGGAGAGAGAACGTCGATGCGGTCGCGTACATCGCTCGCGAGCGGCTCCAGTCTGAGCGCGCGCTGCCAGCCGACCAGCGCGCGCGCGGTGTCTCCGGCGGAGTAGGCCGCGGTTCCCATGTTCGCCCACGCGTCCGCCGCGCGCGGCTCGTGCGCCGCGAGCACCGCGAAATCGCTCGTGGCCGCGGCGAAGCTGCCGCGCGCGTAGGCATCGATGCCGCGCGCGAAGAGCGCCTCGGCCCCATCGGCCGCGTGCGCGCCCGAGGCGAGCGCGAGCGCCAGCACGACCGCGACGCCGGTCGACGCGGCGCGCGCCGCTCGCGCCGCTCGCTTCGGACGCGCTTCTCGATGGATCGCACGGTACAGATCGTACGCGCGCTGAACGCCATTCCCCGTCCACTCGCCCGCGGCATCGAACGCCGCGACGTTGAGCTCCGACACGAACGCCTCCGCGCGCTCCGCCGTCTCCGCCGTGACGCCCGCGCGAAGCGCCAGATGGCGGAGTACCGCCGGCTCGGCGAGCACCGTCGCCGAGGCGCCGAGCCGGTCCGCGGCGGCGCTCAGGAAGCTGCGCCGGATGGTGCGCGCCTCGCGTACCGTGGCCTCGCTGCGCGCGAGCGCGCGGAGCGTGACGGCGGGCGCGACCTCGCGGCGCTTCCGTCGCGCTGGGCGCCGGGTACCGATGAGCACGAGCACCGGAACCGGAAGCAGCAGGAGCGCGAGCAGGATGCTGGGTGAACGGTAGAGCGGCGGCGGAAGCGCGCCTCGATAGCGGGAGCGCAGCAGCCAGCGCGGCGCCGTGCTCGTCGTGCCGGTATCCGCGGACGCGAGTGCGCCAGCCGCGATGAACAGCGCTACCGGCGCGCTCTCGGCCACCTGGTACTGCCGCGCGTACGGATCGAAGTAGGGATAGCGCAGCGTCGGCACTTCCACGCGCCCGGGAACGCGCGGCGTGATCACCCAGTCGAACTCCTTGGTGCCGCCGATGTGCATCGAGTCCGCCGACATCGTGACGCGTTCGCCCTCGGCGGTGGCGGATGCCCAGGAGAGTGCGAGCGCGGGTCGCGGGAAGAGCTTCACGTTCCCTTCGCCGCTCACGCGCACGACGAGGCGCATCGCGTCGCCCACGCGCGCGGCGGCGCTGTCCACCGCGGCGCTCAGATGCAGAATGCCCACCGCGCCCGCCCAGTCGGCGGGACGACCGGCGCGCGGCGGGTCGAGCGCCACGACCACCGCGCTGTCGCTGCGCAGCTCGAAGCTTTCCTCGCGGCTGAAGAAGCTGTAGGAGAGCGGCATGGCGTAGAGCAGGCGCGCCGGCGGAATGGCGACGCGCCCCGCGCTGAGCGGGAAGATCGGGCGCTGATAGACGTGCGCCTCGTATCGATGCCCGTACGCGTTGCGCAGCGGAAAGCCCGCGAGCGGCGAGGGCGGCTCGTACGCCATCATGGAGCGCATCTCGGGTGCGAGCGCTTCCATGCTTCGCATGCGGTCTCGCACCGACTCGTCGAGGAAGACGCCGAGCTGGTAGTTCGCCTGCTGCCCCACGTACACCGTTTCCGGCTGCACGAGCACCCTGAAGTTGACGAGCGCGCTCGTATCGATCTGCGCGCGCGTGACGATCGCGGGCGTGTCGCGCGGCGCGGCTTCGCGCACGCGCCGCTGGGCAGCGGAGAGCTGCGCCACGATGGCCACGAGCGCGACGATCACCAGTCCTTCCCCGCCGGCGGACGCTCCGGCTGATTCTCGCGCTGCTTCTTCGCCTGCACGTCACGCTCCTCACGCTGCGCGCTCGAGAGCAGCTGCTCGGCCTGACGCTTGTCGAGACTGCCCGGCTGCTGCTGTTGCTTGTCCTGCGGCTGTTTCGGCTGCGGCTGATTCGCCCCGCCACCGCCGGAGGATTTGGACTTTTCCTGGGACGCCAGTTCGTAGTTCCACTTCGCCGCAAGCTCGTTGGGGCGCAGCTGCAGGGCGCGCTTGTAGGCGTCGGCGGAGGACGCGTACGCGCTGGCGGCCTCGCTCGATTTCGCGTCGCGGGCCTGGCGCAGATAGCAGAGGCCGAGATTGTAGAGCGCACTGTAGCGCAGCTCTTCCGAGGTGGCCGAAGTGGCGGCGCGCTCCAGCGCGGCGACCGCGTCCTCGAGCTGTCCCGACTGCATCAGTGCAGTACCCAGGTTGTATTCGAGACGCGGCGAATCGGAATGCTCCTGAATCTCGCGCTGGTACGCGGCGGCCGCCTCGGGGTATCGCGCGGCCTGGTACAACTTGTCGCCGGTGTCGCCGGTCTCCGCGCGGAGGTCGAGCGGCGTGGCGAGCAGCAGCAGGGCGAGCGCCGTTGCGGTGGCGGCCGCGGGCGCGCGACGAATGCGTCCGCGCCGCGTGCTCAGCACGCTGTCGAGCAGCACGAGGAGGAGCGCAGGAATGAGAAAGAGCTGAAAGCGCGCGCGGCGTGCGGTCTCGCTCTCGGTCTCGCGCGCCTGACGGCGCAGCATCGCGAGCGCGCCACGAATGCGCGCGGCCTTGTCCGTGGCCGCGGCGTCGATGAAGACACCGTGGGCAGCGGTCACCGCATCCTTGAGCAAGTCCGGAGTGTAGCGCGTCGTCACGATCTGACCATTCTCATCACGCTTTGGCTGAATTCCCTGCGCGGTGCGCACGGGGATCGTGGAGCCCTTCTCGGTGCCGAATCCCACCGCGATAACCGTTACCCCCGCCTCCGCCGCGTGTGCCGCGGCGGCAGTGATCTCATCCGCAGGCTCGAACGCCTCCCCGTCGCTCATGACGATCAGCGCGCGATCACTCGTCGTCTGCGTGGCCACGAGCAGATCCGTACCCTGCCGGATCGCGCGCGACAGCGAGCTGCCCGCCTGGCCCACCACCGCCGGATCGAGATTGTCGAGAAAGAGCTCCAGCGCACCGCGATCGACCGTGAGCGGCGTGAGGATGTAGCTGCGGCCCGCGAATGCGAGCAGCCCCACGCGATCGCCACCCGAGAGCGCGAGCAGCCGGCGCGCCTCTTCCTTCATACGTTCAAGACGATTCGGGCGCGCATCGGTCGCGAGCATCGAGAGCGAGGCATCGAGCGCGAGCACGATGTCCACGCCGCTGCCGTGCTCGAGCGTCTGTTCCGTGCCCCAGCGCGGCCCCGCGAAGGCGATTCCCGCGCACAGCACGGCAGCGAACTGGAGAAGCGCACGCACCCAGGGCGCTCGCGCCGACGCGGGCGGCACCAGGCGCGGGAGGAGCTCGCTCGTGGCGAGCTTGCGCAGCCGGCGTGCACGGCGACGATACGACCAGAGCACGAGTAGGGCGACGACCAGCGCGAGCGCGGGGGCGGCCCAGAGCGCCCACGGCACGTCCGTGTACGGAATCATGGCAGCGGCCCTCGCCACAGGCTGACGAGCGCCTCCAGCGTGATCGCGATCAGCGCGACCGCGAGGGGCCATCGGTACTCCTCCGTGTAGCGCACGTAGGTGTGCGCGCGCACGGGCTCCTGCTCGAGCTGGTCGATCTGCTGGTAGATGCGCTGCAGCGCCGCCGCGTCGACGGCGCGGAAGTAGCGCCCTCCCGTGGTCGTCGCGACATCGCGCAGCAGCCCTTCGTCGATCTCCACCGGTCGATACTCGTAGCGCATTCCCATGAGCCCGCGCCCGACCGGCACCGGCGCCATGCCGATGGTGCCCGCGCCGATCGTGTAGATCTTCACGCCGACGGCCGCCGCAGCCTGCGCCGCCGTGCGCGGATCGATCGCGCCCCGATTGTTCTCGCCATCCGTGAGCAGAATGAGAACGCGCGATCGGCCGGGCGCGCTGCGCAAACGATTCGCGGCCGTCGCGATGGCAGTACCGATCGCCGTGCCGTCCTCGAGCTGCCCCGCCTGCAGATTATCCACCGCGGCCAGCAGCACGGGATAGTCCACCGTGAGCGGAACCTGCGTGAGCGCCTCGCCGGCGAAGGCCACGAGCCCGATGCGATCGCTGTGCCGGCCCAGGATGAACTGTTTGACCTTGTCCTTCGCGACCTCCAGCCGATTCTGCGGCTGAAAATCCTCCGAGAGCATCGAGCTCGACAGATCGATCGCGATCACGATGTTGATGCCCTGGCTGTCGACGTTCTCCGTGTGCGCGCCCGAGCGCGGGCGCGCGAGCGCGACGATCAGCCCCGCGAGCAGGAGGATGCGGAGGGTGCCGAGCAGCCGGCGCGTGAATGCGCCGCCATGACGGCCGCGCGCGAGCACGTCCGAGCGCGAGAACACGATCGCGGGCGCGCGCCGCCGGCGGCGCCAGATCCACCAGAGTGGGATCAGCAGCAGAAGCAGCAGCACGTACGGCGCGGCGAAGTCGATCATCGGGAAGTCGACGAGCTCCCTCACGCGGCGCGCTCCGGCGTGATCGCGGAAGCAGCGCGGTGGGCCACCGCCTCCTCCGTCGATTCGACGATGGCGCGCGTCTCGCTTGCGAGCTCGCGCGCGCGCGCGTCCGACACCGGCCGGTTGGCGTACTTGATGAGATCAGCGGCCGCGAGCACCGGCACGAGTCGCGGCAGCGGCACCGGCGCATCGTGATCCAGCGCCGAGAGGAGCTCCGTGGACGTGAGCGACAGCGCGGCCTCCGGAATTCGCGCCGCCAGGTATTCGCGCAGCACGTCGATGTGGAGCGCGACGTAGCGGCCGCGCTCCCCCGCCTCGAGCAGCGCGAGCTGATCGATGCGCGCGAAGTCGCGCTGCGCATGTGCGAGCGCGCCCTTGCCCGTGTGCGCACGCACCGGCCGGCGACGGAGACGCCGGCGAAGCATCCAGAGGAGCAGCGCGAGGAGCAGCAGCCCGCCGGCGATCCATGGCCAGAGCACGCGCGGCGCCGCCATCACGTCGCGCGCGGGGCGCGGCACTCGCCCCGTCGAATCGTTCGGGCGAACGCTCTTCACGAGCACCGCGATGTTCGGAACGGCGTACCGGCGATCCACTCCCGCCAGAGAAACGACGAGGCTGCCGAGCGTCACGTGCTGCGGCCCGACGCTCCACGCGACGAGCTTGTAGATCGCGGTGCGGTCGACCGCCGTCGTATCCGCGCTCCCCTGCTCGCGCTTTGGATCGACTGCTTCCACCGCCGCGCCGCTGTCCGGTCCCACCGGAAATCCGATCTCCGCACCCTTCGGCGCGCGCACCCGCACATTCACGAAGAAGTGCTCTCCGACGGTCACCGTGTCGGGCTGCACGCTCACGCCAATCTGCACCGGCTCCTGTCCCGGAGCCTGCACCTGCGGCGCGCGGCCGGAGTCGGCGGCACCCTGTGCTGCGGGCATCGCCTGCACGCCGTGCACCATCAGGAGCAGCACCGCCGCAATCATCTGCGCCGCCTGATGCTGCGCCGCCGAAAGAAGCGCAGCAGCGGCTCGATGTAGCTGCGGTCGGTTCGCACCGCGATCTCGTCGATCGCGAGCCGCCGGAGCAGATGCGTGCGCGCCGCGCGCTCGACACGCAGCGCCTCATCGTAGCCGGCACGCACGCGGGGATCGCTGGTGTTCACCTCGACCGTCGTGCCGGTCTCGGGATTCGCGAAGCGCGCGAGTCCGATGTCCGGCAGCGCGAGCTCGCGGGGATCCTCCACCGTCACGGCCACGACGTCGTGCCGCTGCGCCAGGAGCTTCAGCGGCCGCTCGGCGTTCGGGTCCACGAAATCGGAGAGCAGAAAGACGATCGCGCGATTCGGGAGCATCTTCATGAGGTAGTCGATGGCGCCGCCGATGTCCGTTCCCGTGCCCGCGGGCTCGAGCAGCAGCAGGTCGCGAATCACGCGCATCGCGTGCCGGCGCCCTTTTCGCGGCGGCACGACGTGCTCTACGCGGTCGGTGAACATGAGCGTGCCGACGCGATCGTTGTTGCGAATGGCGCTCATCGCGAGCACGGCCGCCAGCTCCGTGGTGAGCTCACTCTTGAAGCGCGACACCGTGCCGAAGCGCTGCGAGCCCGACAGATCGGTCGCGAGCATCACGGTCAGCTCGCGCTCCTCGATGTATCGCTTGACGTACGGGTGCCGCATGCGCGCCGTGACGTTCCAGTCGATCGAGCGCACCTCATCGCCCGCCTGATACTCGCGCACCTCGGCGAACTCCATCCCCTGCCCCTTGAACACCGAGTGGTATTCGCCACTGAACACGGTGTTCACCAGACCACGCGTGCGCAGCTCCAGCAGGCGAACCTGCCGCAGCATCTCGGGCGAGACCGCCACGCCCATCAGGGAGCCTCGATAGCCGCCAGCACGCGCGTCACGATCGCGTCGCTCGTCACCTCTTCGGCTTCCGCCTCGTATGTGGTGAGTACACGATGACGCAGCACGTCCGGCGCGATCGCCTTCACGTCGTCCGGCGTGACGAAGCCGCGACCGCGCAGGAAGGCGTGTGCGCGCGCCGCCTGCGCGAGGAAGATCGTCGCGCGCGGGCTCGCGCCGTACTCGATGAGCGGCGCCAGCTCCTTGAGCCCCGCATCGGCGGGCGCGCGCGTGGCGTGCACGATGTCCACGATGTAGTCGACGATGCGATCATCGAGATAGAGCTCG
>Ga0157370_10009830_pt1 | contig 10139 bp, 11 predicted proteins | sample C35metaG_FD_113463 | JGI IMG/M metagenome (GOLD analysis project Ga0157370, IMG submission 113463) | Corn rhizosphere microbial communities from Kellogg Biological Station, Michigan, USA - C3-5 metaG | ecosystem: Host-associated > Plants > Roots > Rhizosphere > Soil | place: USA: Michigan... | reverse complement strand
CGGCCCCCAGCTTGCCCACTGGGGCGGGAAAAATGATGGAACGGTTCATCTCCCTATCTCAATCGATACGCTCCTGCTGTTAGACAGCGGGCGGAAGAAGATGGAAGGAACGGTTTATGTGACGGAGCCGACGTTGATTTACAAGTGACCAAACTCCCAAATCTCGCTGTCGCAGGTCGGCTTGTACCCGATCTTCTGGTAGATGCTGTTGCTGGTAGGATTGGAAAGATCGGTATTGAGGAAACAGAAGCTGTGGCCCTCATCGAGCAGTCGCTGCGAGAGATGGGCCACCAGATTCGACGCGTAGCCGCGGCGGCGAAATATCGCCGGTGTGTAGACGCACGTGATTCGCACGCCGCGCGGCGTGCGGCCGGTCCAGAGAGCCATCGAAACCGGCTCCTCATCCAACCAGAAATAAGCCCGCCCTTCCCCGATGATTCGATCGGCGCGGGATTGGTAGCTTTCCTCAATCGACTCGCCGAGCCAGTCGTCGAACTCTTTGAGAAACCTGGCCAGGACCCCCCGATCATCAGCGGTCGCGCGATGCAGCTTTCCCGGGGCAGCCGGCGGCATGGTAACGCCCATTAACTGGAAGAACCGCATCCGCACACGGAGCCGTTTGCTGCGCCCTGAGATCCGCTCGTACTGCTCGGCCAATTGTGCAACCGCCGGGCAGATGCCGCTAATGGCCTTCCCCTGCCACCCGCGTGCGGCCAGCTCCTGTGCCAGTAATCGCATCGCCGACTCTGAGCCCCGCGATACGCTCATCATGGTTTTGAGCGTTTGAATCGCCACCAGCTCGATCTCCTCACCCGCCTGCACCGTCAGCAACATCGGCTCCGCCAGCTCATCAACCGACATCGGCACATACCCCTTCTCCCGCATCCGCTGCACCAGCCCGACCAGCACGCAATAATCCGCCTCCGACTCCAACAGCCAAGGCCAGACCGCCTCGCAGAATTGCTGAATGTCGGTGTGCTGGATGAGCATGAGGGGATGATAGCGTGGGTTGACTAAAGGCGGCTGCTTTTCTTCGCTTGCCATACTCTCCGCGCCATTAATTAAAGCAGGAATTGCTCGGTCGCTCTGCTGGCGTTATTTTACAGCGTCACTTCTCGGAGCAGCCATGCCTATCCTGAACGAAGATATGACATTTGAGAAGCTGCCGAAGTACGTGAAAGAGGCGTTCCAAGGTCGCCCCTCAAAGATTCGCTTGGATGCTCACACGCTGATCGCCAAATTCTCAGACTCTATCCGTTACGCGAGCCCTTGGTGGCTCCACTACATGCGGCAGGACCACGATATGGGTCTGACAAAGGTGCTTGACGAGGCGAGGCGATCTTCGGGAACGCTGGAGGATTTCCTCCGCGACCGCTATGCAATCATGTACAATTTTGACCCTGGCCTCTTATTGAACCCTCCGCGACGCAGTCCTGGGACTCATTTCTCAAGAATTTCCAATCCACTCGGATTGACTCAAATGATCAAAGCCGTTTTGTTGAAACCCGCTTTTGCGTTCCATGGCAAATGTAAGGGCATGCCGAACAGCTATGATTATAGAACGCGCAGGTTGCTGTGGTTTCGCGGCGGCGGCTGGCAGCTTTACCTACCCAAACTTGGAAATGATTGCCTTCGGGTTCAGGAAGTGACTGTATTACAATGATACACGTCATGAACGCGGACGAATCTCCGCCCTATCCATCAATTCAGGCCCTTCGCCATCGCCACGGCTTATCCCAGGCCCTGCTCGCCCGGCTGCTTGACGTGTCGTTGCGCACACTTTCAGGCACGGAATCCGCGCCAACTATTCCGCCTCAGATGCGACGAAGCGTGAACCAAGCGATGCGGCTGTGCGACGTGCTGGCCGAGGCGATGCAGCCGACCTTTGTCGGCCCATGGCTCGCCCAGCCCAACGAAATGCTCGGCAGCCTCAAGCCCATCGAAGCCATCGAACGCGGGCAAATCGATCTGGTCTGGCAGGTCGCGGAGGGATTGCGGTCGGGGGCGCAGCTTTGAGGCGTAACAAACCCCGGTGTCAATAAAAAATTTAATCTGAGATAAGCATCCCGAGCGCTGATAAGCCACGAGAGGGCTCGCGTTTTATGAGTTGATCGGTCCACCCTTTGCCCGCCACCAGCTCGCCTCAGGTGTGTTTTGGCTCGGGCGGTATCGTCCTAGTGTCGCAACGCGCTGCACGGCATCCCGAACGACTTTGTCCAAAGCGCTGGTTCTTTCTGACCACTCCTTCAGCAATTCAATTGTGCTGGTCGTTGTAATTCCTTCAGCGATAGCAAGTCGGCGCGCCTTGCGATCATCAGTCGCGACCGCCCACGACCGGCACTTCGCTAAGCCAAATGACATCGCCTCGCCATCATCCAATACGGCCGCATAGCGAACAAATGCTGCAATTTCATCTGTGGTTTCTGGTTGGGCGCGCCGAAACACGCTAGCGTCGAAATGGGAACTAAGATCGACTGGCACCCGATGGTGCGTCTGACTCTCTTCGATGATTTCAATGAATAGCGACTCTTGGACCACGGCGTCGCAAACATGAAATGCGCACGGTAAAGCAAGAAGCATTTCGCCGATTCGCCCAGTCGAGAGGAGATTGATCAAACAACACGCGTCGAGAAGTATGTTGTCCACGGGCCCCCTCACTCGGCGGAAAATAGCGAGAAATTAAGCTGGGCCTGCTGCTCCTCGGGTTCATCATCCGATCCGACGTCGCGCGTAGACTCCCGCTCGACAATCTCCCTAGCCTTGAGGCGATCGACCCGAAGAAACCTTGCCAATTGGCCCTCCGTAATTAGTTCCTTTTGGAAAGCGCGCACCGCAAGCTGACAATATCGCTCGGGTAGAAGTTGCGGTGGCTCCTCACCCAGGGCGGAAAGGCCCAGCCGCTCTCTCGCCTTCTTATGGCTGAAGCCGCGAGCCTTCAGCATGTCCCACATTCCTTTACCGACCAAGCCCAACCCTTCCATGCGCCGAGCAGCCGCTTCGAGGGACACCAAATATAAATCGCTCAAGCGAACAAGGTCCGCGACCTTAAAATCGCCCGTCGATTCGACAACATCGTGAAAAAACTGTGACACGCTGGCCCGAGGAAGCAAAAAGCTCATCGCAAAGGAGTCGCAGAAATACTCGTTACGCGGTTTGCGCCCCGCTTGCTCCACGAGGTCAACGCCCGGTTTATGACGGTCGCAAAGAAAGTGGCCGTACTCGTGCGTGAGGGTGGCGCGCCGGCGGGTTTTTGGATGAACGCGGTTGACCATGACGCAATAGCCTAAATCTGGGATGTACGCGAACATGCCCGAAACGCCCTTCGGCATGTCGCCGTAGAACACCCTAACACCTACTTGCGTCTCCAGAATCGAGCGGATGTGGTGGATCGGACCATCTCCGAGGCGAAACCGTGACCGCTCTCGAAGGGCGACCGACTCTGCAAACTCTTGTAGATCGCCTCGTGAAGGAATTGCAATCTCCGGGGGATGAACCACCTTGAGCTGCGCGCCGAGAAGGCGTTCGAGCTCACGGTAGTCAGTAGCCAGGCCATTAAGCTCGTCGATCGTCTGGGGCATACCTGCGAGGTCACGTTCGTCTGGGCCGAGATTAGCGCGTAGGTGCGGCTCAAGCGCGATCACCTGTGCTCCGGCGCGAACGATCTCATGTAGGCTGCGCTTGTAAAGCTTAGCAAGACTGAGAAGCTCTTCCGGCCTAGCCTCCCTAGTCCCCTTTTCGATGGCGATGAAGGTGGGCCGGGACATCCCGAGATGATCGGCGGCGTCGGCTTGCGTCAGCCCTGCGGCCTTCCGATACTCCGCGAGACGTTCACCAATTACCCTGGGGTCGGTTTGGTTAATATTCTCCTCCATGTTCGCTCCTGACCTACGCGGCGAGGCTGACCGGCTTAACCCAATTAGCCCACTCCAGGTTCTTTTTCTGTGCCGCGGCAATTATCTGCTCCCACTCAACCGCGTAACGCTTATGCAGGTCAACCACCTCAGTCATGTTCATCCCGAAGCTAGCAACCTCTGAGTCTTCAATATGCTGATAAAAACCAGTTGGCGGCGTGCCGGTCTCGCAATAGTGCCTCAGTGCCACGACCTGCAGCAGGCAAGCCTTAAGGGGAAATAGCTTTCTACCCTCGTAAAGGGCCTTCGAGTGTTGACCGAATAAGTCGATCTGGTATGAGCCTAAGCGATCATCGATTCCCGCTGACATCATCGCCTGCCGTCGGCCCAGGCAACTAAAACAGATGCCGCATTGCTGCTGACTACCTTCGTTTCTCAACGGCCAATGTGCGCAAGACACGGTCTTCGTAGCGACTTCTTGCAGTCCGGCTTCCGCCAGCAGCCGAACAGCTTCCGCTTTGGTGGCCCTAAGCATCGGTAGCTTGTACTCAATGCGACGACCCGCTACGTGGCTAATCAGTCGGCCCATTGCCATCAAAAAGCCGGGATTGCAACCACGCGTCGCCATTGCCCCGAGCATCATTCCGACCTGCGGAGGTACATTGATGGCGCCAATGCCGTTCTCGAAGACCTCAACGGCGTTCGCGTTGACAGTTGACGCTATTGCGCCCCCGAGCCCAAGAAACAAAACGCCACGTAGCCGCTGGCTTTTCTCCTGCTGACTGAACTTTGGCGGATGCGCCATGCGCGTACGGCAGATAATCGGCCGAATGCTGACACCGAACCGCCCCGAAATTTCGCCGACTTGGTAACGCAATCGACGCCGGAACGATTGGTGCGCGGCCGTCACAGTCAACACTGGCGTGCGGTCGCTCAAGATTCGATGAACCAGCCCTGAAGCGGAGTCGAGTCCCCCGCTGTACAGGCAAACGACGCACGGGTCGTTGAGGAGACTGAGCTGCTGAGTCACAGCCGGCGCCGGCCGGAACGAGAAACTCCAGAAATCGTTGGAGACGCGACTAACAACGTCGTGGAGCATCGATAGAGTTTCGGCCGCAGACCAAAAATCTGGATGCGCCACGTCTACCCCCAACTCGATTTCGCGCGAGCCAATGGGACCCCGGCGACGAGGCCTTCGGACGAGTCGATCGGCGAGGTAAATCGCGAAGAGAATTCGCAGCAGGTCGCGCTCATCCTTTGGAAGTGAAACCTGAAATATCCGGTCCAGGTCCAGATCGCCGAGCTTAAAATTTGCCCCATTAATAAGCTCTAGGTCGTGCCGCAACTCAGGACTCTTAATCGTTATCCGGTAGGGAGTCGCCATGAATTTGATCCTCATTCTTGATATTGCGCATTGACCAATCAAGCTGCTCCTCAAGTTGCCGGTCTCGTTCTTGCCTTCGCTGTCGTTCAACCTTCAGTTTTGCTGGGTCGGTGATTATTTGATCTACGATCTCGCTAATCCTTGGCTCCATTCTGAACAGCCAAATGGCGCTGGCCTGCCGGTAGTCGTTCAGTGTTGGAAAATTATCGCTTGGGACGACTTCCATCTCAGCCTGTTGAATTATTTGGGCGCACGCGCCGTGTACGAAAGCGTCTACCCCCGCCCAATAGGACATTCCTGGCTTGCAAGTCTGCACGATCAGGTCAGCGAAGGACTCGGCCCTGTCGCGCTGGCGATGGTGCTCGAGCCGAAGCTGGTATATCCCTGCTTGGTCATCCTGAATACACGCAGCGATTAGCTCTTTGACTTTGAGAAGCCGACACGCGCGACGTAGGCTGGGCACAAAACATCGATCAAATTCCCGAAGAACTTCGTCGTCATGTAGATTGGATGCTCCTCGGAGTTTGTTCACGAAGGGCCTCCATTTCCTATTCCGCAAGACATCGATCTCTTCGTTCTCAGATGGCATTTGGCTGACGCTCCTTCATTTGAACGAATCGCACAAAGACTATTTTACATTGTCAATCACCAATGTCAAAATCATCAAGCCATGTAAAATGCGTCGGCCGCTGGAATACGGGAAGGCTCCGCACACAACAAGGCCGGAATACAGGATTAAATGAAGAGATTACGCCTGTTACTCCTTCGGCGGCCACTCTTTACGCCAGACATGCTCAATCCGGCAAAAAAACCAAGAATGTCGAAATAATCGCCTGACTTTTTCGTTTGGTTATTGTCTGGTATTTGGTATATTGTGCGCGCGGGCGGTTGCGCGCACGGGCTCGGCACCAGCCCTTCAATGGGCTTCGGACAGGCCGTTGGACAAGCTGAGGGTATGTACGTGATTAACTCTGCGGGTCACTTTCGGTTGTTGGAACGCACCAAAGAGCCGACGGGGACGTCGGCGTGCCGAATGGAGGAGTCGGTCATTACGTCGGGGAGGAGGAAAAAAATCGAAAAAGTGGTGCGTTTTGGTGCATTTTGGTGCATGACTTGTGCAGGAGGTTTCGGGGGTGCACAACAGGTGGTAGTGTGTTCGCGACCGGGGAGAACGCGATTTCTTGGTCGCTACTAGGAAGGCTGTGCTACGGAAAAGTCGAAGGGCGCAAGTGAATATGAAAAGTCGCTTGACAATCGTCGCGCGGCGCTGGTGTCGCGCGAGCGTCGCGCGCCGCGCGCGGGCCATGAACGTAAATCGTTCGTACTCAGGACATTGGAATCGACCAATTGCATGCAAACAGCGCGCGGCGCGCATGTATCGCGCGCCGCGCGCGTTCCCAATGCCTAGCTTAGCCTCCCGGCTTGTCGGGCGCTTTTCCCCTTTCGCGGCGTCGCAGGAGCGGCGCCCTCCAGCAGGTGTTGAATCGTGCAACATCCGAGCAAAATGCCAAAAATGTTGCATTTTGTTGCATGGCGTTGCGTGGAGTGGCTCAGGCCCCTTTCTAATAGGTGGCGCATCGGAGCAGCGAATAGACTCGGGCCACATATAACGGGCAAAAGGAGCAAAACCATGGCGGTGATGACCGGGCTATCGGGAAATGAGATTTATTGTCTGCGGCTCAAGGGGTTGCGGCCGGGGGATTTGGTCATCGGGAACAGCGTATTTTCGATGGGATTCATCGGCAGCATCGGGGCCGGGGTCAATACGTTTCTGGGGGGCGAGGTTTCGCAGGTCACCAGCATCATTCATGAAGGACGCGTCGAGGCGTTCAAGCGGATGATCTCCGAAGCCTCGCAGCGCGGCGGAGCGGGAATCACCGGGGTCACCAACGAGCTGCGCCATTTTCATGGAAACACCGAATTTCTTTCGGTGGCGTCGGTGGTGCATCGCGAGGAGCCGGGCACGGAATCGATCCAGTTCTCGGCCAGCGCCAACGGACAGGAGCTGTATTGCCAGCTCGATTGCGGCTTTCGGCCGGTGCAATTTGTCTTTGGCAACATCGCCTACAGCATCGGCGCCGCGGGCGGGATCTTGGGGAGCCTTAAGAGCATGGCCCGCGGGGAAATCCGCGAATTCAGCGACGTATTCAATCAGACGCGGCACCTTTGCCTGGCGCGGATCGTTCAGGAAGCGCAAAGCTGCGGCGCCAACGCGGTAGTCGGCATCGAAACGCGGACGATGCCCTTCTCGGGGGTGCATGAGATGCTGATGCTTGGGACGGCAAGCCATCACCCCGACCTGCCGGGCATTCACATGCAGCAGCCGATCACCAGCGATTTGACCAATGAAGAGATGTGGAACCTGGTGAGCATCGGATACGTGCCGTTGAAACTGGTGCTGGGGACGGCGGTGTATTCGCTGGGTGTGATCGGCGGGATCAAAGCCGCGTTTAAGGCGCTGTCGCGCGGTGAAATCAGTGATCTAACGACGCTGGTTTACGACGCCCGCGAGCATGCGATCGGGTTGATCAAGCGGGAGGCGGATGCGCTTGGGGCGGATGACGTGGTGGGGATCAAAACCTACATCCACGAATTCGGCGGAAGCCTGGTGGAGTTCATGGCGATTGGAACTGCGATCAAGAAACTGCCGGGTGTGAAAACCGAAACGCCGACGCTTCCGCCGCAGGCGATTATTCGCGATCGGGATACGTGGGTGGGCGAAGGCTTTAATATTTCGATGAAGGCGTGAGGCAATGTTAATTAAGCCCCATGATGCGATCGTCCGATAAATGAGCTGAGGAGGTGAGCCTGCGCCGCTTCGGCCCAGGCCGCGCGGTGCCTATGGCCAAGCCGAAAAAGCAATCGAGCAGGAAGCCGACCGATCCGAAGCGCGCAGCGCTTATCCGCAAGATCATCCTGCATACGTTCATTGCCTGCCTGTTCTTCGGCGGACTGGGCGTGGGGTTCTGGTATGTGCAGGAATATGTGCAGCGCGATGTGGCCAATCCGACCGACCCGCCGACGATTGTCATTAAGAATAAGCCGCACTGGATGAGCGATTTCCTGGTGGAAAAGATCGCGGAAACCGCCCGGCCGAAAACAATGAAATCGGCCTTCGATCGGCAGATGCTCCTCGATGCGAGCACGGCCCTGGAGCGCAATCCTTGGGTGGCCAAAGTGAAGGAAGTGCGAAGGGCTTTTGGGCGAAAACCGGGTGATGTGCTGGAAATCGACTGCGATTTTCGAATGCCGGTGGCGCTGGTGCGATGGGGATCCTATTACTGGCTCGTTGACTCGAACGGCTACAAGCTTCCCGAGCAGTATGAGCCGAAGGATGTGCCGAAGATCGTGCGGATCGAGGATGGGCGAGTGGATATTCGCATCATCGACGGCGTGAAGCGGCCGCCGCCCGAAACCGGGCATAAGTGGAATGGCGATGATCTTGCCGCGGCACTGGAGATGATCCGATTGCTATCGGACAAGCCTTACGCGCAGGACATTTTGAAGATCAACGTGTCGCAATATGGCAGCGATCGCGATCCGCAGGTGGTGCTGGTGACGCGCCAAGCGACGGACGTGCGCTGGGGACGCGTGCCGAGCGACAAGGATTCGTTCATCGAAGTTTCGACGGCAAGGAAGCTGGAGCGTTTACAGTCACTCTATTCGCGATACCATCGGCTGGATGCCGGCCACGCGGGTGGAATCGACATTCGCTTTGACGAAGTGACCTACCCCGATCCGCCCGGCTCCAGTGCGACGGCGGACAATCGACATTGACCAACTCTCCTCGCAGCACGTCGAATTCGTCTGATTTGCCAGAACCTGGCGGAGCACCGGCTCCATCGACGTTGCGAACGAGCGGCGCGCTTTTCTTATGGCTGGCGTTGCAGCTTGCCGCTCTGACCATCGCAGCATTCCACTTTCCGCTGTGGGCTCATGCTCCGGAATCCGAAGATCTGCTGGCGTTGCAATTTTTATTGGTAGCGCAGCTTGGCGGAAGCACGCTGTTGTTTCCTTTGTTGATGGGCTCCTCGCGACAGACGGTATTCACCGCTGCCAGCAGTTGGCCCATGATCGTTCTGGCTGGCGTGCTTTCGGCGGTGGGCCTGCGGACGATCGGATTCGCGCTAACGTTCATTACTCTCTGGTTGCTGGCTCTCGCGATGGTAAGCTGGGCAAGTAGAAAGCAAGTTTTTGTAAGCAAGTCTTCAATTCATCCCCCACTTTCCTCCACAGGCACTGAATTGATCGCGGCGGCGCTGCTTTCAGCCTGGACGATCGGCGGACCGTTGATCCTCTTTTGCCGATTCGAGTATGACGCCGGAGCAAGCGCCGTAGAGCCTTGGACGAAAGCCGCATTTGGCCCACTTTCTTCGGTGTTTTCTGCAGTTTTTGATGCCGCGGCACGTTCATGGATGTCGCTTGCGATCGTCTGGCTGGTGGCAATCTTAGTAGTAGGAGCGCGCATCACCATGACCCGCGGCTCCTCCCAAATCACACCTCGGCCGGACCTAAAACCGCTTTGAAAACTTCAGGAAAAAATCTCGGATTCAAAGTCTCGCCGTCCGCAGGACAAGTTATCCACAGCAAATTCACAGCCGATTGTGGATGAAAATATTCTGTTTTTCTCGGGAAAATGAATGGTTCTGATGTCGGTTGTGGATTACTCTCCTCACCCGACCCAATTCAGGAGACGTAGCTTGTCTTTTTTCTTGAAGCCGGTGGGGGGATGTGGTACAAAGTGCTTCGTTGTGGTGGTGAACAAAATGCAAGTCGGGACGAAGGGCATTGAAACACGGACTCCTTTACGGTTCGCATGAGCTGACCATCGATGAGAAAAATCGATTGCTCATCCCATCGGAGATCCGCAAGCAACTGAGTCCTGACGGCGAAAGTGAAAAGCT
>Ga0157370_10009829_pt1 | contig 10141 bp, 7 predicted proteins | sample C35metaG_FD_113463 | JGI IMG/M metagenome (GOLD analysis project Ga0157370, IMG submission 113463) | Corn rhizosphere microbial communities from Kellogg Biological Station, Michigan, USA - C3-5 metaG | ecosystem: Host-associated > Plants > Roots > Rhizosphere > Soil | place: USA: Michigan... | reverse complement strand
TGGTTTTTTCCGAGGTGCCGGGCGCAACCCCAAAAAAGCCGGCTTCGGGATTAATCGCGCGCAGCCGGCCGTTTTCATCGGGTTTGATCCAGGCGATGTCATCACCGACGGTCCAGACCTTCCAGCCTTCAAAACCCTTCGGGGGCACCAGCATGGAGAAATTAGTCTTGCCACAGGCGCTGGGAAACGCAGCGGCCACGTAGGTCTTTTCGCCTTCAGGACTCTCGACGCCGAGAATCAACATGTGCTCGGCGAGCCAGCCTTCATCGCGAGCGATGTTGGAGGCGATACGGAGGGCGAAACATTTTTTTCCGAGCAGCGCGTTGCCGCCATAGCCCGAACCGTAAGACCAGATCTCGCGAGATTCCGGGAAGTGGACGATGTATTTTTCTTTGTTGCAGGGCCAGGGTACATCCACCTGACCGGGCTCGAGCGGTGCGCCCACGGTATGCATGCAGGGGACCACGCGCTTGGTGTCCTTGTCGATCTCGCGAAACACCGGCAGTCCGATGCGCGCCATGATACGCATGTTCACGACGACGTATGGTGAATCCGTCAGTTGAACGCCGATGCGGGACATCGGTGAATCGATTGGGCCCATGCTGAAGGGAAGAACGTACATGGTCCGGCCGCGCATGGAGCCATCGAAAAGCGACTTCAGCTTGCGCCGCATCTCGAAGGGATTCACCCAATTGTTGGTCGGCCCTGCCGCGTCGCGGGACAGCGCGCAAATGAACGTGCGGTCCTCGACACGGGCAACATCGCTGGGATCGGACCGGGCGTAATAACAGCCGGGCCAGAGATCCTGATTCAGGCGAATGAAGGTACCCGACTCCACCATTTGCGCGCAAAGGGCATCGTTTTCTTCCTGAGAACCATCCACCCAATGGATGGCAGCGGGCTTGGTAAGCTGCGCCATCTTCTCCACCCAGCGGCGGAGGTGCTTGTTGCGGCTGAGGGGAAGTGAATTATTTCGCACTGCAGATTCTGGTTCGGCGGTTGTCATAGATGTAAACGCAATTTCGATTTCAAGATATCAGTTTCGACTGAACGCGCAGGAAACCTCGCGCTCCCAGTTGCGATTACAGCCGCATAACCCGCCGAGAGTGGAAAGGCGAGCGCGGCGCCGGGACGAAGCGAACCAGTTCTTCCGAAATGTGTTGGGTGGTGCCCCGGTGTTAGGATCAAACACGATGGCGCTGGGAAATATCGGGAAAACGCTGGCGGGACAGGCGCTCGATGCCGTCAAGAAGAATGCGTTGGATGCGGTTCGCCCCGAAACGCCGAAAGGCGCTGAGAAGCCGGTCGAAAAAAACGCCGCGCAACCGGAGAGTCCTGGCGCAGTGGTTCTGGGCCAGATTCAGGCGATGCAACGAGTCCTTAAGGACGATCAGGAACTTGTGGTCCTGTATGAATCGCGCCTGGAGGCGCTCCGCGTCCTGGAAATCTTCGTTCCGAACGTTCATGTGCTGGTGCTCGCCGGCATCGACGATGAAAATCACGTAACTCGCGTAATCGCTCCCGCCGCGGCCCTGCAATTGGTATGCAAAGTTAAAAACGTAGCTCCCGGTACCGCCCCCGTTCGCGTGAATATATTAACGCCAAAACCGAGGGCCGAGGAAAAAGGGCCTGATCAAAGAACCTGACGCACTTCAGCGAGGGACGCCGTTTCCACTTGCGGCGACTTCGGCGCGGAAGACGCGAGCGCGAGCGCTACGAGGTAGAGCCCGCCGCCAATTAACATCGTTTGCACCAGGCCCAGATACAACGCCAGAACGACAGCGCTGACGGATCCGAATACGCTTGCGGCTGCGTTCAGGGACCAGGCCCAGCGCACGGAAACAGGGGCGCGACGCTCGAGCAGCCTCAGTCCCGTCGGGAACGGCATGCCCATGGCAAAACCAGCAGGGGCAATGAGCAGAGTTGTCAGCATAATCCGGACACTCAGCGGCAGCCCGACTGCTGTGGTAAGAATCGGCTGCAGCGCGAGAGCCAGGACACAGACAATTGCCGCGGCGAGAACGAGAACCAGGGCAAGCCTGTCCCTCCTTTCGCCAACCAGACGGCGGCTCCAGAAGCTGCCCAGCCCACTCCATACCAGCATGGAGAAGATCACTACCGTAAGCGCATACGTCGGGTGCCCGAGAAACAGAACGAACTTCTGGATAAGGGCGACTTCGATAAGAATGTATCCGGTCCCGATGGCCATGAAAAAAAACAGAAAAGTTCGGGCGTCGCGTTCGGCGGGCAAACGGCTCCCGAGAACGAGCGGAGGCAATACAAGGATAATTCCGACCGCAGCGATGCTGACGAGTAGTGCCGCGAACAACACGGGCAAAGCTTTGTTCACTTTCGCGTCCATCGCCCGGCCCCCGCTGGCCAGAAATCGCTGAAAATCCCGAGGCTGCACGGTGTAGAAGAAAAACGGTCGATTATCGCTGACCGGGGTAATGTCAAACGGATAATTCCGCTCAAAGACGAGGGGATCCTTCGAAAAAAGCAGATCACGGAACGGGTTGGAATGCCCGGCCTGATCGCCCGGCAGATAGACTGCGACCATTTTCGACTTCTCGAACGCAGACCTGGCGATTGCGATATCGTGCTCTGAAAACGGTTTGCGGGAAATGAGAACCGTGTCGCGCGCCCCGAAATCAGCAATGTGCTTTTGATCTTCACGGCCTATGATGATGTGCCTTGCGGGATCGTCCTCGCCGAGGCGGTGAAGCGCATTGATGGCAAGCGAAACCAGTCGGAGCGATTCCCTTGGTGGACTGAATCCCCACCGCGTAAAGGCCAGGACGCCGTCATCCGTCAGGTGCGAGAGGTAATCTCGAAACGCATCTGTCGTGTACAGATTGTTTTCGGAGAGCGCGAAAGCGCCGGCCGCAGTGGCCGCCCAGGTATCCACCAGCGTCGCTTGAATCACCTGGTACCGGTCGCGACTGCGCCGAACGAAACTGCAACCATCTTCGACGTAGATATGAACGTCCGGCCGCAGATACAGTCCGTTACTCAAATTCGGATACCGCTGCCGCATGATCGTGTTGGCGATGATCGGGTTGATCTCGACGCCGGTGACGTCGCGGCTTCCGGATGCAAGAGCGCGGGCCACATCCCAGCCGCCACCTGGACCGATGACCAGAGTCCTGGCGCCGGGGCGCAGATCGTAAGGAATCCCAGGCCCTTCGTAAAAGAGATTCTGGCGATCGTCCGCACTCAGATGATCGAAATCGAATCGGGCAATGGAAGTGGCGGCATCGGCGTCGATGAGAATCGATTCTCCCGCATCCGGCGTATTTTCGAGGCCGATGCGAGAGATGGGATTCCACTTGAAAAACTGCTCCGCGCTGATGCGCCGGCCCTTGGCATATCGAACCTCGACGAAATGGTACTTCGTATTGGCAATGATCAGGATTACGAATGCGAGGCCCACGCCAACGCTTGCGATGCGCCCGAATTTACGGCCTGAGAGATTGAACCACATCGCGGCTGCAGCGGCGAAAAGCACGGAAACCGCAATTACGGTATTGGGCCCCCCGAAAGTGTCCAGAAGGACAACGAGCGCGACGCATCCGGCTGCGGCGCCGGCCAGATCGAAGAAGTAAACTCTTTCGACTCGCTCAATCGAGCCGGCGATCACAAGTGAAGTGATGATCCCCGCACCCAGAAACGGTAACGAACTCGCGAAGTAGATCAGAGCGAGATCCGCCGTGCCGACGTTCGCTCCTCGAGAGAGGACGACAGTAAGCGCTGCGAGAACGAAACCGGCGTTAACCAGGCTGACAAATCCGAGTTTCTGAAACAATCCCCCTCTTGTGGCTGCGACCAGGTAGGAAAGAACCCCACCCACGCCCAGCCCAAACAGTGCGATTGAAATGGCAAGAAAGGCAAAGTGGTAGTAGAAGACAACCGAAAAGATCCGCGTGAGGGACAGTTCGAGTAAAAGTGTGGCTGAGGTGGTGAGGGCTACCGCGAGATAAACCTGAACCCAGCTGGCATTGCGAGACCCGGAATCCGGAAACAAGCTGACTATTTTATCGAAGTGTGTGGCCGCGCCATTCTGTCACGAGAACCGGATCGAGGTGAGTAAGATCGTCGAAAAGGAAATCCGGCCCGGCGGATTCGAGTTCCTCGGCTGGTGTGACGCCAGTACGGACGGCGATCGCGAGAACATGGTTTTCGCGTGCCGCCCGAACGTCCTGCGAGGCATCCCCGATGAGAGCGATAGGGGAGTCGTTTTCAATCAGGTGTTCACGCCGCGCGCGGTCAATCGCGAGACGCGCAAGACCGCCACGGGTGGGGGCCATTTCGCCGAAAGCCCCGAACCGGAAAAAGCCGTCGAGTCCCGCGCGGGCAAGCTTCCGCCATCCGATACGCGTCAGGTTGCCGGTTACGAGGGCAAGCGCCGCGCCGGTATCCGTCAGCTTGCCAAGTATGTCCGCGGCGCCCGGACACGCGCAGCTTCGCAGATCCGGAGCAATGTTTTCATAGATCTCCTGCGCGCGCTCAATGATCCCGGGCATGAGGGCCGTGGCGCGGTGGGGTTCGATGCCTGCCGCATTCATCATGAGATTCAGAATGTCGGGATCGAGCATGCCGTGGACCGGAATTCCCTCTGTGGTGGTTTCGTGTCCCGCCACGTCGCGCACGGCTTCCACCAGCGCCTGCCGGTGATACGGACCAGTGCGCCGAACCAGTGTGCCATCGATATCGAAGAGAACAAGGGAACGAGCCAACTCACAGTGTACGGACCGGGAGGTTTGGATCAACGCACCGTAAAATGATCGATAGTGAATCCAGAAAAATTCCGTGTCGGTCTCATTCAGATGGAGTGTTGCGATGAGCCCGAGTCGAATCTCGACAAAGCCGTCGCGAAGATTCGCGAAGCCGCCGGCAGAGGCGCACAGATCATCTGTTTGCAGGAGCTTTTCCGGTCTCAATACTTCTGCCGCGAAGAAGACGCCCGTCTGTTCGATCTGGCCGAAACCATTCCGGGGCCAACAACAGACCGCCTTTGTGCGCTCGCGAAGGAACTGGAGGTGGTGATTGTTGCGTCGCTGTTCGAGAAGCGGGCGCCGGGTTTGTATCACAACACGGCGGCAGTCATCGACGCGGATGGAACACTGCTCGGCATTTACCGTAAGATGCACATTCCTGACGATCCCTTGTATTTCGAAAAATTCTATTTCACGCCGGGCGATCTCGGTTTCCGGGCATTCGATACGAAGTACGGGCGAATCGCGACGCTCGTGTGCTGGGACCAGTGGTATCCGGAAGCGGCGCGGCTCGCTTCACTTTCGGGCGCGAATATCATCTTCTATCCAACGGCAATCGGCTGGCATCCCGAGGAGAAGGCGCAGTTCGGCGCGGCGCAGCACGATGCGTGGCGCACAATGCAGCGAGCACATGCCATCGCCAATGGTATCTATGTGGCCGCCGTGAACCGGGTCGGCTTCGAGGGCCCAAAAGATCGTGGCCTTGAATTCTGGGGCGCTTCGTTTATCAGCGATCCGTTCGGCCGCGTTCTGGCGGAAGCTCCGCATGAGAAAGAAGAGATTCTGATTGTGGAATGCGACCCCGGACAGATGGAAGAAGTGCGGCGCAACTGGCCTTTTCTCCGCGATCGCCGCATTGACGCGTACGGGCCGATTACCAACCGGTTTCTCGCGTGACCGCGCACAATCCCCGGAGCGCTACTCCGCGCTCACTGGGGTTCCGCATGCCGGCGGAATGGGAAAGGCACGAGGCGACCTGGATCGCCTGGCCGCACAACAAGGACGATTGGCCTGGACGCTTTGAACCGATTCCTTGGGTGTACGGCGAAATCGTCCGCAAGCTGGCCGCGGTCGAGAGGGTTCGGATCCTCGTCAGGAACGAAGAAGCCGCGGAAGCGGCTCGCAAACTTCTGCGTAAAGTCGGGGCGGAAATGGGAGCAATCGAGTTTGTTCCGATCGCCACGGATCGCGTCTGGGCGCGCGATTTCGCGCCACTGTTTGTGAAAAACGCGTACGGCGAAGTTCGCGCTACTAAATGGCGCTTCAACGGCTGGGCGAAGTACGCGAATCACAAACTGGATGAAGCCGCTGGACGAGCCATTGCCGAAACATGCGCATCAAAGCAGTCTGCCGGGGAGCCGTGGTTTCCCGGCCTGGTGCTTGAAGGCGGCAGCGTGGATGTAAACGGCGCGGGCATGCTGCTCACCACCGAGGAATGCCTTCTGAGTCCGGTTCAGGCCCGCAACCCGCATCTCGGCCGCGCGCAGCTCGAGGAAATGCTGGGCGAATACCTGGGAGTCGATCGCGTACTGTGGCTACGCAACGGAATCGCCGGAGACGATACGCACGGCCATATCGACGATCTCGCGCGGTTCACCGGACCGGATTCGATCGTGCTTGTTCAGGAGGATGACCCGGGCGATGTGAACTATGAACCGCTGCGGGAGAACCGGGACATCGCGGAACGAATGCCCGTTCGGGTCCGTGCGTTGCCTATGCCCGCGCCCCTGTGTTTCGATGGCCAGAGGCTGCCCGCCAGTTACGCGAACTTCTACATTGCGAACGAGACGGTCCTGGTTCCAACGTTCAATGATGCGAAGGACCGGGTGGCGCTGAATCTTCTGGCAGAGGCATTTCCGGACCGGCGCGTCATCGGGATCAATTGCGTTGAGCTGGTGTGGGGCCTCGGCACGCTTCACTGCATGACCCAGCAGCAGCCTGCAAGCGGCGAGTAACGGGAATCACTGACTGGCCAGCTCGCCCATCACCTCCGCCATGACTTTTCGGAACTGTGCCGGAGAATTAACGTCGAAAACACGCGCCTTCAGCTTGCGCGCCGCGATTTCAAGCTCGTCATCGGGCATGGGACGGATTGCCGGAGATGGAGCGAACGGGCGAGAGCCCGGACGAGATCGCATATATCTCGGAAATAATTCAAACGGCCGGTAACGAACGTAGTAAACGCAGGCGTTTTGTCCCAATCCAGCGCCGGATTGGGGCGTCGGCTCATGCCCGGGAAAGAATGCCGGCCCGCTGAGAATAAGCACCACGCGCTTTTCGCCGCCGTAACCAGTCGGCGCAGCAAGCACTTTATCCCAGAAGAAACTCCGCATTTTCCAGAACCAGGCGAGAGCGCTGGCATCAACGATTCCGGGGTGGCTTTCGACGAAGAATCGCCGAAGCTTTGGCCAGTCAAGATCAGGCCAGTTGTCACCATCAGCCTTCGTTGCCGGGGCGCGAGAGTGCGCCTCGTTCTGTTCAAATACGATCCGGCGGCCGACAAGGTCCAGCAGCCGCACATTGACCGAACCCTGCTCGGGTTCAATCTGGGAGACCACCTTCAAAGAAGGGATGAGTACGCTCATGTTGCGCCGCAGCGCCGACGTTGAACCCGCCATATTGCCGCCCGGAGTGGCGTTCACCAGCACATCCAGCCGAACCGGCCGATGCATAGGGACAGAAAGAGCCAAATGCGTGGTAATCGAAGGAAGGTACCATTCATCCGGCGCGTCCGCCCGTGCTGGCAGAAACTCAACTGCAGGAAGTCCGTCCCACGCGTGCGGAAGTGGATCGCCGGCAGGCGCCTTGGCCCGAATCCGATGCCTTTTGAAGCTGCGCTCCTGCGTCGTCTGATCGAATAGAGCAACGGAAACAACGTACGCCCCGGGCAGCACGAATGCGTTTCCAAATACGACCGTGCGTGGACCGGCGCTGTCGCTTTCATGGCCGGAGCCGGGAAGAATATGCGTTTGCCAAACGCCTCCGGATTCGTCCCGGTATTCGACAAACACCGCGAGCGCTGGTGAAACAGGATGATCGATCTCAATACGAACCCGCGCCAGCAGCCGCTGATGAACAGAAAGCTCGACCGGAAAAAATTCAACGTCCCAGCGAATCTGTTTTCGGTTACCCGCCGCCTGCCAATGCTCGAACGGAACGGCTGAGAAGAAAGGGTCCCGCAACTCGTTCACTGCGGCAAGGCAGTCCGAACACGCGATTCCGGCGACCAGTAGTACAACCGCACAGGTCCCCGGCCCTCTCCACGATGCCGAAACCGACCCAGGTGACCAGCCCCATTGCATGGCGCGTGACCGAATTTAATATCAGAACAGAAAATGATCAGGATGACCGCGGGCCAGCGCCGGGCAGAAGCTGGTTGAGCGACCCCTGGCGGTAGCCGTCCAGATCCAGCGCCACGAATTTATAGCCGAGCTTCCGGAAAATGGCGCTCAGTTTTCCCGCCATTTCCATGTTCAGAGCCAGGGGCATTTCCTCCCTGGCGATTTCAATCCGCACCAGTTCGCCATGAAAGCGGGTTCGAAACTGGCGAAACCCGAGCGACTTCATCTCCTCTTCGCCGACCTCGACCGTCCGAATGTTTTCGATGGTAACCGGCGTGCCGTACGGGATACGCGAACTGAGGCAGGCCGCCGCAGGGCGATCCCATGTAGACAGGCCGGCAATGCGCGAAAGCTCCCGGATTTCACGTTTCGAAAGACCGGCTTCAACCAGCGGAGCTTTCACCTCATGCAGCTTCGCCGCGCGCTGACCAGGTCGATAATCGCCCAGATCGTCTTTGTTAACGCCGTAAATGATGTTGTCATAGCCACGATTCCTCGCGATCGTTTCGAGCACTGTGAATAATTCGTCCTTACAGTGAAAACAACGGTCGGCATCGTTCTTCACGTAATCGGGGTTCTCGAATTCCGCCGTGGGCACGAACTCGTGCGCAATGTTGAATTGTCGCGCAAATTCGACCGCATCGCGTTTGTGAGAGGCCGGAATCGACGGCGAATCAGCCGTGATGGCGATTGCGTTGTCGGCCAGAGCCTGTCGCGCAGCCCACGCCAGGTAAGCTGAATCCGTCCCGCCCGAATAGGCAATAATTACGCGCTTCAGGCCGCGCAGGATGTCGAAGAGTTTCGACTGCTTCTCCTCGAGAGTTCCTCTTTCGAGCGCTTCACTGCGATAGGCAGGAGCCGTTGCCAGTTCGACCAGCGGCATCATGCTTCGATGATAACGAAGACCTCGGCTCCTGATCGGGGTAAACGCCGCCGGGCATATACTGGTCCGCGGAAACAAGGTCCATTCGCATGAAATCCAGACCGACAAGAAGACAGGCCATTCAGGCAGCGGGATTGGGAGCCGCCGCGTTGGGCGCGCGCGCCGCACGACCGGAAAATGTGCCCACGGGTATGCGCAGTGAGGGTCCGGATACGCCAAAAATCTGTCTCGAAATGGGCGGAGGCGCTCTGGCCGCGGGCAATCTGGATGAGGCCGGCATGAAGCGCGTCAAGCAACTGGGCGTAAATTACGTGCTTTCCGGAGGCCCGAAGATTCCATGGGAAGAAAAGCAGCTTCGGTCCATGATGGATAAGCTCGAGCAGGGTGGCCTGACGCTGGGCAACCTGATGATTGGGGGGTTCAACGATGCTATCTATGCCCGCGCCGGACGCGACGAGCAGATCGAAAAAGTGAAGCAGTCGATCGTGGCCGCCGGCAAGGTCGGGCTGCCGGTCGTCGAGTACAACTGGTACGCCCATCGGGCAATGGAGGGCTACTACGAAGTCCCCGGACGCGCAGGCTCGACCTATACCGGGTTTGATTATTCGCGGATGAAGGATCTGCCGCCGCTCCCAAATGAAGGTGCGCACACCCTCGAGGAGATGTGGACCAACATCGAATATTTCCTGAAGGCCGTCATCCCGGTCGCGGAAAAGGCAGGCGTGCGTCTGGCGCTCCACCCAAACGATCCGCCGGCGCCAATCAGCCGCGGGTCACACCAGATCATGGGCAGCGTCGAGGGCTGGAAGCGGCTGATCGAGATTGTGCCCGGTAAATCAAACGGAATCACGTTCGATTGTGGCGTAACGCGCGAGATGGGACACGATCCGGTGGAAGTATGCCGCTATTTTGCGTCCCGCGATCGAATCAACCACGTCCACTATCGCAATGTGATCGTGGAAAAACCCAACGAGCATTACGAAGAGGTGTTCCTTGATAACGGCATGAACAATATGTTCGCCGTTATGAAGGAACTCGTGAAGAACAAATACCCGCGGCTTGTCTATCCTGAGCACCCGCGCGGAATTGATTATGACCGCGAACGCGCCGGCTTCCACTCGGCTTACCCGGGCGGCGGCGGG
>Ga0157370_10009825_pt1 | contig 10143 bp, 9 predicted proteins | sample C35metaG_FD_113463 | JGI IMG/M metagenome (GOLD analysis project Ga0157370, IMG submission 113463) | Corn rhizosphere microbial communities from Kellogg Biological Station, Michigan, USA - C3-5 metaG | ecosystem: Host-associated > Plants > Roots > Rhizosphere > Soil | place: USA: Michigan... | reverse complement strand
GCGCTCGCCCTGGCTGGCGCTCGGCGCGATGGCGATCGTGTGGATCGCCGATATCGCCGCCTACTTCACCGGGCGCCGTTTCGGCCGGCACAAGCTGGCGCCGCGGATCAGCCCCGGCAAGACATGGGAAGGGGCGTATGGCGGCGTCGCCGCGGTCGTCGTCTATGCATTCGCGTTGCTGCTCGTTGCGCCGCGAGCCGGATTCGGCGCCCGGCTCGATTCCGGATCAGTTGCGCTATGGATCGTTTTCAGTGCCGTGCTCGCCGGATTCTCGATCGTCGGCGATCTCCACGAGTCGCTGCTGAAGCGCCGCGCCGGCGTGAAGGACAGCGGTACGCTTTTGCCGGGACATGGCGGCATGCTCGATCGCATCGACGCGCTGCTTGCCGCGATGCCGCCTGTCGCGCTCGCGCTCGCGCTGCTTCAGGGCGCGTGATGCGCACGCTGACGCTGCTCGGCGCGACGGGATCGATCGGCGACTCGGCGCTCGACGTCGTCGCGCGGCATCCCGATCGGTTCACCGTCGCCGCGCTTGCCGCGCATCGCAACGGCGCCAAGCTGCTGGCTCTCTGCCGGCGTTTCCGTCCGCGTGTTGCCGCACTGCACGACGCGGATGCGGCGAGCGTGCTCGCCCGCGCGCTTGCCGCGGAATCGATACCAACGCGCGTCGTCGCCGGCGCGGCGGGCTTGGTCGAGGTCGCATCGTTGCCGGAGGCCGACACCGTGCTCGCGGCCATCGTCGGCGCCGCCGGGCTTCCGGCGACGCTGGCGGCGGCGCGTGCCGGCAAGCGCATCCTGCTTGCAAACAAGGAAGCGCTCGTGATCGGCGGCCGCCTGTTCATGGAAGCAGTCGATGCGGGCGGCGCCACGCTGGTCCCGATCGACAGCGAGCACAACGCCGTGCATCAGTGCCTGCCGCCGCTTTATGCGCGACGTCCCGATGCCGCCGGCATTCGGCGCATCCTGCTGACGGCATCCGGGGGCCCGTTCCACCCGCATCCGAACGTCGATTTCGACGGCGTGACGCCCGAGCAGGCGTGCATGCATCCGAACTGGTCGATGGGCCGCAAGATTTCGGTCGATTCCGCGACGATGATGAACAAGGGCCTCGAAGTGATCGAGGCGCACTGGCTGTTCGGCATCGCGCCGTCGCGTATCGAGGTCGTCGTGCATCGGCAGAGCATCGTCCATTCGCTCGTCGAGTACGTCGATGGCTCGGTGCTCGCGCAGCTCTCGCATCCGGACATGCGCACGCCGATCGCGCACGCGCTGGGGGCGCCCGACCGGCTGGAGAGCGGCACGGTTCCCCTCGACCTCGCGCGACTTGCCGCACTCACGTTCGAGGAACCCGACCGGGATCGTTTTCCGTGCATCGGGCTGGCCTACGATGCGCTCGCCGCGGACGCCGGCGCGCCGGCCGCGCTTTCCGCCGCGAACGAAGTGGCGGTCGCTGCGTTTCTCGCGGGGCGTGCGCGTTTCAGCGATATCCCGCGCGCATGCAGCGCGGCGCTCGAGCGGCGCACGCGACGCGCGATCGACACGCTCGACGATGCGCTCGCCGTCGACAGCGAGGCGCGCGATATCGCCCGCACCGCGCTCGGCATCCGACCATGATCGATGCGCTTTACAAGATCGTCGCGTTCGCGGTCACGCTCGGCGTGCTCGTCGTTTTCCACGAGCTCGGACATTACGTCGTCGCGCGCCTCGCCGGCGTCAAGGTCGTGCGCTTTTCGGTGGGCTTCGGCAGGATGATCTGGTCGCGCCGTTTCGGCCGTGACCGCACCGAATGGGCGCTATCCGCGATCCCGCTCGGCGGCTACGTGAAGATGGCCGACGAGCGCGAGGGCGCGGTGCCGCTCGCCGACCTGCCGCGCGCATTCAACCGCCAGTCGGTATGGCGGCGCATCGCGATTGTCGCGGCCGGTCCGATTGCCAATCTGCTGCTCGCCGTCGTGCTGTTCGGCGGAACTTACGTGGCGGGCATCCCGGGCCAGCGCGCGTTGCTCGCCGATCCGCCGCCGTCGAGCGCCGCGGCAGCTGCGGACGTGCGCGCGGGCGACCTCGTCGTCGCGGTCGACGGCGAGCCGGTCGGCAGCTGGCAGGAGTTGCGCTGGCGAGTCGTTCGCGCGCAAGGGCACGACACGCTGAATCTGACGCTCGCGCGCGACGAAGCGACGAGCGTCCCGGTCCAGCGCGAGCTTTCGCTCGCCGGCATGGATACGGCCGACTGGGAAGGCAATCCACTGGCGGCGCTCGGATTGCGCGCGGATCTGGGGGCGCCGCTGGTCGATCAGGTGTTGCCGGGCAAGCCGGCCGAACGCGCGGGCCTCGCGAAAGGCGATCGCATCGTCGCGATCGACGGCAGGCCGATGAGCTCGCCCTCCGACGTTGCCGAACTCACCAACGCGCATCCCGGCGGCACGCTCGTGTATCGCGTGTTGCGCAATGGCGCGACACTCGACGTGCCGATCACCGTCGAGGCCGTCGACCAGAATGGACGCAGGGTGGGCCAGGCCGGCGTGCGGCTGCGCGTCGATCCGCAGGCAGCACAGCGTGCGGCCGTCGTCGTGCGATACGGTGTGGGCGAAGCGCTCGCGCAGGGCGCGCGCAAGACGTGGGAGCTGTCGGCGTTCACCGTGCGCATGCTGGGACGCATCGTCACCGGCGATGCATCGCTGAAGAACATCAGCGGCCCGTTGACGATGGCCGACATCGCGGGGCAATCGGCGCAGGCCGGCCCGCTGGTGTTCGTCAGCTATCTCGCGTTGATCAGCATCAGTCTCGGCGTGCTGAACCTGTTGCCGGTGCCGTTACTGGATGGCGGACATTTACTGTATTATCTCGCCGAACTTATCAAAGGCAGTCCCGTATCCGACCGGGCATTCGAGGTCGGTCAGCGCATCGGAATGGCGATGCTCGCCGTCCTGATGGCCTTGGCACTCTTCAATGACGTTTCCCGCCTGTTCTGATCGCACTCGTGTGAAGCGCGCGACCGCCGTCGGGGCACTCCTCCTCGCGTGTGCGCTGACCCGTGCCGCGTGGGCGGTCGAGCCGTTCGTCGTGCGCGATATCCGCGTCGAAGGCGTGCAGCGCACGGAAGCGGGTACGATCTTCAGCTACCTGCCGATCAAGGTCGGCGATCGCGTCACCGACGAGAAAATCTCCGACGCCGTGAAGGCGCTCTACGCGACCGGATTCTTTCGCGACGTTCGGCTCGAAGCGCAGGGTGACGTGCTGGTCGTCGCCGTGCAGGAACGTCCGACCATCAGCTCGCTCACGTTCGTCGGCAACAAGGAATTCGACACCGACACGATCAAGAAAGCGCTGAAGGACGTGGGCATCGCCGAAGCGCGCATCTTCGATCGTTCCGCGCTCGAGCGCGCCGAGCAGGAATTGAAGCGGCAGTACATCACGCGCGGCAAGTATGCGGCGAGCATTCAGACGACGGTCACGCCGCAGGAGCGCAACCGGGTCGCGATCAATTTCACGATCGTCGAAGGCGAGTCGGCCAAGATCACGCGGATCAACATCGTCGGCGCGAAGGCGTTCACCGAGAAGGAGCTGCTCTCCGAGATGACGCTGACGACGCCGGGCTGGCTCACCTGGTACACGAAGAACGACCAGTACTCGAAGCAGAAGCTGTCCGCCGACCTCGAAGCGCTGCGTAGCTTCTACCAGAACCGCGGCTACCTCGAATTCAACGTCGACTCGACGCAGGTGTCGATCACGCCCGACAAGGAAGACATCTACATCACGCTCGACATCACCGAGGGTCCGCGGTTCACCGTCGGCGCCGTGCACATCGCGGGCGATCTCGTCGTGCCGGCGAGCGAGCTCGAGCAGCTCGTCCGCATCAAATCGGGAGACGTGTTCTCGCGCGAGAAGCTGCAGGCGTCGGCGAAGGACATCAGCGACCGCCTGGGGGCCGAGGGGTACGCATTCGCCAACGTCAACGCCGTGCCCGACCTCGACCGCGACAAGGCGCAGGCGTCGTTCACGTTCTACGTCGATCCGGGCCGGCGGGCGTACGTGCGCAAGATCAACATCACCGGCGATTCGAAGACGAAGGACGAGGTGATCCGCCGCGAGTTCCGCCAGCTCGAGGATGCCTGGTATGACGGGCCGCGGATCGAGCGGTCGAAGGTGCGCGTGAAGCGCCTCGGCTACTTCGACGACGTGAATGTCGAGACGCCGCCGGTGCCGGGCAGCGCCGACCAGGTGGATCTCGAAGTCTCGGTCACCGAAAAGTCGACCGGCAGCCTGCTCGCCGGCGTCGGGTATTCGAGCGACGAGGGGATCGTGCTCAGTGCATCGATCTCGCAGCAGAACATCTTCGGCACGGGCAACGCGTTGTCGCTCGGCGTGAACACGAGCCGCTTCAACCGGACGTACTCGGTCGTGTTCTCGGAACCGTATTACACGGTCGACGGCATCTCGCGAACGATCGAGGCATACGACAAGAGCCTCGATCCGACCGGTCTCGCGATATCGCAGTACGCATCCGACACGATCGGCACGGCACTCGGCTTCGGCGTGCCGATCACCGAAACCGATACGATCAACTTCGGCGGCCGCTTCGAGCACACGCGCATCACCCTGTTCGACAACAGTCCGCCGGTCTACCAGGATTTCGTCAACCAGTTCGGCGTCGCATCGAACGCGTACATCGTGACGGCCGGGTGGTCTCGTGACACGCGCGACGACATCCTCTATCCTACGAAGGGCCGGTTGCAAAGCGTGCTGCTCGAAAGCGGCTTGCCTTTCGGCGATCTCGCCTATTACAAGCTGCAGTACATTCACTCGGTTTACTGGCCGGTGTACGGCAACCTCGTGCTGATGGCGCGCGCCGATCTCGGCTACGGCAACGGCCTGTCGGGCAAGCCGCTGCCGTTCTTCAAGGCGTTTTTCGCCGGAGGGTCGGACTCGGTGCGCGGCTACGACACGGCATCGCTCGGTCCGCAGGACCAGTTCGGCAACGCGCTTGGCGGTCGGCGCAAGATCGTCGGCAACCTCGAGGCGTTCTATCCGATACTGAAGGGCGAGAAGGGCGTTCGCGGCAGCGTGTTTCTCGATGCCGGGCAGATTTACGCGAACGGCCAGCAGTCGCAATTCGAGTCGTTCCGTTACTCGGCCGGAGTCGGTGTCGCGTGGAGCTCGCCCATCGGACCGCTCAAGTTCAGCTACGCCATTCCATTGAACGCCCGTGAAGGGGATCGCCAGCAGCGCTTCCAGTTCCAGGCGGGCGCCGCCTTCTAGAGAACAGGTCACCGGTGTTCACGCGCAAAAACCACTGCCCGCCACGCATTGCATCCGCACGCTTGCTGCAGGCATTCGTCGCGATCGCGCTTCTCGTCGTCGCCGGCGCGGCCGCGGCCGCCGAGTACAAGATCGGCTTCGTCAACACCGAGCGGCTGTTCCGCGAGGCGGCACCCGCGAAGCGCGCGCAGGCGAAGATCGAAAAGGAATTCGCGGCGCGCGACGCCGAGATCCAGAAGCTCGCCAAACAGGTGCGCGACCTGCAGGCTGTGCTCGACAAGGACGGCGCGACGATGGCCGATACCGACCGGCGCAACAAGGAACGCGATCTCGCGAACCAGTCGCGCGACCTGCAGCGGATGCAGCGCGAGTTCCGCGAGGATCTCAACCTGCGCCGCAACGAGGAGCTCGCCGGAATCCAGGAGCGTGCGAACAAGGTGATCCAGCAGATCGCTGGCGCCGAGAAGTTCGACCTGATCCTGCAGGACCCCGTCGTTTACGCCAGCCAGCGCATCGACATCACCGACAAGGTGATCAAGTCGCTGGCGGACAAGTAGCGGCAGCACCTGCCTCGCGTGCCCGGCCCGCCACGATAGCGCCCTTGCGCGAGCACGATGGTATGAGCGCCGCCGGGCCGCCCCAAGGTGCGAATAGCGCCCCTCCGGGGGGCAGCGCAGCGGCGACAGCCGCAAGCGCGGGGGGCACGCCAATAAGTCTGGAAGAGCTCGCGCGGCAGGTCGGCGCGCGGATCGATGGCGATGGCACAGTCATCGTCGAGCGCGTCGCCACGCTCGAGCATGCGGGACCACGCGACATCGCGTTCCTCGCGAATCCCAGGTACCGCGCGCAACTCGCCACCACTCGCGCCGGCGCCGTCATCGTCGGTCCCGATGCCGTGACCGCCACGGCAACGGCGAAGCTCGTCTCGGCCAACCCGTACGCGACGTACGCACGCGTCGCGACGATCCTGCACCCGGCGCGCACGCCGGCTCGCGGAATCCATCCGAGCGCATGCATCGACGCTTCCGCGACGGTTGCAGCGACGGCGTCGATCGGGCCTTACGCGGTGATCGACGCGCGGGCGTCGATCGGCGAGCGCGCGGTTATCGGCGCGCATTGCACCATCGGCGACTCCGCGCGCGTGGGCGACGACGTCGTGCTCGATGCGCAGGTCACGATCTATCCGCGTTGCGTGATCGGCGCGCGCTCGCTCGTGCACAGCGGCGCCGTCATCGGCGCCGACGGCTTCGGCCTGGCCGACGACGGCGGTCGCTGGCGCAAGATTCCGCAGATCGGCCGCGTCCTGGTGGGTGCCGACGTCGAGATCGGCGCGAACACGACGATCGACCGCGGCGCGATCGACGACACGATCATCGAGGACGACGTCAAGCTCGACAACCAGATCCAGATCGCGCACAACTGCATTATCGGTGCGCATGCGGCGATCGCGGGCTGCGTCGGCATCGCGGGGTCCACGCGAATCGGCGCGCACTGCCGCATCGGCGGTGCAGCAATGATCTCGGGACACCTCGACATCGCCGCCGGCACCGTCATCTCGGCGGCGACGCAGGTTTACGATTCGATTCGCGAGGCCGGCGTCTACACCAGCGCCTTTCCCGCACTGGCGCACCGCGAATGGAAGCACGTCGCATCGCAGACGCGCCGGCTGCGCGAGCTGGCCGACCGCGTGAAAAAGCTGGAATACGCATTGGCGCAGGCGCGATCGGATGATGGCGGCAAGGGGAGGATCGTATGAGCGAGCTCGATATCGGCATGATCGAGCGGCTGCTGCCGCATCGCTATCCGATGCTGCTCGTCGATCGCGTGCTCGATTGGGAAGCCGGCAAGTTCATTCGCGGCGTGAAAAACGTGACCGTGAACGAGCCCTTCTTCCAGGGTCACTTTCCCGGCTATCCGGTCATGCCGGGCGTACTCGTGATCGAGGCAATGGCGCAGGTCGCCGGTCTTCTGACGATGCTCTCGAACGTTGCGCGTCGCGACGGCAGCCAGATCGTGCTCTTCGCCGGCATCGATGCGGCACGCTTCAAGCGGCCGGTCGTTCCAGGCGATACGCTGACGCTCGAGGCGCATCTCGAGCGCGCGGTGCGCGGGATCGGCCGCTTCAGGACGAACGCGATGGTGGGCGGCGATCTCGTGTGCGAGGCGCAACTCCTGGCGGCGATCCGCAGCGTGCCGCCGCTGCCGGAACTGCCGATCTGACGTGAAACGGCCCCCACCTTTCCGACTGACGTGCCGATGATCCACGCAACCGCGCTGGTCGAGCCCGGCGCGCGGATCGCCGACGACGTCGAGGTGGGCGCGTATTCGATCATCGGTCCCGGCGTCACCCTTGGCGACGGCACGCGCATCGGCCCGCATGCGGTGGTCACCGGGCGCACGTCGATCGGCGCACGCAACCGGATCTTCCAGTTTGCGTCCGTCGGCGACATTCCGCAGGATCGCAAGTACGGCGGCGAGCCGACGACGACCACGCTCGGCGACGACAACGTCATCCGCGAATTCGTCTCGATCCACGCCGGCACGGCGCAGGATCGCGGCACGACGACGATCGGCAGCGGCAACCTGTTCCTCGCGTACACGCACGTCGCGCACGATTGCGTCGTCGGCGATTTCACGACGTTCTCGAACAACGCGCAGATCGCCGGGCACGTAACGATCGGCGACTTCGCCGTGCTCGGCGCGTATGCGGGCGTCCATCAGTTCTGCCGCATCGGCGCGCATGCAATGATCGCGGCCGGCGCAATCGTGCTGCAGGACGTGCCGCCGTACGTCACCGCGGCCGGTTATCCGGCGAAGCCCGCAGGAACGAACAACGAAGGCTTGCGCCGGCGCGGGTTCTCGACGGACGACATCGCCGCGGTGCGCCGCGCGTACAAGATGCTGTACCGGCGCGGCCTGTCGCTCGAGGATGCGCGTGCCGCGCTGGCCAGCGCCGCCGCCGAGGCGCCGCTGCTGGCGACGCTCGTAGCGTTCCTCTCGACAAGCGAACGCGGGATCGTCCGGTGAGCGCCGCCGGGCCGCCCCAAGGCGCGAACGGGCCACCCCGGGAGCCAGCGCAGCGACGACAGCCGCAAGCGGGGGGGGATCCTGCAAGCTCGCCCGTCACGATCGGCATCGTCGCCGGCGAAGCGTCGGGTGATGCGCTCGGCGCCGCGCTGATCGAGGCCGTGCGCCGCCGATGTCCGGCGGTGTCGTTCGCGGGCATCGCCGGTCCGAAGATGCAGGCGGCAGGGTGCGAGATCTGGGCGCCGCTCGAGCACCTTGCGGTGCGCGGCTTCTCGGAAGTCATCGCGCATCTGCCGGCGCTCGTGGCGCTGCGGCGCGACATCGCGCGCCGCTTCGTCGCGGCCCGTGTGCCGGTTTTTGTCGGCGTCGACGCGCCCGACTTCAATCTGGGGCTCGAGCGACGGTTGAAGCGCAAGCGAATCCGTACCGTGCATTTCGTGAGTCCGTCGGTCTGGGCATGGCGCCGCGAGCGGCTGCAGTCGATCGGGCGCGCCGTCGACCGGATGCTGGCGCTGTTCCCTTTCGAGCCGCCGCTCTACGAGGCGGCCGGCATCGCGGTCAGCTATGTCGGCCATCCGCTCGCGCTGCAGGCAGCGAGCGCCGGCGCGCGGCGGACGGCGCGCGAAACGCTGAAGCAGAAGCCGGCCACGCCGCTGTTTGCGCTGCTGCCCGGCAGCCGCCTGTCCGAAATCGAGATGCACGGCGGCCTCGTTCTCGATGCCGCGGCGCGCATTCTCGAAGCGCGACCGGATGCGCGCTTCATCGTCCCGCTCGTGTCGCGCACGACGCGCGACGCATTCCTCGAAGCGTGGCATCGCGGCGGACACGACACGCTCCCGGTGACGGTCCTCTACGGTCATGCGGGCGACGCGCTGCGCGCCGCGGACGTTGGGCTCGTCGCATCCGGCACTGCAACGCTCGAGGCGGCACTCGCGCGTTGTCCGCACGTGATCTTCTATCGCGTCAGCGCCCTGACGGCGCGCATCGTTCGTCGCAAGCTGCTCGTGCCGTGGGTCGGACTGCCCAATGTGCTGGCCGGACGCTTCGTCGTGCCGGAACTCTTGCAGGACGACGCCACTCCCGGCAATCTTGCGCAGGCTGCATTGAATCTGTTCGACGATACCGTGACGCGCAGACGCATCGAAACCCTGTTCGGCAAGCTCCGTGACGCGCTCGCCGTCGATACCGGCGCGCTGGCGGCCGACGCCGTGCTGGCCGAGCTTCGACGGGCGCACGCCGCGGCCGGCAGTCGCGACGTGGCTCGCAGCGCAGCGTGCTGATCGCCGGCATCGATGAGGCGGGGCGCGGGCCATTGGCGGGTCCGGTCATCGCCGCCGCGGTCATTCTCGATCCGGCGCGCAAGATCCGCGGACTGCGCGACTCGAAGGTGATGACGCCGGAGCAGCGGACGCACGTCGCGGCCGAGATTCGCGCGAAGGCGATCGCGTGGGCGTTCGCCGCGAGCGACGTCGGCGAAATCGACGCGCTCAACATCCTGCGCGCAACGCTGCTTGCGATGCGCCGTGCCGTCGAATCGCTCACCGTCCAGCCGATCGAAGCGCTGATCGACGGCGACCATTGCCCGCAACTCGCCTGCCCGGCGTACGCGATCATCAAGGGCGACCGCGACGTGCCGGCGATCTCCGCCGCGTCGATCATCGCGAAGACGGCGCGCGACGCCATGCTGGTGGCGCTCGACCGCGAGTATCCGATGTACGGATTCGCCCGCCACAAGGGTTATGGCACGCCGGAGCATCTGGCGGCGCTGGACCTGCACGGGCCCTGTCCCGCGCATCGACGGTCGTTCGCGCCGGTTCTGCAGGCGTCCTTCGAGTTCTGGTAGCCGGCAGCGCGCGGCGC
>Ga0157370_10009823_pt1 | contig 10144 bp, 9 predicted proteins | sample C35metaG_FD_113463 | JGI IMG/M metagenome (GOLD analysis project Ga0157370, IMG submission 113463) | Corn rhizosphere microbial communities from Kellogg Biological Station, Michigan, USA - C3-5 metaG | ecosystem: Host-associated > Plants > Roots > Rhizosphere > Soil | place: USA: Michigan... | reverse complement strand
TGCGCCGATTGCCGGCGCGAGCACGACGTGCTCGCCGACACGACCCGCACACTCGAGGAGGGCCTGGTGCGCCATCGCGCGCCCGATGTCCTGAAGGCGCGCATTCGGAGCGCGCTTGCCCAGTCCGACGCGCTCGAGCCGCCGGCGGAGCGATCTCGACGCGCCTCCTGGCCGCGACTCGTCGCCGCCGGCCTCGTGATCGCGGCCGCGAGCAGCGCGCTCACCGTTGCCGCGGTCCGCCGTCCAGCGGAGCCCAGCGCGTCGGCGACCGTGCTCGCGAGTCACATTCGCTCGTTGATGCCCGGCCACCTGGTCGACATCGCCTCGAACGACCAGCACAACGTGAAGCCGTGGTTCAACGGCCGTCTCGATCTGTCGCCCGACGTGCCGCGACTCGACTCGTTGGGATTTCCGCTGATCGGCGGGCGCATGGACTACGTGGCTGGCCGCTCCGTCGCCGCGATCGTCTACGGACGCCGCCAGCACATGATCAACGTATTCTCATGGCCCGCCGCCGGCGCCCCCAGACTTCCGCCCGCGGCCTCCACGGAGAACGGATATCATCTCGTACACTGGCGGAACGAGGGCCTGGAGCAGTGGGCCGTATCGGACCTCAACCTCGCCGAGCTCCAGCAGTTCGTGGCCGCGTTCGAGCGGAGCCAGGCGGCCGTACATTGAGCTACGCGCCCTGATCGCCCGGGCGTACGGAAACGCAGTGACCGCGGAGTCCGTGCCGTGTTCGTGGATTCCGCGGTCATGCTGTTCACCTCAATTCCGCCGAGCGCATCATGCGACGATGATCTGGCCCTGCATCTTCGGGTGGAGCGAACAGAAATAGTCGTACGTGCCCGGTTTGGTCAGCGTGACGCTGTACCGCTGGTCCGTGTCGAGAATCGCCGACGCCTTGAAGCGCTGCTGCACGTTCACGATCAGGTGCGGGACGTCGTCGTTGTTGATCCATGTGATCGTGCTTCCCGCCTTCGCCCGGAGTGTCGGCGGAGTGAACTGAAAGTTGTCGATGCCGATCTCGGTCGGCCCGAGCGCGACGCTTTTTCGCCGTTGCTGCTTCCGCTGCATCGCATCGTGCGTCGCGGCGTCGAACGCCGGCGGCTCGCCGGAAAGCGTCGCGTCGACGACGGCAAGCATGCTGCGACCGGGAAGGAACGTGACGTCGGTGATGCCGAGGACGCTCTTGAGCCGCTCCGGCTCGACCTTCATCGGTCCGGGCGACGGCGCGGTCCCCGGCGCGGGCTGCGGAAACGCGGTCGACATCGCAGTGTGAAACGACACGTGACCTTCCACCTTCTGCATGATCTGGTGAATGTGCCCGTTGAGCACCGTCGCCGATCCGAAGCGCTTGATCAGCGCGAGCGCTTGCTCGGAGTCGTCGGTACCCCAACCCCACTCGGGATACACGGTCCACAAGGGAACGTGGGCGAAGAGCACGATCGGCGTGCTGCTCGACAGTCCGGCGAGGTCCCTCCGGAGCCAGGCAATCTGCTCGGCGCCGAGCGAGCCGAGCCCGCCGGCCTTGAGGTTGAGCACGTTGACCAGCCCGACGAAATGGACGCCGCTGTGATCGAAGCTGTACCAGCCGCCGCCCTTCGTTTCTTTGCCGTAGCGCCGGAGATAGCTCGCGCCGTTGTCAGTCGCGACGTCGTGCTCTCCAGGAACGTAGAATACCCGGTCGGTCTTCAAACTCTTGAGCACCTCGTTGGCCGTGTCGAACTCTTCGGCCTTGGCGAGCTGCGTGATGTCGCCGGTGTGAAGGACGAGCGCCGGGCGTTGGGGAAGCGCGTTCACCTTTGCAACCGCTTCCTGCAGCGTCGCCGTGACGTCCTTGTTCGCCTCCTTGTTGAAGCCGATGTGACTGTCGCTGATCTGCACGAAGAAGATGCTCTTTCGCTCGGCGTCGGTCATCACGGGCAACCGGCCGACAGGAAACGACGCCGGAATGCCGCCTTTCATTCCCCAGACGAGTCCCGTTCCCGCCCAGGCCATGCAGCGAAGAAATCCGCGGCGGTCGAGCCCATCGTCGCTCTCGTCGACGGTGATGTAATTGCGCCCGGTGGGGCGGGTGTTGGCGTGGTCATCGAAGCGTTCGGCGTCACGGTCGCGATGTCGTGTCATGCAGGAGCCTCCATGTTGGTACAGTGGAGACTCGGAGGCGTCCGCGATTATTCCCCGGCGATGGTCGATGCGTGAATCGAGGTGGGAGTGCGCAGGGCACTCCCACCTCGACCGTCACTGCAGCCCGCTACCGCGATTGCCTGTCGGCGACGGACCGGCGCTTGTCAGCGCCAGGTGATGCCGAACAACACCGGCCAGTAGTTGGTCGGTCGATCCTTCGTGAACACGGTTACGTACCGCCCTTCGACGAACAGGTTCGCCGGTCCGACGCCCCATTGCATTCCGGCGCCCGCGTTCGCGCCAAGGCGCGTAATCGCTGAGTATCCGGCGGTGGAATAGCTGGAGGCGGACGTCGCCGAACTGACCGCGGCATGCAGTTGCGCGAACTTCGCCTGCTCCGCCGCTGGGTTGGTGAGCGCAAGCGAGCTTGCATAGTTGAAGAAATAGTGAAGGCCGCCGCCGCCGACCACATAGAGCGCGGTGGAGGAATGCGAACCGAATAGCGGCAAACGCACCTTCGCATCCAACATCGCCGACGCGAGCGCGGCATCGGTGCTGGCGATTCGCGCCGTGCCCGAATAGCCACTCGTGGTGCCGGTCGTCGAGCCTGTCGTTGAACCGGTCGTACCGCTGCTGGTCGTCCCGACCGGTGCGGATGTCGAACCGGTGCTATAGCCCCCGTTCGCATTGACGAGCGCCGTCGTTTGTCCGTTGTTGCGGAACGTCGAGCGGGCCATCAGTCGGTCGTACGAAACATCGAGCCGCAATCCGAGCGGCCACCGGTTGCTGTCCCAACCCATCGGCAGGCTGATGTTGAAGCCGGGGTTGTATCCGTTGTAGATGTCGCCCGACGGAATGCTCGTTCCACCGCCGACGCCGATATAGAACGTGCCGAGGCGTGTGCTGACGACGGGAAGCCTCGGCCGCGCGGTCGTGGTGTCGACCGGGGTGGCGACGGTCGTGGTGTCGGCCACCACGCGCGTGGTGTCGGCGGTCATGGTTGTGTCGCTGCGTGTCGTCGTATCGGTGCGTGTCGTCGTGTCGGGCATGACCGGCTGCGGCGTCACCGCCGGCGCTACCGCCGTGTCGACGCGGGCTGGTGGCGCGACGTCGCCAGCCGCCGAGCGCGTTTCCCCTTTCTTCACTTTGATGCGGGTGGTCGATCGGGCCGTCTTCGTCGAGATCGCTCGCTTGGTCGTGTCTGGCTGCTGGGCTCGCGCTCCAGCGCTGAGACCGATCGTGAACGCGGCCACCACCGTCGCGATCACACTCGAGGTCGATATGCATTTTCTCATCGTCCTGCCTCCTTCGTCCGAATGCCGGCGACGGGCATCGTCGCGGCCGAGGGTCGACAGGCAGACGACGTGCCGATTATTCACGTGTCATGCGATTCTACGTCCCCAATTTCACGGCCGAGAACGCCGTCTCAGCGGCGCTTGGCTTGACGCTTGCCACCCCCAGGCCAGCGCGACGATGCGCAGCTGGGGAGGGCTTCATGCACGCTCGCGGCGGTATTCAAGAAAGTCGAATGCTCGAATTCGGCAGATCGTTCGCGATCTGTCTGCTCGCGGTGGCCTGTGCGGCCTGCACGCGGTCGACCGGCTCCAGTGATTCAGCGAATGGAACGTACGGTGGCGATCCGCCTGCGCGCGCCGCGCGACTGACCGATCTCGCCGGTGACGTGTCGCTCGAGCCATCAGGTGCGGACTCGTGGAGCCGAGCGACGACGAACGCGACCGTCACGACCGGCGATCGGCTTTACACCGGTCCTCGAGCGCGTGCCGAGCTGGATATCGGCCAATATGCCGCCCGACTCGATCAGAATTCGGATGTGACCGTCACGAACATGACGGATCACTTCACCCAACTCGGCGTCGAGCAAGGCGCGGTCGACGCGAGCATCTATCGCTGGGTGCCGACGGACTCGATGGAGCTCGATACGCCGAATGGCGCGCTCATGCCGCTGGCCGCCGGCGTCTATCGATTGAGCGTCGAGCCCGACGACAATGCCACGCTCGTCACCGTGGAGCGTGGGTCGCTCGAGCTGACCGGACCGGGCGTCGACCAAACACTGACCGCGGGCCAGACTGTGCGACTCGTCGGTACGAATCCAATACAGATCGTACCGCTCGCGTCTCAGGTCGCGGCGACTTCGTTCGACCGCTGGAGCGCGACGCGAGACGAGGTCTACACGTCGCCGGCGTCGACCGTCACCACACGCTACGTCAACGAACGCGTCCCCGGCTGGGAGGACCTCGCCGCGAACGGAACGTGGATCACCACTCCGTCATACGGCGAGGTATGGTGTCCGTCGCACGTCGCGGCGGACTGGGTTCCCTATCGTGAGGGACACTGGTCGTGGGTCGAACCCTGGGGCTGGACGTGGGTGGAGGATGAGCCGTGGGGATTCACACCATTCCATTACGGCCGCTGGGCGCACCTCGCGACGACCGCGTCCTGCTCATCTGCTGCATGGGCGTGGGTTCCCGGTCCTGTCGCGGCGGAGCCGGTCTACGCGCCCGCGCTGGTCTCATTCATCGACGCGGCGGCGTTGGCGTTGGGGGCGGCCGCGGCCCCGCAGGGCTGGTTCCCACTCGCGCCGGCGGAACCGTTCTTTCCCTGGTATCACCATAGCGACGACTATCTCCGTGCTGTCAACATCTCGAATCTGAGAACCATCACGAATGTCGATCGGCTGATTCGCGCGCGCGATCTCACCGCGGTCCGTTGGGCGAATCGGGCCGATGCATCGACGGTTGTTCCGGATCCTGTGTTCCGTGCGGGTGGTCCGGTGGCGCGGGGCAGAATGCACATCAGTCCCGAACGGCTCGCGGCGGTACCCGTTGCGCCCCACCCGTCGGTCAACCCCGGTCCGCGAATGTTGGCTGGTGGGCCGCCGGCTCCGCGTCCGCCGGTCTCGGCGCGACCGCACATGGTGGTGACGCGGGCAGCGCCGAATAATGCGGGCTCCGCGCGCGCGGCACGCGGACGAACCGCGCCATCCGGACCGGTGGCGGCCGTTCCGCAGGTGGGCGCGCCGACGCGTGCGGCGCCTCTGATCACGCGAAATCCACCGCAGAGTCAGCGCCGAATCGAACAAGTGCCCGCTGCCGGCGAGGTTGCCCGACCGGCGGGGCCGGCGCGGGCCGCGCGGCCCTCCATGGCGGCGCCGCGTCCGATCATCACGAGGAATGCGCCGCCGGCACCGCGTCCATCGCGCGCCGCACAGATGCCGGCGATGCAAGCGCACCCCGGGCGTCCGCCCGAGCCGCAGCAACTTCAGAGGATTCATAATGGCCGGACGGCGGGCCGCCCGCCCGGCGTCGAGGTTCCGGCGCACGCCGCACCGCCGCCGCCTGCCGCGCCGGGGCGAGGACGTGGAAAGAAGCCAGAAGGTTGACGGGATTCGTCCAGCGCGCGACGGTATAGCCGTGTGGGCCCCCAACTCACGGTTTTGCCGAGTTGATCGAACCCGGGTAATAACCAGATCCGCCCCTCGCGTAGCGCTGCGCCGCTCTTAACGTTCTACCTCCAAACGCCGTCTCCACTACGCCCGTACTCTCCTTTCGAAAGACACGGGCCGTAAGTCCGGGCCCGAAAACCGTTTCCGCCGCTCGGGTGTCCAACGCTGGTACGTCCACGCTCTCCCGACAGACGATGCCTCTCTCCCACGCGCTCGACCGACGCGTCCGACTCGCACTTCGAGAACGCCGCTCCGGGTTCACGCTGATCGAGATCCTGGTCGTGATCGTCGTCATCGCGATCCTGGCCACTCTCGTCGCGCCGAACATCTTCCAGCATGTCGGCGCCGCGAAGAGCGCGACGGCCAAGTCGCAGATCGAGATGCTCGGTGCGGCGCTCGACGCCTATCGTCTCGACAATGGCCGCTACCCGACCACCGAGCAGGGACTCGCCGCGCTATGGGAAAAGCCCACGATCGATCCGCCGCAGAACTGGCGCGCGCCGTACCTGCGCAAACCGGTTCCGCCCGATCCATGGGAACGGCCGTACATCTACCTCTCGCCGGGACAAGTGAACCCGCAGGGGTATGACCTGCTCACCTACGGCGCCGACGGCAAGCCGGGCGGCGAGAACGAAGACGCCGACATCATGAGCTGGAAGTAGACTTCGGGAGCTCACGCGATGCCGACCTACGCGTATCAAGCCGTCGACGGCTCCGGCAAACGCACGCGTGGCCAAGCGCAGGCGGTGAGCTCGGGCGCGCTGGCGCGAACACTCGAGGAGCGCGGACTCTTCGTGCTCGACGTCGCCGAGTCCGGCGAGGGAACGTCCGCCCGGCAGGGTGTTCGATTCGGCCGGCGGCGTGAGGTCCTCGAGGTCACGCGCGCGCTCGCGGCGCTGCTCCCCGTTGGAATGCCGCTGGCGCAAGCGCTCAATGCCGCGTCGGGCGTCGCCTCCGGCGATGTGAGGACGGCGCTGCACGAGGTGCGGGCACGCGTCGAGCGTGGCGACACGTTGTCGGCGGCGCTCGCCGAGCATCGCAACTTGTTTTCGCCGCTCTACGTCGGGCTCGTGCGCGCCGGCGAGCGAAGCGGCGATCTCGACGCCGCATTCGGCCGGCTGGCGGCGCAGCTCGAGCGCGACGAATCGCTGCGCGGACGAATCCTGTCCGCGTCGATCTACCCGATGCTGCTGGCCGTCGCCGGGTCGGTTGCCGTGACGGTGCTCCTTTTTTTCGTGTTGCCGCGATTCGTCACGCTGCTCGAGGGAAGCGGTGCCAAGCTGCCGCGATCGACGGCGACGCTGCTCGCGCTCTCGGCGGCGCTGCATCGGCTATGGCCGGTGCTGCTGCTCATTCCGCTGGCGATCGCCGCCTTCGCGGCCTGGGTCACGAACACCGACGAGGGGCGGCGGGTCTGGTCGACGATCCTGCTCGTGCTGCCGGGCGTGAGCACGCTGCGTCGCTATGCACTCGCCGGACGGTTTGCGCGACTCGTCGGTGTGCTGCTCGGCGGCGGCGCGCCGCTGCTGATGGCACTCGACGACACGATCGAATCGATCGGCGATCCGTTGGCGCGCGACGACACGATACGGATTCGCACTAGGGTACGAGAGGGTAGCTCACTGCGTGCGGCCGTCGCCGATAGCCCGCTCTTTCCGCCGATGCTCGCGCAATTGATCGGTGTGGGGGAGGACGCGGGACAATTGCGCGTGTTCTTGACCAAGTCGGCCGACATCTTCGAGGAGCGGACCGAGCGCGCCACGCAGCGCCTGGCGACGTTCCTCGAGCCGGCGATGATCGTGATGTTCGGCGCGATCGTCGCGTTCGTCGCCCTCTCGTTGCTGCAAGCGATCTACGGCATCAACGCGAACTCGTTCAAGTGATGTCGCCCATGTCGCCGATGTCGCCCATGTCGATCGCGCGCCGCGCCCGGGCGGGCTTCACGTTGTGGGAGCTGACCATGGTGCTGCTCATCATGGCCATCGGCGCGCTGCTCGCGGCACCGGCCTTCGCCCGGTTCGGGGCCGAGCAGCCGCCCGGCGGGGCCGACGCGATGATCGAACTCCTCCACGACGCGCGCAGGGCGGCGATCGACTACGACGCGACCGTCACGCTTCGGCTCGATCCAAAAACGCTCGCGTATCGGGCGGATACGTCCGGCGTGAGCGGCTCGGGCACGCTGGCCGAAGGCCATCTCGACCTTGGCATGACGCAGGCGCTGGAGACGAGTCAGCCGCGATTGCAGTACGTCTTTCGGCCGACGGGCGCGGTGTTCGCCGACACGGTCGTCGTACGCGGCGGCCAGGTGCCGCTCGTCGTGCGCGTCGATCCTTGGAGCGGGGTGGCACGTGCCGACTCTCGATAGCCTGCTCCAGGCATTCTACCGGATGCCGCGGCCCTCGCGGCCCGGCGCGACGACGCGCTCGGGCATCTCGTTGCTCGAGGCGGTCGTCGCGATCGCGATCGTCGGAATGACCGCGGTGAGCGCCCTCGAGGCGGCTGGCGGCGACATGCGCGCCGCCGAGCGGTCGCGACGAGCGATCGAAGCGGAGGCGTTGGCGACGTCGCGGCTCGACTTCATGGATCTCCTCACCGATCGCGAGCTGCAGGCGCTGCCCGATTCGGTCGAGAAGGGAAAGTTCGACCCGCCGCTCGATGAGTACACTTGGAAGACCACGGCGACGCCGCTCGCCGACCAGGCGGGGGTGTACACCATTCACATCACCGTCGAGTGGCCGGCCGGCTCGTACACGCTCCGAACGTATGCCTACCGAACGCCGCCGTTCGCGACGCTCCGATGACCAGACCGACGCTGCGCCCGCGACGCGGGATGACGCTCATGGAGCTGGTGATCGGATTGGCGATCACCGGCATGATGGCGGCCGCGGGGGCCGGCGCGTTTGCGTCGATCATCGACCATCGGGCCGGCATTCGCCAGGCGTCGATATCGACTGAACGCGCGGCCGCGCTGCGCGAGATGATCCATTCGTGGCTCGTGGCGGGCACGGTGCAGATCCAGCAGGGCGGCGGCCCGCGCGGCCTCACGCGAGGAGTCGGGTCGGCCGCGCGCATGGGGACGGGCTCGGGAGGCAATACGGCGGCCGTGTCGGCCGCGCAGGCGAGCGGCGACGAAGTGAGCTTCACCACGACGGCGCTCAACCCGTCGTTGCTCGCCGCTGTGCGCATCCGTCTCTACGTCGACGGCGACGCCAACACGCCCGAGAAGGGCCTGACGATCGAGTATCAGCCCAATCTGCAGATGCCGCTCGTTCGCAAGATGCTCGACTCGACGATCGACACGCTAAAGGTCGAGTTCCTCGACACGCGCACCGGACGCTGGTTCCACTCGTCCGAAGCCGCCACCATCCGCCCGCGTGCGGTCCGCTTGACGTTCCTTGGCGGCGAGCACGGGCCCATTGCGCCGATCCTCGGCCTGCCGATGATCTTCACGATCGCGGCGAATACCGCGCAGGCGCCCGGCCGATGACGTCTCGCCGCGGAGTCGCGCTGCTCGCCGCGCTGTGGCTCGTCGTCGCCATCGCGACGGTCGCGCTGCAGTTCAGCGTCGAGGCGCACGAGCGGCGGACGATTGGTCTGCTTGCCTCGGAGCGCGGAATCCAGCGGGCGGCGGCATTAGGGGCGCTCGCGTTGACGCAGGCGCGGCTCGAGCAAGCGCTGCGCGTCGCTCCCTCGGGCACCAATCTCAACGTCGCCAGTCTGCGCGCGTCCGATCCATGGTTGGACGCCGACTCGACGTACTCAGGGCCGGTCCTCGTCGACAGCATGGAAGTCGACGTCCAGACGCGCGACCTGGGCGAGAAGCTCAACATCAATTTGATCAACGAGACCGAGATTCAGACCTTCTTCAGCTTCCTGCTCGGCGACTACGCGAAATCCACGCAGCTCGCGCAGAGCATCATGGATTGGCGCGACGCGGACAGCCTGCCTCGTCCGAACGGCGCGGAGCGCGACGCGTACATCAAGGATGGGATGCTCGCGCTGCCGACGAACGGTCCGTTCCGAGAGATCGAGGAGATCCGAGACGTCATGGGGATGACGCCGGAGATCTATGCCGTCGCGAGCCCCTATCTGACGACGCACGGCTCCGCTCAGGTGAACCTCAACACCGCGCCGGTGCCGGTGCTTCGGTCGCTTCCCGGAATGACCGACGCCACGCTCAACCAAATCCTGCAAATGCGCTCGCAGGGGCGACGCATCCAGAGCGTTCCGGCAATCTTCCAGAACGGACGCGGCGGGCGACCCCTCGCAGGCCAACTGGCGAGTCAAGCCGCAATCGTGCAGTTGTCGACCCGCGCGACGGTCGACACACGTCAGCTCGAGTTGATCATTACGTCGCGCGTGGGGCCGCAGGCGCCGCCCACGAAGCTGGTTGCGGTGATCGTGAACAGGCGGCCGCAAGCGGTCGTCACGTACGAGCAATGGTGACGCGCGCGCGGGGCGAGCTCGGCTCGAGAAAGACGCACACCGGCATCGCCATCTCGCTGACGGAGCTGTGCGCGGCCGACATTCGATTGCGCGGCGCGCGTGATG
>Ga0157370_10009821_pt1 | contig 10145 bp, 6 predicted proteins | sample C35metaG_FD_113463 | JGI IMG/M metagenome (GOLD analysis project Ga0157370, IMG submission 113463) | Corn rhizosphere microbial communities from Kellogg Biological Station, Michigan, USA - C3-5 metaG | ecosystem: Host-associated > Plants > Roots > Rhizosphere > Soil | place: USA: Michigan... | reverse complement strand
GTGTCCTGTTCCTGTCAACGCTTTTCAACCGTCTGTGTCCGTCTGTGTCCGTTGGTGTCGTTCTTCACAGTTGCCTTGCCACTCCCTGAAGACTGCTCCCTTCGGACGCGAAGAGTGCGCGAGTCGGGCAAAAGCAAATTGGATGAGACGACACAAACGGACACAGACGGACGCGAACGGCTGAAAAGCTTTCACAAGAATAGGACACCAGCCGGCGCGTAGCATCCTCCTCCCGCCGGTCCTAGCGGTAATCTGTCGTTTGTTCGCTAGCCTGCGCGGGCGATCTGTTGGGAAGCGCGCGTCACGGCGAGGGCGCGGAGGTTGGGCGTCCAGATGCTGACGCGATCGCGGCCCGCATCCTTGGCGGCGTAGAGCGCTTCGTCGGCGCGCGAGTGGAGGTCGTGCAGGATGTTCTCATCGTGCACGCGATCGGCGACGAGACCGATGCTCACCGACACGGCGAGCTTGGACGCGCCACGGAACCGGTGCAGGCTCACGGCTTCGCGGACGCGCGTTGCCAGACGAAACGCTCCCGCGGCCGATGTCTCCGGAAGCAGGAGCGTGAACTCGTCGCCGCCGGTGCGCGCGACGCAATCGCCGCCGCGCGCGATCGAGCGCAGCAGCTCGCCCACTTCCTGGATGACCGTGTCGCCGGCCTGGTGGCCCCAGCTGTCGTTGATGTCCTTGAAGTAGTCGACGTCGAGCGCGAGCAGGGCGACATCCTTTCCCGTGCGCGCCGCGCGCGCGAGCTCGCGCTTGAGCTGCTGCTCGAGACCGCGGCGATTGAGGCATCCGCTCAGCGGATCCGTGAGCACGAGATTCGCGAGCTGCGAGCGCACGCGGTTGTAGGCGCGACCGACCATCGTCACCGCATCAGGGCGCGTTTCGCGCGCGACATCGAACTCCTCGCTGAAGTCTCCCTCCTGCGCGCGCTCGAAGAGCATCGAGATGCGGTGCAGCCGGTCCTTGAACGAGCCGTACGCGATGATGAACGTCGAGGCGGCCAGCACGAACACCGTGAGCGACGCGAGCTCCTGCGGCCACCCGAGCGCTCGCCCCGTTCCCGTGACGTCGCGAATCAGTGCGAGGTAGCCGACGACGATTGCGGCGAGCGCGCCCCACGCGATGCGGCGGCCGAAGTAGAACTCGCTGAGGTGCACGATCGCGAAGCCCACGAGGAGCGAGCGACCATAGTACTCGGGAGGCGTGGCGACTCCCGCGACCGCGAAGACGAAGACGACGTCCGCGGCGACCACGGCGAGCACGATTCCCTGCGTCGCCTCGCCGGTGCGCCGCACGAGGATCGTGAGTATGACGGTGACGAGCACGTACGCGATGACCGCGCTGATGCTCGAGAACGAGATGCCGTGGACCACGTCCGCCGCGACGAGCGCAGCCGCGATGGAAGCGAGAAGGAGGGCGAAGCCCAGACGGATGCGGCTCTGCCAGAGCAGTATCTCCCCGTTCGCCTGCTCGATTGTGGGAGTCGTCGTAGGAAAGTCCGGCAGAGGTGAGAGGCCGGAGGAAAGGCGAGCCGCATGCCACCCGGCGACACGTATCGAACTCGTTGCCGGAGAAGGAGATGCGGGGAAGGCGGGAAGAAGATGCCGAACGCACCACCTCGCGAATGGCGAACTTTCGGCGAATTGCACAGCGGCCCGGCCCCGGCCGCGCACGTCATCGATCCCGGTGCTGGTGGTGAGCGGATCGACGGATCTGACGCTGCCCGCCACCGTGCGCGCGGAGGGCGCGAAGGGCTTCTTCAAGAAGCCAGTCGATCTCGATGCGCTGTGCGCGCCTCGAAGAGCTTCTCCAAAGGGCCAAAGCCGAGCGGTAGGCCGACGACGCTCCTCCGCTAAACAATTAAGTCTTTGGCCCATACCGTTTGTGTCCGTCAGTGTCCGTTTCTGTCGTCTCATCCAAACGGTTTTGCCCGACTCGCACCTCGCTAACTACTTACGGCAACAGCAACTGTGAAGAACGACACAAACGGACACAAGCGGACACAAACGGCCAGGAGCTTTTGTAAGGCGTCACGCTCCGCCGGCTATGACGCGCGGTCCCTATGCGGCTAGGGGTTGAGCGGACGCGCTTCTATTTGGCGCGGCGGATCTTTTCGCGGGCGATGCGGTTCTTCTCGTCCACGAACACGAGCTTGGGGGTGAAGTTCTCGAGCTCGCTCTCCTCGTAGTCCGCGTAGCTGATCACGATCACGTGATCGCCGGGAGCGCCGAGTCGCGCCGCGGCGCCGTTGAGCTGAATCGTGCCGCTGTTGCGCTCACCCTCGATCACGTACGTCTCCAGGCGCGAGCCGTTGTTCACGTTCACGACCTGAACCTTCTCGAACGGCAGGATGTCCGCGGCTTCCATGAGCGCGACATCGAGCGTGAGGCTCCCTTCGTAGTGCAGGTCGGCGCCGGTGAGCACGGCGCGATGCACTTTGGACTTGCACATGGTGCGGCGCATGCTGGCGTCGCCTCCCAATGATCGCGTGAGAATGCCTGTCGGCTTCCGGCAGGCGGATGATGAAATATAGCGGTGGAGCGAAGTACGACCGTGCGCAAGGTGATTGCGCAACGCGTGTCGGGCTGTTCTCATACGCGGACCCTTCTCAGGCTCCGTGCATGCGCCGAATCGCCGTAACGCTCCTGCTTCTATTTGCTGCTCTGACCACCTCCGCGCGCGCCCAGGCGGCCGCCCGATCCACGCCCGACTGGAACGCGCTCAGCGATGAGACGCTCCGCACGCTGTCCGAGTACGTGAAGGTCAACACGACCGATCCGCCGGGGAACGAGCTCGACGCGGCGCGGTTCCTCAAGCGGATCCTCGACAAGGAAGGGATCGAGGCGCAGATCCTCGACACGGCGGAGCTCGGCCACAATCGCGCGAATCTGTACGCGCGGCTCAAGGGGAACGGCTCGAAGAAGGCGATTGCGCTCGTGCACCACATGGACGTGGTGCCCGTGGCCCCGGAGTTCTGGTCCGTCGATCCGTTCGCGGGCGTGGTGAAGGACGGCTACATCTGGGGACGCGGCACCCTCGACATGAAGGGCCAGGGGATCGTGCATCTGATGGCGATGATCGCGCTCAAGCGGAGCGGCGTGCCGCTCAACCGCGACATCGTGTTCATCGGCAACTCGGATGAGGAATTCGGCGGCGAGGGCGCGGTGGTGTTCGTGAAGCGGCACGCCGATCTGCTGAAGGATGTCGAGTTCCTCATGACCGAGGGCGGCGAGAACCTCGTGATCGACGGGAAGCTGAAGTACTACGGCGTCGGAGTGTCGGAGAAGCAGACGGCCTGGCAGAAGATCGTCGTCACCGGCGTGCCGTCGCACGGCTCCCGCCCCACGAAGCAGAATCCCGTGCCCAAGCTGGTGGCGGCGCTCGATCGCATCGCGCATTACGAGACGCCGCTGCACGTGCTGCCGGACGTCCAGAAGTTCCTGCACGACATCTCGCCGCAATACACAGGCGAGCAGCGCGCGTGGCTCGCCGACGTGCGAAGCGCGATCAGGAATCCTCGCGCCCGCAAGTGGCTGACGGACAACATCTACTGGAACGCGATCCTGCGAAACACGATCTCGCTGACGGGGCTGCAGGGATCGAACAAGACGAACGTGATTCCCGCGGAAGCATCGGCCACGATGGACGTCCGGTTGCTCTCCGACACGGATCCGCGAGCCTTCATCAACACGCTGAAGCGCATCGCGAACGACACCGCGGTTCACTGGGTGAGCCAGATCGAGCCGAAGACGAAGCTTCAGAGCCCGATCGACACGGATCTCTTCCGCGCGATCGAGAAGGCATCGCACGAGCGGAATCCCGATGTGATCGTGACCACGCCGATGTTCACGGCCGCAACGGACCGCCCGACCTACCGTGCGCTCGGGATCGTCACCTACGGCTTCGATCCGTTCCTGGTCGAGAACGAGGAGATGCACAGCGGGATGCACGGCAACAACGAGCATCTCGCGGTGAAGAACATCGGCTTCGGTCTCGAGTACCTCTACGACATCCTGCGCTACGTGCAGTAGGCTCGTTCACTGCAGCGTGTTCGGCGTCGCCGCGCAGCTCCCGTCCGCCTTGCGCAGCGTCGGGTACGAGATGCCGAGCTGCTGCAGGTACGTCGGATACTTCTTCGGATCGTAGTAGAACTTCTTCATCTCCGGGCGGTAGCGCGCCAGGATGTCCGTGTTCAGCTCCGTCGCTGGACGATCTTCTGGGCGCATCAGCGGCTCGTACTTCACCGTCTTCGTCTGCACGTTCCTGAAGTAGCTCCACGCAGAGTCGACGAGCGCCGGCTTGAGCAGGATGTCGAGCATCGTCAGCGCCTGCGCCTTCGCGCCCGCGGTCGCGCCCTTGTGCGCGATCGGCGTTGCCATCGCGATCGCATCCGCCCAGTGGTGGCCCGGCAGATTCGGCACGTTGCTCGGGTAGAGCAGCACGATCGTCGGTGCGTTCCACGAGATGTCGCCGATGTCATCCGAGCCGCCGCCCATGTTGAGCGAGTCCGGCACATCGCCCTCGAGCTTCGCGACCGTCGTATCGAGACCCGTCGTGTCGCCCTTCACTTCCTTCTGAATCGCGCGCGCGAACTGCTGATCGGCCGCCGTCCACTTCGGGAGCCCGACCAGCTTGATGTTCTCCGTCATGTCCTCGGCGATCGGCCGGTTGAAGTGACCCGGCCATGCGGAGCCGAGCACGCGCTCGGAGGCGAGCTTGGTACCGGTCATCATCGCCGCGCCCTGGGCCACCGAATCCCCCATCGCCCAGAGCTCCTTGATCTTCTTGTAGTCGAGCTCGCGGAAGTAGTACCACACGGAAGCGGTGGGCGGCACGACGTTCGGCTGGTCGCCGCCGTTGCGAATCACGTAGTGCGAGCGCGTCTGCAGGCGCAGATGCTCGCGCCGGAAATTCCATCCGACATCCATCAGCTCGACGGCGTCGAGCGCGCTCCGTCCGCGCCACGGTGCGCCGGCGGCGTGCGCCGCCTGTCCCTCGAAGGAGTAGAGGACACTCACGAGCCCCGATCCCTGCGAGGCGCCCCAGCCGGTCTGCAGATTGCTCCCGACGTGCGAGAAGAGCACGACGTCCACATCCTTGAACACGCCGTCGCGCACGAGATACGCCTTGGATCCGAGCTGCTCCTCCGCCACGCCCGGCCAGATCTTGAGCGTGCCGCTCATGTGCTCGCGTTGCATGATGTTCTTGATCGCCAGCGCCGCGGTGATGTTCACCGCCTGCCCGGAGTTGTGTCCTTCCCCGTGCCCCGGCGCGCCCTGCACGAGCGGCAGATGACACGCCACCCCCGGAATCTGCGATGCCTGCGGAATGCCATCGAGATCGGAGCCGAGCGCGATGACCGGCTTGCCCGAGCCCCAGGTGGCGACCCACGCCGTCGGAATGCCCGCCACTCCCTCTCGCACCGTGAAGCCGTTCTGCTTGAGAATGCCGACGATGTACTTCGACGTTTCGAATTCCTGAAACCCGAGCTCGCCGAAGCTGAACACCTGGTCGACGAACTGCTGCGTGAACTGCGCACGCGCATCGATGTCGCGCATCGCTTCCGTCTTGAGCGCCGCGAGCCTGGCGTCGGACGCTGCGCCCTGCGCGCGAGCGCTCAGCGTGATGACGAACGCCAGAGGAAGACAGGACAGACTTCGGGTGAGATGCACGCGCGACTACTCCGCTCGGGTGAGGCGGCGAAGATGCGTCGCGTGCAGCCAATGAGCAACATCGTGCAGCCGACGGACGACAGCGCGAATAGGTGAGCGCAACTCGCGCGCTTAGTTTTGTCGCGTGCCCGACCGCCCTCTCGTCCAGGCGTCGCGATCGCAGCTCCTGATCGCCTTCGCCGCCGTCTACATCATCTGGGGCTCGACCTATCTCGCGATTCGCTTCGCGATCGAGACGCTGCCGCCATTTCTCATGGTCGGAAGCCGATTTCTCATCGCCGGAATGGCGATGTACATCTGGCTGCGCGCCCGCGGCGCCGAAGCGCCGCAGGCCGTCCATTGGAGAAGCGCCACGATCAAGGGACTCCTCATGCCGGTGCTCGGGACCGGTGTGGTCGTGTGGGCCGAGGAGAAGGTTCCGAGCGGCATTGCGGCGCTGCTCGTGGCCATCGTGCCACTCTGGATGGTGCTCCTGCAATGGTGGCGACCGGGCGGAAGGCGCCCCAATGCATGGGTGATCGGCGGCGTCGTGCTCGGACTCGCAGGACTCTATCTCCTGGTGAATCCCGCCGGCGACTCGCAGCAGGGCAATCTCGCCATCGAGGGCTTGCTCCTTCTCGCCGCGTTGTCCTGGGCGGTGGGATCGCTGTACTCGAAGCGCGCGCCCGAGCCGAGGGCGAAGTTCATCGGGACAGGGATGGAGATGATCGCGGCCGGCGTCATTCTGATCGCCGCCGGGCTGGCCACCGGCGAGGCGAATCACTTCTCGCTGGGCGCGACCAGCACGAAGTCATGGCTCTCGCTGCTGTACCTCATCACCTTCGGGTCGATCATCGCGTACACGGCGTACGTGTGGCTCCTCTCCGCCGCGAGCGCGACGCTCGTGTCGACCTATGCGTTCGTGAATCCCGTCGTGGCGGTCTTCCTCGGATGGGCATTCGCGAGCGAGCCGCTGAATGCTCGGATGATCGCGGCGGCTGCGATCATCGTGGGCGCGGTGGCGCTGATCACGATCGGCGGACGGGACGACAGATGAAAAACGTGTGCGCCCGGTAGTCCGGACGCACAGGCGATGCTGCATGTCGAACGGCTACGCGCTCACCTCGGCGGATTGATGTTGCCCGGCGGCGGTGGAACGAACCTCGGAGGCGGCGGGCTCCGTCGTTCGGTGAGGGACATCCGGATCCCGGCAGCGCGCACGGGACGATCGGTCTCACTGCGACGACGAGCCGCGCGGGCACGGAGGCACGTTTGTGATTCCTAACGCGCGCTGATGCCGGGGGCGCGATGCACGAACGTCATCGCACCGGATCCTCTCGGTGCGATGACGTTCGTGTTTCGGATCGCCGTCCGGGACTGCCTGGGCGATGTTCCGCCCGGGCAGGTGCACCGTGGCTATGGCGTGATCGTGACTCCGGTGCTGCCCGTGACCCCTCCGACCGTCGCCTGGATCTGCGCCGGCCAGACGCCGGCGGTGCTGGCGTGGAAGTTACCCGAGGCCGACAACGTACCGGCGGTTGCGTTGCCGTTGTTCCAGGTGATGATTCCCGTGACGACGTTTCCGTCCGCGTCCTTGGCGGTCGCCGTGTACTTCAAGTTCGAGTTCCTGGCGATCGTCGTGTCGGCTGGAAGCACCGTCACCGTCACAACCGGTCCGGGCGTCACGGTGACGGTCGCGACTGCAGCGATCGATCCGCTGGTCACGCCGATGGTGTTCGTGAACGTTCCGGCCGTGCTTCCAGCGGTGAAGAGACCGTTGGCATCGATCGTCCCGCCACCCGCGAAGACCTGCCACGAGGGCGACGGCACCGGCACGGTATTGTTGTTCACGTCCTTTCCGGTGACGGTGAACTGCTGCGTCGCATGCACCGCCAGCGTTGCAGGGGAGGGTGTGATGACGATCGTCGCGAGCGCTCCCGGCGTGACCGTGACGCTCGCAGTACCTGAGATCGCCCCGCTCGTTGCGGTGACGGTGTTGGTGAACGTTCCAGCCGTCGTACCAGCCGTGAAGAGTCCGGTCGACGCGTCGATGGTGCCGCCGCCGGCCGCGATCGACCACGTCGGCGTGATCGCCACGACATTGTTGCTCGCATCGTGCCCGACCGCGGTGAACTGCTGCTGTCCGCCTGCCGCCAGGGACTGCGACGACGGACTGACCGTGATCGAGGTGAGCGCGCCCGACGTCACGGTCACGGAAGCCGTTCCCGAAATCGCGCCGCTCGTTGCAGTCACGGTGTTCGTGAAGACTCCTGCAGTCGTGCCGGCCGTGAAGAGACCAGTCGAGCCGTCGATCGTGCCGCCACCTGCGGCAACCGTCCAGGCCGGAGTGATCGTCACGACATTCCCGTGCGAATCCTTCCCGACCGCCGTGTACTGCTGCGTTGCGCCGGCTGCCAGACTCACCGTGCTCGGCGAAACCTCCACCGTCGCCAGAGGTCCGGCGATGATCGTGACGCTGACGCTCGCGGAGAAGGAGCCGCTCACGACGTGGATGGTATTCGCGAAGTCGCCGGCGACCGTTCCGGCGGTGAACAGCCCCGTGCTCGCGTCGATCGTGCCGCCGCCCGCGACGACCGACCAGACGGGCGCCGGCACGACGGGAACGACGTTGCCGTCCGCATCCTTCGCGACGACGACGTACTGCTTGGTCCCGCCGATGCCGACCGAGGTCGTGTCGAGCGTGATCTCGATGCTCGCGACTGGCCCGCTCACCGCGGTGACGGTGACCGATGCCGTGCCGGAGACCGCACCGCTCGTCGCGGTCACCGTGTTGGCATACGTGCCAGCCGAACCGGCGGTGAAGAGACCTGCCGTGTCGATCGTGCCGCCGCCTGCCGCGACGGACCAGACGCGATTGGGAATGGCGACCGCATTGCCGTGCGCATCCACACCGGCGGCGACGTACTGCTGTGTCGCGCCCGCGGCGATGCTGACGGTGCTCGGCGTTACATGAATCGCTGCGAGCGTGCCGGCCGTGACGGTGACGGAGCTCGTGGCGGAGACTGAGCCGACCGCGACCTTGACCGTGTTCGTGAACGTGGCCGCACTATCGCCGGCCGTGAAGAGACCGCTCGAATTGATGGTCCCACCGCCATGAACGATGGACCATGTCGGCGTGAGGGAGAGCGTGTTGCCGTTGGCATCCTTCACGACGGCGGAGAACTGCATGGTGCCGCCCGTCGGCACCGAGCCGCCGCCGGACGAGAGCACGATCGAAGCGGGTGTCCTGGGCCCGGTGGAGCTGTCGCTGCCGCCGCATGCGGCCAGCAGCGCTGCGACGACCAGCGCGGAGATCGCGAAGCTCATCGATCGCGCCGACCGAGGGACGACCGAGAGAACTTTTCCAGCTGTTGCGATGCGCACGGCGTGGCTCCTTCACTTGAGCGAGGGTGCGAGCGCGTCCGTGATTTTTCGTCACCCGATGCGCACGCTGTATCCCCAGTGGACGAGACACTGGGGATAGAGCCACGTTTTATTCCTCTAATGCGCGGGCGTTTCGCTCAGTCGCCTGCGGAAAGCTCTCCGGTGGGAGTGGGCGCGGGAGCATGTCTACGCCCCAGGAAGCGCGCGGCGAGATGCTCCTTCCACTCGTCCAGGATTTCGTAGACCGTCGGGATCACGATGAGCGTGAGAAGCGTCGACGTGATCACGCCACCGATCACGGCGCGGCCGAGTGGCGCGCGGAAATCCCCGCCTTCGCCGTGGCCGATGGCCACCGGAAGCATGCCCGCGATCAGCGCGAAGGTGGTCATGATGATCGGACGCAGGCGGATGCGCCCCGCCTCGATCAGCGCATCGCGCCGCGACATTCCTTTCTCGCGCGCCCATTTGGCGAAGTCGATGAGCAGAATCGCGTTCTTCGCCACGATGCCCATCAGGAGCATCACCCCGATCAGGCTCATGATGTTCAACGTGTCGCCGGTCATGAGCAGCGCGAGCACGACGCCGATCAGCGACAGCGGCAGCGAGATCAGGATCGCGAGCGGATCGAGGAACGATCCGAACTGCATGACGAGAATGAGATACATCAACAGGATCGCGATGCCGAGCGCGGTGAAGATGCGGGTGAAGATCTCGGTCTGGTCGCGCGTCGAGCCTCCCTCCGTGATGCGATAGCCCGGAGGCAGCTTGAGTGCCTTCAGCCGCTTCTGGATGCCCGTGGTCACCTCGTTCAGCGATCGCCCCTGCGTGTTGGCTTCGACGGCCACCACGGGCTCGCGGTCGAGATGGTTGATCTGCGCCGGTCCGACGGTCTGCCGGATCGTCGCGATCTGTCCGAGCGGAATCGTCGTCGGTCTGCCCTGCGCGTCGGTGACGACCAGCGGAAGCCGCTCCAGATCGGAGAGGTTCTCGCGCGCCTCCTTCGTGAGGCGAACGGTGACATCTCGCGTCTCTCCACTCGGATCCGTCCAGTCGCCGGCCTTGAGCCCCGCGAACGCCGGGCGCAGCGACTGCGCCACCTCTCCGACG
>Ga0157370_10009818_pt1 | contig 10149 bp, 10 predicted proteins | sample C35metaG_FD_113463 | JGI IMG/M metagenome (GOLD analysis project Ga0157370, IMG submission 113463) | Corn rhizosphere microbial communities from Kellogg Biological Station, Michigan, USA - C3-5 metaG | ecosystem: Host-associated > Plants > Roots > Rhizosphere > Soil | place: USA: Michigan... | reverse complement strand
GATCTGGAACACACAGCGGGGATCCTGCAGAGTGGGATCCGTGTGTTCCGCCTGAATCGGCTTGCGCTGCGTGGAGTAGCCCTTTGTCCCGCCTTCGGATTCCCTCGAACCGCCGGCCGGCTCGGGGTCCACCCCCTTGTACATCCAGGTTCGAATGTCGTATTTGGCTTTGTCCTGCGTCCACCCGCTGAACAGGCCCTCGTTTTCTTCGGTATCTCTGAACTCGTCGCAGATAATCGCCGAAGCGTTCGTGTAGTTGGCAACGTACTCTTTGAAATACCGCTCATTCTCGACGATGTAACGAATAATTCCGCCAAGAAAGATAATGTCGCTGCCGGCCCTGATCGGTACGTGGATATCGGCTACGGCGCTGGTACGGGTGAAGCGCGGATCGACGTGGATAATCGTCGCGCCGCGTTCCTTCGCCTTCATCACCCAGCGGAAGCCCACCGGATGACACTCGGCCATATTCGAACCTTCAATAACGATGCAATCCGCGTTCGCCAGATCCTGCTGGAACGTGGTTGCGCCGCCTCTGCCGAATGATGTTCCCAAACTGGGAACCGTGGAGGAGTGTCAAATACGAGCCTGATTTTCGATCTGCACGACGCCCAGCGCCGTGAACAGTTTCTTGATCAGGTAGTTCTCTTCATTGTCGAGAGTGGCGCCCCCCAGAGATGCCATGGACATGGTGCGTCGCAGCGGCTCGCCTTTCTCACTTTTGTCCTCCCAATGGCCATCGCGGGCGTTCTTCATGCGCTCGGCGACCATGTCCATCGCCCGATCGAGCGGGATCTGCTCCCACTCGGTTCCATGCGGCCGGCGATAGAGAACGCGATTCTCGCGATGCGAACCGGTGACCAGTTGAAACGTCGCGGCGCCCTTGGGACACAGATTCCCGTTTGAAATTGGCGAGGCCGGATCGCCTTCAATATCGATGATGCGATTGTTCTTTATATAGACAAGCTGGCCGCAGCCCACCGCGCAGTAAGGACAAATGGAACCGACCACTTTATCCGCGGTCGATGTACGCGCGCGGAGCTGCTCAGTTCGTTCGGATGCCGCCGTGCCGTTCAGGCCGTACACATCGCGATCCATAATCTGGCGCAGCACTGGCCAGAGCCCGCGCGACCGCGAATCGGGTTTCGCCCGGTCCGCATTCTGCGCCTCACCGCCTGTTCCCGAAAGATTTCGCTGTGCGCCGTTCTGGTTCGCCATCCTGCCCACGATCATAGAGCAAATCGGGAGCGCTTACCTCGCGGGCGACGTACGCGAATTTACGATCACCGTCCGGATCCGGTCGGACTGTTGCGGAGGAAACTCTCCGGAGCCGCGGGCGCTCAGGCGAGTGCGATGGCGAAGCTCTCGCGCGCCGCCTGGACCGTCAGCTCAATATCCGCCGGGGTGTGAACCGCGGAAACGAACATCGCTTCGAACTGCGATGGCGGCAGATAAATTCCGCGTTCCAGCATGGCGTGGAAGAATCGTGCGAAACGCGCCGTATCGCTGCGTTTTGCCGACGCGTAATCCGTCACCGGCTGCGAGGTGAAAAACCACGTCATCATGGAACCCACCCGATTTACTGTGACGCTCTCCGGAGCGCATGCAGCCAGGGCCGCGGTCGCATGATTGAGCGTGTCGTAAACGCCGGGATGCGTTTCGAGGTACTGCAGCATTGCTAGCCCGGCGCTGACGGCGAGCGGATTGCCAGACAGCGTCCCAGCCTGATAAATGGGCCCGCTCGGCGCGACAAACGTCATAATGTCGCGGCGGCCGCCATAGGCGGCGATCGGCAAACCGCCACCGATGACTTTGCCGAGCATGGTGAGGTCGGGTTGAATGTCGTAAAGCTGCTGCGCGCCCCCCGGCGCCAGCCGAAATCCGGTCATTACTTCATCAAAAATGAGGAGCGCGCCGTTGCGCGTCGCGATCTCGCGAAGGAATTCGAGAAAACCGCCATTGGGCGAAACGCAGCCCATATTGCCGCAAACTGGCTCCACGATGACGGCGGCGATGCGGCCCGAATGGTGTTCGAACGCCTGCTCGACCGCCGCAAGGTCGTTGAATGGCACGCTGATTGTCGTGTCACTGAACGCTTTGGGTACGCCGGGCGAATCGGGAAGCCCCAGGGTGGCCACCCCCGAACCTGCTTTCACCAGCAACGAATCCGTATGGCCGTGATAACAGCCCTCGAACTTGATTGTCAGGTCCCGCCCGGTGAAGCCGCGCGCCACTCGCAGCACACTCATGCCGGCTTCCGTGCCCGAGTTCACAAGCCGAACCATCTCCATCGACGGCACGAGCCGTTTCACCGCCTCCGCGAGTTCGACTTCCTGCTCGGTGGGCGCCCCAAAACTCGCGCCGCGCGCCAGCGCCTTGCCGATTGCGTCGAGAACCACGGGATGGCGATGACCCAGCAGCAACGGTCCCCAGGAGCCGATGTAATCGATATATTCGTTGCCATCGACATCGAAGATGTGGGCTTCTTCGCCCCGCGCGATGAACCGAGGCGTGCCCCCCACGCCACGCCATGCGCGAACGGGCGAGTTCACGCCGCCAGGAATCGAAAGCTGCGCACGTTCGAACAGAGCGTCGGAAATCGGAGTCGCCATATGATTGAAAAGTTATTTAAGCAGTAGAAAATTACCGGCTACCATCGCGTCGATCCCGGAAGCGTAGAAGCTGCGAACCGCATCACGGGGCGTGCACACAAGAGGCTCGCCGAAAAGATTGAAGGAAGTATTGTAGAGAACCGGCAATCCGGTCGCGTCGCCGAATGCGTGCAGCAGTTGCCAGTAGAGCGGATTATCTTCCTGCGAAACGGTGTGGACGCGAACCAGATCACCGGCCAGGATCGCGCCCCGAAACTGCTCCCTGTATTTCGGCAGAACACGGCCGACGGTCGCCAGATATCGCGCGCCTGGTCCGCATTCAAAGAACTCCGCCGCCCTTTCCGACGGAACCGAAGCCGCGAATTTTCGAAAGCCTTCGCGATGTTTGATGAAGTTATTCAGGTTTTCGGTGGAGTAGGGATCGAGCGGCGAAGCGAGAATGCTGCGGTTGCCGAGCGCGCGAGGCCCGAACTCCATTCGTCCCTGCATCCATGCGACGATGCGATTGTCTTTGAGCTGATCCACCGCGGCTTTCACTGTTTCCGTCACCGTCGCCAGGAGATGAAAACGCAGTTTGCAGTTTTCCAGAACCTGCTTCATCTCAGCCGCCGAATACGATGGGCCCAAACAGTAATTGCCCGCGTCAATATGGCCGGAACCCGCCGAGTTATCGGCCCACGCCGCCAGCGCCGCGCCCAGCGCCGTACCGGCATTGCCGGCCGCCGGCTGCGCAAAAACTCCGCGGAATCGGCCCGAACGCTCGAGCGCCGAAACCAGCAGCGCATTCCACGCAATGCCTCCCGCAAGGCAGAGGTACTCGGCATCGCGCGCAAGATCGAGCACGTAGTTTTCGAGCGTCTGCTGCATGCTCGCCGCAATATCGGCGCGCTGCTGCAGTGTTAGCGCGGAGTCCGGCGCAGCCCCGAGTTTCTCGAAGAATTTGGCTCCGAAACCGCCATAACCCTGCCGGCCCGTGTCGATGAACGATTGATCGATCACGCGACCACGAACAATCTCACCGAACACGCCGGCATACTCCGGTTTGCCGGTCACCGAGAGCCACTGTACAAAATGCTCGTCCGATCGCGCGCGGAACCCGAGCAGATCCGTTACCCGGCCATAGAGCTCCGCGATCGAATCCGGATAGAGGATTTCCTCTTCCACCGTAAGCCGTTTTCCTTCTCCACGCCATTTCGCGCCGCAGCGAAGATCGCCCGCCCGGTCGAGAGTAATCACGGTCGCCTGATCGAAACGGGAAGGGTAGAACGCCGAGGCCGCATGCGCGGCATGATGATCGATGGAAACGAAACGCGCCCGGCAAAATGCGCGCAAGGCGACAGGCAACGCCGAGCCCGGAGGCAGAGGGCGCGCGAGCGCCACGACGTCAACATCCTGCGGCTTGATGCCGGCGATGCGCAGGCAGGTGGCGATGGCGGCTTCGGGCAGCTTGCCCGGCTGGCGCGAGCGCGCCAGCTTGGCCTCTTCGATCGCCGCCGCCACGCGATCGCCCTGGATGAGAGCGGCGGCCGAATCGCTCAGCACGCCTCCAATTCCGAGTATGTTCATCAAATCGCCCGAAGCCTCGCAATGGCGCGCTCGCGGCCGATCCCCGGGAAAACATGGAAACTCAGCGCGTCGCGCGCGCTACTGACGACAATGCCGGCCTGCAGGATGAAGGTGCGCGCGCCGCCGATGTGCAGATAGCCCGTCGGCGAGGGCGCGAACCGAACTGTGAGCATGAAATTGCCAGTATAGCGGCGCGTGAACCGCTGGCTGCTAAGAGTGCGTTCTTCGCCGGTCCTTCCATCTGATCCAGCCATACAAGGCAGCAAACAGCAACAGCGCGACGAGGCAGAAATCGAGCGCATGGGCCTTCAGGAACGCCGTGGATTCCGTGCCCAGCCGCACGCCGAGCCACGCCTCGCCAAAATAGCGGATGCCTCTCGCCAGCAGGATGACGCCGACAAATTCCGAAAAAGACGTCCCCGTTACGCCGGCGCTGATTACGAATACCTTCAGCGGCATCGGAATCGGAACCAGCGCCGGGATGAAAACTGTCACCATTCCGTATCGCCGGAACCATTCGCGAAAGCGCCCGCCCCGACCTTCAGCGTTTGCGGCAGACATAAAGCGGCGGCCGCCGCGATGCGCTGTCCAGAAAAGGATTGTATTGCCAACAGTGGATCCCAATACCGCCAGACCGGCGCAAAGCCATGCAGCCCCGGGGCGCTGTACCGCAACCAGCACAAGCAGCGCGTCGAAAACGCCCGCAACGGGTACGCCCGATGAATCCAGAATGGAAAGGAGCAGGATGCCGGCGGGCCCCCAGGCAATGAGAGCGTCGGTCAGGTGTCGCAGCAATGTTCAATTTAGCGCGTGGTCTCTCACAATCAGTTTCAATTAACGGCATCGAACGTGCTCGCTCGTTCGATATGGAATTGTGCGCGGCAGTGGCTGTAACGATCGGAAGCATCGCCATTGCTTCGGGTCAGATCACCAGCCTGGCTCCGGCGCAAATCGGGCGTCCAACCCAGCCAATCACTGCTAAACAGCGTTTGAACTGGGCGGTTGTCAGCACGGTCGGGCCGGCAAGTCTGCTGGGCGGGACCATCAGCGCCGGCTGGGGCACCTTGTTCAATTCGCCGCGCGAGTACGGTTCGCACTGGGCGGGTTTTGGCGATCGTTACGGAATGCGCCTCACCGGTCTCGTTACCAGCAACGCCATGGAAGCCGGACTCGGCGCCATCTGGCATGAGGACCCGCGGTACTGGCGCAAAGGGGACGAAGCGCCGTTGAAGAACCGCATCAAGCACATTTTCAAATACACCTTCCTTGCGGTGGATGAGACAGGCGCCGCGCGGCCGGCATATGCGCGCTACGTGGCCTATGCCGGCAACAACTTCCTTTCGAACACCTGGCGAGAGCAAAGCGAAGCCGATACCAGTGATGCGCTCGAACGGACCGCCACTGCGTTCCTGGGACGGATCGCCAGCAATACCTGGGTCGAATTCTGGCCGGACGTGAAGCGCAAGGTGTTCCATCACAACCGGGGAGCGGACGCACACTGATGCCGGTCACTGTCTGGAAAGGCCAACTCACGTTCGGATTGGTTTCCATACCTATCCGCATCATTCGAGCCGCGCGCCAGGAGCGGGTTCGTTTTACGCAGGTTTACCGCGCACAGCCTGACAATGACCAATCATCGTCTAAGGATGACGAAGAACCTGCTCCACCCCCGGCGCCGCGCGGCCGGCAGGCGGAGTCTCGCGCAACCCCGCTCGAGGCTGCGCGGCTCAGGCCTGCCGAACCCCAGCCCCGCTTGCCATCCGGCCCCGAGCCGCACGTCGAACGCGTTCAGCGGCAATACACCGCCGGAGATACGGGCGAGGCGGTCGCGCCCCGCGATCTTCTGAAAGGTTACGAATACAAAAAGGGCCAGTTTGCCGTTTTTCGCCCGGAGGAGATTCGCCGGTTCCGCGCCGAGACTACGCGCGACATGGAAATTCTCGAGTTCGTGAAGCTCGAAACCATCGATCCGGTATTTTTCAACGCGTCCTGGTACGTCACGCCGGATCGCGGCGGCGAAAAGCCCTATTCACTTCTCTTCGAAGCCATGCGCAAATCCGGTTACGCGGCTCTGGCGCGATTCGCCATGCATGGCCGGGAACAAATCCTGGCGCTTCGCCCGGGAAAGCGCGGCATCCTCATGCACACGCTCTTCTTCGAAGGCGAAATCCATGGTGAAGACGAATACGCCGCCGATCCTTCGCTCGTCACGCCGCAGGAGATAAAGCTGGCGGAATTGCTCATTTCGCAGCTTGCGACGGATTTCGACGCCTCGAAATTCAAAGACGAACGAATGGCCCGCATTCAGGCTTCGATCGAAGCAAAAATCGAGGGCGGAGGCGCGGCTGCGGAACGCCAGAGTGGCAAGCCGGCCGCTCCTGTCGTGGATATTCTGGACGCGCTCCGCCGCAGCCTCGAACGAAAGCCCCCGGCTCAGGAAACCGCCGCCAGGAAGCGGCCCAAACACCGCAAAGCGGGCAGCTGACTCGATCGCGGACGGGTTTACTGATTTCTGGTCATCGCGCGATACCTGGCCAGCGCGGCACGGGCCTCCTCGGTCTTCCCCATGCGCCGGTAAGCGTTGCTCAGCGCAAATGAAATCGAGCCCTGATCAAGCGGCCTTGCCTTTTCCAGGCACTCCACGGCTTTCTCCGGCCGGTTCACATCCAGGTATGCAAGCCCCAGATTTTCCCAGACCGGAAGGAAATTCGGTTCGAGCCGCGCCGCCTCAATCAGGTGCGGGAGCGCCTCCTCATCCCGCTTCTGCTGGAACAAATCGCTGCCGAGCAGATATTGCCAGTCTGCATTTTCGGGATAGCTTGCCACCAGCGGTTTCAACAGCGATTCCGCTTCGCCGTATTCCCGCGCGCGATACAGCGACTCCGCCAGACGCCCGCGCACGCGCGCGTTGCCCGGCTCGAGGGCGAGCGCCTTCTTCCACTCCGCGATCGCATCCAGCCTTCTGCCCGAGCGTTGATAAGACTCGGCGAGCAATTCATATGATTCCGGAGAAGGCGGCAGCTTCGCCAGATGCGTGAAGCTCTGCTGCGCGAGTTCTCCCGCCGCAAGAGACACCCAGTAGAGTTGTTCCGCCGAATGCCCGTCCGCCTGCGTCAGCACCGCTTTGAAAGCGCCTTTCCGATACAGGCACGCTCCAGGCGATGCAGAACACTGCGGCGGCGAAACACGCGCCTCCGCCGCACTCTCTTCCGTAGCCAGATCCGCCCGGCCCGCCTCGCGATACAGCGCCGCGCGGGCTGCATGGGCTCCCGGAAGATTCGGGTTTTTCCGCAGCGCCTCGCCATATAGACGAAGCGCTTCGCTCGATTCGCCGCCTGAAGCCACTGCCCGCGCCTGGAGCGCCACGTTCCACGCGCTTTCCGTATTTTGTTTCGCGATCTCATCCGCCGCAGCCTCGCTCTGCCGAAGCCGCGCGAGCCCCAGACCCTCCCACGCCTTGGGCATCTCCGGATGCTGAATCGAAAGCCTCCCGAAATCGCGAGCCGCGCCTGTCTGGTCACCGGAGCTCATCTCTGCGTCCGCCAGCTCGAGCAGGGCCTGCGAATTCGAAGGATCCAGCAGCAACGCGCGCCGCAACGGGCGGATCGCTTCGCCTGGGCGCTTCAACTGCGCATAAGCCAGCCCAAGCAGAAACCACGCGGCCGCCATCTTCGGCTGAGCCCGCGTCACAATCTCGAGTTCGGGAATCGCCGCTGTGGGCTGACCTGCCTTCTCGAGCGCGAGCCCCAGATTGAGATGCAGCCCCGTTTCACCAGGCATCTCGCGCAGCAGTTCGCGATAAAGTTCCACGGCCTCGGCATAGTGGCCGCTGAGGATCGCGTGCTTCGCCTGGCTGCTCTTCTGCGCTGCATCGGCAGGTTGGCCCGGCAACAGAATCGGCGCTGCAAACAGGATCGCGAGCACGCACATGCATCGCACGCCGCTCACGATACCATGGCCTTTGCGCAGCAGAGCGAATCCGCAATGGCGTTGACTTGGGTAATAAGCGGCCGTGCGCCCATCGCGCTTGCTCTTGTCGCATGCCTTTGGGCAGCCGCGACCGCATCGCCCGATCCCCACGTTCTCTTCGCCGATGTCAGCGCGGCATCGGGTCTCGATTTCACTCTGAACAACTCGCCGACAGCCCGAAAATACCTGCCCGAAACCATGGCGGGCGGCGTTGCCGCATTCGACTTCAATAACGATGGCCGCCTCGATCTCTTCTTCCCGAACGGCGCCGAAATGCCGTCTTTGCGGAAAACTGGCGCGAAATTCTCGAATCGCCTCTATCGCAACGACGGCGACGGCCACTTTACCGACGTCACGAACGCGGCCGGCCTCGGCGGCTCAGGCTACAGCATCGGCGCCGCTGCCGCCGACTTCGATAACGACGGCAACATCGATCTTTTTGTCGCCGGCGTTCATGAAAACCACCTCTATCGCAATGTCGGCGGACGTTTCGAAGACGTGACCACCGCTGCGGGCATTCGTGACGACCAATTCGCCGTCGGAGCGGCCTGGCTCGATTTCGATCGCGATGGCCGCCTCGATCTGTTCATCCTCAACTACGTCCAGTGGTCGCCCGAGCACGATCCCGGATGCCACGATCCTTCAGGCCGTTACCCCGTTTACTGCCATCCGAAGTTCTTCACCGGAACCGCAAGCCGCCTCTACCGAAATCTCGGTGGAGGCAAGTTCGACGACGTGTCGCAATCGAGCGGGATCGCCGCTGCGATCGGAAAGGGCATGGGCGTCGCCGTCGCCGATTACGATGCCGATGGCTACCCAGATCTTTTCGTCACCAACGATACCGAGCCCAATTTTCTGTTCCACAATCTTCGCGACGGAAAGTTCGCCGAAGTCGCTTTGGATTCAGGCGTGGCGCTGCCCGATAACGGCGCGACCGTTTCGGGCATGGGAACCGACTTCCGCGATTACGATAACGACGGCCGCCCCGATATCGCATTCACAGCCCTCGCAGGTCAGACGTTTCTTCTGTTCCACAACCTCGGCGGCGGCCAGTTCGAGGACGCGACCCACCGCAGCAATCTCAGCCGGCTTACAGCAAAGCTATCCGGCTGGGGCATCGCGATCTCGGACCTGAACAACGACGGTTGGAAGGACCTGTTCACGGCAAATTCCCACGTCAGCGATAACATCCAGCTTTTCTCCGGAGATCAGTACAAGCAGAAGAACTCCATCTTTCTGAACCGCGGCGGTGGAAACCTCATCGAGGCCGCCGCGAACGCGGTACCAGGGGCAGCCCGCGCGAACCGCGGCGCGGTTGTCGCCGACTTTGACGGCGATGGCCGCCTGGACGCAGTCGTTACAGCTCTCGGAGAACGCCCCGATCTTTTGCGCAACGTGGCCCCCGGAGGGCACTGGATCGAATTCAAACTCACAGGAACCCGCAGCAATCGCGATGCGCTCGGCGCCGTTATCCACGTCCAGGACTCCGCCAACCGGCAGCAATGGAATGCCATGACCAGTTCCACCGGATACGCTTCGTCCTGCCTGTGCCCCGTTCATTTCGGACTCGGCGAACAAACCGAAGTCACGCAGGCGGAAATCCTCTGGCCCGATGGAACACGCCAGCGTCTTCGAAATCTGAAGGCCGGCAAGCGCCTCAGCGTAGCCGAGGGTTCGAAGTAAATCGTGTCGCGCCTGTTTATCCTTGCACTCGCAAGCGTAGCGCTGATTCCGACAACAGCCTTCGCCGCAAAAGATGAAGTCTGCGCCAGGTGCCACCGGGCCATTTACGACAGCTATGAATCGACAGCAATGGCCCGTGCAAGCGGCGCTGTGACTCCAGAGCAGTCGCCTACCGGCTCAAGCTCGGAATTCACGGCAGCCGGCGCCGCTTTTCACGTCGGCCCAGCCGCCGAAGTTCAAATCACCGAGGACAGCCGCACCGCAGCTCACCGCCTGCGCTATTTCGTCGGAGCCGGCGTTACCGGGCGCAGCTATGTAT
>Ga0157370_10009817_pt1 | contig 10149 bp, 4 predicted proteins | sample C35metaG_FD_113463 | JGI IMG/M metagenome (GOLD analysis project Ga0157370, IMG submission 113463) | Corn rhizosphere microbial communities from Kellogg Biological Station, Michigan, USA - C3-5 metaG | ecosystem: Host-associated > Plants > Roots > Rhizosphere > Soil | place: USA: Michigan... | reverse complement strand
TCCAGCGCGTGCCAGTGCGCCGTTTGCGCAACGTCGCCGACGCCGATCTCGACGCGATGCGCCGCCGGTGCCCACAGCCGAAAGTGAACGCCTTCGGACGTGACCGCAGCGCCGAAGGGCATTACATGCGCCCGCTTCATGCGCGCGTACGGGTCAGCAATACGAGCGATCGACCCTGCAGCGGATACTCGGTGCCCGACGCGACGGCCGGTGCGTCCGGAAACCCCTCCGCGTACGATGTGTCGACGGCCACGGTCCAATCCCGACCGTCGTCGGGAAGCCTGAATGGAATGCGATCGTCGTGCGCATTGAGGAGCAGCAGCACGTCGTCGTCGGTCACCGGCTCGCCGTGATCATCACGTTCGGCCAGGCCGCGGCCGGACAACTGCGCACCCAGGCACCGCGCGGACGACTGGCTCCACTCGACGTCTGTCATTTCGCCGCCGTCCGGGTTGAGCCAGATGATGTCCGCGACGTCGGCGTCGCGGCGCGCGCGACCGCGCCCGCAAAAGAACGTTCTCCTGCGAAACAGCGGATGGCGGTTGCGCAATGCGATCACGCGGGCCGTGAAGGCGAACATCCGGTGTTGCCACTCATCCGGATTCCAGTCGAGCCAGCTCGTCGCGTTGTCCTGGCAGTAGGCATTATTGTTCCCCCCCTGCGTGCGCCCCATTTCGTCTCCTGCCGCGAGCATCGGCACGCCCTGGGAAAAGAACAGCGTGGCGATGAAATTGCGCAGCTGCTGCGCGCGCAAGGCCAGCACCGCGGGATCATCGGTCGCACCTTCCACGCCGCAATTCCAGCTCAGGTTGTGCGCCTCGCCATCGCGATTGTCTTCGAGATTCGCTTCGTTGTGCTTGACGTTGTAGCTCACGAGATCGCGCAATGTGAAGCCGTCGTGCGCAGTGATGAAGTTGATGCTCGCCGACGGTGAGCGACCGCCGTGCGCGAACAGGTCGCTCGATCCGGATAGCCGCGACGCAAGCTCGCCGACCAGTCCGCCATCGCCCTTCCAGTACGCACGCACCGCGTCCCGGTAGCGGCCGTTCCAATCCGACCAGCCCGGTGGAAAACTGCCGATCTGGTAGCCGCCTTCGCCGAGATCCCACGGCTCGGCGATCAGCTTGACCTGCGAGAGCACCGGATCCTGGCGCGCGATGTCGAGGAACGAGCCGAACGGATCGAATGCACGCGCTTCGCGGGCAAGGGTCGATGCCAGGTCGAACCGGAAGCCATCGACATGCATTTCAGTCACCCAGTACCGGAGACTGTCGAAGATCAACCGCAGCGTCGCGGGATGCACCGTATTGAGCGTATTGCCGGTGCCGGTATAGTCGACGTAGTAGCGCAGATGCTCCTCGAGGCGGTAGTAGACCCGGTTGTCGATGCCGCGGAACGAGAGCGTCGGTCCGAGCTGGTTTCCTTCGCCGGTATGGTTGTAAACGACGTCGAGGATCACTTCGATTCCGGCCGAATGCAGCGTCTTGACCATCGTCTTGAATTCGCCGAGCGTGCCGGTCGCCGAGTAGCGCATGTCGGGGGCAAAGAAACCGATGCTGTTGTAGCCCCAGTAATTGCGCAGGCCGTGATCGACCAGCCGCTTGTCGTCGACGTACGCGTGAATCGGCAGCAGTTCCACCGCAGTCACGCCCAGCTTCCGCAGATGGTCGATAACCGGAGCCGTCGAAAGTCCGGCGTACGTGCCGCGAAGCTGCGGCGGGATGTTGGGATGCAGGCGCGTGTAGCCCTTGACGTGCAGCTCGTAGATCACGCTGTCCTTGCAACGCGTGCGCGGCGCGCGATCGTCGTCCCAGGTGAACGCCTCGTCGATCACCTGGCATTTCGGCATGCCGGTCGCGCTGTCGCGCGTGTCGAGCGTCAAGTCCTCGCGCCGCGAGCCGACGCGGTAGCCGAACTGCGCATCGCTCCAGCGAATCTGGCCGGACAGCATGCGTGCATACGGGTCGAGCAGCAGCTTGTGCGCGTTGAAGCGAAGCCCCCGATCTGGCGCGTAAGGGCCGTGGACGCGATAGCCGTACAGAAGTCCCGGGCGAGCGTCCGGCAGGTAGCAGTGCCACACGAAATCGGTGCGCTCGCGCACCTCGATGCGCTCGATTTCGCGCCGTCCCTTCGGATCGAACAGGCACAGCTCCACGCGCTCTGCGTTTTCGGAATAAAGCGCGAAGTTGACCCCCTGTCCGTCCCAGGTGGCGCCCAGCGGGAACGGCTCGCCACGCCAGACGGTGCTCACCGCGACAATGGTCCTCGGCGGTGTCTTCATGCGGCGGGCGATCGGAGCCGGGTCGTTGTTGCCGCGCCTACGCGCCGGTTACGAGCCGCTCGAGCAGCCCCGCGAGCGGAATGCGCACCCAGTCGGGACGATTCGCGAGCTCGTAACGCAGCTCGTAGAGCACCTTCTCGAGTCCGAACAACCGGACGAGTTGCGTGGCCGTGCGATCGTCGTCGGGCCAGGACGAAGTGCCGCGCATCGTCGCGACGTAGGCCCGGTAGAACGCCGACATGGTCTGCGTGCGCCAATCGGCAAGGGGCGCGAGCAAGCGTCCCCGGTCGTCCGGACGCTCGATCGTCGCGCGGTCGAGCGCCACGGCCGCCGCATAGCTGAACGAGCGCAGCATGCCGGCGACATCGCGCAGCGGCGAATGCTTGGCACGTCGCTCGGGCAGCGCGCGCGCAGGCTCGCCTTCGAAATCGACGATCACGAAATCGTCCGTGGTCAGCAGCACCTGGCCCAGATGATAGTCGCCGTGATAGCGCGTCTTCGTGGCCCCCACGCGTGGTGGGATCGCCGCATCGATCAATACCAGCAGCGCGTCGCGCGAGGCCAGAAGACGATCCACCTCAGGCTGCAGATGCTCGGATAGACCTTGCCGCCGCTGGTCGAGCAGCTCCAGCGTCGCGAAGGCCTCGTCACGCACGTTGCGATGCCATTCCTCGACGTCGGCGACGGTAACCGGCTCGGGCTCGAACGCCGCATCGCCGGTGGGCTTCGCCAGCGCGCGATGCAATTCGGCCGTGCGCCGGCCCAGCATTTCGATCAACGCCAGGTAACCCTCGTGACCGGGTATCGCGACCGTCGCCGGCGTTTCCGTCGGCGGCTGAACGGTTCCTGCGGCGGCCGGCGCTTCTGCCGCGGGCTGATTTCGCGTCGAATCGAGAAAGCGCCCGAGATAGTCGAGCGTGTAGTCCCAGCCGCTCCCGCGATTGTCGACGAGGCCCTGCACGAGTGCGAGCGCCGTGACGCCGCCGCTCCCGTCGCGGTATTCGAGCGCGCCCAGCGTCGGGGCGATATTCGCGTACGGCGAGACATCGGTCAGGAACCTGCCGATCTCGATCTCGGGATTGATCCCCTCGCGCAGCCGCCGATACGCTTTCAGCACCAGCCGCTCGCCCAGGATGACAAGCGTGTTGCTCTGCTCGAACGCGGGATGGCGGACCGTCAGCATCTCGCCGCGGACGCGCGCCGCGTACTGCCCGGTGGAGGAGAAGACCAGCTCGCCACCGGGCAGCATGCGCCTTTCGTTGCGGCCCATCGCCGAGACGAGCGCGCGGCAGAAGCCATCGTCCCAGAATGCGTCGTAGAGAACGCCGACGCGCGCTCGCTGTCGCACGCGCGCCACGGTGCACGGCAGCAACGACTGGATGCGCTCGAACTCGCGATCCTCCCATGCGAGGGCAAGCGGCAGCGAATACAACTGGCGGACACCATCGGCGAGCTCGACGCGCACGATCGCCAGCAGCCAGTTGCCGGCGTCGCCCCGCCATTCGTCGCGCTCGATCAGCGCGGCGCTCGCGATCGTGCTGGTCTTGCCGGCGAACCACCGCTGATTCGCGAGAAAAACCGGCAGCACGTCACGCTCGAGCTGCTCGCGAACGCGCCGCGCCATCAGCGAACGCAGGTCTTCCGTCGCCGCCGCTTCCTTGTGCATCAGTGTCGCCATCAAACCCTCGGGAATGACCAGTGCGGGGAAGTCGGCCGGCACCGGACGCTCGGAGTGCCACTTCGGGAATTTGGCGTCGGTCGTCAACGCAAACCAGTAGAAGCCCCATGGCGGAATGGTCAACAGGTAAGGAAGCTCGCCGATCGGGGGAAACGCCGTATTGCCCAGCAGCTCCACCGGGATGCGCGTTCTGAATTCGCCCAGATGCAGCTCGACGGGCTGACTCGAGCGCGCCAGGTTGGCGACGCACAGGATGATCTCGCCCTGGTACTCGCGCAGGTAGGCGAGGATTTTCCGGTTTCCGGGCTGCACGAAGCGCAGCGTTCCCCGACCGAACGCCGGATGCGCGCGCCGCACGGCGATGAGCCGCTTCGTCCAGTTCAGCAGCGATGCGCCGCTGCGGCTTTGCGCCTCGACGTTGACGCCGGCAAATCCATAAATCGGATCCATGATCGGCGGCGAATAGAGGAGCTGCGGGTCGGCGCGCGAAAAGCCGGCATTGCGATCGGGGCTCCATTGCATCGGGGTGCGCACGCCGTTGCGATCCCCAAGGTAGACGTTGTCGCCCATCCCGATTTCGTCGCCGTAGTAGATCACCGGCGAGCCGACCAGCGACATCAGCAGGCTGTTGACGAGCTCGATCTTGCGCCGGTCGTTGTCCATCAGCGGCGCGAGCCGGCGGCGAATGCCGAGGTTGATCCGCATGCGCTGCTCGCTCGCATACGTGCGATACATGTAGTCGCGCTCGCGCTCGGTGACCATCTCGAGCGTCAGTTCATCGTGGTTGCGCAGAAAGATCGCCCACTGGCAGTTGTCCGGAAGATCGGGCGTCTGCGCCATGATGTCGATGATCGGAAAGCGGTCCTCTTCCGCAACGGCCATGTAGATCCGCGGCATCAGCGGAAAGTGGAACGCCATGTGGCATTCGTCGCCGTTGCCGAAGTATTCGCGCACGTCCTCCGGCCATTGATTCACCTCGGCCAGGAAGAACTTGTCGCGGTAGTGCGCGTCGAGCTCGCGGCGCATGTGTCGAAGCACCGCATGCGTTTCCGGCAGGTTCTCGTTGTTCGTGCCGTCGCGCTCGCACAGGTACGGAATGGCGTCGAGGCGCATGCCGTCGACACCCATGTCGAACCAGAAGCGCATCACGCGCATCAGCGCGCGCACGACGCTCGGGTTGTCGAAGTTGAGATCCGGCTGGTGCGAGAAGAAGCGATGCCAGTAGTAGGCCTTCGCCACCGGGTCCCACGCCCAGTTCGACTTTTCGGTGTCGGTGAAGATGATGCGCGTTTCCGGCCACTTGGCATCCGTGTCGCTCCACACGTAGTAATTGCGCTTGCTCGAGCCTGCGGGCGCCGCGCGCGCCGCCTGGAACCACGGATGCTGGTCGGACGTGTGATTGATCACGAGCTCGGTGATCACGCGCAGCGACCGGCGATGTGCCTCGCGCAGGAAGTGGCGAAAGTCCGCGCGCGTGCCGTAGTCCGGGTGCACGCCGTGGTAATCGGCGATGTCGTAGCCGTCGTCGCGCAACGGCGACGGATAGAACGGCAACAGCCAGATCGTGTCGACGCCGACGTCCTTGACGTAATCGAGCGATTGCGTCAAGCCGGGGAAATCGCCGATGCCGTCGCCGTTGCTGTCGCGATACGCCTTGACGTGGAGCTGGTAGATGACGGCATCCTTGAACCAGAGCGGGTCCTGCGTCGCGAACGCAGGTGCTGCGGGCGCAGGCAAGCCGGCAGCCGCGGTTGCGTCGGTGCGTAATCCGGCGACGTCGACTTGATCGTTCATTTCGGTCAGGCGAGCGCCGAGGCGGCCGCCGGTTGCACCTCGTGCCGGACGAGCGGCGACACGCGGAAGACGTGCGCCGGCATTTCCTGCGGGCGCAACTCGACATAGTTGCGCGCGCCGTGCCAGGTGTAGCGTGCCTGCGTCAACAGATCTTCGACCTCGAACGGCTGTACGGTGTCGATACCGAGCTCCGCCAACGCGAGGTCGACAAATCCCGATTGCTTGTGAAACGGATCGAGGTTCACGACGACCAGAACGACGTTCTCGCCATCCGCTGCCGCCTTCGAATAGCAGATCATCTCGGGATTGTCGATGGCATGAAAGCGCAGTTCCCGGTCCTGCTGCAGCGCCTTGTTGGCGCGCCGGATGGCATTGATCCTCGCGACGAGCGGGCGCAGGCTGTCCGCGCGTTCGCGCGGCCAGTCGCGGATCTCGTATTTTTCCGAATGCAGGTATTCCTCGGAGCCCGGCTCGCGAGGAAGGTGCTCCAACAGCTCGAACGCGGGCCCGTAGATGCCATAGCTTGCGGCAAGCGTTGCCGCGAGCACCAGTCGCACGACGAACGCGGGCCTGCCGCCGGCTTGCAGGTAGGCGGTGAGGATGTCGGGCGTATTGGGCCATGCATTGGGCCGGAAGTATTCGCGCGACGGCGCCTGCGAAAGCTCGGTGAAATACTGCGTCAGTTCTTCCTTGGTGTTGCGCCAGGCGAAATAGGTGTACGACTGCGTGAATCCCGCCTTCGCCAGGCGATGCATCGGGCGCGGGCGCGTGAACGCCTCGGACAGAAAGACCACGTCGGGATGCACCGCCTTGACCTCGGCGAGCAGCCAATCCCATAGCGCAAACGGCTTCGTGTGCGGATTGTCGACCCGAAATACGCGCACGCCCTCACCGATCCAGTGGTCGACGATGCTTTTCAGCTCGTCCCACAGTGCCCGCCAATCGTCGGTGTCGAAATTGAACGGATAGATGTCCTGATATTTCTTGGGGGGATTCTCCGCGTACTGGATGCTGCCGTCGGGACGATGCCTGAACCACGCCGGATGCTCGGTGACATAGGGGTGGTCCGGCGAGCACTGGTAGGCGATATCGAGCGCGATTTCCAGCCCTCGCGCGCGCGCCGACTTCACCAGTCGGCGAAAATCGGCGGCGGTACCGAGCTGCGGATGGATCGACTTGTGTCCGCCCTCGGTTGCACCGATCGCCCACGGACTCCCCGGATCGTCCGAAGCGGCGACGAGCGCGTTGTTGCGACCCTTGCGCTTGGTGCGTCCGATCGGATGGATCGGCGGGAAGTACAGCACGTCGAATCCCATCTCGACCACTTCGGTCAGACGCGCTTCGCAATCGGCAAACGTTCCGTGCCGTTTGCCGGAGGCGGCCGAGCGCGGAAACATTTCGTACCATGCGCTGAAGCGCGCCAATAGCGGTTCGACCCAGATCGGCAGCGCGGGGGCGAAGGTGCTGGCGCAGCGCCGGTCCGCATGGCTCTCGACCAGCGAGACGAGCGCCTCGTCCATCGCCTCCGAGCGTCGAACGAGCGGATCGACGTCCGCAGCCAATCGCGCAATCCACTCGCGCAGATGCCTGGCATCGACGCCACGGACACGCCTTGCGATGTCGCGCAGCAGCGCGCCGCCGACCTGCAACGTGACGGCGACGTCTTCAGCGGCCGTCCAGCGCGCGAGATCGCGCCGCCAGGTCCGAAAAGCATCGGGCCACGCGCTCACCGTAAATTCGTAGCGGCCGAGCGCGGTCACGTCGAACGCCGCCCGCCAGTGATCGTTGCCCAGCGCCACCATCTCCGCCTCGTGCCAGCGCGCCTCGCCGTGACGCCGATACAGCGTGACGCAGCGCAGCGTTTCATCGCCATCCATGAAGACATCGGCTTCCACCACCACCGAATCGCCGATGCAGCGTTTCGCGGGATAGCGCCCGCCATCGACGCACGGCGTGACGCGCTCGATGATCGCGCGACGGCGACCTTCCGAAGCCGTTGGCCGGGCCATCGGAGCTCAGTCCTGTGGCTCGAGGAACAGCACGCCAAGCGGTGGCAGCGTCAGCGATACCGAATGGCGCCGGCCATGCGCCGGCGCGTGGTCCGCATCGACGCCGCCGCGATTGCCCATGCCGCTTCCGCCGTAGGTCACGGCGTCGCTGTTGAGCACCTCGCGCCAGCGTCCGGCGCGCGGCACGCCAAGCCGATAGCCGGTACGCGGAACGGGCGTGAAATTGCACACGACCAGCGCAGCGAATTCAACTCCCGGCGCCTTGCGCAAAAACGCAATGACGCTGTTGCCGGCGTCCGAGCAATCGATCCATTCGAAACCGTCGGCGCTGAAGTCACGGGCGTGCAACGCCGCCGTGCGCGCGTAATGGCGGTTGAGATCGCGCACCCATTGCTGCATTCCGGCGTGCGGCGGATACGCGCAAAGATGCCAGTCGAGACTCGCATCGTGGTTCCACTCGCGCCACTGGCCGAATTCCCCACCCATGAACAGCAGCTTCTTGCCGGGATGTCCCCACATGTAGCCCAGCAGGCAGCGAAGGTTGGCGAACTTCTGCCAATCGTCGCCGGGCATGCGGCCCAGCAGCGAACCCTTCCCATGCACCACTTCGTCATGCGACAGCGGCAACACGAAATTCTCGCTGAACGCGTAGCACGCGCTGAACGTAATCTCGTTGTGGTGATAACCCCGGAACACCGGATCACGTCCGAAGTAGGCGAGGGTGTCGTGCATCCAGCCCATATTCCATTTGAGACCGAAGCCGAGGCCGCCGACGTACGTGGGCCGCGACACGTTCGGCCACGCGGTTGACTCCTCCGCGATGGTCTGGGTGTCCGGATGCGCGGCATAGACCGATTCGTTCAGCTCGCGCAGGAACGCCACGGCGTCCAGGTTTTCGCGGCCACCGCGGAAGTTCGGCACCCACTCGCCTTCGCCGCGGGCATAATCGAGATAGAGCATCGAGGCCACGCCGTCCACGCGCAACGCATCGATGTGATAGCGATCGAGCCAGAACAAGGCGCTGCTCGTCAGAAAGGCGCGCACTTCGTTGCGCCCATAGTTGAAGATGCAGCTCTTCCACTCCGGATGGAATCCCTGGCGCGGATCAGCGTGCTCGAACAGGTGCGTGCCGTCGAAGCGCGCGAGGCCATGCGGGTCGTCGGGAAAATGCGAGGGCACCCAGTCGAGGATCACACCGATGCCGGCGCCGTGCAGGTAATCGACGAGATACATGAAGTCCTGCGGCGCGCCGTAACGCGCGCTCGGCGCGAAGTACCCGGTCGTCTGGTAGCCCCATGAACCGTAGAACGGATGCTCGGTGACCGGCATCAGTTCGACGTGCGTGAAGCCCATCTCGCCGGCATACTGCGCCAGCGCGTGCGCGAGATCGCGATAACCGAGGACCTGCCAGGGATTCGCGGGATCGCGCCGCCACGATCCCAGGTGAACCTCGTAAGCGGATATCGGCGCGTCGAGCGCGTTGGCGCGTGCGCGCGACGCCATCCAGGGTCCATCTTGCCAGTCGTAATCCAGCGACCACAGGCACGAGGCCGTTCGCGGCGGCGGCTCGCAGCGGAACGCGAACGGATCGCTCTTGTCGATCCGCAGGCCATGCCGCGTTTCGATGCGGTATTTGTAACGTTGGCCCTGCGCGATACCGGATACCCAATCCTCCCAGATGCCGGAGCCGTCGGTTCGCGGAGCAAGCGGATGAGCATCGCCCCGCCATTCATTGAAGTCGCCGATCACCGATACCCGCACCGCATTGGGCGCCCACACGGCGAAGCGCGCCGCCTTTCCGCCGCCGACGATGTGCGCGCCGAGCTTGTCGTAGAGCGTGTGATGCCGGCCCTGCCTGAACAGATGGACGTCGTACTCGGTCAGCAGCGACCGTGCGGCGCCATGCGCCGTTTCGCCGGAAGTGCTTTTCTCGATCGGTTCGCGATGTTTCAATTGAGCAGATTCGCGGCGGCGGCTCTTCTGGCGACAAGGCCTTCCGCGAACGGCGTGGCAGGCTCAGGCTCGACATCCCCCGATACGAATCCGTGGCTCGCGTAGTCGCTCTCGATCATGGGCACCGGGCGCGTGTCCTGCGGCAACCGGTCCACGTCGCTCGCGAAAGCGGCGGCGAGGAAATTATCCACCCACCAGAATACGTCGTTGCGCCGCACCGATCGGCGCAACCGGCGCATGCGCGCGCGGCGCTCGTCCTCGCTCATCGCGAATGCGACGCGGATCGCCTCGGCAACGCCTTCGATGTCGTAGGGGTTGACGAGGAGCGCGCCGCGACGAAGCTGCGCGGCTGCGCCGGCGAACTCGCTCAGGATCAGCACCGCATTCTCGTCGATGCTGCTCGCGCAGTACTCCTTGGCGACGAGATTCATGCC
>Ga0157370_10009816_pt1 | contig 10150 bp, 8 predicted proteins | sample C35metaG_FD_113463 | JGI IMG/M metagenome (GOLD analysis project Ga0157370, IMG submission 113463) | Corn rhizosphere microbial communities from Kellogg Biological Station, Michigan, USA - C3-5 metaG | ecosystem: Host-associated > Plants > Roots > Rhizosphere > Soil | place: USA: Michigan... | reverse complement strand
TCGTTCTCGTAGCGCAGGCCCTGCTCCAGCGACATCGACTGCGCCGCGCGCACGCCGGCCTTGACCGCCTGCGTCGCCACCGGGCTGAACGCGGCGATCTTCGTCGCCAGTTCGGCAACGCGCGCGGCGACGGCGGCATCGTCGACGACCTCCTCAACGAGGCCGATGCGCAGCGCCGTCTCGGCGTCGACCGGCTCGCCGGTCAGCAGCATGCGCATGGCCTGACCGATGCCGACGAGGCGCGGCAGCATCTGCGAGGCGCCGCCGCCGCCGATCCAGCCGCGCGTCACTTCCGGCCCGCCGATCCTGGCGCTGCGGCCGGCGACGCGAATATCAGCGGCAATGGCGATTTCCATGCCGCCGCCGAGCACCCAGCCTTTCAGGCCCGCGACCACGGGCTTCCTGATGTCGCGCACCAGCGCCGCGTATTCGATGCGGTCGCGAAACGCCATGACGTCGGCCAGGTCGGCGAGCACGTTCAAGTCGCTGCCGGCGGAGAAGGCGCGCTCGCCCGCGCCCATGATGGTCGCGACGCGCACCGTGCCGTCGTCGTTGATCGTCTGGCAGACGCGCTGCAGTTCGCGCACCATCTCCGGCAGGATGGCGTTCATCTTGTCGGGGCGGTCGATGAGAATGCGGGCGATGCCGTCCGCGATGTCGAGCCCGATGCGGCCGCTCATGACGCCACCTTTTTCGTTTCGCCGCCGGCGCTGCGCTCGACCTCGCGCATGATGGCGGAGACGTCGAGCCCGGTGCCGAAACGCTCGATCAGACTCGAGAACATGTCCTCGACGCAGTCGAGCAGCGTGAAGGTGAGCCCGTTCTTCTCGGCCCAGGCCTGCGCGGTGCGCATGTCCTTGAGCTGATACTCGGCAGGCCCCCCGGGCACGAAGTTGCGCTCGACCATGCGCTGGCCGTGCAGATTGAGGATCTTTGAATCGGCGAAGCCGCCCATCAGCGCCTGGCGCCACGCCGCCGGATCAGCGCCGCCCTGGGTCGCGAAGTGCATGGCCTCGGCGACCGCCGCCATGGTGGCGCCGACGATGATCTGGTTCGACAGCTTGGTCATCTGCCCGGTGCCGACCGGACCGATGCGCGTGACGCGGCCCATCGCCGCGAACACGTCACTGAGGCTTTCGACCAAGGCGGCGTCGCCGCCGGCCATGATCGCTAAGGTGCCGTCGCGTGCGCCCGGCTCGCCGCCGGAGACCGGCGCGTCGATGTAGCCGACGCCGCGCGCCGCCATGCGGGGGGCCTGCGCCTGGCAGGTCTCGACCGGGATCGAACTCATGACGATGAGCGCGGCGCCCGGACGCATCGCCTCGGCCGGCACGCGGCCGCTCGCGTCGGCCGAGAACATGACCTCCTCGACCACCGGGCCGTTGCTCAGCATGACGATGACGGCGTCCGCCTTCTCGCAGGCGGCCGACGGCGTGCCGGCGATCGACACGCCGTATTGCGTCAGCACCGCGGCCTTGGCGCGGTCGCGATTCCACACCGTGGTTGCAAAGCCCGCCTGCGCCAGCCGGCGGGCCATATGCGCGCCCATGATGCCGGTGCCGATGAGCGCGACGGTGCGGGGCATGAGATCAGCTCGCGACCGCTTTCTTCACCGATGCAAGCTGCTTGAACTCCGGCGACTTCTTGTAATGCGCGTCGAGCGGATAGCAGCCGGAGACGATGCCGTTGCGCGGCGCCGTGGTGCAGTCGCTGAAGGTGCGGCAGTAGCGCTTCTTCTGCGGCGGCCGGCCCTGCAGGATGTCGAGCGGCAGCTCCGGATAGGCGAGCACCATGCGCCCGAGCCCGACGAGGTCGACCCAGCCGCGGCTGACGACGGCCTGCGCCACGTTCGGGAAGAAGTCCTGCAGGTAGGTGTAGCCGCTGCCCATAAAGCAAAAATCAGGGAACGCCTTCTTGAGCTCGCGCACGACCTCGAGCTGACGCATCACGCCGACGAACGGATCCTCCGGCGGGTGATAGCCGTCGGACGGCGGATAGAGCGCCGGCCGGATGATGTGCGGATTGTAGTACGGGCTGCCGGCGGTGACGTTGACGAAGCGGATGCCGAGCCCGCGCATGATGCCGAGCAGCGCCTTGGTTTCGGTGAGGTCGTATTCGAGGGGATTGTCCTTGTTGGCGCCGAACGCATAGCGGTACGGCAGTGCATGCTCTTCGGGGATACCCGGGCCGAGCGCGCCGGGCGCCGAGCGCGCCGGATCGGGCTTGAACGGCACCGAGTCGATGGCGGAGAGGCGCACGCCCATCTTCAGGCCCGGCGCCTCGGCGCGCACGCCCTCGACCACCTCGCGCAGGAAGCGCGTGCGGTTCTCGAGACTGCCGCCGTACGGACCGGGACGGTCGACGGCGCTCAGGAACTCGTGCGCCAGATAGCCGTGGCAGTGCTTGATGTCGATGAAATCGAAGCCGCAGGCTTGCGCGCGCTTTGCCGCGATCACGAAGTCGCCGACAAGGCGCTTGATCTCGTCGTCGCTCATCGGCGCGCGGTCGGCCGGCACGCCGAACTTGCGGTCGAGCAGCGGATGCCGATAGGCGATCATCGACTCGAACTTGGTGTTGTCGTTCGGCTTGCAGAAGCGGCCGGAATGCGTGAGCTGCAGGCCGATGACGACGTTGTCCTCGCCGCCGGTCGCTTCCTTGTGCGCGGCGATGACGCTCTCGCGCATGGCGGCGATGTCGGCCATCGAGTGTTCGCCGATGACGAGCTGCTTCGGATTGGCGCGGCCGTCGGGCCGCACGGCGCAGGCTTCGCCGCCCCAGACGAGCTTGGCGCCCGACAGGCCGAAGCGGCGCCAGCGGCGTTTGGTGTTCTCGGACGGGCGGCCGTCGCGCTCGCAGTCCCAGCCTTCCATCGGATGCACGGCGAGGCGGTGGCCGATCGTCATGCCGTCGACCTCGACCGGCGCGCCGAGCGGCGACTGCGGCCCATGCGCGACGATGTCGTCGCACGGCATGTCGAGCCCGAGCGAGGTGACGTAATTACGAAATCCGGTGACGCCGTCGAGCGAGCCTGCCTTGGGATAATCGCCGAATTTCATAACCTTCCTCCGAACTTGTTTTTCGCGCCCGGCGCTTTAGCGCACCGTGACGTAGGACCTGATGACGTCGACGCAGTGCTGCCGGCGGTCGTTGCGTTCCTCTTCGCTGAGGAGCTGCCGGCCGAAGGCGACCGAGAGCGTCGCGGCGTTGGAGAAGTAGAAATAGCCGAGCGCCGAAATCGACAGATAGAGGTGCAGCGGGTCGAGGCCCTTGCGGATCACGCCCTTCGCCTCGCCGGCAGCCAGCACGCGGCGGATGACGTCGACCAGCGAGGTCTGCATGTCGCGCAGCTTGCGCGATTTCTTCAGGAACTTGGCGCCGGACAGATTCTCGCCGGCGAGCAGCGAGATGATGCTCTGATGCGCCGTGTAGTAATCGAACTTGAACTCGACCAAAGTCCTGATGGCCTCGAGCGGCTCGAGGTCGGCGAGGTTGAGCTCGCTCTCCTTGGCGCGCATGCCGCCATAGGCACGTTCCAGCACGGCGAGATAGAGATCGTCCTTCGAGCCGAAGTAGTAATAGAGCATGCGCTTGTTGGCGCCGGCCTGCTCGGCGATGACATCGACGCGTGCGCCGGCCAGCCCCTTGCTGGCGAACTCGGCTTCGGCCGCGGCGAGGATCGCCTGCTGCGTGCGCTCGGCATCGCGCACGGGTTCAAGCCGGGTCTTGGCCTTCGGGGCGGCGCCCGCCCGTTTCGGCTTCGGAGTGACCGCCAACGACATCAATGAGCCTCCGTGCTGTCGAGCCGCGCCAGCCGTTCGGAGCGAATCGGCCGCCGGTTGACGGCGATTATATCGGCGAGGCCCATCGGATCGGGGCGGAAAATGCGGGCGTCCATCTCCTTCAGCGACGGGGAAATATCGGGCGCGAACTGCATCTGCGCGACGATGTCGCGCGCGAGGTCGACGCCGGGAGCGATCTCGATCAGCTCGAGCCGGCCGGCGGCGTTGCGGGTGAACACGGCGCGCTCGGTGACGTAGAGCGCGCGCTGGCCGTTCTTGGCGGCGAGCGGCCCGGAATAGGTGATCTGCTCGACGGCGCGCACGAACTTCTTCTCGGCGCCGTCCTTCTTGATCTCGGTCCGGCCGCCGGGCCAGGCGATGGCGAGGCCGCCGGCGGTGAAGGTGCCGGAGAAGATCATCGTCTTGGCGTTCTGGCTGATGTTGATGAAGCCGCCCGGCCCGACGATGCGGTCGCCGAAGCGGCTGACATTGACGTTGCAGCCGGCATCGACCTCGGCGAAGGACAGGAAGGCGAGGTCGAGCCCGCCGCCGTCGTAGAAATCGAACTGATAGGGCTGGTCGACCATGGCCTGGTAATTGCGGCCGGCGCCGGGCTCGTTGCCGGTCGCCGGCGCGCCGCCGATCAGGCCCTGCTCGTTGGTCAGCACGACGGCGTCGAGCGACTTCTCTTCGGCCGCGATCGAGGCGATGCCGGTGGAGATGCCGGAGCCGAGATTGCAGATGGCGCCGGGGAACAGCTCGAGCGCGGCGCGGCGGGCCACCACCTTGCGCACCGAGAACGGCAGCGCGGCGATCGAGGTCAGCGGCACCTTCATCTCGCCGGCATAGGCCGGGTCGTGCACGGTGAAGAAGGTCTGCGTCTGCTCCGGATCGACGACGATGAGGTCGACCAGCATGCCCGGCACCTTGACCTGCTTCGGCGGCAGCGTGCCGGCAAGCGCCATGCGCTTGACCTGCGCGACGACGAGGCCGCCGGCGCGGCGCGCGGCCTGCGCCATCGAGATCATCTCGCCGAAGACCGCCTCGTGCTCCATGGTGATGTTGCCGTCCTCGTCCGCGGTGGTGCCGCGGATGAGCGCGATGTCGACGTGGAACGGCTTGAAGTGCAGGTAGTCCTTGCCGCCGATCTGGATCAGGTCGACCAGGTCGTCCTTGGCCTTTTCGCTCTGCTTGCCGCCGCCGTGACGCGGATCGACGAAGGTGTCGAGGCCGACATGGGTGACGAGACCGGGGCGACCGGCGGCCATCTCGCGCGTCAATTGCGACAGGCAACCCTGCGGCAGCGTGTAGGCCTCGATCTCGTTGGCGGCGGCCATGCGCTCGACCGGCGGCGAGTCGACCAAGGTGCCGCAGACGACGCGCTTGAGCAGGCCGGCATGGGCGAGATGGCCGATGCCGCGATTGGCGCGGTCGCCGAGGCCGACCGGATGCACGGTGGTGAGATTGCGCGGGCGCCCTTCCGCCTTGAAGCGCTTGCCGATGGCGCCGATCAAGGTGTCCGGCACGGAGTGGCCGGCGCCGGAGCCGCCGATCAGCAGCGTGTCGCCGTCGGCGACCAGGCTCGCGAATTGCTCGGCGGTGACGACGCGCGGCGCCATGATCAGGCCGCCACGCCGCAAGTGCGCATGACGTCCGTCAGGCGCGACGCGGCAAGATCGGGATCGCGGATGAGGCCGGCGGCGTCGGCCAACTTGAACGCCTCGATCAGATGCAGCAGCGAGCGCGCGCTCTGCTGGCCGCCGACCATGACGAAATGCTTCTGGTGGCCGTTGAGATAAGCGAGGAAGACGACGCCGGTCTTGTAGAATTGCGTCGGCGCCTTGAAGATGTGGCGCGACAGCGGCACCGTTGGCGCGAAGATTTTCCAATAGCTGTCGAGGTCGCCGCGCGCATGGGCGGAGAGCGCCGCCGAGGCCGCCGGCGCGATGACGTCGAAGATGCCGAGCAGCGCGTGCGAGAAGCCCTGTTCGTCGCCGTGGATGAGTTCGGCGTAGTTGAAATCGTCGCCGGTATAGCAGCGCACGCCCTGCGGCAGCTTGCGACGCAGCCGGATTTCCTTGTCCTTGTCGAGCAGCGACAGCTTGATGCCGTCGACCTTGGCGGCGTGGTCGGCGATGATGTCGATGCAGACGTCCATCGCCGCGATGTGGTCGGCGTGGCCCCAGTAGCCCTTGAGCGCCGGATCGAACATCTCGCCGAGCCAGTGCAGGATCACCGGCTCCTTCACCTGGCCGAGAATGCGGCCGTAGACCTTGGCGTAGTCGTCGGGCGACTTCGCCGCCATGACGAGCGCGCGCGAGGCCATCAGCACGATGCGGCCGCCGGCCGCCTCGACCGCGGCGATCTGCTCCTCATAGGCGCGGATGACGTCGTCGAGCGTCACTGGACACGCCGGGACAAGCTGATCGCTGCCGACACCGGAATACACCGCGGCGCCCTGAATATCGCGCGCGGCGTCGACCGAGCGGCGGATCAGCTCGATGGCGTTCGGCCAGTCGAGCCCGCCGCCGCGCTGCGCCGTGTCCATGGCCTCGGCCACGCCGAGCCCGAGGTTCCAGAGATGTCGGCGGTAGGCGATGGTCGCATCCCAGTCGATGGCGGCCTTGAGCCAGGGATCGGTGTCGGCCAGCGGGTCGGCCACGATATGGGCGGCGGCCAAGGCGATGCGATCGAGCTTTGGCTGCGCGGCGGCGTTGCCGCCATTGGCTCGGCCGTGGCCGTTCCAGTCCTGCGGGCCCTTGAGGCGATAGGCCTCGGTCCCTCCCCCGCGCGTCGGCAAGTTCACGACCGGCATGGTGCAACCAAGGTCGGTGTTGAATAATTATCTAGTTAGTTATATCTGGTGACCGCCGAGACTGTCAACGCGATCCGGCACTTGAGACGGGACCAAGGACGAGGGCTTCGAGACACGATGAGCGCGCTCAGCCACGAAGAGGTGACCAGCGTCCACCACTGGACCGACAGCCTTTTCAGCTTCACCACCACCCGCGACGCCGGCTTCCGCTTCCAGAGCGGCCAATTCGCCATGATCGGCCTCGAGATCGAGGGCCGGCCGCTGCTGCGGGCCTACAGCCTGGCGAGCGCCAATCACGAAGAACACCTCGAGTTCTTCTCGATCAAGGTGCAGGACGGACCGCTGACCTCCCGTCTGCAGCATCTCAAGATCGGCGACCGCATCCTGGTCAACGGCAAGCCGACGGGCACTTTGATCCTCGGCAACCTGATGCCGGGCCGTAATCTCTATCTGATGGCGACCGGCACCGGGCTCGCGCCCTTCCTGTCCATCATCAAGGACCCGGAGACCTACGAGCGCTACGACAAGGTCGTGCTCGTGCACGGCTGCCGCACGGTCGCCGAACTCGCTTACGACCGGCTGATCACGCAGGACCTGCCGAGCCACGAATTCCTCGGCGAGCTGGTCGCCGAGAAGCTCGTCTATCATCCGACGGTGACGCGCGAGCCGTTCCGCAATCACGGACGCCTCACGGACCACATCACGACCGGCCGCCTGTTCGAGGAGAGCGGGCTCGATCCGCTCGATCCGGCGCATGACCGCATGATGATGTGCGGCAGCCCCAGCATGCTGAAGGATCTGGTCGAGATCGTTCGCGGCATGGGCTTTGCCGAAGGCAACAGCAGCACGCCCGGCCAGTACGTCATCGAGAAGGCGTTCGTGGAGAAGTGACGCCGCGTGTCGCGGATGCGATGCAGCATGGAGCGTAGCGCAATGCTGCGTCGCTGATCCGGCACCGCCACACATCGCGACGGTCCCGGGTCTGCAGCGCACCGCCATCAGCGCGTTTACGCGTCTTTGACGCGCTATGACGCTGCGCCGCGCCCGGGACGCCGACACCCTCAATCCATCGCCAGCACGCCCTTCGACTTGAAGATATTGCGGATGCGCGTCGAATATTCGTGAAAACGAAAGCGTGCCGCACGTGGGATACCGCGCGGAGACGTCGCGGCTGGAAATAGCGGATGCGGTCGATACAGCGCGCCGCGCGGTCGACCCCTGACCCAGGGCCCACTTGTCAATTGCATGTCACAAAGGACAAACTGGCAGGAGGGGCGCTTGGGGAAATGGGGGACTGCGATGTCGCGCACCTTGCTGCTCGGACTTGTGACTTTCGCATGGATGGTGACGGGTGCTCCGGTCACGGCGAGCGCCGCCGAAGTCAAGATCATTTCCGGACCCGCGACCGACGCCGTACTGGCCGCACTCCGTCCTCAATTTGAGCGTGAGACCGGCAACACCTTCAAAAGCAAAGGCGGGGTCACCGGCGTTCTCAAGCATCTCATCGAGAGTGGTGAGTCATTCGATCTGGCGATCATCCCCGGGCCGCTGATGGACTCGTTCGTGAAGCAGGGCAAGATCGTCGCCGGAACGAGCATGCCGCTCGTTCGCGTTGGAATGGGCGTCGCGGTGCGCGCGGGCGCCGCCAAGCCCGACATCGGCACCGTCGCCAAATTCAAGCAGGCCATTCTCGATGCGAAGTCGGTAACGTATGTTCCGACAGGGGAAACGGCGACGCGTCTTGCCGGCGTTCTCCAGCGGCTCGGAATCGCGGAGCAGGTGAAAGCCAAGACCTACCCCGAACCGACGGTCCCGGCGGCAATTCAGGCCGTCGCCAGCGGCAAGGCGGAGCTGTATTTCTCGCTCACGAATATCATCGCATCCGCGAAGGGCATCGAACTTGCTGGGCCGTTCCCGCCGGAATTGCAGCACTATCTTGTCATCAATACCGGCATCGGCACGGCTGCCAAGGAGCCGGAGGCGGCGAAGACACTCGTAAAGCTGCTTATGTCGACAAGCGCCGACGCGACGATCAAGGCCAGAGGTCTAGAGCGGGCTGTTAGGTAAGCCCGCAGGAGGGGGCCTAGGCGCGCTCTGGCGGGGTATTCGGAAAAAGCGATCCGCCCACCGCAACCGCATTATCATTTTCTGCCGAGAACGAATTCGATTGCGGCCCGAAGCGGACCTGAGCCGGCAGGCCTTCAAGTCCGCGCGTAACCCGAATCGGACATTCCGCGGCTGTCCAAAAAGGTGAAAGTCTCTCGTATGGGCCTGCAGATCGGCCAAGGTGTCCGTTTGCAAGGGTCACCGACTGATTGACATCGACACCGATGACTGCGCTCGCAGCCGTATCAAGAACGTGGTCTAGCAACTGACCGATGCGATCAGAATATGGTCGAATGCCAGGGCGTCGCTGTTCACGTCAAAGTCCTTGACCTCGACCTTCCCGAAGTCGGAATTGAACACAAAGGTGCGGAGCCCGCACCTCCCGTGAGGCTATCGCCGGCGCCCGCGATGAGGACGTCATTGTCGTAACGAAGGATTGCTGAGCATTTGCTGAGTAAAGGGTGTGCCCGGTGGAGTTGCCGGGGTTGCTGGCAAGGTCGGCGGATCGTTCGATGTAACTGTGAATGTTGCCGTCGCCGACGTCGGCATGGAGTTTCCACGTGCCATCGAACGCGACAGTCGCCGTCCCGATCACAGGGGGACCCTTGTCGTAGATCGTCACAGTATTGGGCGATCCGCGTTCGGCTAAGATGGCTCAAAAAGAGAGCATCCAATTGCCCCGCCCGGCCAACCTTCATAGCGAAAATGGCCGGCCGTCTTTGATCCAGCGCAAAACCAATTGTCAAGCCGGCCCGCCATCTGGACGAACGCAACGGCGAGCTTCGAAGCGCCTAGGTTACATTCATGCCAGCTGGCGTCTGCAGACTCAATCGCTATTGCCCACTTCATCGATCACGCGCTCCAGATCAGAGCGGATATCTTGCGCAACTTGACCCACCACGACGTGAGTGATGGCCTGCATAGAAGCAACGGGATCAACTGCGGACACTTCAATACGGCCGTCCTCTTGTTGCTGCAGAACAACGTTGCATGGTAACATTGTTCCGAGCTTGTCCTCCGCCAGGAGTGCTCGATAGGACAATTGCGGCTTGCACACTCCGATGATGAGGTACGGACGAAAATCAACATTGAGCTCCTTCTTGAAATTCGCTTTCATGTCGATCTCGGTGAGCACCCGATAATTATGTCGTTTGAGTGCTTCTTTTGTGGACATCACGGCGTCGTCAAAACTCATGTCTACAGTTTTTGTGAAGTGGTAGGTCATTTGCGCCGGCTCCTGTCCGCGTCCCACGAAATTCTTGGTCTTCAGACGCAAATTGACGTCCATCGAGTTTAAATGTGAAATTCTAAGTAGTTTGGAGTGGATCGCATTGATGCAGATCAACCATTGCCGCGACTTTCAATGCGCTTTCGATGCGACGTTTTACAAGTGGCGCTCGCGCTACGGCGGGATAGAGATATCCGACGCCCGCAAGCTGAAGGCGCTGGA
>Ga0157370_10009815_pt1 | contig 10150 bp, 9 predicted proteins | sample C35metaG_FD_113463 | JGI IMG/M metagenome (GOLD analysis project Ga0157370, IMG submission 113463) | Corn rhizosphere microbial communities from Kellogg Biological Station, Michigan, USA - C3-5 metaG | ecosystem: Host-associated > Plants > Roots > Rhizosphere > Soil | place: USA: Michigan... | reverse complement strand
TAAACGGGACGTTGCCCGGCCGATGTTTCGATCTCAAGGAAAGTACGGCGGTCGAACGACTGCGTGGCGGTCGTACAGAGCATGCCTTTACTGCTTGGAACAAAACACGGCGGGCACTATACGGCAGATTTCGCAAAAAAGCGATAGCTTTCCGGCGGGTGGCGCGAATCGAGTTGCGCCGGAAGCCGCGCCAGATGCGGGATTCGGGCAACAGGCGCCGCCGGCGGTCGGCCGGCGTTAGGACGTCAATTCGCGCCGGACCAGCGCGGCGCCGTCGCCGAGCGCGCGCAGCTTTTGCCTCGCCACGTCGCGGGCGAGCGGCACCATGCCGCAATTGGTGCAAGGCAGCAACCGGTCGGCCGGCACGAACCGCAGGGCCGAGCGAATCACGGCCGCGACCTCCGCGGGCGTTTCTATCCGGTCGGTCGCCACGTCGATTGCGCCGACCAGCACGTCCTTGCCCTCGAGGAGGCCGATCAGCTCGAGCGGAACGTGTGAATTCGCGCATTCGAGCGATACCTGGTCGATGGCGGATGCGGCCAGCCGGGGAAACGTTTGCTCGTACTGGCGCCATTCGCCGCCGAGCGACTTCTTCCAGTCGATGTTCGCCTTGATGCCGTAGCCGTAGCAGATGTGCACCGCTTTGGTGCAAGTCAAGCCTTCCGCCGCACGCTCGAGCGCGGCCACTCCCCAGTCGCGAACCTCGTCGAAATAGACGTTGAAGGCCGGCTCGTCGAACTGGATCACGTCCACGCCTGCGGCGGCGATTGCCCGCGCTTCGTCGTTGAGGATTTCCGCGAACGCCCACGCGAGCTTTTCGCGGCTCCCGTACCAGGCGTCATGCAGCGTGTCGACCATCGTCATCGGCCCGGGCAACGTGTATTTCACCGGCCGGGTCGTTTGCGAGCGGAGGAACGTCGCGTCTTCGACGAAGATCGGATGGCGGCGGGCGACCGGACCGACGACGACGGGGACCGCAGCATCGTAGCGATTGCGAATCCGGACCGTTCGCTTGTGCTCGAAGTCGACGCCGTCGAGGCCGTCGATGAACGTCGTGACGAAATGGCGGCGCGTCTGCTCGCCGTCGGTGACGATGTCGATCCCCGCCTGCTCCTGGTCGCGGACGACGAGGCGAACCGCGTCGCGCTTGCCTTCCGCCAGCGCCGCGCCTTCGAGCTTCCACGCGGCCCACAGGGCCTCCGGCTCCGCGAGCCACGAGGGCTTCGGCAGGCTACCGGCAATCGTCGTGCGCAATGGCGCCGTCATCAGCTCTCCTGTCCTCAGCACGTCACGCTTCGATTCTATGCCCTTGACGCTCGGCCGTGCACACGCGTACCTTTCGCCGTCGCCGATGGTCGGCGCGTCCCACGCCCGATGTCCCAGGTCCTATTCGCCGATCACGATTTTCCCGACATCGATCTCGAGCGCGCGTTGTTCGCAAGCGCGGGCCTTCGGCTGAAAGTCGCGCAATGCGGAAGCGCTGCGGAAGTGACCGACGCTGCGCGCGATTGCGCGGCCATCCTCCTGCAGTACGCACCCGTCACCGCCGCCGTCGTCGAAGCGTTGCCGGACCTCGGCATCGTGAGCCGGATCGGCGCCGGCTTCGATACCGTCGACGCGAATGCCTGCGAAGCGCACGGCGTCTGGGTGGCCAACTCGCCGGATTACGGCGTCGGCGAAGTCGCGACGCATGCGCTCGCGCTGGCGCTCGCAGCGCTGCGCAACGTCGTCCGCTACCACGATGATATCCGGGCCGGCCGTTGGCATTACCTGTCGTCCGGGCCGCTTTCGCGCCCATCGGAGTTGACGCTCGGCATTGTCGGGCTCGGCCGCATCGGCAAGCGGATGGCGCATGTTTCGCGCGATGTCGTGAAGCGCATCGTCGCGTATGACCCGTACCTGATCGACGGCGATTTTCCCGCGTACGTGGAGCGGGCGCATTCGCTGGAAGCGCTCGCGGGCCAGTCCGATATCGTGTCGCTGCATACGCCGCTCGATGCGAGCACGCGCGGGCTGATCGGCGCCGCGTTCTTCGCCGCGGCGAAGCACGGGCTGACGCTCGTCAACACGTCGCGCGGCGGGGTCGTCGACACCACCGATTTGCTCGCAGCCCTCGATGCTGGAATACTGCGGGGCGCGGCGCTCGACGTGCTGGCCGAAGAGCCGGTGCCGCGCGACTCGCCGTTGCTCGCCGATCCCCGCGTCATCCTGACGCCGCACGCCGCGTTCTATTCGATCGAGGCGGAAGTCGAATTGCGACGCAAGGCGGCGCAGAACATCGTCACCTGGTGCCGCACGGGTCGACCGGATTACCCGGTGGTGCGCGGCACCCGGAAGCTGCAGGCAACGTGAGGGCAGGGCCCATGATGTGGATGACGGAGGCGCAATGGCCGCGGTGAACATCGCTGCGGTGCACAAGTGGTTCGGCGCGACGCAGGTGATACGCGGCGTCGACATCGGCATCGCCGACGGCGAATTCTGCGTGCTCGTCGGCCCGTCGGGCTGCGGCAAGTCGACGCTGCTGCGGATGATCGCCGGACTCGAGGAAATCACCGAGGGCGAGATCGTGATCGGCGGCAAGGTCGTCAACCGCGTGCGGCCGAAGGAGCGCGACATCGCGATGGTGTTCCAGAACTACGCGCTCTATCCGCACATGACGGTGCGCGACAACATGTCGTTCGCGCTGAAGCTCGCGAGGCGCGGCAGCGTCGACATCGCAGAGCGGGTCGCGCGCGCCGCGGACATTCTCGGGCTCTCGCCCTATCTCGATCGTTATCCGCGCCAATTATCCGGCGGACAGCGGCAGCGCGTCGCAATGGGGCGGGCGATCGTTCGCGACCCGCAGGTGTTCCTGTTCGACGAGCCGTTGTCGAACCTCGATGCGAAGCTGCGCGTGCAGATGCGCACCGAGATCAAGGAATTGCACCAGCGCCTCAAGACGACGTCGATCTACGTCACGCACGACCAGATCGAGGCGATGACGATGGCCGATCGCATCGTCGTCATGCGCGACGGCATCGTCGAGCAATCGGGCGATCCGCTCGAGCTCTACGACACGCCGGTCAATACGTTCGTCGCCGGATTCATCGGATCGCCGGCGATGAACTTCGTGCCGGGGATCGCGCGCACCCAGGGCGGCTCGCCCGCGGTCGAGTTCGACGGCGGCGTGCGGTTGCCGATGCCGCTGACGGCGCGTCCTTCGGACGGTCAGTCGGTGCTCTACGGCATGCGCCCCGAGCATTGCTCGCTGGCCGGCAACGACGGCTTGCCCGCGGATGTCGTCGTCGTCGAGCCGACCGGCGCCGATACGCAGCTCTTCTGCCGCTTCAACGGACAGGAGGTCACATCGCTCGTCCGCGATCGCGTGGATTGCCGCGCGGGCGATCGCGTCGGGCTCGTCCCGGATCTTTCGCGCGCGCATCTGTTCGACGCGGCAAGCGGCGCGCGGCTCGCCGCATGACGCTGGCCCGAGCCTCGAACCCGACAACGTGTTTTCCGTATCACCCTTCAGGAGGAAAGAGTCGTGAGTGAAATCAAGCGTCGCAGGTTTTTGAAGACATCGGCCGGGTTGGCCGCGGGGGCCGCGGTGGGCCCGATGATCTGGATCAAGGACGCCAACGCGCAGTGGAAGAGCACGCCGGAGAAAGGCGCGACGCTGCGCGTCCTCCGCTGGAGCCGTTTCGTCCAGGGCGACATCGATCAGTACATGAAGAACGTCGCGAAATTCACGGCGAAATACGGCATTCCGGTGCGCGTGGACAACGAGGGATGGGAGGATGTACGGCCCAAGGCGGCGGTTGCCGCCAACACCGGCGCCGGGCCCGACATCATCCTGTCGACGAACGACGATGCGAACCTGTATCCCGAAAAGCTCGTCGATGTCACTGATGTATGCACGTATCTCGGCAGCAAGCTGGGTGGCTTCTACCCGGTGTGCGACCCGTATCTGCGTCCCGACGGCAAGAAGTGGATCGGCGTGCCGCTCGGTGTCGCCGGTGTGTGCATGGTCTACCGCCAGAGCCAGGTCAAGGCCGCGGGGTTCGACAGCTTTCCCAAGGATACCGACGGCTTCCTGAAGCTCTGCAAGGCGCTCAAGGAAAAGAACACGCCCGTCGGATTCGCGCTCGGCAACGCGACCGGTGACGCGAACACGTGGTGCCAGTGGCTCGTGTGGTCGTTCGGTGGCAAGCTCGTCGACGCGAACAACAAGGTCGTCATCAACAGTCCGGAAACGCTGAAGGCGCTCGAATACGCAAAGGAGCTCTATGCGACGTTCGTTCCCGGCACGCTTTCATGGCTCGATCCGAACAACAACAAGGCGTTTCTCGACGGGCAGCTGTCGGTTACCAACAACGGGATCTCGATCTATTACGCGGCGAAGACGGCGCAGGATCCGAAGGTGAAGGAGATGGCCGCCGACATCTACCACGCCAACATGCCGGTCGGACCGGTGGGCAAGCCGACCGAGTTCCAGCTTTTCTTCAACCAGATGATCTTCAAATACACGAAGTATCCGAAGGCGGCCAAGGAGTTTCTGCGCTTCATGATGGAGCCTGAGCAACTCGATCCGTGGGTAGAGGCGAGTATCGGCTACGTGACGCCGGCGCTGCGCTACTACGAGAAGAATCCCATCTGGACGTCCGACCCCAAGCACACGCCGTATCGCGATTCGATGAAGAACATGCTGCCGTCGGGCTACGCCGGCAAGATGGGCTACGCGTCTGCCGGTGCGCTTGCCGATTTCATCGTCGTGAACATGGTCGCGGAAGCCGCGTCGGGGTCGAAGTCGCCGAAGGAGGCGGCGGAGCGCGCGCAGAAGCGGGCGGAGCGCTACTACAAGGTATGACAACTTCGCTGCACTGACGCAAGTTCTCCCGGGGGCGCGCGACGCGCCCCCGGGAACCCTTCCTATCTCTTCCGGAAGACCGCTGCGCTTGGCTTCCTTCGCGGCCCGACTGCAGGACAACCGCAACGCGCTCGGCGCGCTGTTCCTGTTGCCCGCCGCGGTGCTGCTGCTGGTTTTTCTCACCTACCCGCTGGGCCTGGGGACCTGGCTTGGGTTCACCGATGCGAAGATCGGTCGGGCGGGCGAATGGATCGGCCTCGGCAACTTCGAGTTCCTGTGGAACGATTCGGTCACCCGGCTCGCGCTCTTCAACACGATTTTCTACACGACCGTGGCGAGCGTCATCAAGTTCGGCCTCGGCCTGTGGCTCGCGCTGATACTGAACCAGCATCTGCCGTTCAAGGGCGTGCTGCGAGCGATCGTCCTGCTGCCGTTCATCGTGCCCACGGCGCTTTCCGCGATCGCGTTCTGGTGGATCTACGACTCGCAGTTCTCGATCATCAGCTGGCTGCTCCAACGCATGGGATTGATCCACCAGTACATCGATTTCCTCGGCGATCCCTGGAATGCGCGGTTTTCGACGATCGCGGCCAACATCTGGCGGGGCGTACCCTTCGTCGCGATCACGCTGCTCGCCGGCCTGCAGACGATATCGCCGTCGTACTACGAGGCGGCGAGCCTGGACGGCGCCACGCCGTTCCAGCAGTTCCGGCACGTCACTCTGCCGCTGCTGACGCCGATCATCGCCGTCGTCATGACGTTCTCCGTGCTGTTCACGTTCACGGATTTCCAGCTGATCTACGTGCTCACCCGGGGCGGACCGCTGAACGCGACGCACCTGATGGCGACGCTGTCGTTCCAGCGCGCGATTCCGGGCGGCAGCCTGGGCGAGGGTGCCGCCATCGCGACGGCGATGGTCCCGTTCCTGCTCGCGGCGATCCTCGTTTCGTATTTCGGCCTGCAGCGCCGCGCTTGGCAGCAGGGCGGGAAAGACTGATGGCGAGCATCGCGACGCCGGCCGTGACCGACACGCAGGGGATGAACTATCTCGTCTCGCTGCCGCGGCGCATCGTCACCGTGTGGATACCGCTGCTCGTGTTCCTCATCGTGCTGCTCTTTCCGTTCTACTGGATGGCGATCACTGCGTTCAAGCCTGACGACGAGCTGCTGTCGCGCACGGGCAATCCGTTCTGGGTGCACGACCCGACGCTCGCGCACGTCAGGAAGCTGTTGTTCGACACCGGCTATCCGGACTGGCTCTGGAACACGATCCTGGTGTCGGTCGTGTCGACGGTCCTGTCCATTTTCTGCAGCGTGCTGGCCGCCTACGCGATCGAGCGGCTGCGCTTCCGCGGCGCGCGCTATGTCGGCATGAGCATCTTCCTCGCGTACCTGGTGCCGCCCTCGATCCTGTTCATCCCGCTCGCGGCGATGGTCTACAAGCTGCACCTGTTCGATACGCGGCTGGCGCTGATACTCACCTATCCCACGTTCCTCATTCCGTTCTGCACGTGGCTCCTGATGGGCTACTTCAAGACGATCCCGCTCGAGCTCGAGGAATGCGCGCTGATCGACGGCGCGAACCGCTGGCAGATCCTCTCGCGCATCATTCTCCCGCTGGCGGTTCCGGGCCTGATTTCCGCCGGCATATTCGCGTTCACGCTGTCGTGGAACGAATTCATCTATGCGCTGACGTTCATATCGTCTTCGGAGGTGAAGACGGTGCCCGTGGGCGTCGTCACCGAGCTGGTCGAAGGCGACGTCTACCACTGGGGGCCGCTGATGGCCGGCGCGCTGTTCGGCTCACTGCCGGTGGCGATCCTGTATTCGTTCTTCGTCGAGTATTACGTATCGGGGCTGACCGGGGCGGTGAAGGAGTAATCGGCCTTGAAACGGGCAGGTCCCGGCGGCACTTGCGTAGAATGACCGCTGTAACCCCTAGCCGGAGCCTCGCATGAGCGACATCAAGGACACGATCAAGGAACAGGTCGCGCATAGCCGCGTCGTCCTGTACATGAAGGGAACGCCGCAGTTCCCGCAATGCGGATTTTCGGCCACGGTGGCCGAGATCCTGAAGCGCTGCGGCGTGGCCGACTATGCGTCGTTCAATGTCCTGGAGGACGACGCGCTGCGCCAGGGCATCAAGGACTTCTCGAATTGGCCGACGGTGCCGCAACTCTACGTCAACGGCGAATTCGTGGGCGGCTGCGACATCGTCCGCGAGATGTACCAATCGGGTGAGTTGCAGCAATTGCTTGCCACGCAGCCCGCCTGATTCGCCCCTGCTTACGTGCGCGCGCGGTGCACGCGCCGCACGTCCGGAATCCGGTGCAGCGCGCGCATGACATTGGCGAGATGACGCCGATCGCGCACCTGCACGCCGAAGAACATCGCGACATCGCCGCCGTCGGGCCGCTCCATCGACACGGTGTCGATGTTCGCGTCGGCATCGCCGACGGCGGTCGCCAATTCGGCGAGCAAGCCCCGCCGGTCGGCCACGAGGACGCGCACGCCGCAATCGAACACGCCCTCTACGTCGGCCGCCCATTCGACGTCGACGAGCTCGCTGCCGTCGATGCGCTGCTTGCGCAGCGTCGCGCAATCGCGCAGATGCACGATGAGGCCCTGGCCCTTGCGGAACTGGCCGATGATCGCGTCGCCGGGAACAGGCCGGCAACATTTCGCATATTGAATCGCCACGCCTTCGACGCCGCGTAGCGTGAGCGCCGCCGCTTTCGCGCTGCCGTCCGCATGCGACGTCGCCTCGGCCGCCTTGCCGGCCGGCCTGGTAAGCGCCTGCGCGACGACGAACGACAGCCGCTTGCCCATGCCGATGTCGGCGAGGATCTCGAGCTGCGTCTTCGACCCGTACTCCTTCGCCAGCCCCTCCCACCGGTCCCAGGTGATCGACTCGGGCTCGACCTTCAGCGTAGCGAGCGCCTGGTTCAGCATCCGCTCGCCGAGCGCCGCCGACTCCTTCTGCTGCATGCCCTTCAGGTAGTGCCGAATGCGCGAGCGCGCCTTGCCGGTCGTCACGAACGACAGCCACGACGGATTCGGCCGCGCCGTGGGCGACGTCAGGATCTCGACGTGATCGCCGTTCTTCAATTCGGTTCGCAGCGGTAGCAGTTCGTAGTTGATCCGTGCCGCGACGCAGTGGTGGCCGATGTCGGTGTGCACGCCGTACGCGAAGTCGACGGCCGTAGCGCCTCGCGGCAGCGCCATGATCTTGCCTTTCGGCGTGAAGAGGTAAATCTCGTCGGGGAAGAGGTCGCCCTTGACATGCTCGAGAAACTCCTTCGAATCGCGCGATTCCGACTGGATTTCGAGAAGGCTCTGCAGCCAGCGATGCGTCTCGCGCTGTGCTTCGGCAAGATCGAGCTGGCCGCCGGCCTTGTAGAGCCAATGCGCGGCGACGCCCGCTTCGGCGACGCGATGCATGTCGTGCGTGCGGAGCTGCGCCTCCAGCGGCGTGCCGAACGGCCCGAACAGCGTCGTATGCAGCGACTGGTAGCCGTTCGCCTTCGGGATGGCGATGTAATCCTTGAACTTGCCCGGGATCGGCTTGTACAGCTCGTGGAGAACGCCCAGCGCCGCGTAGCACGTCGATTTGTCGGCAACCAGCACGCGCACGCCGTAGATGTCGAATACCTGCGAGAACGTGTAATGCTTTTCGCGCATCTTCTTGTAGACCGAATAGATCGTCTTCTCGCGGCCGGTGACCACCGCCGCGATGTTGGCGCGCGCCAGGCCGTCGCGGATGACATCGAGCAGCCGGTTCATCACCTCGCGGCGATTGCCGCGCGCCATCTTGATCGCGTGCGCGAGAATCCGGTAGCGCAGCGGGTAGAGGTGCTTGAACGACAGGTCCTGCAGCTCGAGGAACAGCGCGTTCAATCCGAGGCGATTGGCGATCGGCGCGTAGATATCGGTCGTCTCGCGTGCGATCCGCTTGCGGTGCCCGGGCGCCATCGCGTCGAGCGTGCGCATGTTGTGCAGCCGGTCGGCGAGCTTGATCAGGATGACGCGCACGTCGCGCGCCATCGCGAGCAGCATCTTGCGAAAGCTCTCGGCCTGCGCATCCTCGCGCGTCGCGAACTCGATCTGGTCGAGCTTCGACAGCCCGTCGACCATCGCGGCCACCGGCTTGCCGAACGTCGACTCGATTTCGCCGCGGGTGACGGACGTGTCCTCCATCACGTCGTGCAGCAGTGCGGCGGCGAGCCCTTCGGCATCGAGCCGCCATTCGGAGAGGATGCTCGCGACCGCGAGCGGATGCGTGATGTACGGCTCGCCCGACTTGCGGAACTGGCCGCGATGGGCCGATTCGGAGAACTCGAATGCGCGCTCGACGAGCGCGATGTCGGGCGAAGGCAGGTAGTGTCCGAGATGCCGCGTGAATTCGACGATCTCGGACATGGCGGAGCCGTGGGCCTCGCGTGGCCCGTCAGAGCGTGACGGTCGGCGCGATCTTGTGCAGCATTTCGATGCCCACCTTGCCGGCGGCGAGCTCGCGCAGCGCGATGACGGTTGGCTTGTCGCGGTCGGGCTCGACCATCGGCGCCGCGCCGGACGTGATCTGGCGCGCGCGATTGGTGGCGGCGAGCGTCAGCTCGAAACGGTTCGGGATGCGGGCGAGACAGTCGTCGATCGTGATGCGTGCCATGGTGACCTTTACGGTGCGGGAGAAAGAAGTTCGGCGAGCGCCTTCGCGTGCCGCATTTGCTGGCGGGCGGCGGTCAGGCGAGCGGCGCGGACGATGACGGACAGATCGTCGACGGCCCGTGCAAAGTCCTGATTCATAATAACATAATCGAATTCCCCGCAGTGACGCATCTCCTCGCGCGCAGCTTCGAGGCGCTGCTCGATCACGCCCGGCGGGTCCTGCGCGCGCTTCGTCAGCCGCTCGCGTAACGCTTCGATCGATGGCGGCAGGATGAAGATGTGCACCGAATCGGGAATGAGCCGGCGCACTTGCGCCGCACCCTGCCAGTCGATTTCGAGCAGCACGTCCTGGCCGGCCGCGACCTGCGCCGTCAGCCACGTCGACGATGTAGCGTACCAATTGCCGTGGACAAACGCGTGCTCGAGAAATTCACCGCGCTCCTCCAACCGGAGGAACTGCGCAACGTCGACAAAGTGGTAGTGGTTGCCTTCCGACTCGCCGGGCCGCGCCGGGCGCGTCGTGTACGACACCGACAGCCGGATCCCCGGCTCGCGCTCGAGCAGCGCGTTGACCATGCTGCTTTTCCCGCCGCCGGACGGCGCCGCGACGACGAACAGGCAGCCCGATGCGCCCGGACT
>Ga0157370_10009813_pt1 | contig 10153 bp, 11 predicted proteins | sample C35metaG_FD_113463 | JGI IMG/M metagenome (GOLD analysis project Ga0157370, IMG submission 113463) | Corn rhizosphere microbial communities from Kellogg Biological Station, Michigan, USA - C3-5 metaG | ecosystem: Host-associated > Plants > Roots > Rhizosphere > Soil | place: USA: Michigan... | reverse complement strand
GGGCGCGGGAAGACGCGCGGGAAGGTAAAGCTCCTTCCACACAGGCCGGAGAATTCGTTCGGGAAGAGATGGAGCATATCCGAGAAGGCAAGCATGGTGCCCGTTCTGCAAAGCAGGCGATCGCAATCGGGCTCTCGAAGGCTAGGCGGGCGGGAGTGAAGTTACCGCCTCCGAAGGAAGGAAAAGTATCGAAGAGCACGCGGACTCAGGCGGCGCGCGATTATGCTCAAGGGCAGACGTCACCAGGACGGGCGACATCACCCACTAGGTCGCGAGCGGTCAAGAAAGCTCTTCAACGCGAAGGTAAGCAGGCCGCTTCACATTTGGCCCTTTCACGCCAAGCGCATGCGAGCGCCCGGAGCCGCAGCGCAGCAAGCCGAAGTCGCGCTGCCCAGAAAGCTGTCCACACGAAAGGGAAAGCAGGGCTCAGAAGTGCAGCCCAAAAGGCGGCCCGTACTCGAGAACGCGAACGGTAACGAAACTTTGGAGACAAAATTGCCGCTATCGCGAGTGGTAGTTCGGCTTAGTAAAGACGGCCCTTTAGCTCTGACCTTCTGCGAGAGTCGGACGCTTTATGTACGTGAATCCTCTTTTTCGAGATCGTAATGAAGCCGGCCAAGTTCTCGGTCAAAGGCTTAAGAGCGTAGTTCGTGATTCGAATGTGATTGTGCGGCGTCATAAAGGAAGTATCACCGGGACATTGAGTTAGCCTAAACGACGAGGGTATTCGCCGAATACTGTTGCGCAGGCCGGGTGGAGAGTATCGCGGCCCCTATTATCTGCCGGAACTTGTCAGCGGGCCGACTTGCGGCGGCGCGTGATGAGCCAGACAAGTGGTACTGCAGCGACCTGCAAGCTTACGGAGGCCGTTACGAGCCAAATGAGACTCACGTCGTACAGGTATCCGAGCAAGAGACTTCCTGCAAAAGAGGCCACTCCCCACATGCCATCAAAGGTCCCGAAGCCACTGGCTCTCCGCTGTGCACTTACAAGGGAAGTGAGCATTGCCTTGAAGAGCGTCTCCTGCACCGTCACACCCAGGCTCCACAAAGCGATTCCCAGGAGGATGGCGGGCACGCCGCCGAAGAATACCAGCGGGGCACTCGCCAAAGGCAACAGGATGGTCACTGCGAGCACACGGGGTCCCCGGGCATCGAAGGCGCGGCCAAGGCCCAGGCTAGAAGCGGCATTCATACCATTGGCCAGGGCGTAGAGCAATGGGATCGCCGCCTGGGCGAGAATGTTGTGTTTCGCAAGATGGTAGGCCATTAGAGAGAAGTCGGCGAAGCCGGCGGCGGTGAGGGCCCCGGCCGCAGCCAACAGCCAGTAATCTCCTGCAAAGCCGCGCATGGCAATCGTATGGCTTACAGGTTCCAGGTCGCGGGGGCGCGGGTTGAGGTGGCGGGCGAAGAGCAAGAGGGCAAGCGAAACCATAGCAGGAACGAGGAGCATGGCAAACGCGATGTGATATCCGCCGCGGCTCCACAAGACGAAGGCAACAAGGAGCGGCCCAAGAGCGGCCCCCGTCTCGTCGAGCGCCTCATGCAACCCAAAAGCCCAACCCGATCCGATTTCATGGGCAGCATGCGACAGCATGGCGTCACGAGGAGGATTCCGGATCGCCTTGCCGGTTCGTTCGAGCAGCATCAACGCGGCGGCAACTAGCCAATGGCCGGCTAGGGCAAGAGCTGGGACGGCGAGAAGATTGATCGCGTACCCGAAGAGCGTGATCGGCCAGTAAGCATGACCGCGGTCAACCCAGCGCCCGGAGAGAAAACGAAGTCCATAGCCGGCCAATTCTCCCAGCCCGGCCACCGTACTCACGATCAATGCGGAAGCGCCTAACGATTGTAGGAACTGGCCATTGACACTGCGCGCCCCTTCGTACGTCACGTCGGCAAAGAGGCTCATGACGCCGAGTACGATGACGAACCGGAAGGCCACCGGGTGCCTCCGGATCTCGGTCTTTACGTTGGCCAAGATGGTCAAGAGTCCTTTCCGTTCGCAGCGAATGATACGAGAGGACCGGAAATTAAGTCCCGGTGATCCGCAAGCCCGAGGATGCTGAGCATTTTCGATGGCGCGTATCAGGTCCCAGGTCTCTGGACGCTTTTCCCGCCCAATTGAAATGGCTTTGTTCAATACCATAGCAACCGCAAGATGTGGTTGCCGGACTGGCCCTAAGCGACCAAGCCCGCGTGAGAACGGACTTCATGAGGTCAACAAAGAAAATTAATTCCGGGACTCTTAACGAATCGGTTAGGAGATATGAAAAGGAGAAGGACGGCACAGATGAGTCTTGAAAAACTTCTAGCATCTCTGCTAGCTTTTTCGTGTGTTTTCCCTTGAGCTATTCTGTACCGTCCTCTGTATAGTTGATCCATACTGGCAATTTTATGTTTCAAGGACTGACGATATTTAATAAGCCTAGTACTATAAGGAACTTGCGGCAGCAGCGACGCAGACTGATCGCTGGAATTGACGGTTTTCAGTCGCCAGGTCCGACCTGGGTAGAGGAGTCACACTAGATTACTTAGGTGTTCCATACTAATGTGTGTTCAGTCAGCTCAAACGGCTTCTTCTCGGTCGTCCGTTACCTACTTCCGCCGCTCAGCACGAACGGCTTTCCAAGATCACGGGCTTGGCAGTGCTGTCGGACGCTCTTTCGTCAGTCGCATATGCGATCGACGCTATGCTTGAAGTCCTCGTCCCCGCCGGGCTGATCGCTATCAGTTATGCTCCCTCCCTCGCATTTTTAATTGCAGGTTTACTGATCATCGTAACGTTCTCGTATCGTCAAACCATTCACGCCTACCCACAAGGAGGCGGCGCCTACATTGTCGCGAAGGACAATCTCGGCATCATGCCGGGTCTCTTCGCGGCAACGGCGCTTTTGATTGATTACGTGCTTAGGGTCGCCGTCAGCGTCTCGGCTGGCGTCTCAGCGATTGCCTCTGCTGCACCTTCGCTCGATCGTTATCGCGTCACGCTGGCCGTCGGGTGCATCGCTCGCGTGGGGCAATCTGCGCGATCTCGAATGGCATACCCGCGTTCGAAAAGCCTGAAGCCAAGAACGCCGCCGCCACATTGCTTATGATGGCACTCATTCTTTTGAGCACGTTCGTTGGGATCAGCATACTCAGCACCGCTTTTCATGTTGCTCCTCGTGAGCAGGAAACAATCCTCTCTCAGCTTGGTCGCGCAGTTTTTGGCAGGCGCAACATCCCTTTACTTTACGTTGCGAGTCACCACGACACTGATCCTGATTCTAGCGGCTAACACGAGTTACGCGGACTTTCCCAGGTTGGCCTCGCTTCTGGCACGCGATCGGTTCGCCCCGATCCAGTTCATGCATCGCGGTGATCGCCTCGTTTTTTCTAATGGCATCGCGCTGCTTACCGTCACTGCGATCGCTTTGCTGATCGCTTTCGACGCAAGAGAACTGCGCCTAATTCCGCTATACGCGGTCGGCGTGTTTCTGTCGTTCACGCTTTCGCACACCGGCATGGTCTGGCATTGGCGCCGTCATCGTGAACGAAGCTGGCGACGGCGAGCGGCCATGAATGCTCTAGGCGCGACTGCCACTATGGGTTGTCCTTGCGGTTTTCATCGTAGCGAAGTTTCGTGAAGGCGCTTGGATCGTCGTCTTGCTGATCCCAGCCGGAGTCTGGCTGTTGCTCGCCATCGGACGCCACTACCGCATTACTGGCGCGGCGCTGGCGTTGCCCGATCGGCCGCACGCTGGACCGCGTCACCATGTCGTCATTCTGATTGTGCCGGAAATGAACCGGCAGATCGCAGATATGATCGCTTACGGCAGCATGCTGAGTGACGATGAAGATCGTGGACCAGGAACGATCGGGACAGGCTATCACCATTTTGATCCCCGAGTTGCGCCCGCGCCATTGGTGGCAGACGCTCCTTCACAAACATTGGAGCGTGCAATTGCGCTCTGAATTGGAGGATCAGGCACACGTTCGGGTGATTGCAAGTCTCGAGTGGCCGCTCAACAAATAGTCCAGCTTCTCAGCGCGCGGAACGGGCTACTACGCGACGATTCTTCGCTGTCTCCCTTGCAAGAATGGTATAGAGTTTCGGAGGACCGCAAGGAAATCCACTGAATCCCATTTCCGATGTTTCCATCGAAAAATTGACCGAAGGCCCGCGCTTGCGCAATACGAACGCAGATCTCCAAAATGGAAGCTCATAATAATCAGTTGAGTACGCCGTCTTCCACTGACGTGTCACGAAGGAAGGCACGCCAGCATCTCCCAAGCGAGAGGTGAAAGTTTATGAGCCGTTTCTTTACACGACCGTTCAACGTGACGGTTTCGATTGCCGCCGGCTTGCTCGGTGGGACCGTGGCACCGTACTTCTTCCCTGCAGCTTCGGTCCATGCTCAGGCGCAAATTCTCGCTCCTAAGACGCTCGAGGCGGGAACTTTCCGCCTCGTCAACGAAGCTGGACACCTAGCAGGGTCCCTGACAATCAATGCTGCTGGCAGTGGTGTCGTCACCATGTTTGACGCCGATGGTAAGGTCATTTTCACCAGCGACAACAAACCAGTAGTCAAGCCAGCCGTCGGGCGCTAGGCCGTAGCGCGGCTGCCGCGAAGATGCCACCGGCACGATCGAGGGCCAAGCGTAAGGAGAATTAGGGTATGAGCGCACCGCAACACCCACCGGAACCAGAGCCGAAATTTCCCGCACCAGATCCAGATCCAGAACGAGAGCCGCCGGGCCCGTCGCCGGTTCCTGTCCACGAACCAGTTGAACCGGGACCCGACGTGATCGATCCCGGGTTGGAGCCATTGCCTATCTGAGAGTCGAAAGAAAACGCGGAAGTCAAGAAGAAATGATCCCTTATGAGCACGCAACACGAACCATGTTCCCAGTCCCAACACTAAAGTGGCGCGAGGCATCGGAATTTCATAACCGTGACGATCAAACACCTCGGAAGCGGCTTCCCGGTACGTTGTGGTCATGTCTCGCCCGCAGGGCTTTCCGAGCAATTGGATTTCTTCGCCCCGCCATTCAGAGGCCCGTCGCTCCCAGTCGCAACAGGCTTGACGTTCAAAGCCGTTTAAGAAAAGCACCTCGCGTTCCTGCTCTTCTGCTTCTTGTCGTGTCCTGAATGTTCCCAAATCGCGACGTTCGCTTGAGTATCTTTCTTTTCTCGAATAGAGCCGGTTTGCGCCAGACTTTAGTTTTCGAATCATAAGCTCCTGTTCTCGTTGTTCATGCGGATCCGCGAAGTGACGAGTACGGCTACAATGATGCGCTTTGGCTTCTTTGCCCGTTCAGCTTGCTCGGCGAGCATGGTTGCATTCAGCTGGGCACAGTACAGTTCCAATGAGGTGGGTTTGGGCTGGACGAATGGAGTTTTCAGGTGCTGCTGGACGAACTGCGTCCGGTGGATCGTGGGAGGGTGCTAGGCGGTGATAGCAGCATTAACGGCTTGATAGTTCTTAGGGGCTAAGATCGCGGTGTCATCGGCAAAGAAGAATAGCCTGCCAGACTTGGGCACCGAACCTAGGGAAACGACGTAATACCACTTAGAGCCGCATTGGCAGCATGGAAGCCGCACATTCCGTGAACGCCACCTCCCGGAGGCGTGGAAGAAGAGCACAAGAATAAACCGGGAATTGGCGTCCTATAAAGACTTCTAGTCGGACGCAGGAAGAGTTGACCAAGATTTGCCGCGCCACCATTAATATCACCCCCGACAAGATTCGCATTATGTGCTTCCAGGGCCGCGGGCGGCGACACATGCCGGGCCATGATCGCCGAGTGAAAGCCCGGAGCGAACCGCTCCACCTGTGTTTCGATCGCATGGGTCATGTCCTCACTTGATCCGTTCGGAACATGGCAATACGCCCACGCTGTGTGTTTCCCTGTCGGAGCTCGCGAGCCGTCGAAAAGGCTTGGCTGTGCAAGCAGGACAAATGGACGACGGCTCGAGGAACCAGTCCATGCCGCGCGTTCGGACAAAGCGATTTCGTCCAGCGAGCCACCCAGATGGATAGTAGCCGCTCGTTTGCAGTCCGCGTTGCGCCAAGGAATCGGTGAATTCAGAGCCCAATCCATTTTGAACACTCCCGGGCCGTAGCGATAGCGCTGAAGCTTCTCGCAGTAGGAGACGGGCAGGCGATCGCCCGCTATTTTCAAGAGCTGTCGCGGCGTTACGTCGCAGAGCACGAGAGCGTTTGGCGGAAACTCTCGCAGCGACCTAATCTCGTGGTTCGTCTGCATCACGCCACCCAGCAATTCGAAATAGGACGCTAGCGCGCTCGCAATCTGTTGCGAGCCCCCACGCGGAATCGGCCATCCTACGGCCCTCGCCGCAATGGCCAGAACCCATCCGAAAGCGGCAGAACCTAGCATCTCTAAAGGAAGGATAGAGTGTGCGGCCATTCCGGCAAAGAAAGCTCGGGCCTGCTCGCCACGGAATAAAGTCCGTGCGACCCTGCTGGCCGGCCAAACGGAAAGCAGTCCGAAACGCGCCAATACCACGGGATGTTTGGGGAGATGCGGAGGCGCCAGAATATCCTGCAGGAGTTTGTTCCAGTGCACTCCCAAATATCTTATTTCGCGGCGAAAAGCTGCGGCGTCTTCGCCGAGGTTTTCGAGCGTCGCGGCGTCGCCTCCATCCAAAGGGTGGGCCACGGCTATAGGCGGCTGTATCCACTCGAGCCCGTGTTCGCGAAGCGGCATGGTCGCGAATACAGGCGATGAGATCGCCATTGGATGCACCGCCGAGCACATGTCGTGCGTAAACCCGGGCAGTGTAAGCTGCGCCGATCGAATTCCTCCCCCAACGGTCGGTTGCGCCTCGAGAACAGTGACCGCAACGCCGGCTCGCGCCAGCGTAATCGCGGCCGTGAGGCCGTTCGGCCCAGAGCCAATCACAAACGCTTCGCGCCGCCCAGGCCTAGGCATGATTACAGCCAGCCCTGACGTTGTAGGACTTGGCGGAACGACTCGTTGTCGAGCGATACGGCTGGAAAATAAGCGCCGATTTCCGTACGTACCCACCACTGACCTGTCAGCCTGCGCGTCTCCCTGTTCGCGAAGTGGTACTCATAAAGCTGAGCCCGCACGAACCTCGGCGGCTGATCAGCAAAAGGATTGGATTTGAGCAGACTCAGCACGGGGCGATCATTCTCCAGCAGTTTCGCCATGAAGTTAACGAACCAGGGATTGTCCTGATAACTCGACATCGCCGCAAACCAAATCAACCAATCCAGCCGCAGATGATAAGGCGCGATTTGCGGTGGTATTTTTTTGGGATCGGTAGGTTTGCCCTTGAATTCGTATTCCTTCCACCGAGTAGCCACCGTTACGACCTGATCGCTGGTGCCTTCCACGACGATTTCAAACCGCTGTCGTGTGACACCGCCGAAAGCCCCGTACGTGCCGACCAAATGATACGGATTGTAGCTCGTGTTCATCACCTGTCCTGGCGATAGCAGATTGCGCACCGGGGCTATGCTCAACCAGCCAACGAGAACCGCGACGCAGACGACTAGCGATTTGAAGATCAGAGATGGAGCCCCCAAAGGTGTCTCGCTAAACCGGAATACGGTTGTCAGATACCGGCTGTCGATCGCTGGTATCGCAAGTACTGCAGTGAGAAAGTTAAGCCAGGAAAGATTGCCGCTGGCGAAGATGGTGGCCTGAAAAATAATGGTAATTACCCCCGCAATGGTCGCGATCGGCTGGGGCAGAAAATAGCAAAACGGGACCAGCAATTCGGAGAAATGATTGAAGGCCACACCCGCCTTGTGCGTCCACTCAGGACCCATATGAAAATACCAGCTCAACGGATTAGGCATGGGCTGCGTTTCGTAGTGGTAGTCCAGGCAGGTAAGGTGCCGCCAGCAAGGATCCCCGCGCACCTTGATCAGGCCTGCGCCAAACATAACGCGGAATTCAAGCCAGCGGAGCAGATAAATGACAACGGTCGGCGTGTGCACATTGCGCGCGCCTAGAAAGACCGCGAAAAACCCTGCTTCAAGTAGGATGTCTTCCCACCCGAAGCCATAAAAGACCTGCCCGATGTTTACGAATGAGAGGTACAGCAGCCAGATGGCGGCCCACACAAGTGCGTTCAGCAGCGATGAAAAGCGGTCCGCAAAGCCTACAACCACGAAACATGACAATATGATCCCGACCCATGCTGCGGACGTAAATGCCCAGTCCTTCGGCGCGAGAAAAAAAAGGCTAGGCGTTTCACGAAAGTTAGTCTGACGGAGCAGGCCCCCCACTGGCAACAGACCGTGCTCCCCGACGAGTGGAGCGAACTGATTCAACGCACAAATGAACGCAATCAGGTAAACGATCCCGAGCGTTCGTTGAAATACGAGCCGCGTCACCCAGTAATCGCCAGTCTCCCAGCTAAACATCGTTATAAACTCACCGTGCTACGAGCTGTCAGAGCAGTCAGTGTGCAGTGAGAACCCCCGACCTTGCCCGCTTGTCCAGCTGGAGCTCTCCGGGCGCAAATATTAGATTCCGCAGAACCGGGAGTGTTTCTTGCACAGCGACCAGCGTGACCTTTATTAGCCGTGCGCTATTGCATTCAAAGGACGGCTGACGTCGAACATTATCGGCACTCTAGCGTGAACGTCCGACCCGGACCCAGTTGATGATCGACACGATGCTTCCAATCAAGCAAAAGGTGATGAAGCCGCCCATAAACCACATAAACTCGGCTGAGTTCGCGATCCGAAGAATACGGCGGCCGAAATAGATTGCCGCCCAGCCAACCAGAGAATATCGAAATGCACGAGCACCGAAAACCAGAAACAGGAGACGCAGCCTCGGATACTGAAATGCGCTTGCAACTGCGATGGAAGCGCCAAAGGAAAAGGGCGGCGGAGCTAGGCAGGATATGACTAGCGCCACAGCAGCATGATTCTGCATTTGCCCTTTTAAATAATCGAGCAATCTAGGTTTTACCCGCCGTTTGAGACTCTTTTCGCCGCCTTTGCGGCAAACTAGGTCCAGCAAGAAGACGCCAATTGTGGAACCGCTGGCTGCCGGGAGCACGCATAGCACGATTCGCTCGTGATGTCTGGCTATCAGAATTACAGTAAGCAGATCGCTGCCGATCGGAAGGAAGAGAAAGGAATCATCCGCTGGAGGCTTCGCATTGGGCCGCGACCGCCGTCGTCCGCTTGGACCAGGTTATTTTACGGGAGCCTTTCGTGGCGGCGCTTCGGTGTCGTCAAGGCCAGGGACAGTGATCCGGTCGAGGCGGGCGTGCACTTCTTGCGATGGGACCAGATATCGCATCGTGGTTTCGAGAGACTTATGCCCCATCCAGTGCTGTACGGTGCGGACGTCGAAGCCAGTCCGGAGCGTCCGCGAAGCGTACGTAGATCGGAATGTCTTCAGGTCGAATTTGGCGGGATCGAGCCCTGCGTTTTGCCACGGCCTTGCAGTGGTCGAGCATGTGGTATTCCCGATTTCCTTTCGGCGAGGAAAACACGAAATTGCAACCGGGCCGGCGGGTGTGCACTCTAAGCAGACCGATTAACTGCACGGGGATCGGCACCTCCCGCTCCTCCCATCGCTTGGGGTAGAAGCCCAGTTCGGGCTTGGCGGTCACACGCACGGTCTGCAATTCAACGCTGACGTCGGTCCAAACCAGGTGCACGACTTCTAGCTCACGTGTTGGGTTTTTGGAGCGCCTTGATTCGCGCGAGGTAGTTGCGCACTCCAACGCGCAGCACTGGAAGTTTCGGCGTCTCACCGGCCAGTTCGAAACCGGGAACACCGAGCTTGCGCCCTTCGAGTTCATGGCAACGCATCCGCCATTGGCCCGTGAGGGGAACTGGGAGTCTCCCCAGGCTGGTTCGATCGACCATGCTCGAAAACTAACCACCCCGCTAATACGAGACCTCAGGCCGTGAATTTCTGCGCCTATTTGTATGGTTTGCCGATCCTTCATCCGCGCGATCGCTCACGAGCGGATCATCGTAAAACAGCATCTTGAATCTATTGAGGGCCTTCCGGGTTCCTCGGCTCTAACCCTGGACAGACACGAGCAGCCGTGCTCAGTGGGTGCGCGAGGATGTGGCTACCTTCATTGAGGGCTCAAAAACCAGCTTCCAATCTTGCAAAAAAGGCCAAACCAAATTGTCCCCAAG
>Ga0157370_10009810_pt1 | contig 10154 bp, 10 predicted proteins | sample C35metaG_FD_113463 | JGI IMG/M metagenome (GOLD analysis project Ga0157370, IMG submission 113463) | Corn rhizosphere microbial communities from Kellogg Biological Station, Michigan, USA - C3-5 metaG | ecosystem: Host-associated > Plants > Roots > Rhizosphere > Soil | place: USA: Michigan... | reverse complement strand
TCGAGCCAGGGCTTGTAGATCCGCAGGTGCTCGTTGACGAGCAGGCCGTAGCGGTAGAAGCGCTCGATGTCGTTGCCCTTGTAGGTCGAGCCGTCGCCCCAGATGTCGACGCCGTGCTCGGCCATCGCCTTGACGAGCATCGTCCCAGTCGTCGCCCGGCCGAGCGGCGTCGTGTTGAAGTAGCGCTTGCCGGCCGTCTGGACGTGGAAGGCGCCGCACTGCAGCGCGACGAGCCCTTCGCGCGCGAGCGCGTCCTTGCAGTCGACGAGCACCGCCTCTTCTGCGCCGAAAAGTCGCGCCTTTTCGGGCACCGCGTCGATGTCGGGCTCGTCGTACTGGCCGAGGTCGGCCGTGAAGGCGTAGGGAACGGCGCCGTGCTCGCGCATCCAGGCGAGCGCGCAACTCGTGTCGAGCCCGCCCGAGAACGCGATCCCGACTCGCTCGCCGACCGGCAATGCTCCGAGGATGACGCCGGTCGTCCCTGCCGAGGTGCTCATCCGCGCTCCTCGGGATCGAGATGGCTGCGCAGCTCGTCGGCGAGCTCGGCGCCCGAGACGCCGTCGCGGGCGGCGACGAAGACGGTGTTGTCGCCCGCGATCGTGCCCGCGACCTCGGGGATGCCGGCCACGTCGATCGCGTCCGCGAGCGCGGCTGCGAAGCCCCGTGGCGTCTTGATCACGACCGTCGATCCGGACGGGATCGTCTCGCCCATCCAGCGGCGGAGCGCGGCGGCGAGCTCGTCGAGGCGGCGCAGGTCGGCCGCCCCCGGCAGTGCGTAGACAAGGCGGCCCTCGCCGTTTCGTACCTTGACCAGACCGAGCTGGGAGATGTCGCGCGAGACGGTCGCCTGCACCGCGTCGATGCCGATGCCGTGCAGCGCGCCGGCGACCTCCGCCTGGGTCGAGAGCGGCTGCTGCTGAACGAGGCGCAGGATCGTGCCCTGCCGCTCGAACTTGGTGGTCACGCGAGTACCTCCTCGAGAAGTTCGATGCCGTGCCGTGCTTCTTCCATGCTCAGCGTAAGCGGTGGTGTGAGTCGCAGCGTCTGTTCACCGGCGCTGCCGATCACCAGCCCGTGCTCGAGTGCGGCGGCGACGACCGGCGCGGCCGGCTGGTCGAGCTCTACCGCGAGCAGCAGACCGAGGCCGCGCACCTCGCCGAAGGCGCCGAGCCCGCCGGAGAGCACGGCCGAGAGGTCGCGCACATGCGCGAGCAGCGCGTCGTCGACCGTATCGAGCACGGCGCACGCCGCGGCGCACGCCACGGGATTGCCGCCGAAGGTCGACGCGTGGTCGCCCGGCTCGAGCCCCTGTGGCGCGTCGTCGGAGACGAGGAACGCGCCGATCGGCAGCCCGTTTGCGAGACCCTTGGCGAGCGTCACCGCGTGCGGCTGTGTGCCGAGGCGCTGCCAGGCGAAGAACGCCCCGCTGCGGCCGACGCCCGTCTGCACCTCGTCGAGGATCAGCAGCGCACCGTGCTGGTCGGCGAGCGCGCGCGCCTCGGCCAGCACGGCGGGATCGAGCGGATGCACGCCGCCTTCGCCCTGGACCGGCTCGAGCAGGATGGCCGCGGTGTCCGGGCCGACGTGCTCGGCCAGCGTCGAGGGCGTGGCGAAGCGCGCTCCGGGAACGAGCGGCTCGAACGCGGCGCGCTTCGACGGCTGACCGGTGACCGAGAGCGCTCCGAACGTGCGCCCGTGGAACGAGCCTTCGAGCGCCACGATCTCGGTGCGTCCGGTCGCCTTGCGCGCCCACTTGAGCGCGGCCTCGACCGACTCGGCGCCGGAGTTGCAGAAGAACGCCTGCGCGCCGCCGAACCGGTCGGACAGCTTCACGGCGAGTTGCTGCATCGGCTCGGTCCAGTAGAGGTTCGACACGTGCCACAGCCGGTCGAGTTGCGCGCGCGCGGCGGCGAGCGGCGCGGGGTGGCGATGGCCGAGCCCAACCACGGCGATCCCGGCGAACAGATCGAGGTAGCGCTTGCCGTCCGCATCCGTGAGCCACGCTCCGTCGCCTTCGACGAACGTGACGTCGAGGCGCGCATACGTCGGGAGAACCCTGCTCGAGATCGTGTGCGTCATGCGACGACCGCCGTCTGGCCGATCGTGGCCGTGATGCCGCTTGCTGCAGCAAGCGCGGCGGCGCGCAGCTTCGGCACGATCCCGCCTTCGAACAGACCTTCGGCGAGCATCCGCCGCGCTTCACCGACGTCGATCGCGTCGACGACCTCGTCGTCGATGTAGAGACCGGCGACGTCGGTGAGGAAGACGAGGGTCTTCGCGCCGATGCCGAGCGCCAACGAGGCCGCGGCGTCGTCGGCGTTCACGTTGAGCGGGCCGACTGCCAGCGGTGCGACGACGGGCACCTTCCCTGCGGCGAGCGCGGCGACGAGCTTCAGCGGCCGGCTCGGCAGCGGATCGCCAACCTGGCCGAGCGGCGGCACCGGCACGGCGAAGAGGCCGTCCAAGTGGCCGAGCACGGGCACCGCGACGTCGCCGAGCGCGGCGCAGAGCTCGGCGTTCACGGCTTCCATCGAGCTGCGCACGACGTCGAGCGCAGCACGCGAGGTGCGCCGGCGGCCGTTGACGAACGACACGGGAATCCCGAGCCGCTCCATCTCGGTGGTGATCTGCGGGCCTGCGCCGTGGACGACGACCACCTCGTGGCCCTCCTCGGCGAGGCCGAGGATCCGCCCGGCCGACTCGGCCGCGACCGCACCTCCGACCTTGACGACCAGTCTGCTCACGAGCGGTAGTCCGCGTTGATCCGCACGTACTCGTACGAGAGGTCGCTGGTCAGGTACGAGGCGGTGCCGGCGCCGAGCCCGAGGTCGAGGTCGATCGTGCAGACGGCCCCGTCGACCGACGGCTCCGTGTGCTGCGGCACGCCGCCTACGAGCACGGCGGTGCCGTTGTACGACAGCGAGATGCGCGCTGGATCGACGTGCGCATAGCCGCCGTTGAACGGCGCGCTCCCGGCGGCCATCAGGACGCGCCCCCAGTTGGCGTCGCGCCCGAAGAGCGCGGTCTTGACGAGCGGCGAGGTCGCGATGCGCTGAGCGACGGCCTTGGCCTCGGTCGCGCTGACCGCGCCCGTGACGTTGATCTCGGCGACCAGCGTCGACCCCTCGCCGTCGGTGACGATCTCCGACGAGAGATCGCGGCACACGGTGAGCAGCGCGGCGGCGAACGCCTCGTCGGATGCAGGCGTGCGCTCGACCGTGGCGACGCCTGACGCGAGCAGCACGACGGCGTCGTTCGTCGAGCAGTCGCCGTCGACCGAGATCGCGTTGAAGGTCGTCTCGACCACGGGCCGCAAGAAGTCGATCGCCTCGCCCGGCTCGAGCGGGTAGTCGGTCGTGACGACGGCGAGCATCGTCGCGAGATTGGGGTGGATCATCCCCGAGCCCTTCGCCATCCCGCCGACGCAAAAGCCCTCGCCGGGGGCGACCGCCGTTTTCGCGTGCGTGTCGGTGGTGAGGATCGCCTCGGCCGCGTCGTCGCCGCCATCGGCCGACAGCTCCTTGGCGGCGAGCTCGAGTCCGCCCTGCACGAGCTGCAGCGGCAGCGGCGCGCCGATCACACCGGTCGAGAGCACGAGCACCTGCTCGGGCTGCAGGCCGAGCAGCTCCGCGGCGGTGACGGCGGTGGCGCGCGCGTCGGCTTCGCCCTGCGCGCCCGTGGCGGCGTTCGCGACGCCGGAGTTGATCACGACGGCCTGCGGCTCGGCGACTGCGAGGTGCTGCTGCGAGACGACGACCGGCGCGGCAAGGACCCGGTTCTGCGTCCACATCGCGGCGCCGGTGGCCGGCCCGACCGACCGGATCAGCGCGAGGTCCTTCCGCTCCTTGCGGATGCCCGCGTGCACGCCGGCCGCCTCGAAGCCTGCTGCAGCGGTGACCGTCATACGAGCACGCCGCTCAGCCGCAGCCCGGCAGTCTCGTCGAGGCCGAGCGCGAGGTTCGCGTTCTGCACCGCCTGGCCCGCGGCGCCCTTGCCGAGGTTGTCGAGCGCGCAGATCACGATCGCCGTCCCGGTGGCGCCGTCGGTGAAGACTCCGAGCTCGGCCAGGTCGGTTCCCTGGACGCGGGACAGCTCGGGCGTCATCCCGTCCGGCAGGACGCGGACCACGGGACTGTCCGCGTAGGCGGCTTCGAGCCGCGAGGTGACGTCTGTGTCCGTCTGCACGTAACAGGTTGCGAGCAAGCCGCGCCGCACGGGCAGGAGATGGGGCACGAAGCAGACGGCGAGGCCGAGTTGCTGTGCGATCTCCGGTGCGTGCCGGTGCGCGCCGACCGCGTAGGGCGCGAAGTTCTCGAGCACCGAGCCGGCGTGCGACGAGGCCTTCAGCGACTTACCGGCGCCGGAGACGCCGGACTTGGCGTCGACGACGACGCTGGAGATCTGTCCGGCGAGCGGTGCGAGTGCAAGCAGTGCGGCCGTTGCATAACAGCCCGGGTTGGCGATCAGCGGGCCTTGGGCGGGAAAGAGCTCGGGCAGCCCGTAGCTCCAGGCGCCCGGCGCCGACCCGTACCACGTCTGCGCAAGCTCGTCGTCCACGAGGCGGTGCGCCCCCGACAGGTCGACGACGACGGCCCCAGCCGGCGGCTCGAACGCGGCCGCGTCCTCGTTGCCGAGGCAGAGAAAGAGGACGTCCGCGCCACTGGCTGCGGCCTCGGCGTTCGTGACGAAGGCGGGCAGCGCCTCGTCGAGTCGCGGGTCGAGCGTCCAGGCGGGCCGGCCGGCGAGCGAGTCGGAGCCGAGCGCGACCGGCTCGAGCCCGGGATGCGTGAGCACCCGGTCGAGCGTCTCCTGGCCTGCATAGCCTGCCGTGCCGATGATCGCAGCCGTGCGCATTGGGTTGGGAAGTATACAGAGAAAGGAAAATTATGCAGAGATGTCGATCGTTGCTCCCGTCCGCAGCCGCCGCAGCAGCCAGAGGAGCCGGGCGCGCGGCAGGCTGACGCAGCCGTTCGTCGCCCGGCCGGTGTCGTCGTGCAGGAAGATCGCCGAGCCGCGGCCGGGCACGACCGGATGCATGTTCGCGTCGATCACCGCGAACTCGCGATAGGCGACCGTCGCGCGCCAGAGCGCCTCGCTGCCGCCGCGAAACGGCGGTGCCTTGCCGCAGCGCACGTGCCGGAAGCGGTTGTAGGTGGCGGAGCTCGGGTCCTCGTCCCACCAGTCGCCGCAGACGAGGCGGTGGTAGCGGAGCTTCGCACCGGGGTCGGGGTCGAGGCCGTAGAGGGTGGCGCCGATCCCGAAGGTGCCGAGAGGCGTCGTCCCGTCACCTTCGCGATGGTGCGCGGAGAGCCCGTTCCGGCCGACGTGGGCCGGCCACGGACCTGCGACGCGCCGTCCGCATTCGAGCAGCGTGGCCGTCGCGGTCGTCGAGCGCAGGCTGGGCGCGGTGACGACGATTCGCTGCGGGCACGCGTGCAGCGCAACGACGAGGGCGAGCGTCAGCATCGGTCGGCCCACAGTACGCTGGCGGCGCGATCGTCGCACTCCCGCCATTCCACGCCGGCGTCGCGCCGGTCACCGCCGCGCAGCTGGGACGTTCCTGGCACCGCGGCTGTCCCGTCGGCCCGGCTCAGCTGCGCCGCGTGTTCGTTCGCTACGTCGGCTTCGACGGCCGCGCGCATACCGGCGAGCTGGTCGTCAACCGGCTTGTGGTCACCGACGTGGAGCACGTGTTCGCTCGCCTCTACGCGGCGCGGTTCCCGGTGCGGAGCATCCGGCCGGTCTCGCACTACGGCGGGAGTGACGACCGCTCGGCGGCGGCCGACAACACCTCGGCCTTCAACTGCCGGCCGGTCGTCGCAGCCGGGCCGGCACGCTGGTCGGTGCACGCCTACGGCGAGGCGGTCGACGTGAACGACGTCGAGAACCCGTACCTCGAGGGCGGCCGCGTGATCCCCCCTGCGGGCAAGGCGTACCTCGCGCGCTCGCGCTACCGGCGCGGGATGGCCGTCGCCGGCGGCGTGCTCGTGCGCGCGTTCGCGTCGGTCGGCTGGCAGTGGGGAGGCCGCTGGACGGGCACGCCCGACTACCAGCACTTCTCGAAGACCGGCGGTTAGTACACGCGCTAGCCAGGCGCGACGTCCTCCATCCGATCGACCCGCGCAAGCGCTGGGAATACCCACGGCCAGACGGCTGCGAGCAGGATCGTCAACACACCCCCGATCACGACCGCCGGCACCGCGCCGAGCAGCGCTGCCGCCGAGCCCGACTCGAACGCGCCGAGCTCGTTCGACGCCCCGACGAACACCCCCTCGACAGCATTGACACGCCCCCGCAACGAGTTCGGCGTCGCCAGGGCGACGGTCGTCTGGCGGATATTCATCGAGAACATGTCGACGAACCCGCTGACGGCCAGCGCGAGCGCCGAGACCATGAACCAGTGCGAAAGGCCGAAGACGACCATGCTGGCGCCGAAGACGGCCACGGCGATCAAAAGCGTCCGCCCCGAGCGTCCGCCCAGAGGCCGGCGCACCAGCCTGACGCCGGCGATCAGCGCGCCCACCGCGATCGAGCTGCGGAGCACGCCGAGGCCGAAGGGGCCCGTGTGCAGGATCGACTTCGCGAAGAGCGGCAGGAGCGCGACGGCGCCGCCGAGCAAGACGGCGAAGAGATCGAGCGTGATCGCGCCCAGGATCACCGGTGTGGAGCGAATGAACTGGATGCCGCCGATCAGTCCGCTGAGGCGAGCCGGCTCGGCCCCGGCGCGCGCGATCGCCTTCGGGTGGGCCACGCGCAGCATCAGCAGCGAGGAGAGAACGAGCAAGGCGATACCCAGGCTGTACACCGCCTCGGGCCGGATCGCGAACAGGAGCCCGCCGACGGCGGGCCCGCCGATCGTCGCCGCCTGACCTGCGACAGACCGGAGGGCGAGCGCACCGGCGACCAGCTCGGTCGGCACGATCTCGGGCGTCAGCGAGCGCCCGGCCGGCGCGCTCATCGCGGCGATCGTGCCGGTCAGCCCGGCGAGCGCGATGAACTGCCAGAGCTGGTGCGCGCCGCCGATCGTCACGAGCAGCAGGAGCGCGACACAGAGCGCGTCGGCGAAGCCCCAGAGCACGACGAGGGTGACCCGCGGCAGGCGGTCGGCAAGCTGGCCGGAGGGCAGCGCCAGCAGCGGCACCGGCACGAATTCGGCCAGCCCGATCAGGCCGAGGTCGAAGGCGCTGCCATGGATCGAGTAGACCTGCCAACCGACAGCGACGGCGACCATCTGCATCGCCACGCCGGAGCAGAGCATCGAACCCCAAAGGCGCCTGAAGTCGCGATGCTGGAGTGCGGGCGGCAGGCGACGCACAACTGGGGCGGGTGTGCGCACGGGCGCACACTCTGCCTTCTCAGGATCTTCCTAGGTTCCGCTGAGCTTGCACTTGGGATGCACGGGCACGATGAGACCAGAGATCAACCTGAGCAAGGAGGACGTGAACATGGGAACCAGCAGAAACCGGATCGCAGCCGCGCTGTGCGTTGCGGCGCTCGCCGGTGGAGGCGCGGGAGCGGGAGTCGTCGCGCTGACGCATCACGGTTCCCATGCGCCCGCCGCCGTCGCCTCGCCGCCCGCGAACGTCTCGAATGCCGCAAGCACCGCTCTCTCGGTGGGGGAGATCGCGAAGCGGTTCACGCCCGGCGTCGTCGAGATCGACGCGACCTCGACCCAGACCACCCCGTACCCGTACGGGGGCGGCTCGGGCGGCTCGACCTCCGCGGAGGGCACCGGCTTCGTCTACGACACGAGCGGCGACATCGTGACGAACGAGCACGTCGTCGACGGCTCCAGCTCGGTGACGGTGAAGCTCCCGAGCGGCAAGCAGGTCAAGGCGACCGTCGTCGGCAGCGACACGTCGACCGACATCGCGGTGCTGCACGTCGATGTGCCGTCTTCCGACCTGACCCCGCTCTCGCTCGGCGACTCGAGCAAGGTCTCGGTCGGTGACGGGGTGGTTGCGATCGGCAATCCGTTCGGCCTCGACGACACTGTCACGTCGGGCATCGTCAGCGCCGTCGGTCGCGAGATCAGCGCCCCCGACCAGACGCCGATCGAAGGCGCGATCCAGACCGACGCCGCGATCAACCACGGCAACTCGGGGGGTCCGCTGTTCGATCTCGACGGCAAGGTGATCGGCATCACCTCGCAGATCCAGAGCGAGTCGGGCGACAGCGCCGGCGTCGGCTTCGCGATCCCATCGAACCTCGTCAAGTCGATCGTCACCCAGTTGTTGACAAGCGGCAAGGTGCAGCACGCGCTGCTCGGCGTCTCGATCAAGGACACGGCGAAAGGCGTGACGGTCGCCGAGGTCAAGAGCGGGAGCGGGGCAGACAACGCAGGCGTCAAGGTCGGTGACGTGATCACCGCGGTCGGGTCGACCAAGATCGCGAGCAGCCAGCAGCTGCGGGCGATCATCTCGGCGCACGCCCCCGGCGACACCCTCACGCTGTCGCTGCTTCGCTCCGGGGCGACGAAGACGCTGACAGTGACGCTCGGCAACCGCACCACGTAGCTGAGCGCCCGGCGAAAGCCGGGTTGAGGGCGAGGGTCAACCTGGTTGCCGCGGCGGAGCCGCGGAACCAGGTTGCGGCGTCGGGGCTTCCGAAACGCCCGAACCTGGTTCCGCTGCGCGGCAACACAGGTTCGAGTTGAGGTGTGCGGGTGCGCTAAGGAATCGCGACGGCAGTCGTCAGCACGGCCTGGGTGGCCGAGCCGGAGACAGCGGTCACGACGGCGACGATCGTGTGGCCGGAGTCGGTCGCCATCGGCGTGTAGCTGTCGGTGGTCGCGCTTGCGATCGGCGCGCACAGCCGGCCGTTCGGGTTGCACTGCAGCCAGGCGTAGGTCGCCGACGACGGGGTTGCCGTGAACGTGCCGCCGGTCACCTTCAGCACCCGGCCGACGCCACCGCCCCCGGAAAGCGTCGGCTGCGCGGTCGCCGCGAAGGTTGCAGCCGTGGGAGCGACGAGGCCTGCAAGCGACGAATACGCAGGCGTCGTCCCCGTCGAGTCCGTCGCGCGGACGGTCAGCGCAACCGTATGGTCGACATCAGCTGCCACCTGTGTGTACGTGGCCCTGGTCGCGCCGTGCACCGAGCTGCACTTCGCACCGTTCGCGTCGCAGCGATACCACTGATACGCGTACGAGATCGCCCCACTGCCCGCCCACGCGCCCGCGTTGCCCGTCAGTTGCTTTCCTTGCTGCAGGGTGCCGGCGATCGAGGGCGGTGTGGCGGCCACGGGGCCCGGCGCCGAGCGTGCGAGGCCGCTCTCGAGGCTGAGCACGGTTTGTGGCGCGCCGGCGACCGTCGCCGTCACCGCGGCCAGCAGCACGTGGCCCACGTCTCCCGCCGCGATCGTGTACGTGTCGGCCGTCGCGGTCGCGATCGGCGCGCAGATCCGGCCATTCGCGTTGCAGCGCTCCCAGGCGTACGTCGTCGCGCTCGGCGGCGCCGACCACGAAGCGGCTTCGACCTTGAGCGGCTGCCCGGCGATCGGGTCGCCCGTCAGCGGCGGCTGCGCCGTCGCAACCGGCTTTCCCGCAGCCGTCACGAGCCCGGCGAGCGACGAGTACGCCGCCGTCGTGCCGGTGCTGTCGGTGGCCCGCACCGTCAGCGCGACGGTCTGGCCGACGTCCTTCGCCACCTGAATGTACGTCGCCTTTGTCGAGCCGTGGATCGAGCTGCACTTCGCCCCGCTCGGGTTGCAGCGGTACCACTGGTAGGCGTAGGAGATCGTGCCGCTGCCCGTCCAGGTTCCCGGGCTGCCGACGAGCTTCTTGCCCTGTTGCAACGTGCCGGTGATCGTCGGACGCGAGGCTGCGACCGGCCCGGTCGCAGCGCTTGCAGGAGCGCCGGCGGCAAGGGCCGTCGCGGCAGTTGCGAGCACGAGCAGCGCGGTCCTCATGCGGGCCGATTCGATCATCGGCAACTAAGTGAAGCCGAAGAAGCGGCCGGCGGCCGCCCGGTGACCGCTACCTCAGCTCGGCGAAGCCCAGCTCGAGCAGGTCGCGCAGCTCGGCGAGCGAGTCGTCGCGCAGCTCGGCGAGCTCGCGGCGGGCGAGGTCGAATGCCCGGCCGACCCGGGCGATCGCGCGACCGAGCGTCAGGGCACCGTCGAACAGCGCCACGACCTCGGCGACATCAGGATCG
>Ga0157370_10009809_pt1 | contig 10154 bp, 9 predicted proteins | sample C35metaG_FD_113463 | JGI IMG/M metagenome (GOLD analysis project Ga0157370, IMG submission 113463) | Corn rhizosphere microbial communities from Kellogg Biological Station, Michigan, USA - C3-5 metaG | ecosystem: Host-associated > Plants > Roots > Rhizosphere > Soil | place: USA: Michigan... | reverse complement strand
TAGAAACTGCCGGCTAGGGCAATCTCATGTCGCTGAAATTCCAAATATGTTGCGTCATCCCCGAAGTCCCGCGCATTCACCAGCGGGACGAGGCATCTCGCGAGGAGCTTACCGAAGGCCTCTCAGCGGCACCAGCGGCACAGCCCTGCGTTTTGCCATCTCGGCGGCAATAGCCTGTTTATCCGAATCAGACAGCACCCTCGCCGCGACCGGGAACAATGTTCCGTCCTCCACGGCAATGTGTCGCTGATACATGGCGGCAAGCTCAGTCACAGCACTCCGGAATGCCTCAACCTGAGCCCGAGACAGCTGCCCTCGTGTTAGGTACTCCATTCCAAGACTCTCTACCTGCGCATGCAGGGGCTCGGCCCAGCGATGCTCTCCCTCCAATTCCTCCAGCCGGGAAAACGTGCTCTCGACTTCTGGCGATTGCAATTCCCGCAGGCGCGGAAACAGCGACTCCTCTTCATCGGCAGTGTGCTTTGGTGCGGCTTCGTGAAAGTACCGCAAGGCAGTCTCCAGCGCCGTTTTCGTCTGCTCGTCTGGCGGGGAATCCATCACCTTTGCAACACCCTCAAGCGAGCGCATAAACATCTCAATCCGCCGATGGCAGTCGGATAGCAGCCCCGTGGGGTCGTTGAAATTGTGTGCTTTGGCTCCAATTTGAACCGGCATACTCCAAGTTTACCGGGTTCCAGGGTGGCGCGATTGAATCCCAGATATGGCCGCATCAGGTTCGAGATCGCCCAACAATCTCCGAGGCAATCCGCCGGTCGAGTGTTTTTGGGTGGTGCAGCGCTTCACCGCTGCGATTCTGCGGCGAACAAAAAATGACCGGCTTTAGCCGCTCAGGCAGCCGATCTTAAGGAGATTGCCCGTCCTCGCGGGTGTGTGGTAACCGCCGCAACTTCCGTGATCTGTTCGGGTTCGTACAATTGGCGAAGTATCAAAAGGGAGAAGAAACCCGTGATTCGCAATATCTTCAATATTCTGATTCTCGCTCTTTGTGTGGCCCTCTCCATCAAGGCCTTGGCGCAAAACCGGCCAGACGACCGCGATTACGATGACCGTTCGAACGCCGGCGTCAGCGCCGGCGGTAATTGGACTGTTGACCGCTCCGAAGATCGCATGACCGCCGAAAAGCGCACCCGTTTCCAACTCCAGGCCAACGACACGCGTGACGGCGCCGACCGCGCACAGGTCGTCCTGTACTGCACTGATGGAAAGCTCAAACTCGCCGACTTCCGGCCGAATCTAAGGCTTTCTCGTCCGAACTGGGCCGGTTTCTGGGGACAGCCGCAAATGCGTGTTCGCGTTCGGGCCGACAATGCACACGATGACCGCACTTGGAACTGGGTCAACGGGCACTTCCTCGCCATGGACAAAACCACCGCTCGAAGACTGATCGGTGCCCACCTCTTCCGCATCGAGTTCAGAACACCCGATGGCCCCCGAATTGCGGAATTCTCGCCTGCAGGGCTGGACCTCAAGTTAGTTCACGACGCGTGCGGGCTGGAGCCAAAAAGGTAGTTACATCGGGCACGCATAGGCGCTCCTCGAAGCTAGGCGGGCCCCGATATTCAGCCACTCTGCTTGGGTCAATTCGTCTTCTTCACACAATATTTTTCGCACGGCACCCCTTGGTGAGTGATGATTGATATGAGGTGCCTGCATGACTACTCTGAATTCCCTTCCCGGAATTGCCAACGCTCCTCTCACTCACGAAGAACTCGCAAAAATAAACGCATACTGGCGCGCAACAAACTATCTTTCCGTTGGACAAATCTACTTATATAAAAACCCCCTCCTCCGCGAACCGCTGAAACTGGAACATATCAAGCCCCGGCTTCTTGGGCATTTCGGGACTACTCCCGGACTGAACTTCGTTTATGTCCATCTCAATCGCGTCATCAAGCACAACGACCTGAATGCGATTTATATCTGCGGTCCAGGGCACGGCGGCCCCGGCATGGTCGCCAACGCGTATCTGGAAGGCACGTATACAGAGCTCTACCCCAATATTCAGCAGAGTGAAGAAGGGATGCAACGGCTGTTCAAGCAGTTCTCGTTTCCGGGCGGCATTCCCAGCCACGACGCACCGGAAACACCGGGATCCATTCACGAAGGTGGAGAACTCGGCTACTCGCTCAGCCACGCTTGCGGCGCAGCATTCGACAACCCTGATCTGCTGGTCGCGTGCGTAGTCGGCGACGGCGAAGCGGAGACTGGTCCCCTCGCGACCGGTTGGCACATTAACAAATTCCTCAATCCTGTGCACGATGGCGCCGTGCTGCCGATCCTCCACCTGAACGGTTACAAGATAGCTAATCCCACGATCATGGGCCGCATGAGCGACGACGAACTCACGCGATTCTTCACTGGATGCGGATGGAAACCCTATTTCGTCGAAGGCGATGATCCAGAGCAGATGCATCAGCTGATGGCGGCAACACTCGACCACATCGTCGAGGAAATTCGCTCCATTCAGTGGAATGCCCGCAATAATGACAAGCAGCAAGGCGTACCCGACTGGCCGATGATCGTGCTGCGTTCGCCTAAGGGATGGACGGGACCGAAAACAGTGGATGGTAAGCAAGTGGAAGGCACGTGGCGCGCACACCAGGTGCCGGTTGCCGATCTGCAGAAGAAACCTCAGCACCTGAAGATCCTTGAAGATTGGATGCGCAGCTACAAACCAGAAGAGTTGTTTGACCAAAGCGGGCGACTTGTCGCTGATCTTGCCGAACTTCCGCCAAAAGGCAATCGCCGCATGAGTGCGAATCCGCATGCGAATGGCGGGGTTCTGATGCGTGATCTCGTAATGCCCGACTTCCGCAAGTACGCGGTCGAAGTCAAGAAGCCAGGCAACAACGAAGCCGAATCCACACGCGTGCTCGGCGTCTTTCTGAGCGACGTGATGAAGCTCAATCTCCAATCGAAGAATTTTCGCGTCTTCGGTCCCGACGAAACCGCGTCAAACCGCCTTGAGGCGATCTATCACGCGACCGGGAAAGAATGGCTCGAGCCGATTCTGCCGGTCGATGAGTTCCTCACCCGCGACGGCCGCGTCCTCGAAATGCTGAGCGAGCACATGTGCCAGGGATGGCTTGAGGGCTACCTGCTCACCGGACGTCATGGCTTCTTCTCGTGCTATGAAGCGTTCATCCACATCATCGATTCGATGTTCAACCAGCATGCGAAATGGCTGAAGGTCACACGCGACATCGAGTGGCGGCGGCCAATCGCATCGCTGAACTACCTACTGACGTCCCACGTCTGGCGGCAGGACCACAACGGATTCACCCACCAGGATCCCGGTTTTATCGATCATGTGGTAAACAAGAAAGCCGACGTGGTGCGCGTCTATTTGCCGCCCGACGCGAACTGCCTGCTGTCCGTCGCCGATCACTGCCTGCGCAGCCGCAACTACGTGAACGTGATCGTCGCGGGAAAGCAACCCGAACTGCAGTGGCTCGACATGCCGTCTGCGATTGAACACTGCACCAACGGCATCGGCATCTGGGACTGGGCCAGCAACGATAACAATTCGGAACCTGATGTCGTGATGGCGTGCGCCGGCGATGTGCCAACGCTGGAGACGCTGGCAGCCGTCGATCTTCTGCGCCAGCACTTCCCCGACTTGAAGATCCGCGTCGTCAACATTGTCGATCTCATGACGATTCAGCCTTCAACTGAGCACCCGCACGGGTTGTCGGACAATGATTTCGATTCGCTGTTCACGATCAACAAGCCGACTATCTTCGCCTACCACGGCTATCCGTGGCTGATTCACCGGCTTACGTATCGGCGTCACAATCACGACAACCTGCACGTCCGCGGCTATAAAGAAGAAGGCACGACAACGACGCCGTTCGATATGACCGTAATGAACGATCTTGACCGCTTTCATCTTGCCGGCGATGTCGTTGACCGCGTGCCCAAACTCAAGAACGTGGGCGGACATTTCAAGCAGTTCCTGCGGAACCGACTGGTCGAGCACAAGCAGTACATTTACGAGCACGGCATCGACATGCCGGAAATCCTGAACTGGAAGTGGCCGTACTAGTTCTTCCTTCGTGTGCCTTTGTGCCCTTCGTGGTTACCTTCAGTGATCAACCACCAAGGACACGAAGGGCACAAAGGAACCGCAACTTGAAAGAATGTTTGTTGTGACAGATTGGCATTGCGCTCAACTCCCGCAGCAATGATGTAGTCCCACAGGGACGGCCCAGCTTAGCCCAGGACGGCAGTCCTGGGTAGCATCGCAGAAGAATGAGTAAGTCCCGCAGCGACGACCGACGTTAACGAATGAAGATCCTCGTCCTCAACTCCGGCTCCAGCACTCAAAAATCCGCGCTGTTTGAACTCGGCCCCCAACTCTCGCCCGACCCGATCCCGCCGCTCTGGGAAGGAAAGCTTGAATGGGACGGCAACAAAGAAACGCTCGTTATCAAGAACTCCGCCGGAAAAAAGATTCGCACTGACGGTGAACTCGGCGCCGGCGATCGCACTGGGTCGGTAGAAAAACTACTTCAACACCTCTGGACCGGACCAACCTCCATCGTCAAGACTGCAACCGAGGTAAACGCAATTGGCCATCGCATCGTCCATGGCGGCGCCAAACTCACCCAGCCGACCCGCGTAACATCCGAGGTTCGGCAGGCCATCGCCGGCGTAGCCTCCATCGCGCCATTGCACAATCAGGCAGGCCTGCAAGGCATCGACCTCGCCACCAAATTGTTTCCGAATACTCCGCAGTTTGTCGTCTTCGACACTGGCTTTCATCGCACTTTGCCGGACGAAGCGAAGATCTACGCCGGCCCGTACTCCTGGTACGAGCAAGGCATCCGCCGCTACGGATTCCATGGCATCAATCACGAATACTGCGCACACCGTGCCGCTCAGCTGTTGGGACGCGAGCTACCATCGCTGAAGATCGTTACCTGCCACCTCGGCAATGGCTGCTCACTCGCGGCGATTGACGGCGGTAAGAGCATTGACACGACGATGGGCTTCACTCCGCTCGAAGGTCTTGTCATGGGCACTCGCGGAGGCTCAATGGATCCGGGGATCCTCGTTCACCTGCTCCGCACCGGCAGTAGTGCGGACGGTCTGGACAACATCCTCAATCGTCAGTCCGGCTTGCTCGGGGTTTCAGGCCTTTCCAGCGATATGCGCGCCATCGTTCAGGCGATGAAGGACGGAAATGAGAAAGCAAAGTTGGCCTTCGACATTTTCATTCACCGGCTCTGCTCGTGTATTGCGGCCATGGCAGCGTCACTCCAGGGACTTGATGTCCTGGTATTTACCGCTGGCATTGGAGAAAACTCCAGTGAAGTCCGTTCCGCCGCCTGCGCTCGATTAGGATTTCTTGGTATCAGTCTCAATCAGGGTAAAAACGCAGGCGTCAGGTCTGACACTGAAATTTCCTTGGGTGATTCTCGCGTGCGGGTACTTGTCATTCGCGCGCAGGAAGACTGGTCCATCGCTCAAACCTGTATAAGACTCCTCGCTAAAGATACCTGAACCTTCACCACAGAGAACACAGACTTACACAGAGGAACGCCACAGAGGTGGGCAGCGTGCGCTCCGCCATTTCTCGATCATGACTGGGGTTAGTACTTCTCTGTGGTATTCCTCTGTGGTTTTGCTTTGTAACTCTGTGCCCTCTGTGGTGGAGGTTTTCTTCAGAGACGGCATCACGCTAAACCATTGTGCTCTGGCCTGCTCCGCGCTATGATGCCGCATCCCTCCGCTCTCGCGTAAACAGGAGATCTAAATGGACTCATCTCAGACAATAGCTTTCATCTTTTACGGCATCGCCGCTATCTTTGTTGTTGGCACGCTTCTAAGTGGGTTCTACCAGGTCAGGACGGCGGAGGCCGTCGTAGTTCAGCGCATGGGAAAATTCCTGCGCGTAGGCACTGCGGGGATCAATTTCAAGCTCCCATGGCTCGACCAGATTGCCGGTCGCATCGACCTGCGCGTGCAACAACTCGCGCTGGATGTCGAAACCAAGACGAAAGACAACGTCTTCGTGAAGATCCCTGTCTCGGTGCAGTACCACGTCATCCCCGACAAGGTGTACGAAGCTTTCTACAAGCTCGCCAATCCGAAACAGCAGATTTCGTCTTATGTCTTCAACGTGATTCTCGGCCACGTTCCGAAGATGAATCTCGACGACGCCTTCCTGCAACAGTCCGACATTGCAGTGGCGATCAAGCAGGGCCTCGATGACGTGATGCAGACTTACGGATATGCGATCGATCAAGCGCTGGTCACCGACATTCAGCCCGACGAGAAAGTGAAAGCTGCAATGAACGAGATCAACGCTGCGCAGCGCGAGCAGGTGGCGGCCAGTGCCCGCGGCGAGACGGAAAAAATTCTCAAGGTTAAACAGGCTGAGGCTGAGGCCGAAAGCAAGGCGTTACAGGGCCAGGGCATCGCCAATCAGCGCAAGGCCATTGTGGAAGGGCTCAAGCAATCGGTGGAAGCCTTTGCCGCGGCAGTTGAAGGCACCTCAGCCAAAGACGTAATGATGCTCGTCCTGGTCACGCAGTATCTGGACACAATCAAAGAGATCGGCGCGAACGACAAGACCAATACGCTCTTCATGTCCCACTCCCCTGCGGCCATGGGAGAACTGTTCCAGCAGATGCAGGACGCAGTGATGATCGGGCACAAGGCAGCTGCCGCTGCCGGTTCCTAAAGATTCGCTGGGGTGCCCCACTTCTGCGCTTTTGGCAGAAGTGGGAGGAACTCAAAATCGCTGGGCGAATCTTATTTCTTCTTTCTGCTCGATTTCTTCGGCGGGACCTTCGCACCTTTTTCGCGCGCCTCGGATAGTCCGATGGCGATCGCCTGTTTCCGGCTCTTCACCTTGCCACCTTTTCCACCTTTTCCGGATCGCAGTGTTCCGCTCTTTTTGCGGCGCATTGCGCTCTCCACACTCTTGCTCGCTCCCTTGCCGTACTTGCGACCACTTTTCTTGCGTGCTGGCATTTTTCCTCCTGCCCCTTAGAGATCGCACTCTCGCCGCGGGTTGCGCGCTGTATGCCGAAACCGCGTAGCTGGTAATCTGAATTCAGGACATGAACAAGATCATCCTCATCAACATTTCGGGCGATGACCGCCCTGGACTTACCAGTTCTTTAGCCAAGATCCTCGCCGGCTACAACGTCCGCATTCTCGATATTGGCCAGGCCGTCGTTCACGATGCGCTCGCCCTCGGCATGCTGATCGAGGTTCCTCAAGACTTCACCCCCTTGAAAAAGGATCTGCTCGTCCGCGCCCATGATCTCGATCTCAAGATCAAGTTCAGCCCGGTGAGTGCTGAAGCGTTCGATCAGTGGGTACGCGCGCAAGGCAAGTTTCGTTTCATCATCACGGTTCTGGGACGCGAGATTACGGCTGAGCAGTTTGCCCGCATCACCGACACAGTCTCGCGCAATAACTTCAACATCGATCTGATCGAACGCCTTTCCGGGCGATTGTCCCTCACCGGGCGGCTCGACAACGCGAATGCCTGCGTGGAACTAGAAATCAGCGGAATAGTCGATTCCTCTCCAGCGCTTCGTGCCGAGTTGATGGGCTTGACTCAGCAGTTTGAGATTGATATTGCGATCCAGCGAGAAAGCATTTTTCGCCGCAACCGGCGTTTATTCGTGTTCGATATGGATTCAACGCTGATCGAAGCCGAGGTGATTGACGAACTCGCGAAACTCCACGGCGTGGGTGACAAGGTTTCAGCGATTACCGCCTCCGCCATGCGCGGTGAGTTGGACTTCAAACAGAGCTTTACAAAACGAGTGGCGCTGCTCGCGGGACTTCCGGAATCGCGCTTGGAGGACGTGGTGCGAACAATCCCGTTGGCGGGCGGAGCGGAGCGCTTGATCCAAACTCTCAAGTCCCTGGGATACAAAACTGGTGTCCTTTCTGGCGGCTTCACATTTTTCGGGCGCCATCTTCAGAATCGCCTGGGGATCGACTACGTGTATGCCAATGAACTGGAGACTGCGAACGGCGCAGTCACCGGTCGAGTTGTCGGGGAGATCGTCGACGGCAAAAAGAAAGCCGAGTTGCTGAAGATGCTCGCGGATCAAGAGAATATTTCCGTGGATCAGGTCGTTGCTGTGGGAGACGGCGCCAACGATCTTCCGATGCTCAACCTGGCCGGAATGGGCATCGCCTTCCACGCCAAGCCGCTGGTTCGCCAGAGCGCGAGCCACTCCGTTTCTCACCTCGGACTCGACGCGCTGCTATATCTCATCGGCGTGCGCGACCGCGACCTGGACAACACCCAGTTCCGCTCCTCCGCCGCCGACGCATAACGTCTATTTCGTGACCCGGATCGGAATTCGGGCAGAAAGAGGCTTGTCGTCGCTGGTCCAATAAGGAAGGTCTGGGTATCCAAACTTATGCAGGAAATCGCGAGACAGTACGCCGCCGATGGATATGGTGAGGATGCGATTCCCGGGGCCGTCAACAAGGTCACGCATATCGAAGTCTTCTGAAACACCATAGAATCTGCCCGGTTCCAGCCGAATGAATTGCGTGGTGTCGTGTTCCTTAGGCGGAGGAGGCACGCAGTCTATAAGAAATCCTGATACGGGCTGGACCATCTTTCCTTTATCGTCAAAGGCATGAATGCTAATCGCCGACCCTTGACCCCAGCAAAAAATCCAGTCCCAAACGTAGATGTCGGAGTTTCCCACATTCGTTAACTGCACCTCCATGTGCAGTTTGTCTTTCAGGGAATAGGAAGAACGATCGGCGCGAACGCTGAGTTGCAGGTTAGGCTTGTTGACTTGCTCAGATTTTGCATTCTGGGTCCTGCCGACCGGCGAGACTGAGACCACAGCGAGAACAAAAATGAGCAGCTTTTGGGGAACGTTTGGCCGCTGAATCTTTCCAATTGATTCTGTCATCTAGCAGGCATGCAACAGAGCCTATCCTCTGCTGAAGTATTTGAGAACGGCACGATTGTACAATCTTCTCCCCCGAACTCGGACTCCGCGGTGCTCGACGCCTACTCGCACGCGGTGGTCTCGGCAGCGGAGAAGGTCAGCCCCTCGGTCGCTAAGATCGAGGTCACGCAAAAGGCAACGGACTCCCGGGAGCGCCACGGCGGAGGCTCCGGATTTGTCTTCACGCCCGATGGCCTGGTTCTTACCAACAGCCACGTGGTACACAATGCCTCGAAGATCGAGCTGTCGTTGCCGGACGGGCGCCGCTTCCCTGCTCACCTGATCGGCGAAGATCCGGCCACCGATCTCGCAGTGGTGCGTGTTGACGCGCCGAACCTTACCGCCGTCCAACTCGGCGACTCGCAAAAGCTGCGCGTGGGACAACTGGCAATCGCCATCGGCAATCCTTACGGTTTTCAATACACGGTCACAGCAGGAGTCGTCAGCGCGCTTGGCAGATCCCTGCGCTCATACTCCGGACGCATGATCGACGACGTCATTCAAACCGACGCAGCGCTCAATCCGGGGAACTCCGGCGGGCCGCTGGTTTCGTCTGACGGCCAGGTCATCGGCGTTAACACAGCAACCATCATGGGAGCACAAGGTCTGTGCTTCGCTATCGGAATCAATACCGCAAAATTTGTCGCCAGCCGACTGTTGCAGCAGGGCCGAATTCAGCGCGCGTACATTGGCGTGGAGGCACAAACCGTTCCACTCCATCGCCGTGTGTTCCGCTTCTACGAGCTCGCCAAAGAAACGGGAGTCATGGTTGTGGGCCTCACGTCTGGCAGTCCCGCTGAACGCGCCGGACTCCGTGAAGGCGACGTGATCCTCGCGTTCGCTGGCCAGCCAGTTGCCGGCATCGACGATCTGCACCGCCTGCTCACCGATACCAAAGTCGGCGCGAAGAACCTAATCACAGTCCTGCGCCACACGGAGCGACTGGAACTCGCCATCGTGCCGCAGGAGACTACGGAATAAAAACCGTTCACCACGAAGGACACTAAGGTGCACGAAGGAATGCGAAGTCCGTTTTCCTTTGTGTACCGCAGCCTGCCCTGAGCGAGGTCGAAGGGTGCCCTTCGTGGTTACTGTTTTTCCCTGGAGCCTAGAGCCTAAAACCTGAAGCCTGCTTCATTGCAACTCCCTTCACCCTATGTTAGTTTCTGAAACGAAAGGGATTTCCTT
>Ga0157370_10009808_pt1 | contig 10155 bp, 9 predicted proteins | sample C35metaG_FD_113463 | JGI IMG/M metagenome (GOLD analysis project Ga0157370, IMG submission 113463) | Corn rhizosphere microbial communities from Kellogg Biological Station, Michigan, USA - C3-5 metaG | ecosystem: Host-associated > Plants > Roots > Rhizosphere > Soil | place: USA: Michigan... | reverse complement strand
GGAGCACATGAATTTCAACGGAACTAAGAATTTTCCGGATAATAAATTAGTAGACTTTTTACAGTCTATTGGGGTAAAGTTCGGACAGCATCTTAATGCCTCTACAGGTTTCGACGAAACAGTTTACATGCTTCCTGTTCCATTGGATAAACCCGGTAATCTCGATGCCGGCCTGAAAGTGATGGAAGACTGGGCATTTAATGCAACACTTTCTGACGAACAGATCAATAAAGAAAGAGGCGTAGTACTGGAAGAACTAAGATTAGGTCTTGGGCCGGATAAAAGGATGATGGATAAATACCTTCCGAAACTTTTATACAAATCTCAATATGCAGAAAGACTTCCGATCGGGAAAAAAGAAGTAATTGAAAACTTCAAACCTGATGTTATCAGAAAATTCCACCAGGATTGGTACAGACCGGATCTGATGGCAATTGTAGTGGTAGGAGATATCAATGTAGATGAAATCGAGAAAAAAATTAAGGATAATTTCAGCAAATATAAAAATCCTTCCCAACCTAAAGAAAGAAAATCTTTTGACCTTCCGAATCATAAAGAAACACTCGTAGCTATTGAGACAGATCCTGATGCTACAGGTTCCGGAGTACAGTTTATCATCAAAGATTCTAAAGCTTATCAACCTGATGTAACTGTTCAGCAGTATGATCAAAGCCTTATAGAAGGTCTTGTGAATATTATGTTGAACAGCAGATTAGCCGAACTGGTTAATTCAACAAATCCTCCCTTTACTTATGGTGCTGTATACCACGGAGGAACTTATGCAAGAAGCAAAGAAGCATTTCAGGGATCGGCTGCCACAAAAGACGGTGATCAGCTGAATGCATTGAAAGTTCTTTTGGAAGAAGTGGAAAGGGCAAAAAGATTCGGATTTACCCAATCTGAATTAGACAGAGCAAAAGAACAGATGCTTTCTTCTTATGAATGGGCTTACAATAATAAAGACAAAAACCAAAGTGGTGATCTGATTGATGGATATGTAAGCAATTTCCTAAGACAGGAACCCATTCCTGGAATTACCTGGGGATATGACCATATTAAAAAAGTCCTTCCAACCGTAGCACTGGAACAAACCAATGGAATTATTGAAAAGCTGGTAAAGGATGACAGCAGAGTGATCGTGATTACAGGACCGGAAAAAGATAATATTAAAATGCCAACAGAGGCTATGGTTCTGAATACTTTTGACGCGGTGAAAATGGCCGATCTTAAACCTTATGAAGGAAAAGCTAAAGCTGAAAGCTTAATAAAACCTTTCAAATCTGAGGGGAAAATTATTAAAACAGAAGCGGATGCAAAATTAGGAACAACCACCTGGACATTAAATAACGGAGCTAAAGTTACTTTCAAAAAAACAGATTTTAAAGATGATGAAATTGTTTTTACAGCGATAAGTTTAGGTGGAGCATCAGTCATTCCGGACGCCGGTTATATTAAAACACAGTTCGCTTTCGATGCTTTGCTGGAAGCCGGATTAGCAGGACTTTCCAAAACAGATCTTACGAATTATCTTGCGGGAAAACAGGTTAGTGTAAGCTCTTATGTCGGTGGATCTGCAGAAGGTGTTTCCGGAACGAGCTCGAAAAAAGATTTAAAAACAGCTATGGAGCTGATCTATGCTTGTTTTACAGATTTAAATTACAACCCTGATGCATTCAACGCCTATAAAGCAAAGAAATCTGCAATGCTGGCCAATGTGGATTCAGATCCGGGATATTATTTTTCTAATGAATATTCAAAATTTATCAATCAGAAAAATCCAAGATTTACCGGGCTGGAACCAACAGAAAAAGATTGGGCGAATACAGATTATAAAATGGCGTATGATATCTATAAACAGAAATTTGCCAATGCCGGAAACTTCCAGTTTTATTTCGTAGGAAATATTGATGAGGCAAAGTTTAAAGATGAAGTGCTGCAGTATATTGCATCACTTCCTGCAACAGGAAAATCATCTACATTTAAAGATACAGGGTACAGACCTGTGAAAGGAGGGTATACAAAAGTTTATAAAAAAGGAAAAGAGCCGAAGAGCCTTGTTGCAATTTCCTATAGTGGAGAAGCTCCTTATAATGAGAAGGAAGCATTTGCCCTTTCAGCTCTTGGTGAAGTAGCTACCATTAAAATTCTTGAAAAACTCAGAGAAGACGAAAGTGGCATTTATGGAGGCGGAGCAAGTGGAAGTTTCATGAAAATTCCATACAGTGCCTACGATTTTAGTGTTAATTTCCCTTGTGGCCCTGAAAATGCAGATAAGCTTACAAAAAGTGCAATTGCTGAACTGCAGAAATTGATAGACAAAGGCCCTGAGCAAAAAGACCTTGATAAATACAAAGAAGGAGAATACAACGAATATAATACAAGCCTTAAAAACAACGGATTCTGGTTACAGGGAATTTCTCAAAATCAGGTAGACGGCAGTGATAAATATGCTATTCTGAATTATCCGGATAAAGTAAAAGCACTTACTGTAAAAGATCTTCAGGATGTTGCTAAAAAATACCTTACAAAAGAAAAAAATATAGCAACGCTAATGCCGGAAGATGGGTGGGAAAAAACTAAAAAAGAAGAAACAAAAAAAGCAGGAACATCTAATTAATCCGTTTTTTAAAACTTTAAGAAATAAGAAAACCGCAGATTTGTCTGCGGTTTTTGTTATTTAATTCAAATCCTGACCGGTTAAGAACCATATTCTTTTTTCCATTCTTCAGCAGCTTCGCTCAGAACAGTATAAAATTCTTCACCGTATTTTCTCGTCAGTGGAGTCTTTAAAAACTTATAGACAGGAACCTGAAGCTCTTTTCCAAGGGTACAGGCATCACTGCATACATTCCACTCATGATAATTCAATGCGGTAAATGCAGAATATTCTGTAACACGGATCGGATAAAGATGGCAGGAAATAGGTTTCTGCCAGTCTACAGCACCATCTTCATATGCTTTTTCAATACCACACTTGGTAATTCCTTTTTCATCAAACGTTACATAAGCACATTCGCGGTTCTCCACCATAGGAGTAACATACATTCCGTCGTGCGGATCAGTAGTCCATGTTCCCTGTTCTTCAAGGGCTTTGATTCCTTCCTGAGTAAGGTAAGGCTTTATCTTATCGAAAATACTGTCCAATATCTCAAGCTCGTTTTTGTCCAACGGAGCTCCTACATCTCCTTCCACACAACATGCACCCTTGCATTTCGTAAGGTTGCAAACAAATTCTTCGGAAAAAATTTCCTCAGAAATCAATTTATCGTCTATCTGAATCATAATTTTTTAAAATAAATCAAAAACTGTACCTGCTTTAAAGGTCAGTAAACTAATAATAATAAGCCATACACCGGCTTCACGCATCCAGTATTTGGGTAAAAATCTCATCATTCTGCTTAGAATAATACTTGAAGGAAATGCTAGAAGAAGCAGATATTCATAGCTCTTATTCATATACAGGATGATGGAAATAAGCTGTGCTACAGAAAAGACCAGCAGAAAGGTATACTTGTATCTGCTTATCGGACTTTTCTTATTATAGTTTTTAAAATGGTCATATACTGCATAAATAAGCATCAGAACCACAGGTATCAATGGCAGAAGTTCCGTATAATCTGTTACAGGTTTCATTTTTCCAAAAGGAAAATAATCTATATTCCAGGAAGTGAACTGAACGAAATACATCACAGAAAAATAACTGAATGTAATGAGGACGGTTCCCAGCAAAAATCTGAAAATATTCAGTGTTATTTTAGCGGAAGTAGCAATCACGTGGATGATTACAAAAACAGCCATCGGCCAGGTAGTAGGAAGGAAAATAAAGTTCAGTGCTACAATGGCTCCTACCAGTACATATGACTTCTTCCGGGTATCTTCATCCGCGCTGGTCAGAAGAAGAATAAGAAAGGAATTGGTAAGCAGTGAAACAGCAATTCCTATATCCAGATTTCCGGGATACAGCCCAAAAATGAAAAAAGTATATAAGAATAATGGCAGATGGGTCTGGTAATTAAGAGCAATACTGTGAAAACAAAAATATCCCAAAGCAATTCCCAGAAAAGTTATTCCGGCAACTATAGCTTCATAAGTGTTGAAATTCAGTATGTTAAATATTACGACTACTAAAAGAAGAAAACCAATATAAACAGGAATTGAAAAAATATTGCTTTCTTTTGAAAGTAATTTAAACATTTTTTATAAATTTGTACAAAGTTAATTTAAAAAAGGAAAATAATGACGTCTTTCTTTCTATTCTTAAGCAAAGTTTTCAAATGGACTTTCGGTTTCTTTGATGCGTTTGGAAATGTTTTAAACTGGATTCTATTTATAGTTTGCTGTGTACTATTTACTTATTGGTGCTACGTGCTGGTGGTTACACTAGGTGGAGACAAAGATAAAGACTATTATTCTCCAACGGAAGGTAAGAATCCTTACTACGATCCGAATATCTACAAAAAAGAAGGTTAATTAATTGGTTATATAGTAAAAAACCGATCAAACATTATGCTTTGATCGGTTTTTTTATTACTAACGATTAAAATTTTCTTTTTTTAGTCGTGAATTGGAAGTACCAGAACAGGAATACTTGAACTTTTTGTAATTCCTTTTGTTAAGCTTCCTACAAACACATCATAAATTCCGCTTCTGCCATGTGATCCCATCACAATATAGTCTGCATTTTTTGCCTTTGCATGTTCCAGAATAATATCTTTGGCAAGCCCCTGTTTTAAAAGATGCTCACAATCAATATCATGGGCAATGATTCTTTGCTCAATCTTATTAAGCTGTACCAGCTCTTCTCTTATTTCGTTGGCTTCCACTTCCGGAAAATATTGAAATCCCATATCTCCAATAGCAAAGCCGATATCTGATGGCGCTACATGGATCAGGTAAATTCTGCCGTTAAGCTGTTTTGCAAATTTTATGGCACCGTCTACCAGTTGGTCTGTCTTGTCCCCAAAATCTACGGGTAATACAATATTTATCATAACCTCTAATTTTGTTACCTAAAGATAAGAAAAATTTGTCAAAGTTGATGTTAAATAACTCATAATATTAATTTCTGAGTACCATCAATACTAAGATTACCGTTTTTTATCCTTTCCCGGAATCTTCAATTTTCTCAATAAAATATAAGATAACTATTTAGATTTCTTAATTGACCTAATCTGAAAATAAGCTGATTAAGCATAGAATTATATAATCATACGGTTGTTTATAAATTACACTATATTCCTGTATTTGTAGTTTTTTTTTAATATTTCAACAATAATATTTTGACCTTTTATTGATCATTTATGAAGCTGTATTTCGTTTGATTTTTGATAAAAACAAATTCATTTTTGAACAATTTTAGAAATAATGATCTCAAAAAGGATATTACATAAATATTATATTAGCCTTTTTCAGTTTTATTTTGAAAGTTTAAAATGGTTCTATGAAAAAAATCTAGATTTTTTAATTTATTGATTTTTAAGTTTTTGTAAAATGTTTTTAAGCGTCAAATGGGTTGTTATATCTAAGTAAGGGTTCTTATTTTGTCTTCCAGATATGATTGGTTTAAAATTGCATCAACACTTTAAAAATTATTTATAGAATAATCTTCGCGATTATAATTAAAAGATGAAAAAATGAAAAAAATGAAATTATTTTTACCATTCAGTTTTTTTTCAATAGCTGTATTTGGCCAAGTCGGAATTAATACGACAAACCCTCAAGGTATTTTGAATGTAGACGGTGCAAAAGATAATGCAGTAAGTGGAGTTCCTACAATAGCACAACAAGCCAATGACTTTGTCGTAACTTCTACGGGAAGTGTTGGAGTTGGTACGGTAGTCCCTAATGCTTCAGCCATTTTGGATGTGACTTCTACAAACAAAGGAATATTAGCCCCCCGAATTTCCTTATCTTCAGCTACAGATGTAACTACGATTCCTAATCCTGCAGTTGGATTATTGGTATTTAATCTTGGAACTCAGCCTTCCCTTAATTATAAAGGATATGTTTTCTGGAACGGGACAGAATGGAGAGCTCTTGACAACTCTTTTCTTATTGCCGGAACTTTAGGTGCCATTGACTGTGATGGAGCATCACTTTCTCCTGCTACTTATACAGCGGGTGTTCCCTATACTGGTGCAATGAGTATTTCTTATACCGGAGGAAATGGAGGCACCTTTGGTGCACAGACGATAGGACCTGTTAATGGACTTACAGCTACATTATCATCAGGTAATTTTAACAATGGAGCAGGGACTCTGAATTATACTGTTTCAGGAACCCCTACAGTATCCAGCCCGGTAACTACCACTTTTCCCATTAATATCGGCGGCCAGAGCTGTAGTGCAGCAGTGGGAGCCGGAAACGCAATTTCTCTTGGTGAGGAGATCTACTGGTCTGGGCAAGCCCCTGGCAATATAGGAAGTGGAGGTACAAACGCAACAACATCTGTTACGACGAATTATCTAAGCAATTATGCTGCAAACATACCAGTAGTGGATGGGATGAAATTTGATTTTTATTTTATTGCTGCTGTTGGAGGTGCAGGAACTGTTTCTGGGATCCCTCGTGTGGTTAATGTTTCAGGAGGTAATATAAAGGTGAATTTTGCTGCAGCCTCAAGTGTTCAGAATTATGGAACGAATAACATCTTATTAGGACCTGGTGATTTCATTAACCTTGATGATGGTATTTATAACGGATTTGGAGTAAATATGACTACCAGCAGTACACCTGGAAGTTATACCAGCCCTGTAACTGGCCATACAGAAATAGAAACGGTAAACCTTTGGGTAAATAATCACTGGTACCAAGCAACTTATTATCCATTCATAGATAATAATAATACAACTGCTGCAGCTGATGATATCAGAAAAATAGCAATTTCTGTAAAGAGACTTAAATAACATAATAACATGTTCATAAGATCTTTGCTTTACCCGTAAAGGTTTTATGGAATTAATTTGCTAAATCATTATAAGTTAAGAATTACTTTCATTTGACTTCATAACAAAATCATAATCTCTTTTTTACAATTTTAATATCTACTACAAATGAAAGACTGAAGCCATATGCAAATATGGCTTCATTGTTTTTTAAACAGAATCTAAAATTCTAAGGTTGTATGGTATAACCCGATATGAAATCTTTGTAATGGATTACATTACTCGAATGTCAAGAATTTTTTCCTCTTCAAGGTAAGCTTCCAGAATATCATTTTCTTCTACTTTTCCAACTCCTTTTGGAGTTCCTGTGAAGATAAGATCACCCACTCTTAATGTAAAATACTGAGAAGCGAAGGCAATAATATCATCAAAATTGAACATCATATCTTTGGTATTGCCATCCTGTACCTTGTCTTTATTTTTTAATAACGAAAATTGAAGGTTATCAAGGCTGAAATTCTCTTTTTTGAAGAAACTGCTTACTACAGCAGAGCCGTCAAAACCTTTGGCAAGTTCCCATGGCAGCCCCTTTGATTTTAGTTCACTCTGAAGATCTCTGGCTGTAAAATCGATTCCCAGACCTATCTCTTCATAATGTTTATTGGCAGATTCTTTCTGGATATATTTTCCACCTTTGGAAATTTTTAATACCACTTCCAGTTCGTAGTGAATATCATTTGAAAATTCAGGGATGTAAAAATCATTTCCCTTCAGAACTGCTGTATCCGGTTTCATAAAGATAACAGGATTCTCAGGAATTTCATTTCCTAATTCTTTTGCATGCTCACTGTAGTTTCTTCCTATGCAGATGATTTTCATAACTGTTTTAATTTTATTTTGTTGTCTTCGTCATTGCGAGGAACGAAGCAATCTTTATTAAATATTTAATAATGAAGATGATTAATTCCTATTGATTATGAGTGAATTCATTCCCACAATAATAGCATTTGAATTTGTGGCTCGTCAGAAAAGAAATCCCAAAGAAGCTGGTGGCGCTGTCATCTCTGTAAATATGATTGGAACCACACTTTGGGCAGACAAAATCAAACTCAGGATCTTCAATAGTATGTTCTACTTCCAGAGAATATTGCTCATTGTCTTTATAATCCTGTAGTGTCTGCTGGGCTTTTTCCAGATCTTCTTCAAAAACCTGCAGTTGTATACCGCCTACAGCCTGTGACAGAAGCCAATCCGACTGGATAAGCTGTTCATTGGCAATAAAGCTGTTGATGTCATTTTCAGCCAATATCTGTTTGTCCCTGTTAGCTTCAAGGGCAGTCTCATAAAATTTAAAACGAACAAGTTCTGACATTTTTAAAATCTGCTTGATAGTTGAATTTTTGTAAAAACCTTCTTTGTATACAACGGAAAATCAGCATTCTGAAGCCATCCGAAATATCCTAAATCCTTTTGGAATACCGCTTTCACACCCTGGCCTTTATATTTTCCAAAGTTGAAAACTTCTTCCATTTTTTCATTATATCCGATAAATCCGGCAAGATCTGCATTCTTATTATGGAATGTAAACTCACTTAGCGGTGCTATTTCGTTCGGGATATCGTCATATTTTCCTACCTGAGCATCCAGTACCTCAAAAGTAGCCATTACATCAGCTTCTGCAGAGTGGGCATTTTCCAATGTTTTTCCACAGTAGAACTGATAAGCTGCACCTAAATTTCTAGGTTCCTTTTTATGGAAAATTGTTTGGGCATCTACCAATCTGAATTTACTCAGATCAAAATCCATTCCTACTCTTAAAAGTTCTTCTGCCAAAAGCGGAACATCAAATCGGTTAGAATTAAATCCTCCCAAATCACTTCCGGTAATCATCTCCATTACTTTAGAAGCAATATCCCTGAAGGTAGGGGCATCTTTTACATCTTCATCATAGATCCCGTGGATCTCACTGCTTTCTTTAGGAATAAGCATTTCCGGGTTTACACGCCATGTTTTGCTTTCTCTGGAGGCATCAGGGTTTACTTTTAAGATACAAATCTCAACGATTCTGTCTTTTCCGATATTGGTTCCTGTAGTTTCCAGGTCAAAAATACAAAGCGGTTTATGGAGTTTTAAATTCATGTTGATCATTAATAATTTGAAATGTATTTTACTTAAAATAAATTATTTTAACTGTCCCTGAAAAATAAGAGACACGAATATATAATAAATAACGAGCATAGGGATTCCTACAATCTGAAATAGGGAAAGTATAGCAATTCCTCCTACCAATAATACCACTTTGGGGTAGTTATCTTTTAATTGCTTGGATTTGAATTTCATTGCCATCATCTTAATCGGGCTGATCAGAAGCCATGAGGTAAGTAGAGTCAACAGAACCAATAGCAGTTCATTATCAAATAAAAAGCTGAAAGTTCCTGTTTCTTTAAATGCATAATAAAGACCAAACAGTAAAACGGTATTAGTAGGCGTATTCAATCCTTTGAAATAATAGCGCTGTTCCTCATCAAGATTGAAGATAGCAAGCCTCAGGCATGAAAATAAAGTGACAATTAATCCCAGATACTTGATCTCAAACGGAAAATGAATGCCAAGAAGCTCAGCACCAAATGGCTCAAGTGCTTTATACATAGTAAGTCCGGGGATTAATCCAAAGCTCACCATATCTGCAAGAGAGTCCAGCTGGAGTCCCAGATTGGAGCTTGATTTTACAGCTCTGGCTACAAAGCCATCAAAGAAATCGAAAATAGAAGAGAGAACAAGACAGATCGCTGTAGTCTGATAATCTCCTAGAATTAGATGTATTGCACCTATACAGCCTGCAAATAAGTTAGCCAGGGTTAAGGCATTGGCCAGATTATTCTTTATAAAATTCATAGACACAAAATTACAGTTTTTAGAAATTCTAACTCAAAATAATCTGAACTAAAAAATGCATTAAAGTGATTTTGATGTAAATTTGCTCCATGAAATTTTTAAAAGGATTGAGAAAACAGGAAGTTCTGGCACTCGTTTACAGGATTTTTCTGGCCTATGTTTTTTATCAGATAGCCAGACTTTTATTCTGGTATTTTAATAAAGATCTGATTAAAGTTGATTCTGTTTCAGAATATATAAAGCTGGCTTTCCATGGTACGGCTTTCGATACCACGGCAATTTTGTATGTCAATGCCTTATTTATACTTCTTAGTTTATTGCCATTGGTAATCAATACGAAGAAAGTTTTTCAACAAATTCTCTTCTGGCTTTATTT
>Ga0157370_10009807_pt1 | contig 10156 bp, 6 predicted proteins | sample C35metaG_FD_113463 | JGI IMG/M metagenome (GOLD analysis project Ga0157370, IMG submission 113463) | Corn rhizosphere microbial communities from Kellogg Biological Station, Michigan, USA - C3-5 metaG | ecosystem: Host-associated > Plants > Roots > Rhizosphere > Soil | place: USA: Michigan... | reverse complement strand
GTGTTGGAACTGGCCGCGCAGGGTGGCATCGCGCGTCGTGCGCCACTCCGCGCCGCCGGAGTAGGTCCAGACGCTGCCGATGCCGCTCGCGTCGTAGTCCGAGCGGCGGAAGGCACCGTCGACCGAGAAGTTGTCCACGCCCGGGAGATTCGCCAGCAGCGGCACGCGCAGCTCGCCGTAGCCTTCCGTGACCGATTCATGGCCGTGAGTCGGGTTCTGCGGGTTGAAACCGGCGACATCGCCGGAGCTCAGGAAGAAGTCGGGGTCGAATTCCGCGAACGTGTAGCGGTGCTCGCCGCCCAGCACGAACTGCACCGGTCCGGCCCACAGCTTGGCGATGGTGCCCGTCAGGCTCACGCCGCCTCCGCTCATCACCGTGTGAGTGAGGTTGCTGGAGGTGATCGCGATGGCGCTCGAGCACGCCGGACTCATTGTCAGGCCGAAGATGTTGCACACCGGAGCGGCGCTCCCGACAGACAGCAGGGCTGCCTGCAGGCGGCTCTTGGAGATCGCTCCGGTCTGGTGGTCGGTCTCGTTGGTGCGCGTGTACATGTAATAGGCGTCATAGGAGATGTCCGTGAGCAGCGTCGAGGTCAGGTCCCCGAGGTCGCCCTTGAACCCGCCTACGAAGCGCCACGACTCGCGGTCCGCCACGTTGATCCGGTCGCCGGTCTCGACGAAGCGCCTGCCGGAGGAGAGCGCCACGATGCCGTCGTTGGCGGTCGTGCAGGTGGCGCTGTTGAGGCTGGAGCAGACCTTGCCGGTCTCGGCCGCGTCGAGTTGCCCGAACAGCGGCTGCAGCGCCGTGGCGTACGGGTTGTTGACGCTGTAGAGGAACGTGCCATCGGCGTTGCTGGGTGCCAGGAGCGCCGTGACCTGGTTGTCGCTGAAGTGGAACTCCGCGTACGCCGTTACCTTCGGGGCGATGTCGTAATGCGCAAAGCTGTTGATCATCCAGCGCTCTTGCGGCACCTGCAGGTAGTTCACCAGGCTGTTGTTGTAGCGATCCTGAGGATCGAGCGCCGGCCGTGCGGTGGTGCCGGCGTCGTTGTAGGTCCAGCCGAACGAGCCGATGCCGCTCAAGCCCGCGGAGGCGTACGCGGAATTGAGCGCTGCGTTGGAGCCGCCGGGCAGGAGTGCGGAGCTGAGAGGGACAAAGCGGCCGTCAGGAATGTCGGCGCTGCCACCGGCGACCAGGCCCATTACGCCGCCGGCGGCGAGGCATTTGGCCCCGGAAGGGTTGCCGGCGACGGGCGCGCCCGGCCCGCGATTGCTGTAGGAACCCGGGGTGACGCACCCGTCTCCCAGAGCCGGAACCGCATAGGGCACGTCCTGCCGGGAGATCGCCCCGCGATTCAGGTAGTCCATCGAGACCACGACGTTGCCGCGGTCGTCGTCGAAATTGCTGCCCGCCGTAATGTCCGTGCTGTACGTCGGCGTCCTCGTCACACGATCGAAGTCCACGTGCCCGTCCAACTGCACGCCCTGGAAGTTCTTTTTCATGATGAAGTTGACAACGCCTGCGACGGCATCCGAGCCGTACACCGCGGAGGAGCCGCCGGTGACCACTTCAGTGCGCTCAATGAGCGCCGGCGGGATCGTGTTGATGTCAGTGGTGAGGTCGGTGCCTTGCACCGTGAAGCGGCGGCCGTTGACCAGCACGAGGTTGCGCACCTGGCCGAGTCCGCGCAGGTTGATGTAGTTCTGCCCGCCGGGTACGACGTTCGACTGCGAGCCACCGTTGGTGGCACCCACGAATCCCGGTATCTCGGCGAGGACCTGCCCGACATCCACGCTTCCGGACAGCTTCAGATCATCGGAGCTCACGGTGGTGACGGGAGTGGGAGTGTCGAATGCGTTCTGGCGTGCAATGCGCGAGCCGGTCACGACAACTTCCTCGACCGCGGGCTTCTGGTCGGAAGTCGCCTGATCCTGGGAGAACGCGGCTGTGGTTGCCACCGTCAGCGGCAACACTCCAAAGATACTCAAGTACAAACCGCGGGTACGGCGGCTTGCGGGACTGGTCACACTCATCTGTCATCCCCCTTCAGACGGAAAGCGTTGCGCCGATCGCCTGAGATCTCAGAAACGCGCATGATCGATCATGCAGATAGTATTGTGACTGAGTATGAGCATAGTTGATCACATTTGATCGAATCACGGCAAGCGACATCATGAGGAGGCTGAGCGGGGCGGTCGGCTCAGGGGCCGGAAGTCACGGCCGGTCCCGGGGGACGGGACGGGTTACAGGGTAACGCCGCTCTTCCAGATCGAGATTTCGCGCTCGTCGTTCGTTTCGTTGCGCGCGAGCTTGCCGGAGGCGGTATCGAGGACCAGCTGCAGCAGCTGCTCGCCGGCCGCCGCCACGCTTGCCCCGGCCAGGACGACGCCGGCATCGAAATCGATCCAGCGGGGCTTCTTTTGGGCGAGGGCGGAGTTGGACGAGATCTTCAGGGTGGGCGCGGGAAACCCGAGCGGGGTTCCACGGCCAGTGGTGAAGAGGACGACGGTGGCTCCCGCAGCCACCAGGGCTGTGGAGGACACCGCATCGTTGCCGGGCGCCTCGAGCAGTGCGAGCCCGGGGTGAGCGACTCGGTCGCCGTAGCGCAGCACCTGTGTGAGGGGGGTGTGACCGCCTTTCTGGACGGCTCCCAGCGACTTCTCCTCGAGCGTGGTGATGCCGCCTGCGATATTGCCAGGCGAGGGGTTCTCGCTGATGGGCTGCCCGTGCTGCAGAAAGTATCTCTTGAAGTCGTTCACCAGCGTGACGACCTCGTGGAACACCCGTTCGTCGACCGCCCGATCCATCAGCAGGTGCTCGGCACCGAAGACTTCCGGGATCTCCGTGAGGATGGCGGTGCCGCCACCCTCGCACACCCGATCCGCCACATAGCCGACCAGTGGGTTCGCGGTCATACCGGAGAAGCTGTCCGAGCCCCCGCACTTCAGTCCGACCGTCAGTGCCGACAGCGGACAGGGCTCCCGTCGGTCGCGTTCGGCAATCGCGACCAGCTCCTCCAGGGCGGCGAGACCCTCTTCGGTCTCATCCTCGGTGGCCTGGGCCGCGAACGCGCGCAGCCGCGCCAGGTCGGAACGGCCGATCTCCGGGAGGAGCTTGTTGAGTTGATTGGATTCGCAACCCAGACCGACGATCAGGACCCCGCCGGCGTTCGGGTGCGCCGCGAGCGAGGCCAATACGCTGCGGGTATGCGCCAGATCCTCGCCGAGCTGCGAGCAGCCGAATGGATGCGTAAAGGCATGGACTCCGTCGACGCGGCCCGCAAATCGTTCCGAGCCCATGCGTGCAATGCGCTCGGCGGTGCGCGCCACGCACCCTACGGTGCAGAGAATCCAGATCTCGTTGCGGGTGCCGACACGCCCATCCGCGCGGCGATAGCCATGAACGTAGGGGCATCGGCGTTTGCGGGGGTGCGCACAGAGTGCGGCGAGTAGACGTACTCATTGAGCCCGGAAAGCGCCGTCGCAAGATTGTGGGTGTGTACATGTGAGCCGCGCGCGATGTTGCGCGTCGTGCGGCCGATTGGCCAACCGAGCTTGCGCACGACCTCTCCGGCTGCGATGTCCCGCAGCGCGACTTTGTGGCCGCGCGGAATCGGCTCGGTGATATCCAAGGGAGCGCCGTCAACAGTCATGTGCGCGCCCGGCTCGAGGTCGGCCAGGGCCACTGCGACATCGTCCTCGGGCGCGATGCGATGCAAGGCGGAAGGTTGGCGGATCGCGGCGTCCACGCAAAAGATGGTACACCCGGGCCCGGGACCTCCAAAGCAGCCTCCCCCGGGGGCTGTGCCAGAATGGGCCCCCACACGAGGAACTCCCCATGCCCCCGCTGGCAGATGAAGAGATGACAGGCGCCGAGTCGCTGCTGCGAACCCTGGTGGCGGCAGGTGTCGATACCTGCTTTGCCAACCCCGGCACCTCCGAGATGCAATTCGTTGCAGCGCTCGATCGCGTCACGGGGATGCGGCCGGTTCCCTGCCTGTTCGAGGGTGTCGCAACGGGAGCCGCGGATGGATATGTGCGCATGTCGGGACGTCCCGCGGCGACGCTGCTTCATCTCGGGCCGGGGCTCGCGAACGGCTTATCCAACCTGCACAACGCCAGACGTGCGCTCTCACCGATCGTCAACGTCGTCGGCGAGCACGCCCTTTCGCACAGGCAGTTCGACCCGCCGCTCACGTCCGACATCGAAGGTTTCGCTCGTCCGGTGAGCGCCTTTGTTCGCACAGCGCAGGATGTTGGAGAGCTTGGCCGCGACGCGGCGCAAGCGGTTGCGGCGGCACGCTCCACGCCTGGTGTGGCGACTCTCATCGTTCCAGCTGACGTCGGCTGGAGTAAGGGTGGCAAGGTGGCCGCGCCGATGCACGCGGTGCCACCCAGAGGCGTGGACCCGGCACGTATCGCCGCGGCAGCGAGCGCTCTCAAATCCGCGAAACGCCCTGCGCTGCTGATGTCGGGTCGAGCATTGCTGCGTGCGCCGCTGGAGCTTGCCGGTCGCATTGCCGCCGCGACCGGTGCACGTCTGTATTGCGACTTTCTCGCCCCACGCCTGGAGCGAGGCGCGGGGTTGGTCCCGGTGCGACGGCTGTCGTATTTCGGAGAGCAGGTCCTGGAGGAGCTGAAGGGGACGGATCTGCTGGTGTTGATCGAGGCCGATCCCCCCGTGGCCTTCTTTGCCTATCCCGGGAAGCCGAGCGAGCTGGTGCCGCCGGGCACACTCGCGCTGCAGCTCGCCCGGCGCACGGACGACGGGGTGTCTGTACTGGCGGCACTGGCCGATCTGGTCGGATCGGGCGGCGAGGTGCCGCGACAGGCGCTGGCTCGCCCCGAGCTGCCCAAGGGAGCCCTCACTCCCAGTTCCGCCGGGGCCGTCATCACGGCGCTGTTGCCGGAGAATTGCATCGTCGTCGATGAGAGCGTGACGGCGGGGCTGGCGCTGGTTCCGATGCTCCAGGGGGCGGCGCCGCACGACTGGTTGGCGCAGACCGGCGGCTCACTCGGACTGGGTCTACCGATGTCGGCGGGAGCCTCCCTGGCGTGCCCCGGCCGCAAGACGATCTGCCTCACCGGTGATGGGAGCGCGATGTACACCGTGCAGGCGCTGTGGACACTCGCCCGCGAGCGACTCGACGTGGTGACGCTCGTCTTCTCCAACCGTGCGTACGCGATTCTCAACTACGAGCTGCAACGCCTCGGCGCTCCGGCCGGCCCCGCTGCCGCAGGACTGCTCGGCCTGGCGCGACCGGAGCTGCGATTTACCGACCTGGCGCGCGGCATGGGTGTCGAGGCGTCCCGGGTCGAGACGGCCGAGGCGTTCGCCAGCGAGCTGCGGTCTGCGTTGGCGACGCCCGGGCCGCGGGTCATCGAGCTCGCCCTCGGGTAGGCCCAGTACCAGCGCCACGCTGCGGTTGTGGCGCGGGCCGTGACTTTTTCGGTGCAGCGCGTCTGCGAATAGAATGCGCGGGCGTGAGAAATGGGCGAAGCTGCGCTTCCGCCGATGTCCTGCGACATTGACAGGGGGACCGAAGGCAATGAACAAGTGGATGCTGGGGTTGCTGGCTCTGTCCGGCGTCGCCGTCCAGGCAAACGCTGCCTGCACACGCCCGGAGCTGCAGGCCGCCGTCGACAGTTATATCGCCGCGCAGAAGTCCGGTGATCGCAGCAGGATGGCCTTCGTGGACAAGCCGAAGCTCCGCCAGGACATGAACGACATCGCGGCGGACAAGGGCTTGTGGAACACCGCGCTGTCCATCGATCACGTGCGCAGCTTCCTGGATACGGCGCGCTGCAAGACATTCTCCGAGGTGATCGTCGCGAAGTCTCCTCACCAGTACGTCATCGGCACGCGCCTGACGGTGGACAACGGCAAGATCGCCGGGATCGACAGCCTGGTCACCGAGAAGGGCGACTGGCTGTTCAATGCCAACAGCTACCTGAAGCACTCCAGCGCCGAGGACTGGCGGCCGTTGCCCGCCGCCGAGCGCATTCCGGCGCAGCGTCTGATCAACGCCGGCAACGAGTATCTCGACCTGTTTTCCGACAAGCTCAGCGATCCTCCGTGGGGTATTCCGTGCGCCCGGTTGGAAGGCGGCGCCTACACCGACCGCGACAACAAGCCCGACGCCACCTGCAAAGTCGGCATCCCGCCGGGAGTGCTGTACATCGTCAACCGCGACTATGTGGTCGACGAGGAGCTGGGGGTGGTGAACATCTTCTGCCGCTTCGGCAACAGCCAGACCGGCATGGCGGACTCCCATACCTTCCGACTCGTCAACGGAAAACTGCGCTGGGTGCACACGCTGAGCGTCTCGCCGACCAAGAATTCGCCCCAGGCAACCGACGACGGTCGGATCATCCGGCCTTCCAACACGGGCGGCGCGGCCGGCACGGGCGCCGCGCCCAAGTAGACGGGGGTTCACATGAGCTCAACGATTCTCGCAGCGCGGCGTTTCGCCTGTGTTGTGCTGTCTGCCGCTGCGTTGTTCATGGCGGCGGCGTCACCTGCCGTGGCAGCGGGTCCCACGCAGGCCGAGTTCGATGCGCTCAAGGCGCGCGTCCAGGAGACCCACGACCGCCAGGAGATCCAGCAGCTGATCGTCGAGTACGGCCACCTGCTCGATACTCACGATCTGGTCGGCTACTCCAACCTGTTCGCCCGCGAGGGCGAGTGGGTCGGAGGCTTCGGCACGGCCAAGGGACCGAAGGCGATCCTGGCCATGATGAACAAGTACATCGGCACCGCGCCTTACGATCCGAAGAACGTCAAGGGCTTTCACCTGCTCACCAACATCATCGTCCACCTCGACGGCGGCGATCGGGCTACCGCGTGGTCGCGCATCGTCTACATGGCGCGCAACAAAGATAACAAGCCGGTTCCTGCCATGGGCGGACACTACGACGACACGCTGATCCGCGAGAACGGGCACTGGAAATTCCTGCGGCGCGTGGTGATGATGGAGATCCCGTTTCAGGATCCGCGTGACATCAAGGGAGAGCCCCCGCCGCCGCCGATTTCCGGAGGGGATACGGGAGCGGAGGATCGCCAGCAGATCGAGCAGCTGTTCGCGGATTACGGAGCGACGCTCGATCGCCATGACTGGGAGGCTTTCGGGCGTCTGTTTACCGAGGATGCGGAGTTTGGCGGTGGGGCGGGTGAGCCGGCCCGAGGCCGGGCGGCCATTCAGGCCTCACTGGAGAAGGCCATCACCAGCAATGCGGCGCGCATCCCGGCACCGGACTTCCATGTGTTCTTCAACCCTTCCATCCACGTGGAGGGTGACCGCGCGACTGCGCAAAGCAAAGGGGCCTATGTGATCCCTGATGCGCACTCGACGGATGGAGTGCCCGGCGCTGCGCACATGGTGTTCTTCACTGTTTACGATGATGTGCTGGTGCGCCGTGGAGGCCACTGGTTGTTCCAGCGAAGGACTCTCCACAGCACCATGCCGCCAGCGCAGAAGTAGCCTGGGGTCGGGCCGCGCGTCGCCGCCCGGCCGTGACGCCCGCCCGGACGTGACGCCGCCCGGCCGTGACGAGCGCGGGTCGGGTCCGGCCGAGCGTCCCCGCGAGCGCCCTGGTCGGGCGGCTCGCGGACGGCCAAAGTCAGCCCTGAGCGGCAGCCTTTGCCTTCGTCACTTCGGCCACGACCTCCTCAGCGACCTGACGAGGCACTGGGTCGTAGTGCGAGAACTCCATCGTGTACGAAGCACGACCGCTGGTCATGCTGCGCAGCTGTCCGATGTAGCCGAACATCTCCGACAGCGGCACGGTGGCCACGACGGCGATGTTGGTGCCGCGCTCGACCTGCTCCACGATCGTGCCACGCCGGCGGTTGATGTCGCCGATCACATCGCCGAGGTGGTCCGGCGGCGTGACGGTCTCAACCTTCATGACAGGCTCGAGCAGGATCGGGTTGGCCTTGCGGATGCCCTCGCGGAAGCAGGCCTTGGCAGCGATTTCGAACGTCAGCGCGTTTGAATCGACGTCATGGTAGCTGCCGTCGATCAGCGTGGCCTTGAAGTCGACGGTCGGATAGTGCGCGAGCACGCCGTCTTCCTTCTGTATCTTCAGGCCCTTCTCTACCGACGGCACGTACTCCCTCGGCACCGAGCCACCCACCGTCTCGTCGACGAACTCGAAGCCGGCGCCGCGCGCGAGCGGCTCGAACGTGATCCAGACATCGGCGAACTGGCCCGAGCCGCCGGTCTGTTTCTTGTGGACGTAGTGCTCGGTCAGCTTCTTGGTGAAGGTTTCGCGATAGGCCACTTGCGGCTCGCCCATCGTTCCTTCCACACCGAACTCCGTGCGCATGCGATCGAGCGTCACCTCGAGGTGCAGCTCGCCCATGCCGCGCAGAATGGTCTGGCCGGTGTCGCGATCGGTCTCCAATTGCAGTGAGGGATCGGCACGAACCATCTTGCCGAGCGCCGCCCCGAACTTCTCCGCCTCGCCCTTGGCCTTGGCCTGCACGGACACGCTGATGACCGGGTCCGGGAAGCGCATTCTCTCCAGCACGACCGGGTTGGCAGAGTCGCACAGCGTGTCGCCCGTCTCGGTGTCCGCGAGGGAGACGAGCGCGATGATGTCACCCGCGCGCGCTTCTTCGATCGGCTTGGTTTCCTTGGCGAACAGCTCGACCATGCGGCCGATCTTCTCGCGCTTGCTGCGAGTGGTGTTCTGTACCGAGGCACCCTTGGTCAACACTCCCGAGTACACGCGGACGAAGGTCAGCGCGCCGTAGGCGTCGTTGATGACTTTGAATGCCAGCGCGGAAAACGGCTCGTCATCCGAGCACTTGCGCTCGCCGATCGGGTTGCCGTCCGCATCCACCGTCTTGATGGCGGGGACGTCGGTCGGCGCGGGCAGGTAGTCGATGACCGCGTCCAGCACCTGCTGCACGCCCTTGTTCTTGTACGAGGAGCCGCACAGCACCGGGTTGAAAGCGCCCGAGATCGTGCCCTTGCGCAGCGCGCGGCGCAGGATATCCGCCGACGGCACGGTGCCATCGTTGAGATAGGCTTCCATCGCCGCATCGTCCTGCTCCAGGCAGGTGTCGACCAGCTCGGCGCGATACTTGGCGACCTGACTCAGCAGCGCCCGATCGCTGGGCACGGTGATGTGCAGCTTATCGGCCAGGTCCTCGGTCACATCGAGGCTGTCCCACTTCGCATCCTTGTCGTCCGAATCCCACACCAGCGCCTTCATCTCGACGAGGTCGATCATGCCCTTGAAGTTGTCCTCCGAGCCCAGCGGAATCTGCACCGGCAGGGGACGGGCGCCGAGGCGCTTGGAGATCATGTCGACGCAGCGGGTGAAGCTGGCGCCGCTGCGGTCCATCTTGTTCACGTAGCAGATGCGGGGAACGCCGTAGTTGTCCGCGAGACGCCAGTTGGTCTCGGACTGGGGCTCCACGCCGGCGACGCCGTCGAACACCACGACCGCGCCGTCGAGCACACGCAGGGAGCGGTTCACCTCGATGGTGAAGTCGACGTGTCCGGGAGTGTCGATGAGGTTGATCTTCTTGTCGCGCCAGAAGGCCGACACCGCGGCGCTCTGGATGGTGATGCCGCGCTTCTGCTCCTGCTCCAGGTAGTCGGTGGTCGTCGACGTCTTCAGATCCTTCGTATCGTGAATGTCGATGATCGTGTGCTTGCGCCCGGTGTAGTACAGGATCCGCTCGGTCGTCGTCGTCTTGCCGGCGTCGACATGCGCGATGATGCCGATGTTGCGGATGTCAGAAAGAGCTGTAGTGCGGGCCATAACAGAGTTCCGTGAAAGTTTCGGGAATACGGCCGAGCTCGAGGCTGTGGCCGCCGCTTCCGGGGCCGGGCATTCTATCCGAACTCTTTGTATAAGAAAGAGAAGCTTGCGGATTTATCGACCTGTTTCACGGGCCCCGGCCCGTGCAGGTCGCGCGGGAGCTTGCCGGCAGGGTTTCTGCGGGCGCCGGAACGTCAATTCAATGTCTGGAAGGGCCGCTTTGCCGACCGCGGTGCGGCAAGGGGACCCGGCTCCGACACGGACCCGCGGATCCCCGTTGACTGCGTTGTCAGGCGCGCCGGGCTGTACCCCCGCTGACGCCATCCTCGGGCGCGCCGGGCTGTACCCCGCTGACGCCATCCTCGGGCGCGCCGGGCTG
>Ga0157370_10009803_pt1 | contig 10159 bp, 8 predicted proteins | sample C35metaG_FD_113463 | JGI IMG/M metagenome (GOLD analysis project Ga0157370, IMG submission 113463) | Corn rhizosphere microbial communities from Kellogg Biological Station, Michigan, USA - C3-5 metaG | ecosystem: Host-associated > Plants > Roots > Rhizosphere > Soil | place: USA: Michigan... | reverse complement strand
GGGGTGGTCGAACCCGGTACCCAGTCCTGACATGTCAACCACCGTAGAGGCGGCCACCGACAAAACCGTTCACGCCGAAACGAGCAGAAACATCTGTGGATTAAGGAAAAACAGCCTGTGGACAGACCCGCCCTGAGTCAGGGATGCAGCTCTGAATCGGTATCCGACTCAACGCGGTGGGCGCAGTCGCACTTCGAACGCCGCCGCGTGTCGTGCATCGCTGCCTCGACGCTCGCGTTACCTGCCTGCTGCTCGGCGCCACGCGCCGGCACGCTTCGCCGGCGGGCCGGTCCGCAGCGCCGTTCGCCACCAGGAAGCACGGCGTTCGTCACTCTGGTCAGCCCGCCGCGCAGAAACCACTGCAAGCGCAGCAATCAGAGCCGCGAGTTCTTCGTCGTCCGGCCTGCCTTTGACGACCCGTAGTGGCGCGCTCATAGCGGGATGTTGCCGTGCTTCTTCGGCGGCAGAGCGTCGCGCTTGTTACGCAGCATGCGCAGTCCACGCACGATCGAGAGCCGGGTCTGCGACGGTGGGATCACGGAGTCGACGTATCCACGTTCCGCAGCGATGTAGGGGTTCGCGAGCTGGTCTTCATACTCGGCAACGAAGGAAGAGCGGGCTGCAGCGGGGTCGGCAGACGCGGCCAATTCCTTGCGGTACAAGATGTTCACCGCACCAGCAGCACCCATCACCGCGATCTGCGCGGTCGGCCACGCCAGATTCAAGTCAGCACGCAGGTGTTTCGAGCCCATGACGTCGTACGCGCCGCCGTACGCCTTGCGCATGATGACCGTCACCTTGGGCACCGTCGCCTCGGCGTACGCGAACAGTAGCTTCGCCCCGCGCCGAATGATGCCGTTCCACTCCTGGTCCGTGCCGGGCAAAAAGCCGGGCACGTCGACGAAAGTGAGGATGGGAATGTTGAAGGCATCGCAGGTGCGCACGAAGCGCGCAGCTTTCTCCGACGCGTCGATGTCGAGGCAACCTGCGAAATGCATCGGCTGATTTGCCACCACGCCGACGGGGTGACCCTCGACTCGCCCGAACCCGCAAACGATATTCGGCGCGAACAATGCCTGTATTTCAAGGAAATCGCCATCGTCGAGTACGGCAGCGACCACGGTGTGCACGTCGTACGGCTGGTTCGCGGAGTCAGGCACGAGTGTGTCGAGCGCGACGTCGTCCGGCGTCAACGACATTGGCGCGGAGACCGGCGATACAGGCGGGTCTTCCGTGTTGTTCGACGGCAGAAAAGCTAACAGGTCTGTAACGAAGGAGATCGCGTCGGCTTCGTCGGTGGCGAGGTAGTGCGCGTTGCCGGAGCGCGTGTTGTGTGTGCGCGCACCGCCGAGCTCCTCGAAGCCGACATCCTCGCCAGTGACGGTCTTGATGACGTCTGGGCCGGTAATGAACATGTGCGAGGTGCCATCGACCATGACGGTGAAGTCAGTTATCGCAGGGGAGTAGACCGCGCCACCGGCACACGGGCCCAGCACCAGCGAGATCTGCGGGATAACGCCAGACGCGATCGTGTTGCGATAGAAGATTTCGCCGTACAGTCCGAGGGAAACGACGCCTTCCTGGATACGCGCGCCCCCCGAGTCGTTGATGCCGACGATCGGGCAGCCGACCTTCATGGCGAGATCCATCACCTTGAGGATCTTCTCGCCGAAGACTTCACCGAGGCTCCCGCCGAACACGGTGAAGTCTTGCGAGAAGACGCAGACCTGCCGGCCGTCGATCGTTCCGTAGCCGGTGACGACGCCGTCGCCGTAGGGGCGATTGGAAGGCAGGTCGAACGCCGTCGACCGGTGTCGCGCGAACTCATCGAGCTCGACGAATGATCCAGGATCCAGTAACGCCGAGATCCGTTCCCGTGCCGTCTGCTTCCCTTTAGCGTGCTGGCGTTCAACGGCGCGCGCCGAGCCGGCATGCACGGCTTCGTCATACCGCGCTTCGAGATCGGCCAGCCTGGCCGCGGTCGTGTGGGCCGGAGGCTGTCCGTCCTCCGGCTGCTGCGAGGCGCTCATGGCGCTGACAGTACGCTGTGGGCCGTGTCTGTGGCCGGAACCGCCGAACCCAACGAGCGCAACGAGGGCAACGAGAGCAACGCCCCGCGCGAACGCGCCCGCCTCGAAATGCCGGAGCAGCTGCGACGTGACGTGCGGCTCCTCGGCGAGCTCCTAGGCCAGGTCCTGCGCGAGTACGGCGGCGAAGAGCTATTGGCGGACGTCGAAAGCTTGCGGCGCGCCGTCATCGCGGCCAGAACCGGGGCCGGCGAGAGCGATGCCGTGGTCGAGATGATCCGCAGCTGGCCGCTCGCCCGGGCCGAGGATGTCGCCCGTGCCTTCACCGTCTACTTCCACCTCGCCAACCTCGCCGAAGAACACCACCGGGTGCGCGTGCTGCGCTCGCGCGATGCTGCGACCGGCCGCAAGGGCGACTCGCTCGCGTCGTCCGTCGACGAGGTGCGGCGGCTGCAGGGCGACGACCGGCTGGCCAGTCTGCTCGGCGGGCTGTCGCTCCACCCGGTGCTTACTGCGCACCCGACCGAGGCGCGCCGGCGCGCCGTCGTCACGGCGATTTCGCGGGTCGGTGAGCAACTCGACCGCATCGACGACCCGCGCGGCGGTTCGGCCGAGCGCGACGACGCTCGCCGTCGCATGCTCGAAGAGATCGACATTCTCTGGCGTACGGCGCACCTGCGCTCAACCGCCGTCGACCCGCTCGACGAGGTGCGCACCGCGATGGCGGTGTTCGACGAGACGCTGTTCCGGGCTGTGCCGGCGCTCTATCGCAGCCTCGACCACCTGCTCCTCGGCGACACTTCCGGTGCGAAGGCTCCTGCAGCGCCTGCATTTCTGCGGCTTGGCAGCTGGATCGGCGGCGACCGCGACGGCAACCCCAACGTGACCCACGCGATCACGAAGGAAGCCCTTGCCACGCAGTCCGAACATGTGCTGATGGCGCTCGAGCGGGCCGCGACCCGCATCGGCCGCACGTTGACGGCGCAGCAGTCGACCACGCCGGCCAGCCCGCAGCTGCAGGCAGCCATCGAGACCGCAGCCCCCGAACACCGGCAACTGATCGAAGAGCTCACCCTGCGCGCCCCGGGCGAGCCGCACCGCGTGTTCGTTCTCTATGCGGCTGCGCGAATTCGCGCCCGTCGGCAGGGAAAGCCAGGCGGCTATCGCCGTCCCGACGAATTGGTGGCCGACCTCAAGCTCGCGCAGCAGTCGCTCGAGCAGGCGGGTGCCAACCGCCTCGCCTACGGCGAGTTGCAGCACTTGATCTGGCAGGTCGAGACCTTCGGCTTTCACCTTGCAGAGCTGGAAGTTCGCCAGCACAGCGGGGTGCACGCCGCCGCGCTGGAAGAGGCGACAGCAGGTACAAACATTTCGCCGATGACCGCCGAAGTTCTGGAGACGATCCGCACTATTGCCTGGCTGCAAAGCGAATACGGCGTCGACGCATGCCGGCGGTACGTCATCAGTTTCACCCGGACGGCGTCCGACATCGCGAACGTCTACGAGCTGGCGCGACTGGCCACCGATGGCAACCCCCCGGTGCTCGACGTCGTGCCGCTCTTCGAAACGCAAGAAGACCTGAGGCATGCGGTCTCGGTACTCGACGAGGCGCTCGAATTGCCTGCAGTGCAGCAACGGTTGGCCGCTAACGGTCGCAAGCTCGAAGTCATGTTGGGCTACTCCGACTCCGCCAAGGACGTCGGCCCGGTATCGGCGACGCTCGCGTTGTACGACGCCCAAGCCGCGCTTGCGCAGTGGGCGAAGAAGCACGAGATCGTGCTCACGCTGTTCCATGGCCGCGGTGGTGCGCTCGGTCGCGGTGGCGGCCCGGCCAACCGCGCGGTGTTGTCGCAGGCGCCGGGATCGGTCGATGGCCGCTTCAAGGTCACCGAGCAGGGCGAGGTGATTTTCGCGCGCTACGGGCATCCGGTCATCGCGCTGCGGCACCTCGACCAAGTGGCCGGTGCGGTGCTCCTGGCCTCGACGCCGGCTGTCGAAGAGCGCGGTGAGCAGGCGGCGGCGCGGCACCGGTCCACCTTCGACCGGGTGAGTGATGCCGCTCGCATCGCTTACCGCTCGCTTGTCGAGCGCGACGGTTTTGCCGAGTTCTTCGCGGCGGTGAGCCCGTTGCCGGAGATCGGCTCTCTTCGAATCGGCTCCCGGCCTGCGCGTCGCACCTCGGGCGGTGGCCTGGCCGATCTCCGCGCGATCCCTTGGGTTTTCGCCTGGTCGCAGACGCGTGCGACGTTGCCCGGTTGGTACGGCCTCGGCAGCGGGCTGGCCGCCGTCGGCGACCTCGACGTCCTGCGCGCGGCGTACGACGAATGGCCGCTGTTCACCACAATGCTCGACAACGTCGAGATGTCGCTGGCCAAGGCCGACCGCGACATCGCTCAGCGCCACCTTGCTCTCGGCAACCGGCCCGATCTCGCCTCGACGATTCTCGACGAGTTCGACCTCACAACGTCGTGGCTGCTGAAGGTGCTCGGCCACGAGCGGCTGCTCGAATCGCACCGCGTGCTCGGCCGTGCCGTCGAGCTGCGAAACCCTTACGTCGACGCGCTTTCGCACCTGCAACTGCGTGCTCTCGAGGCATTGCGCGCCGGCGTCGACGATCCCGACGAACGCGATCGCACCCAACGCCTGCTGCTGCTCACCGTCAACGGTGTCGCCGCGGGCTTGCAAAACACCGGCTGAATGCCTTCTCGCTGGAGCGACCTCGACCGCCCGCCACTCGACGTCCGGGCTTTGAAAAGAGCACTCGTCGAGGGCGGGTTGTGGCGCGACATCCGCGTCGTCGACGAAACCGGTTCTACAAATGCGGACGTCGCCGGGCTGGCGCGCTCCGGAGAGCCCGAGGGTCTCGTGCTGATCGCAGAACATCAGACCGCTGGGCGTGGCCGGCTCGGCCGGGAATGGACCGCGCCGGCGCGCTCGGGCCTCGCCTTCTCGATGCTGCTCCGACCGGTCGGAGTTCCCGCGAAGAGCTGGACCCTGCTGCCGCTGCTGGTCGGGGTCGGGGCAGCAAGCGCGGTCTCGAGAGTGGCCGATCTCGAGGTCACGCTGAAGTGGCCGAACGATCTGATGATCGGCGATCGCAAGCTCGGCGGGATCCTGGCCGAGCGGGTAGACGCGCCAAGCGGGCCGGCGGTAGTGGTCGGTGTGGGCCTGAACGTGAGCTTGCACGAGGCGGAATTGCCAGTAGCCACAGCGGTTTCGCTCGGCTTGGCTGATGCGGCGACGACCGATCGCGACACCGTCGTCCGCGCAACGCTGAGGGGTATCGCGGCCGAGTATGGGGCGTGGCTCGACGCCCGGGGTGACGGCGAACAATCGGTGCTGCCGGCGTACCGCGCGCTCTGCCGCACACTCGGGCGCGACGTCCGGGTCGAGTTGCCCGGCGACCGGGTGGTCGAGGGCCGCGCGGCAGATATCGACGCTGACGGTTCACTGCTGCTAGACGGGCCGGCCGGTCAGGTCGTGGTGACGGCAGGCGACGTCGTCCACCTGCGCAGCGACGATTAATACCGAGCGCCGCGCGGGCCGTGCGTGGGAGGCTAGGCCCTCGTGACATCGCCCGAATTCGTGCTGCAGGCGCGGCAACTCGTCAAGGACTACCGGCGCGGCCGGGCGGTCGATGGCGTCGACCTCGACATCAAGCCGGGCGAGCGGGTCGGCCTGCTCGGCCCGAACGGTGCTGGCAAGACGACGACGTTGCTGATGTGTCTCGGCGTCGTGCGCCCGAACGCCGGCACGGTCGAGGTGCTCGGGCACCCCATGCCGCGCGGTCGGTACGAGGCGATGGAACACGTGGGATTCGTCGCCGGCTACCTGCCGTTGCCGGAGCGCATGAAGGTCAACGAGTACCTCGTGATGTTCGCGCGGCTCTACGGCCTGCGCAATGCGAAGGCGGCGGCCCAGCGGGGGCTCGAGCGGTTCGGCGTCGCGCACCTCTCTCGCGCAATGGGCACCGAGTTGTCGAGCGGCCAGAAGACGCTGATCGGCGTGGTGAAAGCATCGCTGCACCGGCCGCGGCTCATGGTGCTCGACGAGCCGACTGCCTCGCTCGATCCCGAGGTGGCGCTTCGGGTGCGCACCGGGCTGCGCGAGCTGAGCGAATCCGACGGCACCGCGCTGCTGGTGACGAGTCACAACATGGTCGAGGTCGAGCGGCTCTGCGATCGCGTCGTGTTCTTGAGCGCCGGCCGGGTCGTCGCCGACGGCCGCGCCGATGAGATCGCGCAGCAGTTCGGGCGCGACGATCTCGAGGGCGTCTTTTTGCACCTTGCGGCGGTGCGTGATGCGCGAGGCGTTGCGTCGGAGGCCGTGTCATGACCGAGCTGACGTACATCGGCATGCCGGCGCGGTTCTGGCGCATCGCCGCCATCGCCACCCGGCATGCGTACGTGCTGAAGCGCAGCCCTCATCGGCTGTTCGACGTCGTGATGTGGCCGGTCGTCGACACGATGCTGTTCGGCTCGATCGGGGTGTTCGCCTCGCGCAGCTCGCACGGTGCCGCCCAGGTGCCGCTGTACCTGCTCGCCGGCATCGTGCTGTGGCACGTCGTCTACCAGGCGCAGATCGCGCTCTCGACCGGCTTCCTCGAAGAGACCTGGTCGCGCAACCTGCTCAACCTGTTCAGCACGCCGACGCGTGAGTGGGAGTACATGGCCGGCGTGGCGATCTTCGGCATGGTGAAACTGGTGGTCGGCGTCGGTGCGGTCGCGTTGATCGCCTGGACCGTCTACGCCTTCCAGATCACCAGCCTCGGCTTCGGACTGCTCCCGGTCGTCGCGTTGCTGATGGCGATCGGGATGGCGATCTCGCTGTTCGTCATCGGGCTGGTGCTGAGGTTCGGCAGCGGCGCCGAGGCTCTGGCGTGGGGGATCTTGTTCGGCATCATGCCGATCTCTGGCGTCTTCTACCCGGTGAGCGCGCTCCCGACGGTGATCCGGCCGATCGCGCAGGCACTGCCGACAACCCACGCGTTCGTGGTCGGCCAGACGCTGGCTCGCGGCGAGCCGCTGCCCTGGGGGCAACTCGGCATCGCGGTCGCTACGACGGTCGTTCTCGTCGTCCTGGCGTTGGGTTACGCCGCGTGGATGCTGCGGCTGTTTCGCGAGCGCGGCTACGTGACGCGATACTCGTAAAGACGCACCAGATCGAGTCGCGGAAGATCGCGCCAAACGCGTGATCGGCGTGCCACGATGTGCCGCATGAGCATGACGATGAACGAGAACGAGCAGGTGGTGCTCGACCTGCACCCGCACTGGAGCCAGCTGGTGATGCCGGCGCTGGTGCTGGTCGTGGTCTGCGGCCTGGGCGGCTACGGCATCGCCGCGGCGCCGCACGGTAGTGCCCACAAGATCGTGCAGTACGTCGTCATCGGCGTTGCGCTCGTGCTCATCTTCTGGTTCACGCTGCTGCCGTACCTGCGGTGGGTCACTACTCGATACGTGCTGACCACCGACCGGCTCATCTTGCGCACCGGCATCGTCGCGCGGCACGGCCGCGACGTCCCCCTCAACCGGGTCAACGACGTCTCGTTCTCCGAGAACCTGCTGGAGCGGATCCTGCGCAGCGGCACGCTGGTCATCGAATCGGCCGGGGAGCGCGGGCAGATCTCCCTGAACAACGTGCCGAAGGTCGAGCACGTGCAGCGCGAGCTGTACCGCATGGTCGAAGACAACCAGCGGCGGCACAGCTACGGCGCTCCCCAACCCGAGGCCGAGGTCTGAGCGCGGACGCCGGGCAGCAGCCCGCCGCGGCGTAATGTCGGCAACATGAGTGAAGGCGCTAGCTCCGCGTCGTCCGGCCTCGTTCTTCGACGGCACGGTGCGCACGTCGTCGAGGTCACGCTCGACCGCCCGCAGGCACTCAACGCCGTTTCGACGCAGTTGGCGCTGGCCATCGCCACCACCATGCGTGAGCTGGCGCTCGACAACGACGTGCGCGCAGTGGTGCTTTCGTCGTCGAGCGAGCGCGCGTTTTGTGTGGGTGCCGACCTCAAGGAGCGAGCCGGCTTCAGCGATGACGACTTGCTAGCACAGCGGCCGGTGATCAGGGAACTGTTCGCGTCGGTGCGCGACCTGCCGATGCCGGCAATCGCTGCCGTGCAAGGGTTTGCTCTCGGAGGCGGTTTCGAGCTTGCGCTGTCGTGCGACCTCATCGTCGCCGACGAATCCGCGGTCTTCGGGCTCACCGAAGTGACGGTTGGGCTCGTTCCGGGTGGCGGGGGCACCCAACTGCTGGCCCGTCGCATCGGTGCGGGGCGCGCCGCCGAGATGACCCTGACCGGCAGAAAAGTGCCGGCCGATGAGGCGTTCCGGCGCGGCATTGCGGATCGGTTGGTACCTGCGGGCGAGGCGCGCGAGGCCGCAGTCGAGGTTGCGACGACGATCGCCGGGAACTCCCCGATCGCCGTGCGTGGTGCGAAACGTGCGATGCGCGCGGCGCTGGGCGCCGATTCGAAAGCTGGCTATGAGGTCGAGGATGCTGCCTGGCACGCCGCCGCAGTCTCGGCCGACCGGCGCGAAGGAATTGCCGCCTTCGCGGAGAAGCGAGCACCGAATTGGTCGGGCCGATGAGCGATCTGCCAAGCCGCATCAGTTTGCGCGAGGTGGGGCCACGCGACGGTCTGCAGAACGAAGACCCGGTGCCTACAGCGGCGAAAATCGAACTGGTCGACGCGTTGTCGCGCACGGGCGTGCGCCGCATCGAAGCGGTGAGTTTCGTTCACCCCAAGGCAATTCCACAGATGGCGGACGCCGACGAAGTGTGGGCGAATATCTCCCGCGACCCAGAGATAACATATTCGGCGCTGGTGCCGAACTTGCGTGGCGCAATACGTGCGCTCGACAACGGGTGTCGCGAAATAGAGGTTGTTGTTTCGGCCTCTGACACGCACAACCGGGCGAACGTCAATCGGTCCACCGAAGAATCGCTCGACGAGATCGCGCAAGTCATCGCGATGGCGCACGAACGCGGTGCAACCTGCCACGTCACGGTGTCGACGGCGTGGGGCTGCCCGTACGAGGGCGACGTTCCCGTCGCCCGCGTGCTCGGCGTCGCCAGGCGAGCGGTTGCCGATGGCGCCGACGGACTGTCCTACGGCGACACCACCGGCATGGCGACGCCGACCCGGGTCACCGAGCTGGTTGGCGAGACGCGGATGGCGATGCCCGGCGTCCCGCTCAACCTGCACTTCCACAACACGCGCGGTACCGGGCTCGCGAATGTGCTCGCGGCCTTGCAACTCGGCGTCGCCGATTTCGACGCGAGCGTCGGCGGGCTCGGCGGCTGCCCCTACGCGCCGGGCGCGTCGGGCAATGTGGCCAGCGAAGAGCTCGTGCACATGGTCGAAGACATGGGCGTCGACACCGGCGTCGATCTTGAGGCGCTGATCGAAGTGGCACGCTCAGCCGAGCGGATCGTGGGGCGCGAGTTGCCGTCGCAGGTGCTGCGTGCCGGGCCGCGAACCAGGCGCACGCCGCTGCACTGATCGATTGGCGGGTATCCGCATGCCTCGCGGCACGGGCGGGAACCGTGGTGACGACGACATCGGGAGGAGTCACCATGCGCCTGAGCCATCTTCGTGCGCTGTACGAGTCCGACGGACCATTCGCCACCGCGTACGTACGAACGACGCGCGATGCGGCGACCGCCAGTCATCAAGTCGAGCTACGTGCTCGACACCTCGCCGAGCAGCTGAGTGCGCAAGGTGCGCCGGCGGAGGCGGGCGACGCGATCGAGACTGTGGTGCGCGACGAGTCGGAAGGCGCGCCGGCTGAGCGGGTGCTCGTCTGGGCCGGCGGCCGAGTTGTCTTTGACGCCGACCTGCCGGAAACGGGCGAGGACGAGACTGCGACCTGGGGCCCGTTGCCCGACTTGCTCGAATACGCCCGCGCCTACGCGAACACCGTGCCGCACGTCGTGGCCGTCGTCGACCGGGTGGGCGGCGATCTCACCGCCGTCGATGCGCTCGGCCAGGTGCGCGAAATCGAGTCGGTCGACGGGACGACGTTCCACCTGCGCAAGGTGAAGGTGGGTGGGTGGTCGCAACTGCACTACCTGCATCACGCCGAGGAGCGGTGGAAGGCCAACGCCGACGACGTTGCGGTCGCCGTCGACCG
>Ga0157370_10009801_pt1 | contig 10160 bp, 7 predicted proteins | sample C35metaG_FD_113463 | JGI IMG/M metagenome (GOLD analysis project Ga0157370, IMG submission 113463) | Corn rhizosphere microbial communities from Kellogg Biological Station, Michigan, USA - C3-5 metaG | ecosystem: Host-associated > Plants > Roots > Rhizosphere > Soil | place: USA: Michigan... | reverse complement strand
TTCCGGTGCTTCTATTCTTTTCTGTAGCCCGTTCTGCATCTACCAGCCAAGCAGAACGGGCGAACGAGGCTCAGCCGAACGCTGAAACCCTCGATGGCATCGAAGTGAATCCCAACGCAGCCGCAGCAACGGCCGCCGCCAGCACCGAGCCGGCCGGCGAAAAAATGCCGACCGACAAACTGGTCGACGTGTCGCCCCTGGCGTTGCGCATGAGCAGCCCCTTCAACGCAGGGTACTGGCTGGCCGCAGCGTAACCACTGCAGTCCACCCAAAGAAAAAGCCCGTCGTCGACGGGCTTTTTTCATGGGGGAACGGCCTGGGCCAGTGCGACGTATTCAGCCACCGGCACCTCCTCGGCGCGTCGCTGGGGATCGAACTCCCCCTCGAAACCGTGTTCCTCCAGCCACTTGCCCAGCGTGTGGCGCAGGATCTTGCGACGCTGGCTGAAGGCCACCTGCACGATCTCGCCGAGCCGCGCGGCATCGACCGCCGGCGGCTGCGCCAAAGGCACCATCCGCACCACGGCGCTGTCCACGCGCGGCGGCGGATCGAAGCTCTCGGGCGGTACAAACAACACGTTCTCCATGTCGTAGCGCCACTGCAGCATCACGCTCAGCCGGCTGTAGTCCGAGGTGGCGGGCCTGGCCACCATGCGGTCGATCACTTCCTTTTGCAGCATGAAGTGCTGGTCCGCGATCAGGTGGGCAAAGCCCAGCAGATGGAACAGGATCGGCGTGGAGATGTTGTAGGGCAGGTTGCCCACCACGCGCAGCGGCTTCGGCTCGGCCTTGGCCGCGAGTTCGGCGAAATCCACCTTCAACACATCGGACTCGATGACGTCCAGTTGCGGGTGCTCCCGCAGGCGCTTGGCCAGGTCGCGATCGAGCTCGATGACCGTCAGCCGCCCGAGCCGCTCGACCAGCGGCTGCGTGAGCGCCGCAAGCCCCGGGCCGATCTCGACCATCGCATCGCCGGGCTGCGGCGCGATCTCATGCACGATCGCATCGATGATCCCGCCGTCGGACAGAAAGTGCTGCCCGAACCGCTTCCTGGCGATGTGTGCCATGGATCAGGACTGCGGCGGGTCGCGGTATTCCACGTAGGCGCGTGCGCGCACTTCCTGCACCCAGGTGGTGAAGGCTTCCTCGACGCGCTGCTCGCGCAGCACGGCGCGCGCGGCTTCGCGCTGCTCCGACTGGGTCAGCTTGGAGTCGCGACGGCCGATCACCTGGATCAGGTGCACGCCAAAGCGCGAGACGACCGGGTCGCTGATCTGGCCCGGCGACAGCCGGTCCATGGCTTCCTCGAACTCGGGCACGAACTGGCCGGGGCGCGACCAGCCGAGGTCGCCGCCTTCCTTGGCGCTGGCGTCCTGCGAGTTGTCGCGCGCAAGGCCGGCGAAGTCGGCCGTGCCGGCCTGCACGCGGCGCTTGAATTCCGCCAGCTGCGCCACCGCCTGCGCCGTGGTGCGCTTGGGGTCGTTGAGCAGCAGGATGTGGCGCACCTGGGTCTGCGTCACGGTCGCGTCGAGCGAACCGATCTGCGCCTTGGCCAGGACCTTGAGCACGTGGAAACCGGCGCTGGAACGCACCGGTCCCGCAATGCCGTTCACCGCCGTCGATTGCACGGCGTCGACGAACAGCGGCGGATAGCGGTCGGCGCTGCGCATGCCGATGGCGCCGCCGTTGGCGCGGTCGGGCGAATCGGAGTTCTCGCGCACCAGCTTCTCGAAGTCCTCGCCGGAGCGGGCGCGCTCGGCGAGGCCCTGTGCCTTCTTCTGCGCTGCGGCCACCTGGGCATCGGTGGCGTTCTCGGGCAGGGCGACGAGCACCTGCGCGAGGTTGAGGTTCTGCAAGGCCGCGTTCTTGGTGTTCGAGTTGCGCTGGTCGCGCAGGTACTCGTCGGCCTCGGTGTCGCTGATCTTGACCTTCGACTCGACTTCGCGGTCTCGCAGGCGGGTGAGCAGCAGCTGGTCGCGCAGGTCGTTGCGGAAGTCCGCCAGCGCGATGCCTTCGGCGGCCACGCGGCGGCGCAGCTCGACCAGGCTGATTTCGTTCTGGCGCGCCACGGTCTGCTCGGCCTGGTCGATCGCCACGTCGTCGACCTTGATGCCGCTTTCCTTGGCCAGCTGAAGCTGCGCGCGCTCGACGATCAGGCGCTCGAGCACGAGGCGCGTGAGCTCGCCGCGCGGCACGCGTTCGGCGTCGGGGTTCTCCTTGATGAGGCGCGTCACCCGCGACTGCACGTCGGTGTTGGTGATCGGCTCGGAATTGACCAGCGCGACGATGAATTCAGCCGCCCGCTGCACGGGCGCCGCCGATGGCGAGGCCGGGGCGCGCTGCACCGAAGGGGGCCCCAGGCGCGGACCGGCGCGCATGATGTCCGTGATGCCGCTGCCAGAGCGAAAGCCCTGCGCACCCGACGTTGCGGCCATTGCCGCGAGGCAGCCCAGGGTGATGATGGAACGGATGTGTTTCATGGCGTTGCTCAGTCAGTCGTCTCAGTCGTAATTGGTGAAGCGGCTCGGCGCCTCGCCAGGTTGGCGCAGGGGTTCGTAGCGCTGGATGTTCTGCCGCAGGGCCTGCATCGGGCTGGAGCCGATGCTGGAGAAGCCGACGAATTCGAGCTGGAACATGATGCGGGTGTTCGCCGTCACCTGGCCGGTGGTGATGCGCTGCAGCACCACGCGTCCGATCCAGCAGCAGCCGTCGTACTCGAGGCCGAGCACGCCGTCCGTGAGTTTCTTGTCCTGCAGGTCGTAGTTGAGACGGCCCACCGCATACCAGCGGCCACCGCCCTGACCCTTGCCGGGGCCCAGGTTCTTGCCCTTGTCGCCCCACAGGTCGTTGAGCGGCCATTGCCAGCCCACGTCGATCGACTTGTTGCCGTCGTTCACCGCCGTGGTGTTCGGGTTGGCCAGCAGCGCCGCCTGATAGGCCGCGCTCGGCGCCTGGTAGCGGAACGCCACGCTGAGGTTGTGGTACGGCTCGGGGTTGTAGCGCGCGCTGAGCGCAGCGCGGGTCGACTTGCGCGTGTCGGGGTTGTACTGCACGAGCGCATCCGTGCTCCACTTGGGCGTCCAGTTGATCTGGCCGCCGACGAGGAAGTCGCTCGCGCGGTCGGTCACCGGCAGGCCGCCGGGCAGCGTGACCTTCTGGTCGGCAAAGCGCAGCCGCTGCGCGATGCCGATGCGCGCGGCCTCGACGCCGGTGTCCGGGTCGATCAGGCGCGAACTCACGCCCAGCGTGAGCGCGTTGGTGTCGGAAATACGGTCGCCGCCCGAGAACGCGTTCTCGGTGTAGATCGTCGCGAAGCTGAAGTCGTTGGCGGCCGAGTCGTAGTTCGGCAGCATGCTCTGGTTGCGGTACGGCGTGTAGACGTAGTAGGCGCGCGGCTCCAGCGTCTGGCGGAAGGCGCGGCCGAAGTAGCTGGCGTCGCGCTCGAAGATCAGGCCGCTGTCCAGGCTGAAGGTCGGCACTGTCCGGTTGGACGACGTGCCAAAAAAGTACAGTGCATCCTTGTTGTAGGGCACGCCGTTGACGTACTGCGTATTGCCGATCGTGATCTTGGGGATATCTGTCTGCGGCAGGTAATAGTTGTACGCCGCCGTGTTCAACTGCAGCTTCGGAATGACGAACGTACTCGGCGTGATGAACGGCCGGCTGATCGCGAGGTTCGCCATGGCGCGGTCCCCATCGGGCTGCGACTGCTGGGTGAGGTCGAAACCGGGCTGCCCGCTCAGGATCGAGTTCACGCGGAACCGCGTGTAGTCGAGGTTCAGCGCAACGTCGAAGCCGTGCCAGTCGTACTTGTTGTAGTTGGCCGTGATCTGCGGCATGCGGTCGTACGACGGGACGATCGGCGACAGGTTGTACTGCAGCGTCTGGTAGCGCAGCGTGCGGATCGCACCGCTCCAGTCGTCCTTGCTCCAGTTGAGCGATGCCTCGTTGGGCAGCTGGCGCTGCGCCAGCGTCGGCGTGCGCGTGAAGTCGCGCCAGTAGTCGTTGTCGCTGACGCGGTTGATGTTGATGTTGGCCGACAGCGAATCCAGGCCGAGCGCCTTGGCGTCGAAGTCCTGGTGGTGGTTCGCCCAGATGCCCCAGCGCTTGGTGCTGCCGGGTGCCCGGGTCAGGTCCTTGGCCTGGATTTCTCCCTTGGCCAATTGCTCGAGCTGCGAGGCGCGCAGTTCGTTGTAGCGCTGGCCCACCAGGCGGTCGGCGCCCATCAGGTCCAGGCGGATGCTGCCGCTGTAGTCCTTCTCCAGGTACCGGAACTCGGTGCCCAGGTTGAGGCCCCGCTTGCTCATGATCGTCGGCGTGATCGTGGCGTCGCGGTTGGGCGCGATGTTCCAGTAGTACGGCTGCGAGATCTCGATGCCGTTGGTGTTGTCCACGCCGATGGTGGGCGGCAGGAGGCCGCTCTTGCGCGCGTTCGACAGCGGGAAGCTCACGCTCGGGATCGGCGGCGTGCTGATGCCCATGAAACTCAAGCGCGCGTTGGTGGCCACGCCCTCGTTCTCTTCGGTGTCGGTGGTGATCGTGGCCGCGGTCAGCAGCCAGGCCGGCATCCAGCCCGGAAAGTCTTCGCGGCGGCAGGTGGTGTAGGTGGCGCGCCGCGCGACCGAGATGTTGGAGTCGACGAAATCGATGCGCTCCGCTTCGCCATGGCCACCGTTGGCCAGGAACCGGTAGCGCACGTTGTTGAAGAAGCCTTCGAAGGTCTCCAGCTTGAGTTCCAGCTCGGGCCCTTCGTACACGTTGCCGGCCTGGTTGACCCGCACGTTGCCCTTGGCCTTTGCGCGGTCGTCGGGCAGGTAGTACTCGAGCCGGTCGGCGGTGATGGCGACCGGGCCGCGCCGCAGCGTCGCGTTGCCTTCGACCACGGTCTCGAGGTCGGGGCGGCCGGACATGCGGTCGCCGGTGACCAGGCTGGGCAGCTGGCCGCGCTCGGCGGGCGGAATGATTTCGGTGAGCAGCGGGGTGCGCTTGAGCGTGAGCGGGCCGTCGAGGCCGCCGGCAGACTGCGCGAAGGCGCCATGCGCCTGGAGCAGCGCCAGCGACAGCATGGCCAGCTTCAGCGGCGGGCCGGCACGTCGCAGGGCAACACGTCGGCTCATCAAGCCTCCCGCCAGGCCGTTCCGAGGAAAGCCTGCGGCTCCCCCGAGGAGAGCAGCGAGCGCACAAGGTGCCAAGCGTGAGGGCTTTGGGTCGTAGGCATCGGTTCGGAACGAAAGATCGTCGGGGGAGACGGCGCGGCAGGCCGGCGGGTTGCAGGGGCCGGCAGCAACCTCTGCTCGATCGGTGGCCGACCGGAGGAGGTTGCCGCGCCAGGCGGATTTGTAGAATCGATTATCCATGACAGCACCCCCGCCCCCGGCCGCATTGGCCCCACGCCCCGCCGAGACCATTCTCTGGACAGATCCGCAGCGGGCCGAAGTGTTCCGGGGCTGGCTGTCGGGCATTGCCGCCGCGCAGCATCTCCTGCCCGACACGGTGCGCCTCGCCTCGGCCGATGCGAGCTTTCGCCGCTACTTCCGCGTCGACACAACCGTCCCCGGCACGCCGACACGCATCGTGATGGACGCCCCGCCGGACAAGGAGAACAGCGATCCCTTCGTGCAGGTGGCCGGGCTCATGGCCAAGGCCGGCGTGACCGCGCCGCAGGTGCTCGAATGGGACCGCCCGAACGGCTTCCTGCTGCTGGACGACCTGGGCCGCCAGACCATGCTCGAGGTCATCGATCCGGCCCAGCCCGACGCCAGCCGCCCGCTCTACGACCAGGCCATCGACGCGCTGATCCGCTGGCAGCTGGCCTCCCAATCCGGCGTGCTGCCGCCCTACGACCGGGCGCTGCTCGAGCGTGAACTGGCGCTCTTTCCCGAGTGGTACATCGGCCGCCACCGCGGCGTCGCCATCGAAGGCAAGCTGAAAGAGCGGCTCGAACGCAGCTTCAAGCTGATCGTCGAGAGCAACCTGGCCTCGCCCAGCGTCTACGTGCACCGCGACTTCATGCCGCGCAACCTCATGATCGGCAACGGCACGGCGCTCGGCGTGCTTGACTTCCAGGACGCCGTCTACGGCCCCATCACCTACGACATCGCCAGCCTGATGCGCGACGCCTTCCTCAGCTGGGACGAGGAATTCGTGCTCGACATCACCGTGCGCTACTGGCAGGCGGCGCGCAAGGCCGGGCTGCCGGTCGATGAGGATTTCGGCGCCTTCTACCGGGCGGTCGAATGGATGGGTCTGCAGCGCCACCTGAAGGTCGCCGGCATCTTCGCGCGCCTCACGCTGCGCGACGGCAAGCCCCGCTACCTGGCCGACACGCCGCGCTTCATCGCCTACATCCGCGCCACCGCCAGCCGTTACATGGAGCTCACGCCGCTGCTGCGGGTGATCGACGAGGTCGAGGGCACCTCCGCGCTCACGGGCTTTGCCTACGGCCGGGTCTGAAGCCAAGCTTTTTAAAAAAACCGGCCGTGACCCTTTCGCCACGGCTGGATTCTTTGCTCTTTATTTCATAGCATGCCCCGCTTCCACTGTTCCGTGCCGTTGAGCACCGGCGCCGCTTTCGCGCTGCCGCCCGGTGCTGCGCGCCATGTGCAGGTGCTGCGGATGCAGCCCGGCGACGTGCTGACCCTGTTCGACGGCGCGGGCGGCGAATACGAGGCCACGATCGAGCGCATGGGCCGCAGCGACGTCTCGGTGACGGTCGGCACCCATCACGCCATCGAGCGCGAGGCAACGCGCGCGGTGCACCTGGCCGTCGGCATGCCGGCCAACGAGCGCATGGACTGGCTGGTCGAGAAAGCCACGGAGCTGGGCGTCGCGAGCATCCAGCCGCTGGCCACGGCCCATGGCGTGCTGCGTCTTTCAGGCGAGCGCGCCGAGAAGAAGCGGGCGCACTGGGAAGCCATCGCCATCGCGGCGTGCGAGCAGTGCGGCCGCAATCGCGTGCCGGTGATTCATCCGGTGCGGTCGTTCTCTGGCAATTCGGGGTGGATCGACGCGCAGCAGCAAGAGGGCACCGCGGCCCGCTTCGTGTTGAGCCTGGCCGAGGGCACGCAAGGCATTGCCGCAGCCGCTGCGGCACACGCCCCCGGCAACCGCGACGTGCGCGTGTTGAGCGGCCCCGAAGGCGGCCTCAGCGCCGCCGAGGAGCAGGAGGCCATCGCACGTGGCTTCGCGCCGGTCACGCTCGGGTTGCGCGTGCTGCGTGCCGAGACCGCGGCGCTCGCAGCGCTGGTGTCGCTCGGCGGCTCCTGAGAAGAAGCGGGTGTTTTCCGCGACGCGCGCGCGGAAAGGCTGCGGAAGAATGGTCGCTTCGCCCATTCATCACGACCAAGAAGGACCTTCCGCCCATGTCCCGTTCGCTCCGTCTCGCGCCTCTCGCCTCTCTTGTTCTGGCCGCGCTGTGCGCCGCGCATGGCGTTCAAGCCCAGAGCAACGCCGTCGCCCCCACGCCGACGCAGGTCAGCCCTGAGGTCGACAGGACCTACACCCAGCTGATGGCATCGCCCGCGATCCAGAAGCTGCTGGACGCGGTCAAGGCCGACCACGAGCGGGCGGTCGAAGACTTGAAGATGCTGACCGAGATCGAAGCGCCGCCGTTCAAGGAACAGAAGCGCGCCGAGGCTTTTCTCGCACGCATGAAGGCCCTGGGCCTGACAGACGCGAAGATCGATGCCGAAGGCAACGTGGTCGGCCTGCGCAAGGGCACGGGCAACGGCCCGAAGCTGCTCATCTCCGCGCACCTGGACACGGTGTTCCCCTCAGGCACCGACGTGAAAGTGAAGGAGCGCGACGGCCGGCTCCATGCGCCGGGCATTGGAGACGACACGCGCGGCCTCACGGTGCTGTTGTCTTGGCTCAAGGTGCTCAACGACAACAAGATCCAGACCGTGGGCGACCTCCTGATCGTCGGCAACGTCGGCGAAGAAGAACTGGGCAACCTGCGCGGCATCAAGGCGATCTTTCGCGACCACCTGGACATCGACGGCATGGTCGGGCTGGAGCCCTCGCCGGACGGCCATGTGCTGGTGCTCGGCACTGCGAGCCATCGCTACGAGGTCACCTTCAAGGGCCCGGGCGGCCACAGCTTCGGCGCGTTCGGCCAGGTGCCCAGCGCGATCCACGGCATGGGCCGCGCGATTGCGAAGATCGCCGAGGTGCGCACGCCGAGCTTTCCCAAGACCACCTTCACCGTCGGCACCGTGGGCGGCGGCACGTCGGTCAACACCATCGCGCCCGATGCGCGCATGGCCATCGACATCCGATCGGACGACATGGCTTCGCTGCTGGAGACCGAAAAGAAAATCCTCGCGGCCATCGACGAGGCGGTGGTCGAGGAAAACAAGCGCTGGAACGTGACGACGCTGAGCGCGAGCCGCAAGCTGATCGGCGACCGGCCCGGCGGCCGCACCCCGACCGACTCGGTGATCGTCGAGGCGGCCACGCGCTCGAACACCGCCTTCGGCCAGAAGACGCTGCTGCGCGGCGGCAGCACCGACGCCAACGTGCCGATCTCGCTGGGCATCCCGGCCATCATCATCGGGGGCGGCGGAAAGTCCTCCGGTTCCCATGCGCTGAGTGAGTCGATCGACGTGACAGATGCATGGAAAGGCGCGCAGAATTCGCTCGTGACGGTGCTCGGGCTCGTGGGCGTGCAGGGGATCACTCCCGCACTGCTGCCCAAACGCCCGGCACGCATCAAGTAATTTGTCACGTTGCAAGTTCGAAAAGTGGGGCTCCACTTACGGCTTGCGGTCCGTCGCACGGAAAATGCGTCGGTTCTGTCACACACCAAGGAAATGACCATGGGATTGCTCGATTCAGTACTCGGTCAAGTGCTAGGAGGCGCTGCGCAACAGCAGCAACCGCAAGGCGGAGGCATCGGGGGATTGGGAGATCTCGGCGGCCTCGCCGGCGCACTGGGCGGCCTGCTCGCCAACAACGGCGGCCAAGGCGGCCTGGGCGGTCTGGTCTCCAAGTTCGAGCAGGCAGGCATGGGCGATGTCATCGGCTCGTGGATCGGCAAGGGGGACAACCAGCCGGTCTCAGGCGACCAACTGCAAAACGCACTGGGCAGCGACACCATCGCCAGCATCGCCTCCAAGCTCGGCATCAACGCGCAAACGCTGCTGCCCATGCTCGCCACCATGCTGCCCGCGCTCATCGACCAGCTCACGCCCCAAGGCAAGGTGCCGGACCAAGGTCTCGGCAACCATGACGACCTGCTGGGTTCGCTCAGCGGCTTGCTGCAGGGCAAGCAGTCCTGAACGAGGCCTGCCTCATCGGATTCCGGCGCCCGCGAGGGCGCTTTTTTTTGGCTGGCTCTTATCGACTCCTGGCTGGCGCTTGGGCCGCGAATCCCGTAGAACCCCCGCCATGAACCGCAACCTCTGGCTCCTGGCCATCTGTCAGGGCCTCTTCCTGACCAACAACGTCACCTTCATCGCCATCAACGGACTGGTGGGCCTGGGCATTGCGCCGCGCGGCTGGATGGCGACACTGCCGGTGATGGGCTATGTGGTGGGCGGTGCGCTCACCACCGGGCTGGTGGCGCGCACGCAGCAGCGCTTCGGGCGCCGCGGGTCGTTCCAGATCGGGCTGGCCGTGGCGCTGGCGTCCGCGCTGCTGTGCGCGTACGCGGCGATTTCCAGGAACTTCTGGCTGCTGTGCTTCGCCACCGTGGTGGCCGGCTACTACAACGCCAACGCCAATCTCTACCGTTTTGCGGCGGCCGAACTCGCGGCGCCGGAATGGCGCGAGAAGGCGGTGTCGCTGGTGATGGCCGGCGGCCTCATCGGTGCGGTGGCCGGACCGAACCTCGCGTCCGCCACGCGCGAGCTCTTCGCCGTGCCGTTCGCAGGCGCCTACATCGCGCTCGCGGCGGTGGCGCTGCTCTCGATGGCGGTGATGCGCTTCATCGACTTTCCCGCCCCACTGACCCGCCAGCAGGCCCTGGGCGGACGGCCGCTCTCCGAAATCATGCGGCAGCCCGTGTTCATCGTCGCCGCGGCAGCGGGCGCCCTGGGCTTCGGCGTGATGAACCTGCTGATGGCCGCCACGCCGATCGCGATGCAGATCTGCAGCCTGCCGTTTTCCGATGCCGCGCTGGTGCTCGAATGGCATGTGATCGGCATGTTCGCGCCCGGCTTC
>Ga0157370_10009800_pt1 | contig 10160 bp, 7 predicted proteins | sample C35metaG_FD_113463 | JGI IMG/M metagenome (GOLD analysis project Ga0157370, IMG submission 113463) | Corn rhizosphere microbial communities from Kellogg Biological Station, Michigan, USA - C3-5 metaG | ecosystem: Host-associated > Plants > Roots > Rhizosphere > Soil | place: USA: Michigan... | reverse complement strand
CTTCAAATAAAAAACATACTTATTTAAATTAAGCGGACTGTATAGTTTCATTGTTTCCTTTAGGGTTAAATTAAATATATATTTCCGGTTGGCGTAAATTGCATATGTAAAAAATCTATAATGATTCATCTTTAAGGCCAAGTCATTCCTGTCCATTTCCCTTAAAGCCTTTAAAGCGGTCTCTGCCCACAAAGTCTCAACGCTATAATATCTAGGTATTTCTTTTTCCCATACGTAATTCCCCCGATCTTTAAAATGTGGCGCACTTTCCAGGACACCCGAATGTCCACCAGTTAGACTTGCCACAGAGGTACTTGCAGGGCAAGCTCCGGCTATAGTAAAAGGGTAGTCTACCACGTAATGTTTTTTGACAAAACACGATAACGTTACGGTAGAATAAATATCGGGTGTCAATCCCCCAAAGTACCAACCAGTCTTCTTTTTAATTCTTTCGACAACAGACCGTTTAACAATCCCATGATATATTCGAGGCAGACAATAGATCTGGTAATTTAAAATACCATCCCTTATTAATTTTTCCAATGTACTTTCTACATCCAGCAACTCCTTTGCACCGGTAAATTCAGGAATTACAAGTTCACCCGAGTTATATTGCGGAATATGCGCGTTTGGCCAAAAATAATTTATTATTTTCTTTGAGCATACCGTTTCGATATTATTGCTTTTCATCCAATTTGCTATATTCAAAATATCGGGAAGAACAGTATCATCATCACCAATCAAGCAGATATATTCTCCTGAGGACAAACCAATCGCTCTGTTAAAATTTTCTATGGAGGAAATTTCAGATTTATCATATTGATAAATCACACGGTCACTCGGATTGGATTGAAGAAATTTTTCTATTTTATTTGTTTCGCTATTATCCGCGACAGTAATCTCAATCGCCTCACCTGGTATTGTTAATATAGATTTTATCGCTTCTATACAATATTCTTCCCTGTTCTTTGTAGCGATAATAACACTTAATAGTGGTAAATCATTCATTTCCTAAAAGGTTTCCTAGTTTCTATCTGTTTATTAATTATGCTATTCATTAGCTTGTTGTATAAAGGTGTATCATATTCTTACTATGCAACAATCTTCGAGCTTAGGATTACAATGGATATTTCCAATTTAATCACTGCATTTTGTGTTAAAAAGGGAAAGCCCGGGGTTAAGTTTATGATAGACAAAAATATTCACCAATAATGATGTGCTACCTCCAATTACAATAGCAATTAGTTTTGGATAAATGCCCATGTTCCGTATTAGAAGGTAAAAGCCCAAAGATATTAAAATCGAAATGATCAAGGGTACTAAAATATCTTTAAGTATCCAATTCAAAACATGACCACGCATATATTTTATTATAATTGAAAAGCCCAAAATTACAAATACTATAAAATTAATAAAAGCCCAAGGTACAGCTGCTCCTATTAGTCCATACTTTTTGATAAAAAAATTCAATAAGGGAAACACTAATGCAAGGCTAAATACACCAAGAGCAATATTAGTTTTTGTATGACCATGAGCCAAAGCTAGGTAGTAAGGAGTGAGCTGTAGGCATAAGAAAAAACCTCCGGCTAGCAATACTTTAGCTACTGGGGCAATTTTCATTGCCAATTGTTCATTACCTGTCCACAAATAAGCTAATTCTGGAGTATATAGCATCAGCGTAACGGTTGCTGGGGCCGCGAGGCCAGTAATTATATAAGAGAACCGATGAAAGTTAACAGCAATACCATTCTGGTTTTTTTGGGCAACTTGATCTGTAAAGAGTGGAAAAACAGCGGCAATAATGGGCGTTACGATCAACAAAGGTAATTGAGAAATAGTTGAAGCTAAAGAGTAATAACCGAATTCGGATAAAGAAAACAACTTACTTGTTACTAACTTATCCACTTGGATATTCAATCCGGAAATAAATGCAATTAACATCATTCCCAAAGCATACTTCCAAAGTGATTTTAAAAGAGTAGTGTCAAATTGGAGCGGCTTTGTATTATTTATTGTTTTAACGACCCCCACCCTTAAGATAATCAGGTAAAGCAAATTGGCCCCAATCTGCCAAAGAAAATAGACATCCAGGGATGGGAGAAAATAAAGTGGTAAAATGATTAGTCCCGATCTAAAGAAGCTCCATAAAATCTGGATTTTATTGGATAATACCTGTTGCTGCAGCCCCATTAGAGCACCTTGGTAAAGTGTAGAAAACAATTGCAGCGAAATCCCTATACCAATATATTTTATATATCCATTTACTTTTTCAAAAGGAACATCTTGTGAATTCAGCCAGTTAGTTGCTATTATCTTTGAAAAGAGAATAATTGCGACGGCTATGAGTATGCATATCAGCAAATAAATCCTTTCAAAAGTATATACAAGCATTCCACGTTTATGAGTGTCAACTGTTTTTGCCATTTCTCTGGTTAATGTAGCCGTTAGCCCCGCATCTGCAAAGGCCAAAAGTCCAATAATCACCGCATAAAAGTTAATAATGGCATACGATTCGATTCCTAGAATTTTTATGTAAAAAGGTACAAAAACATAAATCGCAACGAACCCCCATATCTTTCCAAAATAGTTTGCCAGAATATTCTTGTTAACTTGATTCATGTAATTAAAATAATTTACCTAAAAGAGTAATTTTATCTTCCAGGGACCCGTTGATAAAAAAACACTTGTGTGAGATCTCCTGCTCAAACTGGTCGTAAATACTACCGGTATATTCGCGCCAACCAGACTTACTATAAAAAGGAGTAAGGGAATCTTTGCAAAATAAAAGACCAATGAGATTTCTCTCCTTTAAAAAGAATGTAATTGAATTCATAATAAATGTGCCAATACCCTTGTTTTCATATTTTTTAGAGACACAAACATTACCAACCCCAACTACTTTAGTTTTTTCTATATTTAGAAGGTCTCGATATACAAGATTTGCATATCCTGCTATTTCCGAATCGACATAAAGTATTATATGGACATCATCTTCAGTAAGGTTCTCATCCATCCATTTAGAGTGCTCTGAAAAAGTATAATTCCAATGTTCAGCTTTAACGCCAATGATTTCTTTTTTTAAATCAAAGGATACTTCACTGTTCTTTGTAAACGCTATTGTAATTTTACTCTCCATGATTAAACCACCAACCACATGGCAATGCCACATGTCTACTCATAAAATCGACGACCCCTTTCAGCGGACTTAGATCTCCAAATGCAGAATAAATATTATTATTAATATGTATTCCACTAGCATAATAACCCAGCGATCTGAATTCCTGGATCATTTGTGTTTTATTCGAGGTGAGAATGCTTAAGACCCAATAATTAGGATTAATCTCCTTTCGGTTACCAAGTATTTTTACTTCCGGATATTTGTTATCTAAATACAACTTCCATGATCTGGCATTTTCTCTCTGCCGACCAAGGAGTGTGGGTATAGAACCCATCTGCTGATCTCCAATATAACCATTAACATCACTCATTAAAGCACCATACCCTTCCACCTGAATATCTAGTGTATCACAGATTTCATTATCCTTATCTCTGAAATTTTTACGATCAATACCGTAATCTCTCACTAAACATGCCTTGTTATGTAATTCAGGACTTTTGAAGCTGATAGCACCTCCGTCTATTGTATTTGGCAACCTTACTGTTTGAAAGGAATAAACTGAAGCATCGGCCCCTGTTGAGCCAAGGATTTTATTCTTATATTCAGAACCCAAGGCTTCAATGCAATCATCTACAACAAACAGACCGTATTCCTTCCCGATTTGATTAACTTCATCAATATATCCAGGTATCCCACAATGGTGATTATGGAAGATCGCTTTTGTATTTGAGGTAATATTCTTTCGTAAATGATCGGGGTCCAGCGTCCCAGTTTCAGGGTCGATATCTACCCATTTAACTTTTAATCCCCTATTTAAAAATGGTTGATTAGAGGCGAGGCAACTCATTGGAGATGCCAAAACTTCTGTGCCATGTTTTAAACCTAAAGTGGCAAGCAATACTAACATTGCAGAATTGTACGAATTAGTGCATAGCAAGTTTTCAACTTCCAAATAATGCTTTAGTTTACCCTCAAAGGATTTGGTCCATTTACCATATGCAAGTGCCCCTGAATGTAATAGTGAGTTTAACTCATCTAGTTTTTCAGGCATATAGGTTTTGAAAATGGGGATCATTTATATTTAAATTTATTTTTAAGATTATTAAAGTAAGTCTCGATCAAATTGTAAGATAGCAAAGCTATGATGTATGTAAGAATTAATGAAATGATTGTTGCCAAATACTTATTGTTAATAAAACGATTCATGATTATTATTACAGGCCAATGGTATAAATATAATCCATATGAAAGTTTCCCTATTCGTATTAGCATAGGTTGTGAAAGTATACTCCGCGCAAAAAAAGATCTGTTTTCATAGCATAATTTTATTAAACCTACTGCAATTAACGCAAGAAAAAAGAATATTTGCCCTGTAAAAATATTCTGCTGATAGCTTTCTGGTGATTTTAGAAAATCATAGCTCTTTAGAACATTACCATGATTAATACCTATAGCCAGTACTATAAATAAAAGACCAACCAATCCAATAATCCATGATATTTTTATTAAAAATTTTATCGTAGAATTTTGTATCAAATCGCTTTTATAACAGGCTAATAGGCCACCAAATGCCAAAAGGTCTAATTGGGAAGGAAGCAAAATAGATGTACAATAAAAGCATCCACCCCAATAAATATTGAATATCCTATATAATAAAGCAACACTTATAAATATTAAGCATGAAGGTGAAAGCCATTTTAATGGAATAAAATAAATTACCGCAGGCCAAATTAAATAAAATTGTTCTTCAATTGCCAGTGTCCATAAATGAGCCATAAGAGGTTGCAGATCTGATATAAAATTAGTGTTTATCCAAAGTAAATTTGGGGCATAAAAAATATAATAAAGAAAATCATTAGGGATGTGCTTTTTGACAGCAAAAAATAAGACGGTTGCAAAAAATATATACAGATAGTATATGGGAAAAATCCTAAGTGACCTCCTAATATAAAAGCTCTTAAAATAAGAGCCGCTATATTTTGAGTTTATTAGGATTTCAGTAATTAAAAACCCACTTATTGTAAAAAAAACACTGACTCCTGCCCATCCTAATTGAAAGCCTTCAAGATTACAATGAAAAAAAAATACTGATAGAAAACATAGTGCTCGAAGTCCATCTAAGGGAATATAAAAACTCCGGCTTTTCACTACCATCCCCCCTTTATACTTGCTATTATCTTCTCCCTATCTTCGTCTGAAAGCCACCAGCCGCAGGGTATATGTATCATCTTTTCATAGAACTCATCAAATACCGGTAATTCCACTTTTGATTCGTTAAATAAAGAGTGTCTGTCATTTCTTAAGTGAAGTTCAGAAGCTGAGACATTATTTGAAGCCATCATTTTTATAAATCCTGCCCTATCTTCAACTTTCATAGTATATAGCCAATAAGAAGGTTCAGTTTCTGGTGAATACTTTAGCAATTCAACTCCAGATACACCCGACAACGCATTATCAAAATACTTTCCATTATTAATATACTGCCCCACAACATCACGTACATGTTCCATTTGTACTAAACCTATTGTAGCATTAACATTATTCATATGATACTTATACCCTGGGAATTTGATGTCATTTTCCATTCTTGCTTTTGTTTTGTCTAAGCCAAACCAGCGCATCAAACGAGCCTGATCATATTCAGCTCTAGATTTCAAACAAAGAAAACCGCCATCTACTGTGGTCATATGTTTAATGGCCTGTAACGAGAAAATCGTATAATCAGAATTACTACCAATTGGTTTCCCTTGAAATTTCGCACCTAATGCATGTGCAGCATCTTCAATAATGGGTATATTGAATTCTTTCGATATCTTATTGAATTCATTTAAGTCGCCAACCATACCTGCATAATGGACAAGCATTATTGCCTTTGTTCTTTCTGTGATCTTCGACCTAACAGAAATTGGATCCAGTAAACCTGTATTAATATCCACATCAGCCCAAACAACTTTTGCTCCAACTAATTTTATTGCAACATTCGTTGGTTCAGCAGTGAGAACTGTACTTATCACTTCATCCCCCTCTTTAACCCTCGCAAGATGTAATGCAAGATGCAGCGCTGCTGTGCCGGAATTTAAGGAAAGGCTGAAATCATTCCCTACATAATTGGAGAATTGCCTTTCAAACTCATAAACTTTCTCTCCTTCCGCAATATACCCGCTATACAAGATTTCTTCCAGGCGTGGCATAAGCTCGGCTGCAGGTGGGATGAACGGTTTTACTAATGGGATCATATCTATATTTTACTGAATTCGCCGTCTTCGATATGAACATTTCTAGCTTTATCATCAGCATAAGCAATTAACGCCCTGATTTCGCTGTCTTCCTTAATAATTTCCATTCCAGATGAATATTCTTCATTAAGATCTGTGAATATCTGTTTATTCCACCACGGATGTACAGTAAAATAGTCTCCTTTATCTTCAGTACGATCTAATTCTTCTTCAGTAATAAGTATTTCGTGCAATTTTTCTCCAGGAAACTTCCCTATAACTTTATATTCTGCAGATTTACCTGCATCTTCAGAGAGTACTTTAGCAATGTGAGTGATCAATGCTGCAGGTGCTTTTTTTACAAAAGTTTCTCCACCTAAGGCGTGTTCTGTTGCAAACATTACCAGATCAATAGCATCATCAAGCGTTAATAAAAATCTTGTCATTTCTTCATGAGTAATGGTAATGGTTTCCCCACGAGTCAATAACCTCCTGAAGTATGGGACAACTGATCCTCTTGACAACAAGACGTTTCCGTATCTTACAACACAAATCACAGTCCCTTTATTTTCCGGAGATAAGTTTGCGCTCAACATCAACCGCTCTTGAATGGCTTTGGTCATGCCCATAACGTTTACAGGCTTAACTGCTTTGTCGGTACTTACACAAATGATCTTTTCAACTTTAAATTTTAATGCGGCACGGATTACATTTTCCACGCCAACAATATTGGTTTTAACTGCTTCAAATGGAGAGTTTTCACAAACTGCAACATGTTTTAATGCTGCTGCCTGATAAACGATGTCTACATTTTCCATTACAGCCTCAACTCTTACATAGTCACGTATATCTCCTATAAAAAACTTCAACTTGGGATTATGCTTGTAGTTAATTTTCATGTCATATTGCTTCTTCTCATCTCTGGAAAGAATCCTGATTTCTTTGACATCATATTTCAATAACCTATTGACAATGTAATTTCCAAATGAGCCTGTGCCCCCTGTTACCAATACAATTTTATTTCGCAGTTTTTCAGTCATTATTATTCGTTATTATCTTATCGTAATATATTTTGAGTCTTTATTAACTTAGCAAATCTCTTAATAGCTTTCTTACTAACAGGTAAATGACAATGATCATACCTCCCAATATCCCACCGAAAAGGATTACCTTTATTTTACTTATTTTATTCGTTTCTAGAGGTAGAATAGACCGATCGATAATTTGTATCAATGGAGTTTCCTTTCTTAAAGAGACTTTAGAAATTTCCAGATTCTTTACAAGCTCAGATAAAATAGCTTTATTAGCCTCTGCATCTACCGTTCTTTTTTGTGAAGGAACTTTAAGGATTTGTCTCGCTGGATTTGGATTTGGATTTGCATCTATTGATTCGGCAACACTACTTATCGCACCATTTAAAGCTCTTCGGATTGAATCCGTTTGATGCTGCAATATAAATAGATTGTCAAGAGATTTCTTGGTTTTAGTTTGCACGTAAAATTCATTCACATTCTCTACAATAGCATCATTAAATCGCTTTGAAAATAGTTCATCGGAGGAACTCATCTCTACCATTATAATGTTTAACTTCTTATCAGGCTTTGTAACTTTAAGATTATTAAGGTTAATATCTTTAACTATGTTGTTAATAACACTGTCCTGAGTTCTTGAAAATAGGGAATCCGCTCCGGTAAATTTTATATCTTTTAAAATTGGTTTATCAGACCATTTCTCTCTCAAATTATTTGATCTTATATACCTATCTATCAATAATTCCTTTTTACCCTCAAAATTGGCCATAGTTAGAAGCGTCTTTTTCACCATGCTTCTGGATTTATACAATTCAAGTAAATTGTCTCCCTGAAAAATGCCCCCACCTCCAGCTGCTCCCAAATCGATTCCTACCATTGAGGCGAGACCAGCATATTGACCTAATCCTGCTGACATTCCATTTCCTTCTTCTTCTAATACGAAACTGCTTGATGCAGTATATATGGTACTTCTATATTTCCCATAAAGAAAGCCAACAACTGCACCTAAAACACCAAATGCGACAATAATAATCCATTTAGACAGCAAATATTTATACCAGAGTCCTAATTTAATTAGGAATTCCCTAAGCGAAATCTCCTCGGACTTTTGAGGTTGACCTGATCCTTTGTTAGATTCGTTCATTATCTTAGTACTGTTATTAAAATAGCGGCTAAAGATGCTATTGCGGTAGATATTCCTACTATACCCTGGATACCAATTTTTTCTCTTTCAGCACGTTTGGGTACAAAAATCTCGGCACCAGGTTTGACTTGAGGATAATTATTAAAGAACAAGAATTTCTTAGCCGCAGCTACTGAACCATTTGAATATACGATATAAGCTCCTTTCTTATACGCATTATAGCTGAAGCCTCCAGCACCGTCAACATAACCTTTAAAGCCTCTACCTTTTATATAAACAATACTGTTTGGTTTTAAGACTTCTCCAGTAACTCTAACAGTTTGTAATTCCTTAGGAACACGTATTATATCCCCATCTTCAACAATCAAATCATTCCTCGACAATGGCTTTTTTATTATTTTCGCCAGATCAATACCAACCAAATCACTCCTTAGAACCTGTATATCTTTTTCAAATGCAGTAGTGTCCTTAGCTCCAGACTGTTTTAAACGCTGCAGATTCATCAATTTTTCTTTCTCTTCCTTTCTTCTTTCCAGGCTATCTATTGCCCTTGCCTCTGCACCACCGGTACGTTTTAAAGAAGCTCCCTCTACATAAGCCAAAGGACTTAGCCCCCCCGCTCTTTTCATAATATCTGAAATTCGCTCGTCCTTTTTAGTAATGGTATAAGTACCGGGATAAAGCACTTCTCCTTCAACTTTAACTTGTCTCTGTACCTGATAGCTCTCAGAACTGCGTATGGAAACAATATCAAATGGTTTTAACGTAAAGTCTTTCTCCTGAACTTTTAAATTTTGGTCTACATTGACTGTAAAGACTTCGGCCGTTTGTGCAGACACAGAAGTTGCATCACTATTTTTGATCCTTCTCGATATTTCAATGCGACTTGGTGTAGCGCCTTCCTTAAAGCCTCCGGCCATTTGGATCAGTGATTCCAAGTTCATATTATCTCCATATGCGAAGGTACCAGGCTCTCTGACCTCCCCCTGAATGGTTACTTGATATTCTTCTCTTAAATCAAATATTGAAGAAATGGTTACTTTGTCTTCTCTCTGCAGCTTAATGTCGGCTTCGGTTCCGGCTAATACTTTAGCTACATCGAATGATAAAAGCGATAAGCTGTTATCTGCATTTAACCTTGAGATATACCCCCTGTTTAAAAATGCATCTTCCTTTAAGCCATCAGCCTTAGCAATCAATTGCTTTAAGGTCAAATTATCATCAAGCTCAAACTGCCCCGGACGGAAAACAGCACCTGAAATCTCAACCCTGTTTTCGAAGCGATCTAAAATAGCCTCTACTACGTATTTATCGCCGTTTAATGGATTGTATTTATTATAATCATCTGCCGGAACATCCGTGATCTTACGTTCTTTATTTGTTTTTTGAAGTACCTTGATTTGCGCGGTATAAGCATCGTTAGAGAAACCACCGGCAAACCGAACCATGTCTTCTAAAGTCTCTGTATTTAAAGCCTCGTACAATGCCGGGCGTTTAACCTCTCCCGCCATTTCAACCCGTGTTTGATACACAGGTACATTGATCACATCCTGATCCTGCAAGCGGATATTGTTTAGCTGGATTCCATTCAACAGAAAATCATAAACATCTATAGTAGATACGACTTTATTGTTCCTGACCACCTGTATTTT
>Ga0157370_10009798_pt1 | contig 10161 bp, 5 predicted proteins | sample C35metaG_FD_113463 | JGI IMG/M metagenome (GOLD analysis project Ga0157370, IMG submission 113463) | Corn rhizosphere microbial communities from Kellogg Biological Station, Michigan, USA - C3-5 metaG | ecosystem: Host-associated > Plants > Roots > Rhizosphere > Soil | place: USA: Michigan... | reverse complement strand
TGCAGGATTTGTTACTGCGGTTGCTCCAAAAAATATTTTTTCGAATAATATCGAAGCTCCTAAATCAAGTCTGTTGTATCGGCCTTGCTGCATGTAATTTGACGTTAAGAAAAACTTTGTTTCATACGGAAGCAGGAGTACATCAATATAATCTATCACTAAAAACTCATAGCCGGCACTTAACGAAAAGAAAGTATTTAAAGGCACATTCCCCTCGGAACTAAAGGCAATATTAGGTCTGTTAAGGTGTTTCATCGATAGGCCAATCCAAGCTTTGTCTGTATTGAAAACCATTCCTGCCGAAACGTCAAAAAATGTGGCACGTCTGTTCAACAACATTGGGTCCATTGAGCTTGTATTTATAGCTCCTGTTCGGATGTTGATTTGATCTTCGAGCAGTAAATTCTGGAATGCAAATGATTTTAATCCGAATCCGGCTTCTATTCCGGGTCTAAAATACCAATCGTCATTTAACCGTACTTTGTAGGCGTAATTGGCATTTAACTGCGAAAAATTATAATTGGTTAGATTTTCTCTCTGGTTTAAAAAACTGATTCCGAAACCGCTGTTCATACGGTCGCTCCAGGTATTCACAAAAGCATAATCAGTATCTATTCTAAGGTCTAATTCCGGCCATTGTTCGCGGTGAATGATACCGGCATAAGTAGTTTCCATAAAACCTGTAAATCCTGGATTTAAGGTTTCGGGTACTAAAAAATATTGTGTAAAAATTGGGTCTTGCGCTCTTACTTTAGAATATAAGCAACATGTAATTATTATAATAAATAGTTTTAATCTCATTGGTAATATGGGTTGCTTATTTAATTAGTGTAAAGGCGCCTTTTTCAACTACAGTGTGATTGTAAAAGGTTTTTAAGGTTATTTTATAGTAGTAATTTCCGTTTTCGGCATCTATATCTCTTACTTTACCATTCCATCCTCTAATGTTTACGCCTGTTTCTGAATAAATTACGGCTCCCCATGTGTCAAAAACATCCAGAGTTATATTAGACAATCCTAAAAATACAGGGGCAAATGTGTCGTTATAACCATCGTTATTTGGCGTAAAGGCATTTGGCATAATAAGGCTGTATCCTTTTTCTACTTTTATGGTGGTCGTATAAGTGTACTGACATCCAAAAGGATAGGTAACAGTTTGCTTTATAGTATAAGTTCCCACTTTTGTATAAATATGTTTCGGATTTTCTTCATCTGAAAAATTTCCGTCTCCAAAATCCCATGAAATTCGATTATAGGTTCCTGTAGCCATATTGGTAAAGGTTATAGGATCGTAAATTGAATACAAATCATAAACATCTTTTGCATAAGAGCTTACAGCAAAATTAGCAACGCCTAAAACGGGTGTATTTACATTGTAGGAAACATTGGCAGAACAACCAAAACTGTCTTTTACGGTAAAAATCACCAATCCGTTATTATCAGTATTCATGATCTCATTATTGGCACCAGAAACGTCTCCATCTGACCAGCTAAGCGTATAAGGCGGAATTCCTCCTTTTACATGGCCTACAAAAGTTTGTTTTACATATTTAGTATCGCAATTAAAGTCGGTTAAAACTTCGATCGTTGGGGCTAACTGTTCAAAACGGATAATTTTCCATGTATCGGTTTTAGTACAGCCGTGAGCGTCTGTTACTTTTACGGTATAGTTTCCAGGTATTAAATTATTTAAGTCTTCGGTTTTGGCACCATTTGACCAATCGTATGTAAAAGGAGGCGTACCGCCTGTTACGACCAGATTGATAGATCCTGTATTCGAATTAAGACAGTCTAACGGATTTTTTACATCGGCATTTAGTTCCAGCAGTAAAGGTTCTTCGATAATAAAGGTGTCGTGTATTTCACATCCTTTGGCATCCTTAATTGTAACCGAATATTTTCCGGGACCTAGATTATTTCTTTCAATTCCAGCTGTTGCATCATCATCCCAAACTAAAGAAACAGGTGCTTTTCCGCCTACCAGATTTAAACGGATATGAGCATCTTTTTCGCCAAAACATGATATTTTTTTGATATCGGGTTTGATGGTAAAAACCGGAGCATTATCAATTACTATTCTAAACTCTTTTGGACAGCTTACTGCGTCGGTAATCGAAATTATATAAGTTCCTGCAGTTAAATTATTCTGCACACGTCCGCTTCCTAAATTACTCCATTTAATAATGTAGGGATCGCCAGTTGTAAATGGCACTCCTCCTGTAATATTATTAATTGTAATAGAAGCATTAGCATAATTGTAACAAGCGATTTCTGTTTTAGTATATTCTAATTTTATTTCATCGTTTTGAAGTAAAATAACCTGCAGCACATCTGTACAGTTAGAATTATCTGTTACCGTTAAATTATAAGTTCCGGCGGGAACGTTTCTCAAATTTTGAGACGTACTCGTAAATCCGTTTGGTCCTCTCCAAAAATACCTGTAATTAAAAACACCCGGAGAAGTTTCGGTTACTCTTCCGCCTGTTGTTGCTACATTAATTTCTCCTGTAGAATAACCGTAACACAAAATATCTGTTTTGCTGACAAAGCTTAGTTTTAATAATGGCGGTTCTATAATTGTTTGAGTTGCATGAAGTATATCACAGCTGTTAGCTTCTGTAATCGTTACATCATATTTTCCGGGACCTAGATTACTAAGATTTGCTGAATTAGGTGTAAAAGGAGCTCCATCTTTAGTCCATACAAAAGTATAGGGCAGATTACCGCCTGAAATGGTCAGGTTTATTCTTCCGTCATTTAAAGCAAAGCAGGTTATATCTTGTTTAGAATTTCCTGAAATTTGAAATTTTCCGGGTTCACCGACATAATAGGTTCTCGAAAACGGACAATTTCCATTATCGCCAACGGTTAAGTTATAATATCCCGGTTTTAAATTCGCAATATTCTGGTTTGAACTTGTGAATCCGTTTGGACCTGTCCATGTAAAAGTATACGGAGCTCCGGTTGCAAAAGGAATACCTCCTGCGACAGTAATATTTATGGCTCCATCATTAGCTCCAAAACAGGTTCCTGGTTTTATCGTTTCGACCACCTTAATTAACGGGTCAACTGTAACTGTAATAGTAAAATCCGGTCCAGGGCAGACTTTTGAAATTGGAGATATTGTATACGTTACCGTAGCTCGATTAGTTGTATTATTTGTTAAGGTTTGGCTGATAGTTGTTCTTGGAGTCGATTCGGCAAAAGCACCGCTTACTGCGCCGGGAGGATTAACCACAGGCGCTCCCCATACATAGGTAGTTCCTGCAGGCACATTATCTGTTCCATTCGTAAACGGTGTAACCTGAAAGGAGTTCCCACTGCATATTTTTACTGTTTTTGGAGTTATAATAGGCGAAAGAACGGTATTAACAGAAAAATTAGCCGTTTTGGTCGTCGTACCGCAGCTATTGGTTACACTAAATATAGCCTGATAATTCCCGCTGACGGTATAATTAATAGAACCCGGATCAAGTGAGGTAGAAGATGCAGGAGTTCCTCCGGGGAAAGTCCATAGATACGTAATCTCAGAACTTGGAGAACAGGTTTCTTCTACTTTTCCAACGGGTTTAATGGTTGCCGAATTACAAAAATCTGAAATTGGCTCTAAGGTCGTAACCGGCGGTTTCTTTACTTGAATTTCTTTTGTAATGTATCTGTCAATTCCGCATGAATTTCGGGTTGTTAACCTTACATAATAAGTACCCGGAATTGCAAAATTAAAGACAGGATTTTTTGATCCGAAATAGGTACCATCGGCAAAATTCCACTGCCCTCTGCCCGATCCTTTTATAGGTTCTTTTCCGCAGAAACCTTCATAGTAATAGGTAACTTCCCAAAAATAGCTTTCTGTACCACAGCCTAAACTGGCATCAGTTGTATTGGTAATTTGAACATTTGACGAAGCACAGGCATTACCAAAAGTAAAATTAGGTTCTAAAACAGGTTCAACGCATATTGTACGTGTGGTCGATGTACCAGCTCCGCATGGAGTCTGAGCAGACAATTTTACGGTATAAGTACCCGGAGTTGTATAGATATGATACGGATTCACATCTCTTGAAACTGGCGTTCCGTCTCCAAAATCCCAGGTATATACATTATAAGTGCTGCAGCCGTTGGTATAACCCGCTGTAGTCGTATTAGTAAAATTGGCATACGTATTGGCACATATAATACTATTTACATCAAAACTTATTGTTGGAACATCTAAAATAATAATAGGCCCTGCCGTTAGATAAGTCCTTCCGCAGGATGTTGTTATGGTTAAGGTTACCGTATTTCCTGACGGACAATTAAAGCGTGTAAAAGTATGCGGAATAGGAAAATTTTGCGACGCACCCGGGTTTGCACTATTATAATAAGGTGAACTCTCTAATTCTGCCTGACTATAATTTTGAAAAGTACCATCTCCATAATTTACCTGATAATTGGTATCTGATGGATTTCGGCCCCATGATCCAATTGCAAAATCCATTGCTGGAACTGGTGTACAAAAGTTTGTTGTATTACCCGGAGCAATAAGCGCCCCAATTGGATTATTAGAATTTTTTACAACATAGGTAATCGAATTACTGCACGAATTTGTTCCTAATGCTGTAATTATCATATTAAACGAACCCAGTTTTTTATATTCATGAGTTTTAGGGAAAGTAACGTTTGTTTCTTTACTTCCATCTCCCCAATCTACATCATAAGAAGTTATACAGGAAACTGAAGTTGAACTATTTCCAACATTAATCGTGTATTTTGGGTCTGAGTTATTATCACCGCATCTTTCAAAAGGCTTTGTAGACCATGGCACATTTAAATCGACAAACTTTAAATCAGGCTTTTGTGCAACCGAAACTATTTTAGTAACCGTATTTACATCGCCATTGGCATCCATAACGGTCAATTTTACGGTAAAATTTTGTACACCGCATCCAAGCGCCGTAAAAGTATGATTAGGGTTATGGACTATTGATGTAGTGCCATCACCAAAATCCCAATTGTAAACAAAAGGAGCTGCGCCTGTTACGATAGCGTTGAATGTTACGGGTGTTCCAGAACAACTTCCATCGTTTGTAAAATTAAAATCTACTGTAGGAGGAACAGTTAAATTATAATTGGTAAGAGGCAGATTTTCAGCGTTATTTTCATTAAATGCAAATACTGATGTGGTTATAAAAAAAATAAAAGTTAAAGGCAGTAAGTAAAGTTTCCCCATATACGTCGAATCAAATTGTGCGTAAAAGTATATGATTTTTTAACATAAAAAAATATTAAAAATCTGATTTAGAATCAAGTTGTTAAATTTTAGTACGCAACACTATTGCGTATTAGAATTAAATAAAATATTTTTAATGAAAAATGAATAGAAACCAAATGTAATTTCGCGAAGCTATAGTCGTGCATTTTTTTAAAGCCACTCCCGATAGCTATCGGGAAAAGGATTAAAATGATTAAAAAATCTGCAATCCCGATAGCTATCGGGAGCGTGAAACAAAAAAACTTTGTGCCTTCGCGTCTTCGCGGCAAAAACAACATAATATGTCACAAAACAAAAACGCCTTAATCCGGTACAAGACCATCGACAAATGTCTGCAGAATAAATATCGGCAATGGACACTCGAGGATTTAATCGAATGCTGTTCTGAAGCTTTATTCGAATACGAAGGCAGGGAAAATCCAATCAGCAAACGAACCATTCAGATGGATATTCAGCTGATGCGAAGTGAAAAATTGGGTTATAATGCACCAATCGTGGTTTACGATAAAAAGTATTATAAATATGAAGATGAAGATTTTTCTATAACCGATATTCCGCTGACGGAAACCGACATGAATGTTTTAACCGAAACGGTTTCGATGCTGAAACAATTTAAGGATTTCTCTTTATTTAATGATGTTTCCGATATTCTGCAGCGACTGGAGGATAAAATCTATTCTGAAAAATCCCATACCAAACCTGTTATTTATCTGGATAAAAACGAAAAGCTAAAAGGACTTCATTATCTGGATGAAATATATCAGGCGATAATCAAGAAAATGGCGCTGATTATAACGTATAAATCTTTTAAATCTGCCGAAGAAACGAAATTCCATTTCCATCCTTTTATATTAAAGGAGTTCAATAACCGCTGGTTTTTGATTGGAAAGAAAAAAGCCTCACAACCCATTACCAATTTGGCTTTGGATAGAATCATTGCAATTGACTACGATTTTAATCTTCCTTATCTAGAAGAAGATTTTGATGCCGATACCTATTATAAAGATGTAATTGGCGTTACGGTAAATTCAGGATTGAATGCAAGACGTATCGAACTATGGGTCGATGCCTCAAACGCGCCTTATGTACTCACAAAACCGTTACATACTTCTCAGCGATTAATTAAGGAAAATGAAGACGGAAGTATTATTGTACACCTATATGTAATACCCAATTATGAAATGGAACGGCTTCTGTTGGGTTTTGGAAGCTGTTTAGAGATTTTAAGACCCGAAAGTCTGAGAAATCGCATGAAAAAGACGCTTCAAAGTGCCATTTCGCGATACGAATCTGAAAACATAACTGAATTAAATGCATAATTTTTTACAGAATACAGAATTAAAAGCGTTTTAAAAACTAAAAAAAGATTTTTACAGCATTAAAAATGTTAAAATCTAAAAAAAGAATAGTATATTTCACTATAAATAAACCACCAAACCACTAGAAATCAGTGAGATTTTTTAATTAACCAAAAAATTATTAAAAAATAATATGCATGCATAGTATTTTTTAATTATATTTGAAATCGATATAGTTACCTATGAAAGACAAAACAATAGATTATATTTTGAGAGCTACATGGCAGGCTGTTTCAAGAATGTATAATGAAGAGGCTGCGAAATACGATGCTACCATGGCAACCGGATTTGCTCTTTTAAGTATGGACAAGGAAGAAGGAACTCCATCGACCGCTTTAGGTCCCAGAATGGGCATGGAAGCAACAAGCTTAACCAGAACTTTAAAATCTATGGAAGAAAAAGGTTTAATTGTTCGCAAAAAGAACCCAAGCGACGGCCGAGGTGTTTTAATCTACCTGACCGATTTTGGAAAAGAAAAAAGAGATTTATCTAAAAATACAGTTCTGAAATTTAATGAAACCGTTAGAAAACATGTTACAGACGAAAAGCTGAAGCATTTTATCGAAGTTTCTGAAATTATAAACGAATTAATTCAGGACAAAAATATATTCAATCAAACAGAAAATGAATAATCTTTTTTGAAGACCAATTCAAATTCTACCCAAAAAACAAATTTTACAAATATGAAACGCACAATTAAAAAAGTTGCTGTAATTGGATCCGGAATTATGGGTTCAGGAATAGCTTGTCATTTTGCTAATATTGGTGTTGAAGTTTTACTTCTTGACATCGTACCGCGTGAACTGACCGAAGCTGAAGCTAAAAAAGGATTAACACTTGAAAGTAAAGCCGTTCGCAACCGTGTGGTAAACGAACATTTGGCGAATTCATTAAAATCTAAACCATCTCCTATTTACAGTCAAAAATTCGCAAATAGAATCACGACTGGAAATACAACTGATGATATGGCAAAAATTGCCAATGTTGATTGGATTATTGAGGTTGTAGTAGAGCGTTTAGATATTAAGAAATTAGTTTTTGAGCAAATCGAGAAATTCCGCAAACCGGGAACTTTAGTTACTTCTAACACTTCTGGTATTCCAATTCACTTTATGAGCGAAGGAAGAAGCGAAGATTTTCAACAACACTTCTGCGGAACCCACTTTTTTAACCCTGCGCGTTACTTAAAATTATTTGAAATTATTCCTGGTCCAAAAACTTCTACAGAAGTATTGGATTTCTTAAACGAATACGGTTCTAAATTCTTAGGAAAAACTTCGGTTGTTGCTAAAGATACTCCGGCTTTTATTGGAAACAGAATTGGTATTTACGGAATCCAGAGTTTATTCCACTTGGTTAAAGAAATGGGATTAACGATTGAAGAAGTTGATAAATTGACAGGTCCGGTAATTGGTCGTCCAAAATCGGCTACTTTCCGTACGGTTGACGTTGTTGGTTTAGATACTTTGGTACACGTTGCTAACGGTATCTACGAAAACTGCCCTAACGACGAACAACACGAATTATTCAAACTTCCTGATTTCATCAACAAAATGATGAAAAATAATTGGCTAGGAAGCAAAACTGGACAAGGTTTTTATAAAAAAGTAGATAAAGATATTCTTTCTTTAGACTTAGATACATTAGAATACCGCGCTGCAAAAAAAGCAAATTTTGCTACTCTTGAACTAACAAAAACTATCGATAAACCTATCAATCGTTTTAAAGTTTTAGTAAAAGGAACAGATAAAGCAGGAGAATTCTACCGTAAGAGTTTCGCCGGAATGTTTGCTTACGTTTCAAACAGAGTTCCTGAAATCTCAGACGAATTATACAAAATTGACGATGCCATGAAAGCTGGTTTTGGATGGGAAAATGGTCCATTCGAAATCTGGGATGCTATTGGTGTTGCCAAAGGAATTGAAATCATGAAAGCCGAAGGTTTAGCCCCAGCTGCATGGGTTACTGAAATGCTGGCTTCCGGAAGCGATAGTTTCTACTCTGTAAAAGAAGGAGCGACTTATTTCTACAACATTCCAACAAAATCACAAGTAAAAGTTCCTGGACAAGATTCATTCATTATCCTAAACAACATCCGCGAAAGCAAAAAAGTTTGGAGCAATAGTGGTGCAATCATTCAGGATTTAGGAGATGGAATCTTAAACTTAGAATTCCAATCTAAAATGAATACTATTGGCGGCGATGTACTTGCTGCTATCAATAAAGCAATTGACTTATCTGAAAAAGAATATCAAGGTTTAGTTATTGGAAACCAAGCAGCGAATTTCTCTGTTGGAGCTAATATAGGAATGATTTTCATGATGGCAGTTGAGCAGGAATACGACGAATTGAACATGGCAATTAAATTGTTCCAAGACACCATGATGCGTGTTCGTTATTCTTCTATTCCAGTTGTAGTAGCGCCTCACGGAATGACTTTTGGAGGTGGATGCGAAATGAGCTTACATGCTGATAAAGTAGTTGCTGCTGCCGAAACTTATATGGGATTAGTTGAATTTGGTGTTGGAGTTATCCCTGGTGGTGGTGGTTCTAAAGAAATGACTTTAAGAGCTTCAGATTTATTCCGCAAAAATGATGTGGAGTTGAACGTTCTTCAAGAGTATTTCTTAACAATCGCTATGGCTAAAGTTTCAACTTCTGGGTATGAAGCTTTTGACACTGGACTTTTGCAGCATGGAAAAGACGTTATTGTAGTAAACAAAGATCGTCAGATTGCTGAAGCTAAGAAACATGCATTGTTAATGGCAGAAGCGGGTTATACACAGCCTATCAGAAGAAATGATATTAAAGTTTTAGGAAAACAAGCTTTGGGTATGTTCTTAGTTGGAACAGATCAAATGCAGGCTGGAAAATACATTTCTGAGCATGACAAGAAAATCGCTAACAAACTAGCTTATGTAATGGCGGGTGGTGATTTATCTGAAGCAACTTTAGTATCTGAACAATATTTATTAGATATCGAACGTGAAGCTTTCCTGAGTTTATGTACAGAAAGAAAAACTCTGGAGCGTATTCAATATATGTTAACTAAAGGAAAACCACTTCGTAATTAGTATTTGAGTATTAAGATTTGAGTATTAAGTATTAAGATTAAAAAGAATTATGCATCAATTTGAAAAGTTGAAAATCTGGCAAAAAGCTATGGATATAACTGAAAATGTTTACAAAATATGTTCAGAATTACCTTCAGATGAAAAATTTAACTTAATAAGTCAAATAAAAAGATGTGCAGTCTCTATTCCTTCAAATATAGCGGAAGGCTCTGGTAGAAATTCTAATAATGAGTTTGCTCATTTTTTAGGAATTGCAAATGGTTCAACTTATGAATTAATCACTCAATTAATGATTTCAAAACGTTTGAAATTAATAGCTGAAGAAAAAACATCAACTATAATAAATGAATTAGTCGAAGTCAGCAACATGAATTTTGCGCTTCAAAGATCACTAAAAAAATAATAACTATATCGATTGGCAGTCTTAATACTTAATACACCAATCTTAATACATTTTATAAATGAAAACAGCATATAT
>Ga0157370_10009794_pt1 | contig 10163 bp, 8 predicted proteins | sample C35metaG_FD_113463 | JGI IMG/M metagenome (GOLD analysis project Ga0157370, IMG submission 113463) | Corn rhizosphere microbial communities from Kellogg Biological Station, Michigan, USA - C3-5 metaG | ecosystem: Host-associated > Plants > Roots > Rhizosphere > Soil | place: USA: Michigan... | reverse complement strand
GCGCCGCGCCGGCTCGCTCCAGGGCAGGCCATCGATGCCCTCGGCGCGCACGGCGGCGAGCATGGCGGGCAAGGCGTCCTGCGGCCGCACCTGCACGCTGCGGCGGTCCAGCACGATCGCGCCGAAGCGGTGCTCCTCGAACGCTTCGGCGGCGCCGCGTTCGTCGTTCCAGCGCAGCGTGCGTTCACGCGTGAACTGGCCGGGGTAATCGTGCTCCAGTACGCGCGGATCCAGCGGCGCGGCGGCCAGGATCAGGCTGTCGCGCTGCTCGTGGCGCAAGTCCAGAACCGCCAGCCAGGGTTCGCCACGCAGCGCCGTCTGCTCGTGCAGGCGCGCGCCGCGGCCGTTGGCCAGCGTGTAGCGCAGCGGATTGCCGTCGTCGCGGCGCGCCACGCGATCGGGAAAGGCATGCAACAGAAGGTCGCCGACGCAGTGGCTGTCCGGCACGCCGCTGGCGGCGGTATGGACGTCCAGACGTCTGCGCCAACCCTTGCTCGCCTGCTCGATGCCCGCCAGTGCACCGGTGTCAGCGTCGCCCCGCGCCAGCGCGCCGCGGCGGTCGCGCCAGGCGTGCAGCGCGGCCAGCCGCAGCCGGAAATCGTCGCTGCGCGCCAGCTCGCCACGCAATGGCGAACGCGCTTCCATCAACGCCAGCAGATCGGCGATCAGGGCGCGCAACGCGGGCGGCGCGCGCAATGCCGCCGCGGCCAGCCGCGGGCTGGCGCCCAGCTCCAGCATGCGCCGGCCCAGCGTGGTGATCCGCCCGTCGGCATCGAGTGCCGCCAGCCGCACCAGCAACTCGCGCGCCTGCGCCAGCGCGCCGGCGGGCGGCGCATCAAGCCAGCGCAGCGCGGCCGTCCCGTCGGCGCTCACGCCCCAGGCGGCCAGTTCCAGCGCCAGCATGGACAGCTCGGCCTGGGCGAGCTCGGCCTTGCGTGCCGGCTCCAGCCGCCTGCTTTGCGGCCACAGGCGATACGCCGTGCCGGGCGCCACGCGGCCGGCACGGCCGGCGCGCTGATCGGCGGACGCCTGCGAGATGCTGACCGTCTCCAGCCGGGTGAAGCCGGAGTTCGGATCGAAGCGCGGCTCGCGCGCGAGTCCCGCATCGACCACCGCGCGGATGCCCGGCAAGGTGATGCTGGATTCGGCCACGTTGGTCGCCAGCACGATCCTGCGCGTGCCCGCTTCAGCCGGGGCCAGCGCGGCCTGCTGTTCGGCCAGCGACAGTTCGCCGTGCAGGGCCAGCACCTCGACGTGATCCGTTCCCGCCGTGGACGCGAGAGCCGCCTGCAGGACGGCCTGCACTCTGGCGATTTCGCGGCGGCCAGGCAGGAAGGCCAGCACGTCGCCGGCGTTTTCTTCCAGCGCCTGCCGGGCGATGCGCGCCGCGTGGTGCTCGATGCCCTCCTGCGTGCGCGCGGGCGGATGCTCGATGCGCACCGGAAAGCTGCGGCCGGGGCTGGAGATGCGCGGCGCGTCCAGCCATTGCGCGATGCGCGTGCCGTCCAGCGTGGCCGACATCACCAGCAGGCGCAGGTCAGGCCGCAAGGTGTCCTGCACATCGAGCGCAAGCACGGCGCCGAGATCGCCGGCGAGATGGCGTTCGTGGAATTCGTCGAACACGATCGCGCCGACGCCGGCCAGTTCGGGATCGTCCTGGATCAGCCGGGTCAGGATGCCCTCGGTGACCACTTCGATACGGGTCGCCGCGCCCACCTTAGACTCGAAGCGGATGCGGTAGCCGACCGTCGCGCCCACCGCTTCATTGCGCTGCTGCGCCATGAACTGCGCGGCGGCGCGCGCAGCGATCCGGCGCGGCTCGAGCATCACGATCTTGCGCCCTTGCAGCCACGGCGCGTCGAGCAGCGCCAGCGGCACCTGGGTGGTCTTGCCGGCGCCGGGCGGCGCTTCAAGCACCAGCCGCGGGTACGCAGCGAGCGAGTCGCAGATCTGCGGTAGCAGTGGCGTGATCGGAAAGGTCGGCGTGGATGCAGTCATCCACGCCGATGATAACGGCTGCCGCCGATGCGCCGGCGCGGGCGATCGGTGGCGATGCCCGCCGGATCGCTCACGATCGTGGCGATGGCGTCAGCGCAGGCAGGCATCCTTCTGTTTGCGGGCCGCGTCGACACTGCCCAGCGAACCGCGGTGCTGGCGCGCATCCATGATCACCTGCCAGTTGCGCTCGCACAGGCTGCCGTGACGCGCGCCCAGCTGCCAGGACTGCTGCGCCAGATCCTGCGCCAGGGGATAGTCGCCCTGCTGCAACGCGTGTTCGGCGTGCTGCTGCAACTGTTCCGGCGAACCGGGCGGCGGCACGTCCGAGGGCGCCGCGGTTCCGGCGGCAGCGGTAGTTTCGGTCGCGCGCAGCGGCGCCAGCGATTCGAACTTGCTCTGGTAGTCCTCGGTGACTTGGCGGGCGTCCTCGCTGCCGCGAATCACCCGCGGCGTGATCAGCACGATCAGCTCGGTGCGATTGCGGCCGCGGCTGGTGGTACCGAACAGGCGGCCGAGTATCGGAATGCGGTTGAGTCCGGGAATGCCGGTATCCGTGTTGCTCTCGTCCTGCTGGATCAGCCCGCCCAGAAGCACGGTCTGCCCGCTCTGCACCGCTACCTGGGTTCCCACCGCGCGCTGCGCGATGGTGTAGTTGCCCTGCGAATTGGGCTGGCCGAGCGTCGAGCTCACCTGCTGCTCGACGTTGAGATAGACCAGGCCACCCGGATTGACCCGCGGCTGCACGTCGAGAATCACGCCGGTCGGCAGGTACGTGACGTTGCTGGCGGTGGCCTCCGTATTGCTGCCGGTACCCAGGCCGATGATCGAGGTCTGGTTGACCGGAATCTGGTTGCCGACCTGGATATGCGCTTTCTGGTTGTTCAGCACGACCATCGACGGCGCCGACAGGGTCTTGGTGTTGCCGCTGGTTTCGAGCGCGCTCAACGCCACCTGCATCTTGCTGTTGATGAAGGAATAGAACAGCGAATCGGCGGTGTTGTACGCATTGCCGCCGTTGCCCAGCGCGACCTGGCGATGCCGGTAAGGCTGGCCGAGCGTGTTGACGCTGCCGTCGCTGTTGAAGGTGCTGCCGGTCAGCCCGTCCAGGTACCACTGCACGCCGAATTTCAGGTCGCCGGTCAGCGTCACCTCCATGATGCGTGTCTCGATCTGCACCTGCAGCGGCACGCTGTCCAGCTTGTCGATGGCCGTGCTGATCTCCTCCCACTGCGACGGGCGCGCGCGCACCAGCAGCTGGTTGTTGCTGTCGACCGAACTGATCCGCACGCTGCCGTCGCTGGAACTGTACTGCTGGTCGCCCGCCGCGCCGGCGTTGTTTGCGCCGCTGTTGCCGAAGCTGTTCGATGCGCCGAAGCCGCCTGTGCTGCCGTTGCCCGTGGTGCCGTTGGCATTGTTGCCGCTGTTGTCGCGGCTTTCGGAGCCGCCGCTGAACGGCGAGCTGCCGAAGCCGGAAGTCCCGCTGGCGCCGTTCAGGCCGCCGCTGCCGCCGACACTGCCGAAGCTGCCGGCGGTGCTGCCCATGTTGCCGGCGCCGTTGGTGTTGTCGGCGCTGCCGAGCGTGCCGCTGCTCAAGCCCGGGCCGACCTGGCCGCCGGTATCGGCGCCGCTGCCGGCGCCGTTGGTGTAGATCTGCGCCAGGTATTTGGCCAGGTCCGACGCCTTGATGTTGCGCACGTCATAGACGAACAGCTGCGGAGTGTTGCCGCCGCCGCGGTCGATCTTGGCGATCCAGTCGCCCACTTCCTGCAGGTAGGCCGGCTGCGTGCTGATCACCACGATGGCGTTTGTGCGCTCGATCGGAATGAAACGCAGCATGCCGGCCAGCGGGGTGTCGCCGTGCTGGCCGAACATGCCGTCCAGCTTCGGCATCAGTTCGCCGACCTTCGCGTATTGGAGGTTGAACACGCCCACCGACATGCCGCGCAGCCAGTCGACGTCGAAGGTGCGCACCATGCTCTGGTAGTTGGCCAGTTCGTCCGGCGTGCCGGACATCACCAGCAGGTTGCGCGCGGGATCCGCCAGCAGGGTCGAATCCGGTCGCGCGAACGGCTTGATCAGCTTCTGCATCTCGGTGGCCGAGATGTAGCGCAACGGAAACAGGCGCGCCTGCAGGCCGCCGCGTGGCGAGGCGGCGCCGAGGCTGGGCACCAGGTTGCCGGCGACCGCGTCCTTCTCGGGCATCACCACGTAGCTGCCGTCGCGTTGGACCAGCGCGTTGTGGGTCCACGACAGCAGCGTCTCCAGGATCGGCAGCGCCTGGCTCGAATCGACCGGCGCAGCGGTGGAGAACGAGATGTTGCCCTGCACGCCCGGCACGATCGTGTAGTTCTGCTTGAGCAGGTCGCCGAGGATCGCCTTGACCACCGCCTGCACCGGCTGGTTTTCGAAGTTGAACGTCACCGCGCCGTCGCCCTTCGCGGCGGGGCGCGGCGTGGACAGCGCACCGGGCCGGATGAACTGGCCGCTGCCATGGCTGACCTCCGCCGTCGGCGCGGTTTCACCGGCGCCGTTGATGTTGTTGTTCAGCGGCAATGGCGCCGGCACCGGTTCACGGCTGCCGGCCATCGCCTCGCGCTGCAGTGCGCCGTCGTCGTGCGGCTGCGGCAGGCTGGCGCAACCGGCCATGCCGACGGCAAGGGCGAGAGCGGCGCTGCGCAGGGCGTGCTGGGTGAGCGTGCGGAACATGGTCAACGTACTCCTGAGCGGGCCGCGGCGGCACGGGCGGCCCGACGTTTCTGGATGTTTCTGCGCAGCCGGTCGGCTGGCGATTCTGGCGCATTCACCGGCGCCGGCTGCTGTTGCGGCGGAGCCGACGCGGGCGACTGGATGATTTCCCCGCTACCGGAACGGATCACCCCGGGCGCATCGCCTTCGCCGGACGAACGCATCGGTTCGATGCGGCTGTCGCGCGGTGGCTCCGAGCTGCTGTCCGGAGCCGGCTTGCTGTCGATCGGCGCGCCGGCCGGCAGCTTCAGTTCGGTGCGCCCGGCGGACGAATCGAACAGGGCCGAACGCGGGCGCACTTCCACCAGGGTCACGCTGCCGTCGGGCAGCGCCTCGCCTTCGCGCAGGCGCACCTGCTTGTCGCCGTTCTTGTCGTGCAGCAAGGCCATGTGCAGGCTGGGGGTGAGGATGATGCCGGTGAGGTCGAGGTCGCCGAGGCTGCTGCCGCCGTCGGTGGCGTGCGCCACCGGTTTGCGGTCCGGGCTGAACAGCGGCTTCTGCCAGACCAGCGCGAATTGCTGCAGCGGCACCGGCTGCGGCAGGTCGGCCGGGTTGCCGGCGGGCGGCAGCGGCGCCAGCGTGCGCGGCGGATCCCATCGCGGACTGCGGCCGACGCCGCCGAGCAGCAGCAGCGAGGCGGCACCGAGCAATACCGCGATCGCCGCCAGCCAGGGCGTCAGTTGGCGCTGGTCGGCCGCGTTCATGGCGTGTCTCCCGCGCTTTCGACCGGTGCGCGGACCGGCGCCGCTGCGCTGCGGGCCGGCCGCACGTAGCCTGACAGGGTGAACTGCACTTCCAGCGGCGCGGCGTGGTCCTGCTGCGCGGCGACCGGGTTGCGATAGATGCTGAGGTCGTCGACGAACAGATACGGCGTGCCCTGCTCCAGCGATTGCAGCACCGCGGCCAACGGCTCGATGTCGCAGCTCAGGCTGATGCTGACCGCCGCCTTGCGGTACGGCTCCCCGGCATTGGCCGGCGGATTCGGCAAGGGCATCTTCTGGCTCACCACGCAGCTGGCGCCGCCACTGTTGCTGCCGACCACGTCGACCACGCGCTGCATGAGATCGGCCGCGGCCGTGTTCGGATCGTCCGCGGCAAGGAACGCGCTGCTGGCCGCCTGGCCGGCGCCGAGCGCGGCGATGCGCTTTTCCAGCGCCGGCTTCTCGGCGATCACGGCGGCGTAGCGGCTGTGCGTATCGCGCAGATCGGCCATCTCACCGTGCACGCGCAGCAGCGGCGCCACGAACCACCAATGCAGCAGTACGAAGTAGGCCAGCAGCAGGGCCAGCAGCAGCAGGCCGATGGCCGCGAGACGACTGTCGCGTCGATTGAGCGCAGCCATCTTCATGGCACGCTCCCGTCGTTGGCGGGCTCGGCGGCCTGTCTCGCGGCCGGCGACCCCGACTTGGCGACGGCTGGCTGGTTCACCCTTGCGGTGAGGTAGAAGCGCTCCTTGCCGGTGGTGGGATCGGGCTGGATGCTGCCCTGGAAACTGGCGTCGGTGATCAGGCGGGAATCCTTCAGCGCATCGAGCAGCTTGGCCGCCTGCTGGCTTTGTCCCTGGAAGCCGAGCTGGCCGGTATTGTCCACGCTCAGACGCTCCAGCCAGGTCGTGTCGGGCAGCCGCGCGGTGACCTCCTGCAGCAGGCTGAGCATGCTGATGGTGTTTTTCTTGCGCTGCGCCAGGAAGCCGGCGGCACCGGCGTTGTCCTGAAGCTGCTGGCGCAGCGCGGCGACCTGCTGCGCGTCGCCGCGCATGCTGTCGACGTCGGCCTGCATCTGCTCCAGCGCCATCTCCCGGTTGTGCAGCCACATGCCGAGCAGCAGCCCCAGCAGCAACACGCAGACCGCCGCCAGCACCAGATTGAGCCGCCGACGCGGGCGCACGTGGCGCGGTGTCTGCTCGGGCGGCAGCAGGTTCGCGCCGAGACGGCCGTCATCCAGCGCCAGGTCGACCGCATCGATCGACACGCTCTGCTCGCGCAGCCGCGCCAGCAGCGGATCGACCGTGCTGCGCGTGACGGCGAGCAGCTCCGCGTTGAAGCGGCCGGGGCCGGCCGGCGCGTCCAGCTCGCGCACGGCGTAGTAGACCTGCGCCACGCTGAAGGGAGTTTGCCGGTCCATCTCGAAGCCGACGACCTGCAGCAGGTTGTCGCGTGCGGCAAGCGGCAACGTCAGCGGCCGCCGCAGCACCACCGCCGAGGGCAGCAGCAGCGCCAGCCGGCGGTCTTCCGGATCGACCCCGCGCCATGCGGCGGCCAGCGCGGCGGGCGGCGCGTGGATCTCGCCGGCCACGTCGTCGACGGCGTCGTTCCAACTGGCCAGCGGCTCGCGCTGTCCGTTGCGGCGCAGCGTCCATTGCGTGCCGCCGTGCTGCAGCAGGTGCCAGTCGGCGCCGCTGCTGAACCATCTCCGCCAGCGCAGCGGCAGCAGTTCGCGCAACTCGCCCCCCCACCATCGCAGGAAGGCCGGAAACGGCGAAACACGCCAGCCACGACGCATGCGTTCGGCCAACGGCCGCATTGACTGCATCGCCGTGCTCATTCCTCGTCCCCCTCCTGCCAGCGCAGCACCGTATACGGTTGCGCGCCGGGTTGCGCCCCCTGCATGCGAACCGTGACGCGCAATACCGCGCGCGTGCCGTCGGCCAGCTTCGCCTCCGACCGGATACTATGCGTTGTTCCGTTGTTGACGACCAGACTCGGGTCGTTCGCGTTCTTCAGCCGTGTGGCCTGGATCACCTGTTGCTGCTGCGGCGTCATGCCCGGAATCGCCGCCAGCGCCAGCGGCGGGGCGATGTTCGGATCGGGGCTCAGGATGCCCGACCAGATCGTCAGCACCGGCGCCACCGTGCGGTAGATCGCCGGCGTCATGCCCAGCACCATCTGCAACTCCTCCACGCTGGTGAACGGATTGTGGCGCGGGCCATAGTCGCGCCCGGCCGCCGCGTACTCGGCGAGCTGGCTGTCGGCGGTGCCTTCCAATCCGACCGGATTGCGCCAGTCCAGCACGTGGTCGGTCAGCTTCTGCGCTTGGGCCGGTGCCATGCCCGCCGCCTTGAACAGCCCGAGCAGCACGTCGGGCGAGGCGGCATTGAGGTCGACCTTGCCGCTCTCGTCGATGGCGGTCAGGGTCACCGTGGCCTGGTCGTAGCGAAACGTATACGGCCGCCCGTCGCCGATCCAGCGCTGCCGCGCCTGCGGGTTCTGCAGGCCGAACACCGCGCGCATCACGCCGGCCTCGGCGGCGTAATGCGCCTGCGCCTGGGCGAACTGGTAATGCGCCTGCAACCCGTCGGTGCGCGCCAGCGTGGCGTAGCCGCCGAGCAGGATCGCCAGCAGCGTGCAGGCCCACAGCACCAGCAGCAGCGCGACGCCGCGCTGGTTTGCGCCGACCGCTGCGCAACGGCGCATCACGGCGTGCTACCGCCGCGGATCAGCGTGGGCCGCAGCAGGCTCTGCGCGGGGTTGACCCGCAACGGCACGTCCATCTGCGGCCAGCCGGCCTGGCCTTGCGTCTGCAGGCTGATGCGCACCAGCTGCGGCAGCAGCCGGCCATCATCCCAGTGCGCCGACCACGGCACGGCATCGCCTTTCACGCTGACGCCGCGATAGCTGAAGCTGCCGGCTTTGATGTGATCGAGCAGCACCTGCGGTTCTCCCAGCGGCTGGGGCGGTTTGCCGTCCGGCGGCAGCAGGACCAGGCTCAGCTCCAGCCGGAAACCACCGTGTCCGTCGTCGACCAGCTGCAGCCGCTGCAGTTGCGGGCCGCGTTTGCCGAGATAGCCCGGCAGCGGTGCCACATAGCGCATCTCGTGTGCATCGCCGATGAAATAGATCGGCTCGCCGTGGTCGGTCTGGCCGATCGCCTGGGTCAGGCTCTGCATCAGTTCGCGCCGCAGGAACTGCTGGGCCGAACGGATCTGGTCGGTCCGCTCGATCGCCAGCGTGCCCGAACGCACGCTGTGGGTCGCGGTACGGATGCCCGAATACACGCCCACCAGCAGCAACGCCAGCAGCACCAGCGAGGCGAGCACCTCGAGCAGGGTGAAGCCCGCGGCGCGCTTCATCGGGAGCCCCTCGCGTCGTTGCCCGCCGGCGGCCCGGCCAGCCGCAGGGTGCGGAAATGGGCCGAACGCGGATGCGCCGCCGGCCCCCACATCACGTCCAGATCCAGCTGGTAAAGGCGCAGGGGCGCGTCCGGCGCGGTCGGGCCGGCGCCGGTCCACGGCGCCACGTCGAGTTGCCAGCGATAGTTCGCATCGAACCGGCCGGAGCTGCTGCCGGCGGCCACCGGCTCGCCCACGAACGCGCTGTCGAGCAGGCTGCGCGCGTACATCGCGGCCTGGCTGTGCTCGGCCGCGTTCCGGCTCAGGTTGATCGACGCGCCGGCCACTTTCATCAAGGCGGCGAACGCGATCGACAGCAGCATGATCGCGGCGATCACCTCGAGCAGGCTGAAGCCACCCTGGCGCCGGACTTTCATCGCGCCGCCACGGTGTCGACCACGCGCACCTCGCCGGTCAGCCAGGACACGTTGACGTGCCACTCGCGCTTGCCGCTGCGCAAGGTGATGCGCCCGCCGGTGGAGCTGCCGTCGGGAAAGAAGCGGATGCGCCCGGTGTGATCGTTCGGCTGGTCTTCCTTCGCGCTGGTGATGCTCACGCGCAGCCCCTTCGGCAGGCGCACGCCCTGGTGTTTCGGGTCGTCGTAGCTGTTGCTGCGCGTGTCGATGTCGAAGTGCTGTTCCTGCGCCCGCACGATGGCTTGCGCGCGGGTGGCCCGCAACGCGCCGGCCAGTTCGCTGCTGGCCGCGCGCACCCGCGCACTGGCCAGGCCCTGCGTGACCGAGATGGACACCGCTGCCGCGGCGATGCCGATCAGCAGGATCACCGCCAGCATTTCCAGCAGGGTGAAACCGCGTGCCCGCGCCGCGCGCCGCGGGCGCGGAACCGGCAAGCGGCGGCCTCGGCATTTGCCGATTCCCGCTGCGCCATCGCCGATTCCCGCTGCGACCATTCGTCAGTTACCTCGCCGGCTCACTGCCAGTTGCCGACGTCCTTGCTGTAGCCGTCGCCGCCCGGCTTGCCGTCCTGGCCGTAGAAGATCAGGTCGAAATTGCCGTTCTGGCCGGGATATTGATAGCCAAACGGATGGCCCCACGGATCCTTCAGGTCGGACTCCTTGGCGTACGGTCCCTGCCAGTTCGGCGCGTTGGCCGGCTTGACCGCGAGGTTTTCGAGCTGTTGCGGCGGCGAGCCGTTGTCGAGCGAATAGTTCTCGATCTTCTGGCTCAGCGTCATCAGCTGCGCCTTGCCGGCGCCGTACTTGCCCTTGTCGACGTTCTTGCCGACCTGGGTCACCACCACCGCGCCGATGATGCCGATCAGCACGATCACCGCGAGCATTTCGAGCAGGGTG
>Ga0157370_10009791_pt1 | contig 10165 bp, 6 predicted proteins | sample C35metaG_FD_113463 | JGI IMG/M metagenome (GOLD analysis project Ga0157370, IMG submission 113463) | Corn rhizosphere microbial communities from Kellogg Biological Station, Michigan, USA - C3-5 metaG | ecosystem: Host-associated > Plants > Roots > Rhizosphere > Soil | place: USA: Michigan... | reverse complement strand
TGCCAAGCCGGGTCTTCCACAGGGTCTTGCCGTTGCGCACATCCACCGCGCGGAAGACGCGGTCGAAGTCGCCGACAAAGGCCAGATTGCCCGCGGTCGAGATGACGCCGGTCAGGAAGGGCGCCCGCTGCTGGAAGGACCAGAGCGGTTTCATGTCGGCGGTGCGATAGGCCGACAGCCGTCCCATGTTGCCGTCCGAACCCGGCATCTCGAAATAGGCCTGCGAGCCATTGCCCAGCATGAAGACACAGCTTTGCGACAAGGGAATGATCAGCGTGTCGCTGGGCTGGTGATAGCTGGTGGCCTGCCAGTCATGGCCGCCTTCAGGTCCCGGGCAGGAGGACAGCCACTGGTCCACCTTCTGGTCCACGATGTCTTTGCGGTAGTCGGGCCGCCCGGTCTTGGGATCGATGGACTTCCAGATATTCTGGAACACCGTTTCCTTGGCGGCGATGAACTTGCCGGTGACGCGGTCCAGCTTCCACAGGATGCCGGCCTTGCCGATGGTCATCAGTGTCTTCTGATCACCATGGTTGATGAGCACGCGTTCATAGACCTCGTCCAGGTCCAGCGACTCGCCGGGTCCATGCTGGAAGAACCACTTCATCTTGCCGGTGTCGGGATCCAGCGCCAGGGTCGAGTTCGCATAGTTGGTGTCGCCGGTGCTCGAGCCGCGCAGGTCGCGCCGCCACGGCTTGGCCTGGGCGGTGCCCCAGTAGGTGGTGTTCAGTTCGGGATCGTAAGTGCCCGCGATCCAGGTTTCGGATCCCTTGCGCTGATTGTCCGGCAGGGTGCCCCAGCTGTCGCCGCCGGGATCGCCCTTCAGCGCTACGGTGACGAATTTCCAGACCCGCTTGCCGGTCTTGGCGTCATAGGCGCTGATATAGCAATGATCGTCGGTACCGGGCCGTCCGCAATTGGTCATGCCCACCAGCACCTTGCCGTTGATCACGATCACGCCGCCGGTGGAGCCGCCGATGCCGGGCTTGTAGTCGACGATATTGTTCTTCCAGATTTCCTCGCCGGTGCGCGCGTCCAGGCCATAGATCATGCCGTAGGGCGTATTGACGAAGAGATAGTTGCCCCAGAAGCCCAGGCTGCGGGTTTCTTCCGTCGAGGGGCCGGGGCCGGGATTGCGCGGCGCCGGACCGATGCGGTTTTCCCAGATCAGATTGCCGGTCTTGGCGTCCAGCGCCTGGATGGTGTTGCCGGTGCCCCAGACATAGATGATGCCGTTATGGACCATGGGCGTGATCTCCATGGTGCCGTTCTCCGGCATGGACCACATCCACTTCAGGGTCAGCTTGCCGACATTGTCGGTCGTGATTTCCTTGAGTGGGCTGTAGCTCCAGCCGGCGTAATTGCGGCGGAACATCAGCCAGTCGCCGTCCGGCGGATTGCGCAGCATCTCGTCGGTGACGGGGACGTAGTTCTTGATGTCGCCCTTCAAGGTCAGGCCGAACTTGGTGGGCAGGCTGAAACGGCCGGGATCGGGACGGCGCGGCGGCACGCGCGCGCCGCCAGCCTGGTTGGCGCCGCTGCCTTGAGCAACGCGGGCGGTGTTGAGATCGGCCGGCATCTGGCCATTGGCGATGGAGCCGATGGCGACCGAAGCGGACGGCGTGAAGGCGGTGGCGCCAGGCGTGGCGCCATTGGCGCGCAGGATATAAGCGGTGATGGCGGTATAGGTCGCCTCATCCAGGCCGCCCGGCGCATTGGCCGGCATGGTCTTGGAAATCTTGCTGTAGAGCGCGTCCGTGGTGCGGCCTTTCCAGGCGCCCATGAAGGCCGAGCCCGTCAGCGCCGGCGCGTCGTTGGTGCCGGCCATGTCGGCGCGATGACAAAGGGCGCAATTGTCGGCATAGGCCTGGCGGCCGCTATCAACCTGCGCCTGGGTGAAAGGACCGGGCCGGCCCATTCTTACGGCATCTTGGCCAAACGCCACGGTGCCGACCGCCGCGGCCAGGCCGAGCGCGGCGCCAGCCAGCAGAAGAGTCTTGTTACGCATTTTCGTCCTCACGGAATTCTTCGAGCAGCTCTTTTGATCAGCTTTGGGGCGTGTCGGTCTGGGGAAGGAACCAATGGCCTTCCTCCGGCACGTCCTGGCCAGGCGTCGGATGCGCCGGGAAGATCCAGCCCCACAAAGTGCCATGGGGACCCCAGGGCACATCAGCGGGCGCTTTCCCGCTGTTGAGCTGGATGTAGAGTCTGCCGCTGCGCAGCGCCGCGGCCTGGGCCGCGTTCAGCTTGAACTCGCCGGAAATCTCGCCGCTGGTGGCCTTGGGGATGTTGAGGTCGAAGGCCGACTTGCCGGGCACGCCGGTCACCGGGCTGATCATCACATGTCCTTCGGTGGCGTTGGAGGGCAGGCCATGGAAGTTGCCTTTCACGTTCATGGTCTTGCCGTCCGAACTGATGGTGGCTTCACCGCGGCCGGCGATCACGGCCTTGGTCTCGTCATCCAGCGGCATCGGGCCGAGATTGACCTGATAGTCTGCCGCGAAGGCCGGGCCTGCCGCCAGCGCGAACGCCAGCGTGAGGAAAAGTCTGGAAGTCACAAACGAGCTCCTTCGAAAATCAGTTGCCGCCGGCGGCCGCACTCGGCTGGAACCAGTGCAGGTTGTCGGGGCGGGGAATGTAGGCCAGCCGCGTGGACGGCCCATCGCCATAGGGCATGGCGCGGTGATAACGGCCCGTCGGCGCCTCCACGATATCGCCGTCATGCACGGTGACCAGCTTTTCGCCTTCCACCAGGAACTGCTGGGTGCCTTCGACGATCAGCCAGAGTTCCGGGAAGTTGGCGTGGAAGTGACCCCATTCGGTATCGGGCGGCGTCGGCACGCCCTTCTGCGAGCGCAGGATGGTGACATAGGTGTGGTCATCGCGGATCCACACGCCGGTCTTCTCGCCACCCTGCACGATCTGCTTTTCGAAATCGATGAAAGGATGGTTGATCTTGTCGAAGTCGCCATGGCCGGTATAGGTCGCCTGGACATAGGTGACGCCTTTCACCGGCGTGGGCTTCTCGGTCAGCGGATAGTCGGGGGATTCACCGGCGGGGCGCATCTGGAAGCGCAGCACGGGTTCGTCGCCCACCGTCTCCATGCTGTATTGCAGGCGCTTGGGCACCTGCACCAGGAAGTGCTTGGTGGCGATGAAGGGCTCCTGGCCCTCGATGGTCACTTTCAGCGCCCGCGATTGTACCACCCAGAAGACGCGATCGTCGGCATAGAACTGGGTCTTGGTCTTTTCGCCCGGCGCCATCGAAATCCACTCGCCGATAAAATCGCGGCTGGAGAAGACCGCCTGCTTCCAGCTTGGCTTGCCTTTGTGGGCGGCCAGCACATCGGACAGGCGATAGATCAGTTTGTTGGGCGCCACATAGGGGGGCAGCTTGGTCGGCTTGGCGGCCCAGGCCACGATCGGCTTGGCTGGCGGGCGCGCGGCGCGCACCAAGGTGGCCTGGTCTGCGGCAGCCGGCGCGGCGTCCTGCGCAATCGCCTGTTCACCGGTCAATCCCGCCGCGGTCAAAGCCAATGCGGCGGCGGCCATCAGCCACCTGTTGGATGTCATGTCTTCCTCCCGAGCCCCGCCCTTAAGGCGTTATTTCTCCTGCAACCCTAGCAGTGGGGAGCTGGGCGGGCCAGCGGAGCAGGTGCCGCACTAGTGTCGTGGTTTCGAAGTTCGCGATGTTATCGATATCGGCCTCAGAGGCGAACTTCGAAACCAAACGACACTAGAAATCAATAAGTTGCTAGGGTCCTTCGATTCCGAAATTCGCCCGGAGCCAGATATGGAGATTAAGCGAATTTCGGAATCGGGACCCTAGGCGCCTTGTGGGGAATGAATTTGTGCCAGAATGTCGTAGGAACGCCGCCGCGCCGCGGCATCGTAAATCTGGGCCGTGACCATGATCTCGTCGGGCTGGTGGGCGGCGATGAAATGCTCCAGACCCGCTGCAATCTCCGCCGGACCACCCACGATGGCGCAGCGCAGCACGCGCTCCAGCATGTCGGCGATGCGCGGCTCCAAAGTATCGGCATACCCAGGCTGGGGCGGCGGCAACTGGCCGGGCCGGCCGGTGCGCAGGTTCACAAAGGCCTGTTCGAGGGAGGTGAAAAGCAGCCGGGCCTCTTCGGCCGTGTCGGCGGCGAACACATTCAGTCCCAGCATCACATAAGGCTTTTCTGCCCAAGGCGATGGCTGGAACGACCGGCGATAAAGCGGGACGGCGACGTCCAGATCGTCAGGCGCGAAATGCGACGCGAAAGCGTAAGGCAGCCCCAGCGCCGCCGCCAGCTGGGCGCCGTAATGGCTTGAGCCCAGGATCCACACCGGCACCTTGCTGCCTTCGCCGGGAATGGCGCGCACCGCCTGGCCCGGTGCCGCGGGCGCCAGATAGGCGAGCAGTTCTTGAACATCGCGGGGAAAGTTGTCGAGATCGGTTTGAAGATGCCGGCGCAGCGCCAGGGCCGTGCGCGGGTCGGTGCCGGGCGCGCGTCCAATCCCCAGATCGATGCGGCCGGGAAACAGCGCAGCCAGGGTGCCGAACTGCTCGGCGATCACGAGCGGCGCATGATTGGGCAGCATGATGCCGCCGGCGCCCACGCGGATGGTGCTGGTCGCGGCCGCGACATGGCCGATGGCCACGGCGGTGGCGGCGCTGGCGATGCCAGGCATATTGTGATGTTCCGCCAGCCAGTAGCGGCGGTAACCAAGTTTCTCGCAAGTCCGCGCCAGTTCGGCGCTTTCCTTCAGCGCTGCGGCCGCGTCGCTGCCCTGCTTGATCGGCGAGAGGTCGAGGACCGATAATGGGATCATGGGCTTAAGATTGGTCTTTCGGCATTTTCATACAAGTGAAAGTTCCTGCCGCATTTCGGGCGTGATTGCCGGGCAGAAAGGAAGACAGGGGCCACATCATCCGCTGGGCGTAGCGGATCTCGGTCGAAGGATCATCATGCATCGCAGACATCTGTTGGGTGCCGGCACGCTGGCGCTGTGCGGTTTTTCTCTCAGCTCTCCCGTGTGGGCGGCGAATGCGGCGGAGGATTTTGTCTCCGCCAGTATCCTCAAGGGGTTCGACGTTCTGAATGATGCGAATGTCCCTGTGGCGGAGCGCCGCCAGCGCTTCGCGGCATTTCTTCTGGGCCTCACCGATGTGCGCCGTGTCGCCCTGTTCCTGCTCGGCTCTTATGCGGCCAAGGCCGACGCCGCCGATATCGATGCCTATGTCGCGGCCTATCGCGACTACATCATGTCGGTCTATCAGTCCTATTTCGCGCTCTATGCCGGCCAGTCGCTGCGCGTGACGTCATCGCGCGAGCGCGCGCCGGGCGACTATGTCGTGAGCACGCAGATCACAGGCGGCAATGCCGCAACGCCGATAGATTTCCGTGTGAAGACGGATGGTCCGCAACCATTGCTGCTCGACGTCGCCGTTGGCGGCGTGTGGCTGGCGCTGGCGCAGCGCGATCAGTTCATGTCCGTGCTGGCGGCGAACAATGGCGATGTGAAAATACTGACATCGCATCTGCGCCAGATCGCGCACGCCTAAGCGCGCGGAACCTCGCGGAACTTTTGTTCCAGAAGTTGCAGCTTGAATCGTCGCGGCGATTTATGTATCTCCACGAGCGCTGGGGTGTATACGCGTGAGGAACAAGGTTGTTCCCGCGCCTGACTGAAAAAGTTCGAGCGCCCGCGTTTGCTGTCCAAGTTTCACTCACTCTGACACCCTGACAGGAGCCACTGTGTCTGACGCTGTTGCCATAACTGAAACCGCTGTTGATGCCATCCGTCCGCGCAATCTTGCGCGCACCTTGCTGCTCGGCAGTCTGTGCTGCGTCGCCGCGCTGATGCTGCAGACCGCGAACTTCGGTCCGCAGCGGAACCTCTCAACGCACCGCCCGAACATGCTGGTGCGCCTGATCGATGCGGCCCAACCGTCGCAGGAACCGTCGGCCTACGACATCGAATCCAGCATGAATTCTTCCCAACTTCTGAACCGCTGGGATTCGGCCATCACTGAAGCCTCGCAGCGTTTTCACATTCCCAAGGCCTGGATTCGCGCCGTCATGCGCCAGGAAAGCGGCGGGCGCACCATGCTGGGCGAAAACAAGCCCATCGTCTCCCGGGCAGGCGCTGTGGGTCTGATGCAGGTGCTGCCCGCGACCTATGACCAGATGGCCGAGCAGCACAAGCTGGGCGACGATCCCTTCGATGCGCGCGATAACATCATGGCCGGCGCCGCCTATCTGCGCTGGCTGCATGAGCGTTATGGCTTCCCCAAAATGTTCGCCGCCTACAATGCGGGACCCGGCCGGGTGGAGCATGGCGGCAGATTGCCGGCAGAGACCCGCGCCTATGTCGGCGGTATCACCAAGACGCTCAAGTCGGCAAAGAACAGCCTGGATCTGGTCAAGCTCACCCGCCCCGACGGCGCGACGATGAAGATCGATGCAGGCCAGGTCACCGCTGTGCGGGCGCCGCTGCCGGGCGAGTACAACGCCTCCGTCAAGGCCGTGCTGACCCTGAACCACCACAAGCGGCAGGCGGTGCGGGAGAATGTCACCATCGCGCGGGCCGCGATCCGGGCGACAGGCGGCTTCATCTAAAAAGCATCCGGCTGGCGCCCTGGCTTTGGCCGGGTAATATCCGTCCCGAGTAACCTCGGAGACGGGCATGGGATATCGTTCACTGTGTGCGGCATTGCCGGCGCTTTTATGGGCCGCGGCGGCCGCCGCGGCGCCCAATCCCTTCGCCGTCCCCAGCAGCCTGCCGTACCAGGCGCCGCGTTTCGACCAGATCAAGGACGGCGATTATCAGCCGGCCTTTGATACCGGCATGAAACAGCAGATGGCGGAGATCGGCGCCATCGCCGCCAATCCGGCCGCGCCCAGTTTCGAAAACACCATCGCCGCGCTGGAGCGTTCGGGGCGCATGCTCGAGCGGGTCAACAACACCTTCTTCGCGGTGGTGCAGGCCAACACCAATCCCGCGCTGGACAAGGTGCAGACGATCGAGGCGCCGAAGCTGGCAGCGCACAATGACGCGATTTTCCTCAACGCCAAGCTCTTCGCGCGGGTCAAGGCGTTGTACGACCAGCGCGCCGGCCTGAAGCTGGACCCCGAGGCGCTGCAGGTCCTGACCCTTTACTACCGCCAGTTTGTCCATGCCGGCGCTTTGCTGTCCGACAAGGACAAGGTCCGCCTCAAGGCAATCAACAAGGAAGACGCCAGCCTGGAAGCGCAATTCCAGCAGAAGCTGGTGGCGGCCGCCAAGGCCGGCGGCCTGGTGTTGCGCGACAAGGCCGATCTTGCGGGACTGACTGACGCGGAAGTTGCGGCGACGGTGGAAGCGGCCAAGGCGCGCAAGTTGACGGGGAAGTACGTCATTCCGCTGCAGAACACGACACAACAGCCTTTGCTCACCTCGCTGGAAAACCGCATCGTGCGCGAAAAGCTGTTCAACCAGAGCTGGACGCGTGCTGAAAAACGCGATCGCAACGACACCCGCGCGATCATCTCCCGGCTGGCGGTGCTGCGGGCGGACAAGGCCAAGCTTCTGGGCTATCCCAACTATGCCGCCTATGTGCTCTATGACCAGATGGCGCTGACGCCGGAGGCGGTGGAAAAATTCATCGGCCAGCTGGTGCCGCCCACCCGCGCCAAGGCGGCCGAGGAAGCCAGGCTGATCCAGCAGGCGATCGACAAGGACGGCGCGCATTTCGACCTCAAGCCATGGGACTGGCAGCGCTATTCCGAGAAGGTGCGCAAGGCGCGCTATAACCTGGATGAGGCGGCGCTCAAGCCTTATTTCGAGCTCAACAAGGTTCTGAACGACGGCGTCTTTTATGCCGCGGGCAAGCTTTATGGCCTGACGTTCAAACAGCGCCACGACATCCCGGTCTATCAGCCCGATGTGATGGTGTTCGAGGTCTTCGACCAGGACGGCAAGAGTCTGGGCCTGATGTATTTCGACTATTTCAAGCGCGACAACAAATCGGGCGGCGCCTGGATGAGCAATTTCGTCGGCCAGTCGAAACTCCTGGGCACCAAGCCCGTGATCTACAATGTCGCCAACTTCACCAAGCCCGCGCCCGGCCAGCCCGCTTTGATCAGCTTCGACGATGTCAGCACCATGTTCCATGAATTCGGCCATGCGCTGCATGGCCTCTTCGCCAACCAGACCTATCCCTTGGTCTCAGGCACCAATGTGGCGCGCGACTTTGTCGAATTTCCTTCCCAGTTCAACGAGAATTGGGCGCTCTATCCCGAAGTGCTCAAGCACTATGCGGTGAATTATAAAACCGGCGCGACCATCCCGCAGAGCCTGGTGGACCGGATCAAGGCGGCGGACAAATGGGGCCAGGGCTATGCGCTGGGCGAGCTGCTCGCGGCCTCGCAGCTGGACATGAAGTGGCACATGCTTGCCGCCGGCACGCCCAGGCAGGACGTGGATGCGTTCGAGGCCAAGGCCTTGAAGGATACCGGCACCGATTTTCCCAATGTGCCGCCGCGCTATCGCTCCAGCTACTTCCTGCACATCTGGGCCAATGGCTACGCCTCGGGCTATTACGCCTATCAATGGACGGTGATGCTGGCCGATGATTCCTATGCCTGGTTCACCGCCCATGGCGGCCTGACACGCGCCAACGGCCAGCGCTTCCGTGATCTGATCCTGTCGCGGGGCCACACCCTGGATTACGGGCCGATGTTTCGGGCCTTTTATGGCAAGGACCCTGATATCGCCCCGATGCTCGCCCATCGCGGTCTGCCGCATTGAACGACTGTATGCAATGGAACTTTCATAAGGGATGCACGTTCTGGCTCGAAAGCTGGCTTTTGGGGAACTTCATCTATGCATTGGGGGAAAGCGGCGGGCTTATGCCTGACGAGCCTGCTGCTGGCATCGCCGGCCTGGGCCCAGCAGGTGGCCGCCGCTGACGACGTCCAGGGTCTCAGCATCGAGCAGCTCGCCAATGTGGAGATCACCTCAGTCTCCAAGGCGCCGCAATCGCTCTCCACCGCGGCGGCGGCGGTCTATGTCATCAGCCATGACGATGTGGTGCGTTCGGGCGCCATCAGCCTGCCGGAAATGCTCAGGCTGGCGCCAAATCTGGAAGTGATGCAGACCAGTCCGTCGCGCTATCAGATCGCCGCGCGCGGCTTCAACGGCAACGACGCCGACCAGAATTTTCCCAACAAGCTTCTGGTGCTGATTGACGGCCGCAGCGTCTATACCCCGCTTTATTCCGGTGTCTATTGGGACATGCAGGATGTGCTGGCCGACAATGTGGAGCGCATCGAAGTGGTCGGCGGGCCTGGCGGCACCTTGTGGGGCGCCAATGCCGTCAATGGCGTGATCAACATCATCACCCGCAAGGCCTCTGACACGACCGGCGGCGTTGCGACCTTGCAGGCGGGCGACCAGTACAGCAGCGCCGCCCTGCAATATGGCCTGGCGCTCACCAGCCAGATCACGGCCCGCGCTTATTTCAAGGATTTCTATCAGCGCTCCTTCAACACGACCGCGGGTGTGTCCGCCCATGACGGTTGGTCGCGGCCGCAAGCCGGCTTCCGGCTGGACTGGGAGAACGGCGCCGACCTGGTGACCATGTCCGGCGATGTCTATGGCGGCGCCGAAGGTCAGCCCACAGGACCGGACGAAGTGATCGGCGGCGAAAATCTCACCCTCAACTGGCAGCGGCAGCTTGCGGAAGATTCCTCGCTGCAGGTGCTGGCCTATTACGATGACACGCGCCGTAACACGCTGGGCGCGGGCGGCTTCAATCTCGACATCTATAACCTGGAGCTGCAGCACAATTTCCAGGTGGCGGGCTGGAACAGCATCGTCTGGGGCATTGGCGACCGCATCGAGCAGTACCAGATCATAAACCGGATCGGCATCGCCAACTCCCTGACCTGGGAGCCGGGCGCGCGCAGCCTGAACCTGGCCAATATCTTTGCCGAGGATCGCATCCGCCTCAGCGAGACGGTGGAAGCCACTATCGGCCTGAAGGCGGAGAATGATCCCTATTCGGGCATCGCCCTGATGCCCAGCGGCAGGCTTTCCTGGCAGGCCTCGCCGACGGACTTTTTATGGGCCTCCATCTCCCGCGCGGTGCGCTCGCCCACGCCCTTCGACACCGATGTGGTGGAGCTGGCTG
>Ga0157370_10009787_pt1 | contig 10166 bp, 9 predicted proteins | sample C35metaG_FD_113463 | JGI IMG/M metagenome (GOLD analysis project Ga0157370, IMG submission 113463) | Corn rhizosphere microbial communities from Kellogg Biological Station, Michigan, USA - C3-5 metaG | ecosystem: Host-associated > Plants > Roots > Rhizosphere > Soil | place: USA: Michigan... | reverse complement strand
TGGCCGACGTGAGCCCATTGTGCTCGACGTCGTGCACGATGCCGATGACGGTGCCCATCTGCGCGCTGTCGTTGGACAGCCGCATGTTCGCGCCGATCGGATCGCGTCCCGCAAAATACATGTCGGCCATTCGCTGGCTGATCACGAAGACGACCGCTCCGCCATCGCGATCCCGGTCGTCGAACACCCGGCCCCGCACGAGGTGCAGCCCCATCGTCTCGAAGTAGCCGGGAGTGACGATCTGCCAATCACCCGGGGTGTTCTCTCCGGGCGGCGGCGTATAGCCCGGAATGCGGAGTCCCCAGTTGCCGATGGGTGAAGCGAGTGGAAGCAGCCGCGCGGCGGCGGCGCGCTGGACACCCGGAAGCGCCTCGACGCGATGCCGAAGCTCGTCGAAGAATCCCGAGATGCGTGCATCGGTCGCATAGCGTGACGGAGGAACGGAGAGCTCCATCGTCAAGACGCCATCGCTCCGGAAGCCGGGGCCGATCGACATGATCCGCTGCACAGTACGGATCATGAGCCCGCCGCCCACGATGAGCACGACCGACAGCGCGATCTCGCCGATGACCATCATCTGCCGCGCGCGAAGGCGCGCACGGGAAACGGTCGCTCCGCGCCCGCCGTCCTTGAGCGACTCGGCGGCACTCACGCGGCTGGCGGCCAGCGTCGGCGCGAGCGCGAAGAGCAGGACGGTGCCCAGCGTCGTGGCGATCGCGAATGCGAGCACGCCCACGTTGAGCGACACCTCCGAGACGAGTCCGAGCGATCGCGGAGCCCATGTCCTCGTGGCCTCCACGCCCAGCCACGCCACGAGCATGCCGAGCGCTCCGCCCACGAATGCGATGACCAATCCTTCCGTGAGGAACTGTCGTGCGATCCGCTGGCGTGCGGCGCCGAGCACCACGCGCAGGGCGGTCTCCCGCCGTCGCCGCTCGCCGCGCACGAAGAGCAGCCCCGCCACGTTGGCACACGCGATCACGAGCACGAGAGCGACGGCCCCGAGCAGGATGAGCAGCGCGGGGCGCATCGATCCGCTGATCTGCTCACGAAGCGGAACGGCCGTCATCGTGAATCGCGTGGGCCCCGTGTAGACGCCCTCGGCGATCAGCCGATCGGTGACCTTTGCCAGCTCTCGGTTCGCTTGCGCGACGGTCACGCCGGGCGCGAGATGCGCGACCGCGTACAATCCGTGGCTTCCACCTCCAGGCGCGAGCGCCGGACCCGGGACCGCGCCATATTCGCTGTCGGTCGCCGCCAGCGGCGTGAGGAGCTCCGTCGCGCCCCGCTCATCGTAGTCGAGCGGCATCCGGAAGCTCGCGGGCATCACGCCGATCACGAGCTTCTGCCTGCCCGCGACCTCGATACGCGAGCCCACCGCTGCGGGGCTGCCTCCGAAGTGACGCTGCCAGAACGAGTAGCCGATGATCGCGACATCGTTCGCCCCCGGAACGTCTTCCTGCGGAAGGAAGTCACGGCCGAGCATCGGTGAGACGCCGAGCACACCCAGCGTGTTCTGCGACACCTGGGCGGCGTGCACGCGCTCGGGATCGCCGGCACCGGTGACGCTCTTCGTCTCGATGTCGTAGACGCCGGCGGCATCGAACACGTGTGGCATGTACGTCAACAACTCGTACTCGTCGTACGACATCCACGATCCGGAGTTCTTGAAGCTTCCGCTCCACACGACGGCCGTGTGCGCCGGATCGCCGAAGGGGAGGGGCTCGAGGAGGGCCGCGTGCACGACGCTGAAGAGCGCCGTCGTGGCGCCGATGCCGAGCGCGAGCGTCAGCGCGGCAGCGATGGCGAATCCCGGCGCCTGGAGGAGGGTGCGCACGGCGTAGCGCGCGTCGCTCGCGAGATCCTCGAGCCAGCGCGTGCCGCGCGCATCGCGACCTTCCTCCTTGAACCGCTCCGCGCCGCCGAATGCGAGCCGCGCGCTGCGCAGCGCATCGGCCTCGGAGAGTCCGCGTGTGCGCGCCAGCTCCTCCGCCTCCATCGCGATGTGGAGGCGCATCTCCTCGGCCATCTCCCGCTCGCGCGTCGTGCGGCGCAGGAGTCCCGTCGTGCGGCGCTGCCATCGCGAGATGAGCCCGGCGCCGCTCACGCCCCGCACGCCCTCACGTGGCATGGAGGATCTGCTCCACCGCGCTCGTGAACAGCCGCCAGTTGGCCTTTTCTTCGGCGAACCGCTTCCTGCCTGCGGGCGTGAGTGTGTAGAACTTCGCGCGCCGCCCCTCCGGCGAGATGCCCCAGCTGCTCCGGATGAGCCCCTGATCCTCGAGGCGGTAGAGGGCGGGATACAGCGATCCCTGATTCACCTGCAGCACGTCGTACGAGAGCTCTCGTATGCGCTTCGAGATCCCCCACCCGTGCAGCGGGGCGGTGAACAGCGCCTTGAGGATCAGGAGATCGAGGGTACCCTGCAGGAGATCGGCGCGATCGGGCACGGGTCAGGGGGCCGGAGGTGAATACCTAGTCATTCGACAACATGAGCATCGCTGTTGTCGGATGTCAAGGTATTCACGGTCCTCGGACCTTTACCCTCGCGTGCGCCCTGCCAGGTCGTCCGCCGATGGACCGTACACGCCCGGCAGCGGAACGCCGAGCAGGCGATAGTAGACGCCCAGCTGCGCACGGTGATGCACGAGGTGACTCATCATCACGGTGCGGAGAAACCGGTATTTCGGACCGTGCATCACGATCTGGTCGCCGCGACGCACCCGCCACTCCTCCGAAAGCGCTGCGGGATCGGCGTGCGCCAGCGCCGCCTTCTGCGCAGCGACACTCGCATCGTGCGCCGCGAGCAGCGCCGCGGCGGTCGTGAGCGGCTCGAGCGGCTTCCGCGCACCCGCTTCCATTTCGCTCGTGGTGAGAATCGAGACGCCACGGTTCGGGATGTCCGCGATGTGTGTTGCGAGCTCCGCAATCGTGCGCGAATGCTCGTGCGGCCGCCAGTCGTGCCTCGCATCGGGGAAGCGCTCCAGCAGCCGTCGCGTGGCCGCATGCTCGGCCTCGAAGTCGGAATACAGCATGTCGAGCAGCGGCAGCGACTCGCCTGAAGCAGGTGGGTGAGCGGTCATCGATATCCCTCCGATTGGTCCACAGCGAATGTCGTCGTACACGAAACGGGCCGGAGAAAATTGCACCATCGTCCGCGCGGAGTCACACCGCACAGGCTGCCAGTCGTGGCACCGCGCTTGCGCCCTGCTCCAGCTGTCGGTGAGAGCGGAAGGCATTCTCGAGCAGAGTGGCTGCAACGTGAGCGCTCGTGCCAGTGCAGGCGTCGCGTCCCCGTGCGGCGGCGGGGCCGGAACGGGGTCGGCAGCGGACTTCATTCCGCCGCGCGCGACACTGTCGAAGCTCCGCGACGCGGCGACGCGCTGCCGCGGATGCGATCTCTGGACCTGCGGGCGTGTCGTGTTCGGTGAAGGGCCGCGTGACGCGACCGTCATGTTCGTCGGCGAGCAGCCCGGCGACCAGGAGGAGCAGGCGGGGCATCCATTCGTCGGTCCCGCGGGCAAGCTGCTCGATGCCGCGCTCGAGGAAGCCGGCATCGATCGTACGAGCGTCTACGTCACCAACGCGGTGAAGCACTTCAAGTACGAGCGCGGCGCGAAGAGCGCACGGCGCATTCACAAGAAGCCGAACGACACCGAGATCCGCGCGTGCCATCCGTGGCTCGAGCAGGAGATCAGGCTCACGAAGCCGCTCGTCATCGTCGTCCTCGGCGCCACCGCCGCGCAGTCCCTGCTCGGCAAGCAGTTTCGCGTCACTCAGCAGCGCGGCAAGCCCGTGAAGTCCGAGCTCGCGGGCACTGTGATCGCCACCGTGCATCCATCGTCGGTGCTGCGCGCGCCCGACGGTGAGCGCGAGCGGGCGCGGCGCGAGTTCTTCGCCGATATTCGCGCCGTCGCCAGGCACATCGCGAAGGCGCAGCCGGCCTAGTGCGGCAGCGCGGAGAGAAGGGAGTCGGTGGCGCGCGCGAGCGGATGCGCCGCACCGGCTCCCGTGCGCAGTGCCTCGAGCGCACGCACCAGCGTCGCGCGCGCAGCGACGGTGTCTCCGCGCGCGAGCAACGCGCGACCTTCGACCAGCCGCGCCTCGCCCACGCGCGCGCTGCGGGTGTCCGTGATGGAATCGAGCGTCGCGATCGTGCGCGCATCGCGCGCGAGACGGAGCGCGGAGTCGGGCCGCCGCGCGCCCAGCGCGGCCTCCGCCGCGAGTAGCAGCGACGCGCGCATGACGCTCTTTCGCGCTCCTTCCGGATAGCCGCGTGCGTGCAGCGCTTCCATGACGAGATCGAAGGCCCGGGCAAAATCGCCTCCGGCAAGTGCGACCCGCGCTTCCAGAATTCTGCTGTCCAGAATGTGGTCGTCCGTATTCCGCAGCTTCGGATTGTCCGCCACGGCTCGAAAGCGCTGCATCGTGCCCTGCGCCGCAACCAGATCGCCTTTCTGGAACTGCGCCTCCGCAAGGCCGAAGAGCGCGCGCCCGGCCCAATACCCGTTGTGCTCCTGATCGGCCTGCGATGCCAGAATGCCGAAGTACTTCTCGGCGGAATCGGAATGCCAATCATCATACGCGACCTGCGCGTAATGGATGAGCGGCTGCTGCGGCAGGTGCGAAGTCGGGTCGCTCTTCGCGAGCCGCGTCAGCACGTCGTGCAGCGTCTCCTCGGCGCGCGCCGATTCCCCCAGCTCGGTGAGTATGACTCCGTAATTGTGCTCGAAGATCGCTCTGTCGATGGTCTCACCCGCTCCCGCCGAGTCCATGAGGAAGAGCGCTCGGCGATACTGGATGCTCGCTTCGCGATGATGGCCCTGCCGATCCAGCGAGGTCGCCAATGACGTGAGATCAGTGGCGTAATCCAGAGATCCGGCTTCGCCGAGGCTGTCGAGAATGGCGATCGCTCGCCGCATCGCCGCCACTCCCTTCGCACCATCGCCCACTTCCCCGTCGAGATCGGCGATCGCGGTGAGGCAGACGGTCTCGGTGTTCGGATCGGTTGCGATTCGGCGGAGCGAGTCCGTCTCGGCGAGCGTGCGTCGCGCCTGGTCGTATTCGCCCATCGTCCGCTGGTTGTCCGCCACGAGACAGCGAATGTGCGTGAGCTGCTCGGGATGTCCGCTCGCGACCGAAAGCGATTCGGCACGTGCGAGCAGCGCGCCGCGAATCTCGGAGTCACCGAGCTTCGCATAGTTGATCGACAGCTCGACGAGCATCGCCGAGAGGAACCGAGGGTCGCCCGCGTACTGCCGCTCGAGCACCCCGCGTGCGCGGTCCAGAATCTCGCGCATGGAAATCGGCTTGTCGCCGACCTGAGACATCAGCAGCGATTCGAACTCGCTCTGCGCATCCGCGCGCCGCTTTGCGTCGACCGCGGCATCCCGCTGCCTGCGCGCCTCGCGCATCTGCTCGACCGAGAACACCGTGCCGCCGATCAGCGACGCGGCGACGATCGCCGCTGCCGCCACCCCCGCGCGATATCGGCGAACGAGCTTGCTCACGCGATATGGCAGCGAGGCGCGCCGCGCGCTCACCGGCTCGTGGCGCAGGAAGCGCTCGAGGTCATCCGCGAATGCCGCCACACTCAGATAGCGCTCCTGCGGATCCTTGCGCAGCGCCTTCGCGATGATCGTATCGAGATCGGCAGCGCCGAGCCTCGCGGGCTCGGTGTCGAACGCAGTGCGTGCATCGCTCCCGGTATTCGGGCGCGGGTGGCGCCCCGAGAGCAGCAGGTAGAGCAGCACGCCGAGCGCGTAGACATCGGTGGCCGTGGTGATCGCGGTGCCGTACACCTGCTCGGGAGCGGCGAAATCCGGCGTGAGCGCGCGCGTGCCTTCCGCGGTGAGAGCGGCGCGGTCCGCGCGATCGGCATCGAGCAGCTTCGCGATCCCGAAGTCCAGCAGCTTCACCACGCCATTTGCGGTGACGAGAATGTTCGACGGCTTGAGATCGCGGTGCACGATCAGGCTCGCGTGCGCGCTCCCTACCGCGCCGAGCACCTGAAGAAAGAGCCGGATGCGTGCATCGCGCGTGAGCCCGTGCGCCTCGACGTAGTCGTCGATCTGCACGCCGTCGATGTACTCGAGCACCAGGTAGGGTTGACCACCCGCGCTGACGCCGGCGTCGAGCAGACGAGCGATCCCCGGGTGCGCGAGTCGCGCGAGCACCGAGCCCTCGCGCCGAAAGCGGGCCTGACCCGTCGGCGTGACGAGCGCGAGATTGAGCAGCTTGACGGCCGCCTGTCCCTCGAATGCGCCGTCGGTTCGGCGCGCCAGCCACACGGAGCCCATGCCGCCGCTGCCCAACGGACGCTCGAGCGTGTAGGCGCCGAGCTCCAGGCCGCTGAGCGACACGTTCGGCGGCGCCCCGAGAAACGATCGCGCCTCCGCCGCCGCATCGCTGTCCAGCATGGACGACAGCTCGGCCGCGATCTCCGGTGACGATGTTCGAAGCTCCGCCAGCCACGATGCGCGATCGGGCTCGGAAAGGTCGAGCATGCGATCGAGCATCGGGGAGAGCACGCGCCACCGATCGTGATCCAGGAAGGCCACCCAGTCACCCCGTGAATATCCGTACAGGGTATGATCGAGCGCCGCTCATGACAATCCCGGCGGCCACGTGGCCGCCGGCTCTCCCCGCGCGATCAATGATCCACTGGCAACCCGCTCGGCACGCGTCGCGGCGTGAGATGTCTCAGATCACGGGTGCGGTCATCGGTGAGTGCGCTCATGTAGTCCATGAGCTGTCCGACGAGCGCCGGTGTGAGCACCACACCCTTGAGCAACGTGTCCCGCTGCGCGAGGATGTCCGCGGAGTTGGGCAGGAGCGTGTTTCTCAACTCCGGATCGAGCTGCATCGGATCGAATGCCAGCAGCTTCAGGTCGGACTCGCTGTAGTGCTCGATGAATGCCTGCAGCGTACCGATCGCACCATCGTGCCCGTAGGGACCGGTGAGCTCCACGTTGCGGAGCGGCGTCGTGCGAAAGAGATATTTGTCGCTCTCGAGCCCCGTGATGTTCATGCGGCCGAAGTCGTCGTGAAGGCTTGGGCCGTTCCCCTTGCCGGGTCCGAACTGCACCATCGCGACATCGTGGAACTTCTCGTCGCTGAACGTCGAGCCGTTGTGACAGATCGAGCACTTGAGCGTGAGGAAGGTCTGCGCGCCCTGGAGCTGCTTCGGCGTCAGCGCGTTGTCACGTCCGGCGAGAAAGCGATCCCAGGGGGTGTTCGCGAAGGTGAGCTTGTCGACCATGAACGCGCCGATCGCGTTGGACGCATGCGCGAAGGTCATGTGCTCGAAGCGCTGCCCCGGATAGGCCTCCTCGAACATGCGCCGATACTCGGGAATTCTTCCGATGCGGCGCATGATGCCGGCCCAGATTGCCGTGTTGTCGCTGTCCGGAATGGCGGCGAGCTCGTTCCCGCTGTACGCGCGCATCTCGTCGCGATTGCCGACCGGGAACATCGCGAGCGCCGACGCCGGCCCGAACTCCATCACGCGCCGCATCTCGCGCGTGAGCTGCCTGCCCGCCGGCGTGCTCAGATGCCCGTGCTGGTTGGTCTCGACGCGGCCATCCCAGAAGAGATGCCGCATCGCCCACACGTTGAAGAGCGGGGGCGCGTTGCGGGGAATGAAGATGCCGGATGGCATCCGGCGTCCGGGTCCGATGCCGACGCCGCCCTGTCCGATCGAAAGGCTTCGGCCGTCGCCGGTCGCGAACTCGGGGAGGTGGCACGTGGTGCACGAGATGTCGCGATTGCCGCTGAGAATCTTGTCAAAGGCGAGCGCCTGTCCGAGTCGGGCGAGTGCCGGGCGCACGTACGGCGTCGGCGGCAGCGCCACCACCCCGCGTCCCGCGGCCAGCTGGCGGACCAGCGCGGGCGTGACGGTGCCCGGTGCAGGGGGCACGGGCGAGTGCCGCGATGCGGTAGCCGATGGAGCCGTTGCCGATTGATCCGAGCAGTACATGAGCGGTCCGGCCAGGATGGCCGCCGCTGCACACGTCTTCCAGGTGATCCGGCGCATAGACCCTCGGGTAGCTGCGATTCGAATACCGACCACCGGGCTGGTCGAGATTGCCCGCTACCTTGATGATCGAAAAGGCCAGGCGAAAGAGGACAACCGGATTTTCGGGAGTTGATCGCCTGTATTGCGACTCGACGTCTTAAGTCCCCGTCGTCCCCTCCTCGTCCAGAAGGCTCCTGTGCAGGAGCAGGCGCGCCTTGCGCCAGTCGCGCTGCACGGTGCGCTGCGAGACGTCTCGAAGGGAGGCGATCTCGGTGAAGGTGAATCCACAGAAGAAATGCATGTCCACCAGCTCGGCGAGCGCGGGCTCGACCGCGGCCAGCTCGTCGAGCGCGTCGCCGAGCTTCTCCAGCTCCAGTGCCTCCTGCGCCGCCGCCTCGGACGGCATCGCCTCGGCATCGAGCGTGATCTGGAGCTCGCGACCGCGCTTCTTCGCGCGACCGCGGCGCGCGTAGTCGATCACGAGGCCGCGCATCGCGCGCGAGGCGTAGCCGAGGAAGCGCGCGCGGTCGGGGTACACCACATCCGCGCGCCCGACCATGTTGAGATAAGTCTCGTGCAGCAGCGTCGTGGGACCGAGCGTCAGCGACGATCCCAGGCGACGCAGACTTCCCTCGGCCACCCGATGCAGCTCTGCGTACAACATGCCGAACAGCGCGTCGGCGGCCGCCGGATCCGCTCGATCGGCTCGCTCGATGAGTGCGTGGATGTCGTTCTCCACGAGCTCTTCGCCTCTTCCTACTTCTTCTGCTTCTGCCCTTCCTTCGCGCGCTGCTTGGGGTCGGGGACCACGCCGAGCGCCGAGGCGAGATCGATCTGGTGATCCTGCTCCTGCTTGATGAGCTCTTGCAGCACCTCGGCGAGCGCGAACTCGCCCAGCTCCTCGGCCTGCCTGATGCGCTGGCGGTAGTTCTCTATGGTGTCATCCTCGGCCCGTAAATCGGACCAGAGCATCGCCTCGTTGTCTTCCGAGACCTCGACGGCCGCCGGCGTGTGCGTCGGATACGCTCCGTAGTAGTCGATCTGTCGCGCGATCGCGAGTGCGTGATCGAGCTCCTCGTGCGCGTGCTTCTCGAGCTCCCCCGCGATGTTCTGGAAGCGGGCGGTGTCGAGCTTCTGGCTGAAGATCACGTATTGGATGATCGCCTTGTACTCGCGGGCGAGGTCCTGTTGAAGCCCTGCGACGAGCTGCTCGCGCGTCACGGGACCGGAGGAGCCTTTCGAGGCGGACGCGGTTGGTTGCTGTGCCATTATCGCTCTCTAGCGTCTGAATGTGAAAACGGACATTCTGCAATTCCTGAATGAAAGTATGAAACTGCTTTCCGCGCGAGGGGATGAGCTACCCGAAGGACGAGCTGGTTCCGCCGCCGTCCGCGGCGGAAGACACGATGTCGTTCGAGATCGCGCGCGTCTGGGTGGCGAACGGCGCGCAGCGCGTACGGCTCAGAACGGATGTCTGGCCGGACCCGGCCGCATGGGGGATCGTGCTCGCGGAGCTCGCGCGACACGTTGCGCTCGCGTATCACCAGAGGGAAGATCATCCTGTCGAGGATGTGCTCGAGCGCGTGCTTGCCGGATTCCAGAGCGAGCTCGAAGCTCCAACGGAGCCACAGGACCGGGGGACCGTCAATGAATGATCGAGAGCGAACGACGCCGATCGTGAAGCTATCGCTCGCGGAAAAATTCGCGGCGATCCACGACCAGTGGAATCCACGAGTGGTCGGTGAGCTGAACGGACAGCAGGTGAAGCTGGTCAAGTTGCGCGGGGCGTTCGTGTGGCATCACCACGAGCACGAGGATGAGCTCTTCCTGGTGCATCGCGGATCGTTCCGCATGGAGTTTCGCGATCGCACGGTCGAGCTGAGTGCCGGGGACATTCTCATCGTGCCGCGCGGCGTCGAGCATCGCCCGGTAGCCGATGCGGAAGTGGAGGTGCTGCTGTTCGAGCCGTCGACGACGCTCAACACGGGGAACCTGGTGAACGAGCGAACGATTCGAAATCCGAAGCGCCTCTAGCCCATCTCGACATTCATGTCATCTGTCGCAGCGCAGAGCTCGCAATTGCATCCACGCATCCACGAGCTCATCGAGTACCTCGCGGAGCACCGGCGTCGGCTTCACGAAGCGGTGG
>Ga0157370_10009785_pt1 | contig 10169 bp, 4 predicted proteins | sample C35metaG_FD_113463 | JGI IMG/M metagenome (GOLD analysis project Ga0157370, IMG submission 113463) | Corn rhizosphere microbial communities from Kellogg Biological Station, Michigan, USA - C3-5 metaG | ecosystem: Host-associated > Plants > Roots > Rhizosphere > Soil | place: USA: Michigan... | reverse complement strand
GGCTTTTATTTACATTATTACTATCAAAATTTATTTCATCTTCTACCCATAAAAAGATAAAGCCTGCACACGCAATGCCAATGGCTAATCCAAAGATGTTGAGAAAACTATAGCCTTTATTTTTACAAAGGTTACGGAATGTTGTTTTTAAAAAATTCTTAAACATGATCTTTATTATTATAATTTAAATCCGTTTTATATTTTGCATTTATACTTACACGTTACTCCGTTCTCAAACTCTTCACCGGGTTTGCTACCGCTGCTTTTATTGCCTGGAAACTTACAGTCATAAACGCAATCAATAAAGCAACTAATCCTGTGATAGCAAACGTCCACCATTTTATATTGATGCGATAAGCATAATCTCCCAGCCATTTATTCATAATCCAATATGCAATAGGAACAGAAATGACTACAGAAATTGCAATCATTGCTATAAAATTTGAAGACAATGTTGCTACAATATCTTTTACTGTTGCGCCTAATATCTTTCTTATGCCAATTTCTTTTGTGCGGTTAATAGCGTTAATGGCGGATAATCCAAACAAGCCAAGACATGCAATAAATATGGCAAAGAAACAGGATGCCTGTATAATTTTTTGCCAGTGCATATCTACATCATACATTTTTGCGATGCTCTGATCAAGAAATGTATATTCAAAAGGATAGTTATCCGAAATTTGTTTCCATTGTTTTTGCAATGATGCAATTACATTTTGCATGTTGCCTGCTTTTACTTTAAACATGAATGTTCCCAAATATCTTGTTGCCAGCCTGTGTTCTTCCGGCTCTATTTTTTTAGAAAGGGTTTCGAAATTGTAATCTTTTACCACACCTATAATTGTTCCGCCTAACGGCTCATTATAAACGCCAACCTTTGCATTTTTACCCAGCATTTTAAAGAGTGTTTCATTTACCACTATAGGACGTTTTTCTCTTGATGTATCTGAAGGAAAAGCTTTAGAGAATGGTCGCCCCTGCAAAAATTTTATACCAAGCATGTCAAAATAATTATAATAAACACTTATCTGCTTGCGCCATTGCTGCATTCCGTTCAGCATAAAACCATTGGTGTTATAACTGCCGTCTAATCCACCGCTCATTGCCGAAAATTCCTGCACGCCCGGCTTCGATTGTGCAAATACCTGTAATCTTCCGGTTAATTGTTTTGTATAATCTGGATCCCATTTCGGATTAGTAACCATCAGCACCTGATCTTTATCAAAACCTAAATCTTTATTGTTGATGAATTGCATTTGCCGGTTAATAACCATCGCAGCAATCATCAGCACTACACATGATGTGTATTGAACAACCACCATTATTTTAGATAATCGGGGATTGATTTTAAATGTTTGAAAACTTTTAATAACCGATGCAGGCTTCATTTTGGATAACAGCAGTGCAGGATAATAACCTGCAGCAACGCTTAAAAACAATGCAAATAAAATCAATGCAGCAACAACATTTAAAAACGAAAAATCATTAAAGCTTATCTGCGTATCCATTACATTATTAAACAATGGAAGCAATAACTGCATTAATATAAAACCTGTAACAACTGCAATGCAGGTTACAAGTAATGTTTCAATCCAGAATTGCGTAATAACAGAAAAGCGTTTTGCGCCCAATACTTTTCGCACACCAATTTCCTGTGAGCGGCTTGCTGCATTGGAAATGCCAAGCAGTACATAATTTAATGCAGCAATTAATAAAATAACAATAACAAGACAAGCTAACTGGTACACTTTATTGGCGTCGGTATAATGTCCCCAGCCATCAGATGCGTTGTAATGCGCATCAGCCAACGGACGTAAGTACCATCTGAAATTTTTGAAATTGTAGCTGGTGTAATACTTGCCGTATTCGGCAACAAACGGTTTTGTATAATAACCCGCAACCCATTTATTCATCTTTGCTTCAAACTTTTTGTAGTCAACATTATCCGCCAGTTCAACAAGGTATAAATGGTTCATATAATTAAAACCTTGGTCAATATTCTGCTGATAACCTGGATAAGATAATAAAGGCATTACCACACTATATTGTATGCTTGAATTATGCGGTGCATCTTCTGCAACGCCGCTGATGATAAATGTTTGAGTGGTATCAATAATCACCTGGATTGTTTTACCAACAGGATTTTTATTACCAAAATATTTCTTAGCTAATGAAGCTGATATAACGATGTTGCCCGTTGAATTAAGAACAGTTTTTGGATTGCCTTTCAAAAGATGGAAAGAGAGATTGCTGAAAAAATTACTATCAGCATACAACATGTGAGGTTCTTTATATGCTTCATTATTTACTTTAATAATGTTATCTTTTTCATCTTTAAAACGGGTAATGCTTTTTACTTCAGGAAAAGTGTTCTGCATGTTGGCAGCAATAACCAATGGAAAGGTTAACTGGTTTTTTACATCATCATTTTTTGTAAGAAATGAAAGTATGCTTTTCTTTTTGGCTGTATCAGCAGAAGGAAAAATATTACTCATTTCCATCCTGAAGAGATGATCTTTTTTTACATGAAAGCTATCGTACGATTGTTCATACCTGATATAAAAAAACAGCAACAAACAAAACGCAACAGAAACAGAAAGCCCTGTAATATTTATAATGCTGAAGGTTTTGTTTTTAACGATGTTTCGCCATGCAATTTTGAAATAATTTCTAAACATAATTTTTGTTTTAGCGTATAATCATTTACGTTATATATTAGCGCTCACTCTGTTCTCAAACTCTTCGCCGGATTGGACATCGCTGCTTTTATTGCCTGGAAACTCACAGTAATCAATGCCACAATCAACGCAAGAATTGCTGACAGCAAAAACACCCACCAATGAATGTCTATTCGATAAGCAAAATCCTGTAACCAATGCGACATGGCGTACCAGGCTATTGGAAAAGCGATAATGGTAGCGACCAATACAAGCTTTAAGAAATCTTTTGATAATAAAGTAACGATGGAGCTTACTTTGGCTCCCAATACTTTTCTTATTCCAATTTCTTTTATTCGCTGTGTAATTTCAAAAGCTGATAAGCCAAATAATCCCAGGCAGGCAATGAATATGGCGATGCACGCAAAAACCGTAAAGATGGTTTCCTGCCTTTGTTCTGACTGGTACATTTTATTAAAGTTCTCATCAAGAAAAGTGTATTGATAAGGTATTTCAGGCATATACGTTTTCCATATTTTTTCAACGGAAGCTAATGAAGCCGGAATATTATTACCGGCCAGTTTTATAGAAAGGCTGTTGAATGAAGAATTGGTTGGTGTTGTTGGCGGGTTTAATAAAATCATTGGTACAATTGCATGTTGCAACGATTCAAAATGAAAATCAGCCATAACTCCGATTACACGTCCTTGCGTATCTCCATACTTGAAATCTTTGCCAATTGCCTCCTGTGGCGATTTCCAGCCGATAGCCTTTACGGCAGATTCATTCAAAATAAAATTGGAGCTATCCATACTGTAATCGCGGGAAAAATTTCTTCCTGCAACCAAATGAATACCGTAAGTGGGAATGAAATCATAATCAGCCGATACATCTTTAATATCTGTAGTAACGGGTTGCAAAGAATTGCCAACCATTGTGGAAGCACCGTTCATATCCAGTAACCTTCCTGTTGGAATACGCGAAGAACGCGCTACATCTTTGATGCCCGGGCTTTGCAATAAGTCATTTCTAAAGGCATCATATTGGGGATTGACGGAATTATAATAAGGCAGCGTGATGATATGTTCCTTATTATAACCCAAAGAAGTATTCTGCATGTAGCGCAACTGCTGAAAAACAATAATGGTAGTAATAATAAGCACGATAGAAATCGTGAATTGTGCCACCACTAAAACTTTGCGGAAAGAGATATTGCCGCCACCGACCTTAAATAATCCTTTCAAAGTTTTTACCGGCTGAAAGGACGACATAAATAAAGCGGGATACACACCGGATAAAATACCTACAATAAATGGCGTTAAAAAAATCGGAATTAAAACCTGCCATTTCAATAATATGTTTATAGAAAGTTGTTGCCCTGAAATTTGATTAAGCCAGGGCAACGTTACATATAAAAGAGCGAAAGCAATTAAAATAGCGCTCCAGGCTATCAACACCGATTCGCTTAAAAATTGAAATATCAATTCTTTTTTTCTTGCACCAATTACTTTTCGAATTCCAATTTCTTTTGCCCGTAAAGAAGAGCGGGCTGTGGAAAGATTCATGTAATTGATACAGGCTATCACTAAAATAAATAAGGCAATGGCCGAAAAAATATAAACTCTGCTAATGTCTCCATTAGGCTCGGCTTCCGAGTCGGTGTGAGAATACAGATGAATATCGGTAAGTTTTTGCAACCCGAGTTTTGTAAATTTTGATGCTTGATTGCCTCCATATTCGGACGCCATTCTCTTATCAAGAAAGGCAGGAAAGCGCGCAATCATTCTATTGGGATCATAATGTTTGGGAAGCAGTAAAAAAGTAAAAAATGAATTATTGGCCCAATTTGTTTCCAGGTTTTTTTCGCCATAGACCGCGGAATCCTTTAAAGTGTTGAAAGAAACCAATATGTCAGGATGCATAAAAGAATTTTCAGGAAAGCCTTTGTAGATGCCCGTTACTTTTACATCAAACTGGTTGTTTACTTTTATGACTTTGTTCATAGGATCTTCATTGCCAAAATATTTTTTGGCAACATCTTCTGTCAGCATTACGCTAAACGGATCTTTTAATGCCGTCTGCGGATTGCCTTCCAGCGTCTTTAAAGTAAAAACGTTAAATAAATTTTCATCAGCAAAATACACGTTGCTTTCGGCGATAAGCTTATCATTGTATTTAAAAGGGAGCGTGCCTGCATTCAACAATCTTGTTATTTTTTTTATCTCCGGAAAATCTGTTGGGAAATAATATCCAAATGGGGGAGAGACGGTACCGAATTTCAAAGAAACGACGCCTGCTGCATTATTAAAACTCCTGGTAACGCGATAAATGTTCTCCGCATTTTTATTATAACGGTCGTAGCTTAATTCATTCAGAACATAAGTTGTAATTAACAAACAACAGGTAAGCCCTACCGTTAAACCGAACAGGTTAATGAACGAGATGAATTTGTATTTCACCAGGTTACGCCATGCGATTTTGAAATAATTTCTAAACATAATTTTTGTTTTAGCGTATAATCATTTACGTTATATATTAGCGCTCACTCTGTTCTCAAACTCTTCACCGGATTGGCAAGGGCTGCTTTTATTGCCTGGAAACCGATTGTAAGTATTGCAATTAGTATCGCTATTGCGCCTGCTAAGGCGAACACCCACCAGTTTAAATCAGTTCTATATGTAAAATCCTGCAGCCATTGATGCGAGAAATAATAAGCAACAGGGCAAGCGATAAAAAATGAAATGAGAACCAATTTCAAAAAATCTTTACCCAGCATGGCAGTAATATTAACAACAGTGGCACCTAACACTTTTCTTATACCTATTTCTTTTGTTCTTCTTTGCGCTGTAAACATGCCGAGCCCAAATAAACCCATGCACGAAATAAATATAGTAATGATAGCAGCTACTCTTATAAGCCATGCTGTTTTTTCATCCTGTCTATACAACCAGCTAATGGATTCATTTAAAAAGCTGTAATTGAAAGACGTATCAGGAAATAATTTTTTCCAATGAATTTCGATTTTAGCGAGAATAGCTTTTACATCGCTAACATTTTTTTCCTCGGCAGTTAATTTAATTGCAACACTGGATTTTTGATTATCGGGTGCATTTTCTATCAACGCAGGAAGAATAGCATCGTGAAAAGAACCCTGGTGAAAATCTGCAATTACTCCAACGATTGGAAAGCCTTTATCTTCATTAGCTCCAACACTGTAAAGCATTTTACCAACAGCATCATGGGGATTTGCAAATCCAATCGTTTTTGCTAGTGTTTCATTAATAACCAATTCATTAATGCTATCGCTGTGCAACATATTTCTGCCGGCTACTAATTTCATTCTATAAAAAGGAATATAATCTTCATTACCGATTTCAACAGTTGGTTGTAAAGTGATTTCTTCTTTTCCTTTAAACTTGCAAGAGTTTGACATTTGCGCAAAACCCATTGGGGCATTCATCTGCATCAATACTTTATTTATACCTGCAATGTGTTTAATATTTTCAGCCAACACTTTCATTTTACCAGTTCTTTCGGCCCAGTTGTTAAGTGTAATAATGGCATCTGAATTAAAACCTTTATCAGCGCTCATCATAAAATTAATTTGCTTACCTATTGTTATTACGCCGATAATGAAAATGAGCGACATTGTAAACTGAAAAACAATTAGTGCCTTGCGCAAATTCAATCGCTCTGTTCCTTTTTGAAAAGCCACACCTTTTAAGCTTAACGCAGGCAGATAAGAAGATAAAACTTTGGCTGGATAAAAACCTGCGAGCAACGTGGTGATAACTGTTATCGCAACAAGAAAAATAATTACGGAAGGCGCAAACAAATGAAATACAATTTGCTCCGGAACAAAATCTTTAAACAGGTATAGCATTGGATTTACCAATAATGTTGAAAGAATCACTGCAAAAAAAGTAAGAACAAATGTTTCAATAAGAAACTGAAACCTGATGTTTTTTTTGTTGCTGCCCAGCACTTTTCTTACACCAATTTCTTTTACTCTTTGTATAGATTGCGCCGTGGAAAGATTAATAAAATTTACAACAGCTATCACTAAAATAAATAAAGCGATACCCATTAAAATATACAGCGTAGGCAAGTATGCTTTTCTGAAATCATCACCGTCATCACCGCGCCTGTATTCTGTTGTAAAATGAACAGCACTTAATGGCTGCAAATACATATTTAGCTTTCCATCTGTTAGCTTTACATGTGATTGTATATAAGCCGCAAATCTGCTGTCGATTTGTTGTGGCGTTACTCCTTTTGAAAGCTTTATAAATGCAGAACCATTATGTGGGCGAAGACTGCTCCAATCTCCTGTTGGAATATTATTTTTTAAAAAACTATGTGTTGCCGTGGAAACAGAAATAAAATCTGTATAATTAAAATCGCTGTTTGCTGTCCAGTCCTTTACGATGCCAGAAACACTTACCAACAAAGAGTCATCATAAATAATTGTTTTGCCAATCATTTGATCAAGCGGGATATTACCGAAATATTTTTTTGCCCTGTTTTCAGTGAGCACTACTTTAAATGGTTGGCTCAATGATTGCGGATTCCCTTCCAGCCATTGATAATTGAAAATGCTGAAATAAGAAGGCCAGGTAAGAATTGCTGTTGAAGAATATGAACCTTCAATTTTATTGTCAAATTTTTTGGATTGATTACTGCTGCCCGGGATTGTAATACTGCCACCATAACTATGAAAAGCCGCAGCTACATCAAAGCCGGGTATTTTATTTTGAAAGCCTGCAACATCCGGAATAATATTATTTAAAAACATTTTTTCGCCCGATGAATTTTGCTGCACACCTACAATGCGATAGATACGGTCTTTATCAGGATGAAATTTATCAAAGCTGAATTCAAAATTGGTAATCAGAAAAATAACAATGCAGGCACATACTCCCAATGATAGCCCGAGAATATTAATAAAGGAATACACTTTGTTGCGGGCAATGTTGCGCCAGGCAATTTTGAAATAATTTTTAAGCATGGTTACTAATTTTTACTTTATCTTTTTATTCCGTTCTCAAACTCTTTACAGGATTTGCAATTGCTGCTTTTATTGCCTGGAAGCTGACAGATGCTAACGCAATGAGCAATGCCAGTGATGCCGCAGCAATAAATATCCATGCGCCTAAGTTTATACGGTAAGCAAAATCCTGCAGCCATTTGTTCATCGCCCACCATGCTATGGGTGATCCAATCAAAATTGCAATAACAACAAGCTTCACAAAATCTTTAGATAACAGCGCGGTAATTTGTTGCACTGATGCCCCCAGCACTTTTCTAATTCCAATTTCCTTTGTTCGTTGCTCCGCAGTAAACGCAGCGAGTCCAAACAATCCAAGCGCTGAAATAATAATGGCAATTACAGAAAAAATAAAAATTAACTGTGACGCTTTTATATCTGATTTGTATAAGTTATTAAAGGTGTCATCAAGAAATTTATAATCAAAAGGCTCAGCAGGAATATACTTTGACCAGATTGCTGATGTTGCACTCAAGGCTTTTGGAATATTGCCGGGAACTGTTTTTACAAAAAAATATGAATCACTTCCCTGGTTGTTTGATAATACAATTGAACCTATTTTTTCATGCAGGCTCTTGTAATGAAAATCCTTTACGATTCCAATTATTTTGCCTGTATCTCCACGCAATGTAAAGCGTTGTCCCAATATTGGCTGATGCATTTTAAACTGTGCTGCAGCAGTTTCGTTTAAAATATAATTGTGATCATCTTCATTACCTGCGTTAAACCAATGCCCTTTTTTTAACTGAAGCTGGAACATCTTTTGAAAATCCGCATCAACAGAAAGCTGTGCTATGGTTGGATTGAAGGTTGTATCACGTCCATCCCAATCAGCATTTCCGGAGCTTGCGCCTCCGACATCTATAATCTCTGAGCCGCCGGTTGAAACTGCGGCAATACTGCTTTGCGATTGCAATTCATGTTTTATACTTTCAAAAAATGTTTTTCTTTGATCATCTTTAAAAGCCATATAACTTTTATAAGGAACCTGTATCGCCATTACCTGAGAAACATTGTAGCCGGGGTTAGTAGTTTGTATGTAATGAAGCTGCCTGTAAATAACTATTGTTCCAATAATGAGCATGATTGATAAAGAAAACTGGAATACAACCAACCCTTTGCGAATAGAACCATCATTTACTTTTAATACGCTTCTTCCCCTAAAAACATTTAGCGGTTTAAACGATGAAAGTAACGCTGCCGGGTAAACGCCATTTAAAATTGCGGCAAACAATAATGTTCCAAGCAAAACCTGCCACATAGTAACTGATGTAAGCGGTAACACAAAATGCTTTTCTGTAAGACCATTAAAAGCAGGCAGGAATAATTGAATAAGCAGCAGGCTAATGAGCAGTGCAAGAATACTTATTGTAAAAGATTCAGTAATAAATTGAAGAAACAGGCTTCCTCTTTTTGCTCCTATAATTTTTCTCACGCTCACTTCTTTTGCGCGAAGACTTGCTTTTGCCGTGGTAAGATTTACGTAATTAATACACGCAGTTATCAGCAATAAAAAAGCAAGCACGCTGAAAATGTATGCCGCTTTTTTGGTGCCATGCGGAAGATCTGATGATTGCAGATCATTTTCAAAATACATTCCGTTTAATGCCTGGATAGTTACTGAATCGTTGTGATTGGTCCGGTTCTTATTAATAATTTCATTAAGCTTTGTTGCAATAAGCGGTTTTGAAGCATCAGGCCTGAGTTGGAGAAAAGTAATGTAGCCGAAGTTATTCCAGTTCTTATCGTTCTTCAAAACCTTTGCGTCTGATAAACGCCCATCCATTTGCAGCAAAACATCAAACTGGAAACTGGAATTAACAGGATTATCTTTCACAATTCCTTCCACTGTATAATTAACTGTATCAACCCGAATTATTTTTCCGATTGCATCTGCATCACCAAAATATTTTTTTGCTTTTGCTTCTGTCAAAATAATGCTGAATGGGTTTCTACCAAACGCAGAAACATTACCTGCTACAAAATCATAATGAAAAATATTAAACCAGGTTTTATCAACATAAGCGCTGGTTTTTTCAGAAAATAATTTGTGATTTATCATCAGGTTCGTGCCACCCCACCTGTTTACAATTAAGCGTGCAGACTTCTGTACTTCAGGAATTTCTTTTGCAGCCGTTTCTGCCAGTGGCATTGGTGAAGATTCCCAAATCCATTTTTCATCTTTACTTACCCGTATTGAATTTGTTACCCGGTAAATATTATTTTTATTGGAATGATAATTATCAAAACTTATTTCATTTTGCACCCATAAAAAAATAAACACGGCAGCCGTCATTCCAATCGAGAGTCCAAATAAATTAATAAAGCTGGTAGCTTTATTTTTCCAAAGGTTTCGCAAAGTGGTTTTGAAATAATTTTTGATCATTATAGACGTTTTTTATAAGTTATAAGTCAAACAAAAAAATAAGTAACTCTTTTCATTTTGAATTTTGAATTTTGAATTT
>Ga0157370_10009783_pt1 | contig 10170 bp, 11 predicted proteins | sample C35metaG_FD_113463 | JGI IMG/M metagenome (GOLD analysis project Ga0157370, IMG submission 113463) | Corn rhizosphere microbial communities from Kellogg Biological Station, Michigan, USA - C3-5 metaG | ecosystem: Host-associated > Plants > Roots > Rhizosphere > Soil | place: USA: Michigan... | reverse complement strand
GTGTTCAGCAAGTGATTTATATAAAAAATATCATGACGAAGAATGGGGCGTTCCGGTTTACGACGATGCTTCTTTATTTGAATTTTTAATTCTTGAAACTTTTCAGGCTGGCTTAAGCTGGATCACCATTTTAAACAAAAGAGAGAATTTTAGAAATGCATTCGATCATTTTGATTATAAAAAAATTGCCAATTACTCCGAAGATAAAATCGAAGAATTACTTCAAAATACAGGAATCATCCGCAACAAACTGAAGATTAGATCTGCCGTGACAAACGCGCAGGCTTTTATGAAAGTTCAGGAAGAATTTGGAAGTTTTTCAGATTACATTTGGAAATTTACCGATGGAAAACCTATTGATAATAAGCCGAAAACGTTAAAAGATGTTCCCGCTACAACCCCTCTTTCTGATGCTATAAGCAAGGATTTAAAAAAACGAGGATTTAAATTTGTAGGTTCAACCGTTATTTACGCTCACATGCAGGCAACCGGAATGATGAACGATCATATTCAGGACTGCTTTACCCGGAAGCGGGAATAGTCGCAGTTTTCAGTGCCAGTTTACAGTTTTTTTAAGCTTAATATATCCCGTTAAAGACTGAAAACTGAAAACTGAGACTGAAAACTTAAAAAAAAAACATTATATTTGCTTCACACTTTAGGGGTGTCTACAACATGTAGGCTGAGATTTTACCCTCTGAACCTGATCTAGTTCATACTAGCGTAGGGAAAAGTAAGATGACTTCTGCGCGCATTTCTATGCGTTCTTGCAGCCATTCCTAAAGTATACTATATACTAAATTCAAAAAAGGAATGGAACTAAAAATCAATCAACAAACAAAACATTTCAATGCTGAATCGCTAAGCGTTCAATCATTGCTCGATCTCGAAATTCCGCACAAACAAAACGGAATCGCCGTTGCTATTAACAACACCGTTGTTCCAAAAATCAAATGGAACGAATTCCTCGTACAAGAAACTGACGAAATTTTAATTATTTCTGCCACACAGGGGGGATAAAGGTTAAAATTCCAATTTTAAAATTCCAAATTCCAATTATATGCTGGATGTAGACGCACTGCAGTGCATCTCTACAATAACTCATAACTTATAACTCATAACTTCTTTTCCCATGACAACAGAAGAACAAATCTCCAGAACCCCATTTCCGAATTCTAAAAAAGTCTACATCGATGGCGAAATCCATCCTATAAAAGTGGCTATGCGCGAGATTCACCTTAGCGACACTAAACTTTCTAATGGCGGTATTGAGAAAAACCCGCCTGTAACAGTTTACGATACTTCCGGCCCATACACTGATCCGAATGTTGAAATTGACATTAGAAAAGGATTGCCACGCTTACGCGAAAGCTGGATTCTGGATCGAAATGATGTTGAAATTTTAAGCGAAATCACATCAGATTACGGACAAAGCCGACTACAAGATGAAAGTCTGAATCATCTTCGATTTGAATATTTACATCAGCCAAAGCGTGCTAAAAAAGGCGCAAATGTTACGCAATTATACTACGCCAAACAAGGAATTATTACGCCGGAAATGGAATATATTGCCATTCGCGAAAACCAGCGTATTGAACTTTTAAATGAGCAGACCAAAGCCATGCAATGCCAGCACGGAGGCCATAGTTTTGGAGCCAATACACCTAAAAGCAAAATCACTCCGGAATTCGTTCGCTCTGAAGTTGCCTGCGGAAGAGCTATTATTCCAAACAACATCAACCATCCAGAAAGCGAACCTATGATTGTAGGTCGTAATTTCTTGGTAAAAATTAATGCTAATATTGGGAATAGTGCTGTAACATCGAGCATTGAAGAAGAAGTTGAAAAAGCCGTTTGGGCCTGTCGCTGGGGTGCCGATACCATTATGGATTTGTCTACCGGAAAAAATATTCATGAAACAAGAGAATGGATTATTAGAAATTCACCTGTTCCAATTGGAACCGTTCCAATTTATCAGGCTTTAGAAAAAGTAAAAGGAATTGCCGAAGATTTAACTTGGGAAATTTTCCGTGATACTTTAATCGAACAGGCAGAACAAGGTGTTTCGTATTTCACAATCCACGCCGGAGTTTTACTTCGTTATATTCATTTAACCGCAAATCGCGTTACCGGAATCGTTTCGCGTGGCGGATCTATTATGGCAAAATGGTGTTTATTTCATCATAAAGAAAACTTCCTGTACACCCATTTTGAAGAAATCTGCGAGATCATGAAACAGTATGATGTGGCTTTTTCTTTAGGAGATGGTTTACGTCCGGGCTCAATTGCCGATGCCAACGATGCTGCACAATTCGCTGAGTTAGAAACGTTAGGAGAATTAACTAAAATTGCCTGGAAACACGATGTTCAGGTTTTTATTGAAGGCCCGGGACACGTGCCAATGCACATGATTAAAGAAAACATGGACAAACAATTGGAACATTGCCATGAAGCTCCATTTTATACTTTAGGCCCTTTAACTACAGATATTGCACCAGGTTACGATCATATCACGTCGGCAATTGGAGCCGCCATGATTGGCTGGTACGGCTGTGCGATGCTGTGTTATGTAACGCCAAAAGAACATCTTGGTTTACCGAATAAGAAAGATGTAAAAGACGGTGTGATTACTTATAAAATTTCGGCACATGCTGCAGATTTGGCAAAAGGTCATCCGGGAGCGCAATATCGAGACAATGCTTTGAGTAAAGCCCGTTTCGAATTCCGTTGGGAAGATCAGTTTAATCTAGCCCTAGACCCTGATACAGCAAGAGAATTTCACGATGAAACACTTCCTGCAGACGGTGCAAAAGTAGCGCACTTCTGCTCCATGTGCGGTCCAAAATTCTGCTCAATGAAAATATCTCAGGAAATTAGAGATGTCGCTGCCGCAGAAAAAGGAATGCAGGAGAAATCAGAAGAGTTTATCGAGCAAGGAAAAGAGATTTACATATAATCAAAGTATTAAGATGAAAGAATTAAGTATTAAGATTTTAAATCGATAAACTTTCAATGCTTTCATCTTGATACTCTCGTCTTAATACTTAATACTAAGATCTTTATACTCCAAAAAAATGATTGTAATTTCTAATCCTTTTGCTGTTGCAGATGAAATCAAAATAATTCATTCATTATTTGAAGAAGGTTTGTCTTTGCTTCATATTCGGAAACCTGATTTTTCTGAATTGGAAATGGTGCATTTCATTGAGCAAATAAAACCGAAATATCGAAATAAACTTGTATTACATCATCATCATGTACTGGCAGAAGATTTTGGAATTAACCGATTACATTTTTCTGAGAAAGACAGAAAATACAGCCATGAAGTTCCTGCAAGGTTTTTAAAACCTTGCAGGTATGAAAGTGAGTCAAAATCAACATCAACCCACTCTATCGAAGATTTTAATTCATTAGAAAATGATTTTGCTTACGCATTTTTAAGTCCTGTTTTTAAAAGTATTTCAAAAGAAAATTATCAACCGGAAACAGATCTTTTTGAAGCATTAAAATCGAGAACAAATTACCAGACAAAAGTCATTGCCTTAGGTGGTATTAGTTCTGAAAACATTCGAAAAACACTTGAAAATGGTTTTGAAGTTGCCGCACTTTTAGGAAGTATTTGGAACAATGAAAACCCAATAAAAGAATTTAAATTATGTCAGCAGATCGCCCTTTCGTACTTACAATAGCAGGTTTAGATCCTTCGGGAGGCGCTGGTATTTTGGCTGATATCAAAACATTTGAACAGCATAAAGTTACCGGTTTTGCCATTGCAACTGCCAATACAATTCAAACCGAAAATAAATTTCATGACATTGAATGGATTGATTTACCTTTTGTTATCAAATCAATTGAAACACTTTTCGCGAGCTATAAAATTGAAGTGGTAAAAATTGGGATTGTACCATCAATCGAGTATTTGAGCGAAATTATTTCAGCTATAAAACTACAATCTCCAGCAACGCAAATTGTTTGGGATCCAGTTTTAAAATCGACAACAAAATTTGAATTTATGGCCATCGAAGATTATTCTTATTTGCATAAAATCTTGTCTAAAATTGATTTGATTACGCCCAATTACAATGAAATCGAGATTTTATTTCCGGGATTTATTTCAAAGAATCTTGGGCCGCGAAATGAGATTCCGACAGCGGTTTTATTAAAAGGCGGACATAACGAATCTGCTATTGGAACGGATCGATTATTTCTAAAAAATGAGGTTTTAGATTTACTTCCAACTCATGAAAAATGCTTTGAGAAACATGGCTCGGGCTGTGTGCTTTCCTCGGCAATTGCCTCCAATTTAGCTTTAAATCAAACCATCTCAGAAGCCTGTAAAAATGCTAAAATATACATTGAAAAATACCTGAGTTCAACACCAACTTTAATAGGATATCATTATGTACAATAAACTGCAATACATTTCACAAGGAAACACAATCGAAGAACAATTGTACAATATTCATCAGGCGTTAGATGGAGGATGCGATTGGATACAAATGCGATTTAAAAACCAAACCGAAAAAAACAGTTTTTCTCTGGCAGAAGCTGTAAAACTTTTATGCGAAGAATATTTGGCCAACTTTATTGTAAACGACAATCTTTCCCTCGCACAGCAAATTGGAGCCGATGGCGTTCACCTTGGTTTATCTGACATGAAAATCGACGAAGCCCGAGCTATTCTGGGCAGTACAAAAATTATTGGAGGAACAGCCAACACTTTTGAAGATATTCAAAATCATGTAAAAAATGGCTGTGATTATATTGGTTTAGGCCCTTTTAGGTTTACGAGTACAAAAGAAAAACTAAGTCCAATTTTAGGTTTATCAGGGTACTTTGAAATTCTTCAAAAACTGAAAAAGAATAAAATCGATGTTCCAGTTTATGCCATTGGCGGAATTACTTTAAAAGATATTAATCCGTTAATGGAAACTGGAATTTACGGAATTGCCGTTTCGGGAATCATCACAGAAAGTTCTGAAAAGAAAATATTAGTTCAACAATTAAACGAAAAATTATATGCAAACGTCATTGTTTAATATTGGAGACAAAAGCTTCAAATCCCGTTTGTTTTTAGGAACCGGGAAATTTGGATCAAACAAAGAAATGGAAGATGCTATTTTAGCATCGGAAAGTGAACTGGTTACGGTTGCGTTAAAACGCATTGATCTTGAAACTGATACAGATGCTATTTTATCTCACTTAAAACATCCAAATATTAATCTGCTTCCTAATACATCTGGGGCAAGAAATGCAAAAGAAGCCGTTTTTGCTGCACAATTAGCCCGCGAAGCTCTCGAAACAAATTGGGTAAAACTCGAGATTCATCCCGATCCAAAATATTTAATGCCGGATCCTGTCGAGACTTTAAAAGCTACAGAAGAATTGGCTAAGCTTGGTTTTTTTGTTCTGCCTTATATTCATGCTGATCCTGTTTTATGCAAACATTTAGAAAATGCCGGAACAACTGCTGTAATGCCTTTGGGATCCCCTATTGGAAGCAACAAAGGTCTTAAAACAATAGATCTCCTGGAAATTATAATCGAACAAAGTAATGTCCCCGTTATTGTAGATGCCGGAATTGGCGCTCCATCTGACGCTGCAAAAGCAATGGAAATTGGTGCCGATGCTGTTTTGGTTAATACCGCAATTGCAGTTGCAGGAAATCCAAAATTAATGGCCGAAGCCTTTAAAGAAGCCGTAATAGCAGGAAGAAAAGCCTTTGAAGCCAAAGTGGCAAATCAGCAAAATTATGCTGTGGCTTCAAGTCCTTTGACTTCATTTTTATATGATTAAAATTTTGTTTCACGCAGATTTTGCAGATTTAAGCAGATTTAATATAGATTAATATATTCTTTATCTGTAAATTCTCATAAATACGATTAGATAAAAAAGAAAGAAAATTCTTTAATTTTGAATAAATTTTAAATTAAAGAATAATGACTGAAAATGAAATCTCATATCTAGTGCGAGGAGCAATTTTTAAAGTATACAACAATTTAGGGCCGGGATTATTTGAATCTGTTTATGAAAGTGCTTTGTTTTATGAATTAGAAAAATTAGAGCTAAAAGTCAAAAAACAAGTAGAAATAATTATTAATTATGAAGAAATAATATTAGATGGTGCTTTTAGACTCGATTTGTTAGTCGAAGATAAAGTAATAATTGAATTAAAATCTGTCGAAGAACTAGCTCCAATACATTACAAACAAATTGCAACCTATCTTCGACTTTCTAATAAGAAATTAGGCTTGCTCGTAAATTTTAACACTCTTAATATTTTAAATGATATTAAAAGAATTGCCAATAAAATATAAAAAGCGCAGGATATCAATAAATTAAAAATCAATTTTAATCTGCTTAAATCTGCAAAATCTGCGTAAAAAAAAACATAACCATGAACACATTCAAATCTATTTTTGAGCAATATAATTGGGATCAAATTCAATCCAGAATATACCAAACCACATCCAAAGATGTCGAGCGCACTTTGGCGAAAACCAAATACAGTCTCGATGATTTTTTGATTTTAATCTCGCCTGTTGCACAAAATTACCTTGAAGAAATGGCGCAGAAATGCCATGAAATCACCAAAAAACGTTTCGGAAAAACGATTCAAATGTATGCACCGCTTTATTTAAGCAACGAATGCCAAAATATTTGTACCTATTGCGGCTTTAGTTTAGATAATAAAATCAAACGAAAAACACTTTCGGATGCTGAAATAAAACTCGAAGTCGAAGCTTTAAAAAATACAGGTTTTGATCATGTTTTACTGGTTACAGGCGAAGCAAATTACACTGTTAACATCAATTATTTTCTTAATGCGATTGCTTTGATTCGGGAGGAATTTTCGATTATTTCTGTTGAAGTTCAACCACTTTCTACAGAAGATTATGAACGTTTACACAATGCAGGAGTATATTCGGTTTTGGTTTATCAGGAAACATATCATCAGGAAGTTTACAAAAAGTATCATACCAAAGGCAAGAAATCGAACTTCGATTATCGATTGGAAACTCCAGACAGAATAGGTACCGCTGGAATTCATAAAATTGGTTTAGGTGTTTTATTAGGTTTGGAAGACTGGAGAACCGACAGTTTTTTTAACGCGCTGCATTTAGATTATCTTCAAAAAAAATATTGGCAGACCAAATATTCCGTTTCGTTTCCGCGTCTGCGTCCTGCCGAAGGAATTATCGAACCTAACTTTATTATGGACGATAAAGACTTGACACAATTAATCTGTGCATACCGTTTGTGGAATGAAGATCTGGAAATTTCAATTTCGACACGAGAAAACGAAAAATTCAGGAACAACATTATTCCAATTGGTGTTACGAGCATGAGTGCAGGTTCTAAAACCAATCCGGGTGGTTATGTTGTCGATCCGCAATCTTTAGAGCAATTCGAAATCAGCGATGAACGTTCAGCAAATGAGATTTCAAGAATTATAAAAAATGCAGGTTACGAACCTGTTTGGAAAGACTGGGATAAAAATTTTATTTCAGATTTTAGAGTTTAAATTTTAGATTTTTTATTCTTCATTTCATTCATCTAAACTCTAAAATCAGAAATCTAAAATTAATTAAAATGAGTATTATACAAGAATTTCTTCGTTACAACAGACAAACCATTCTTCCAGAAATTGGCGACGAAGGTCAGGAAAAATTAAAAAAAGCAAAAGTTCTGATAATTGGCGCTGGTGGTTTGGGCTGTCCTATTTTGCAATATATTGCCACTGCTGGAGTTGGTTTTATTGGAATTATGGATTTTGATACCATCGAAATTCACAATCTGCACCGACAAATTTTATATACCGAAGATGAAATTGGGCAGCAAAAATCTATTGTGGCAAAAAATGTAGTTTCAAAATTGAATCCGCTTATTGAAACAGTTGCAATTAATGAAAAGTTAACCGCTGAAAATGCTTCAAAAATCATTCAGCAATATGATATTGTTGTAGATGGTTCGGATAATTTTACAACACGTTATCTAGTAAATGATACGTGCGTTCAGCTAAAAAAACCTTTGGTTTATGGAAGCATTTTGGGATTTGAAGGTCAAATTGCGGTTTTCAATCATAACGGAAGTAAAAACCTTAGAAATTTATTTCCTGAAATGCCTGATCCTAAAGATGTGCCTAATTGTAATTTAAATGGTGTTTTAGGAACTCTGCCTGGAATTATAGGAAATATGATGGCGCACGAAACGCTTAAGTTAATTTTAGAGTTGCCTTCTTTAAAAAATGAACTGATCATTTTTAATACTCTGAACTGGAATTTTACAAAACTGAATTTCTAGAAAACAAGCGCGTCTCCAACTTTTATATTGCCGCTATTCAAACTCACGATGTTTGTTCCAAATAAAACCGAATTATCTACATTTCTGTATTTGCTTAAAGTTTTTAAAGGTTCTTTTTTCAAACGTCCGTTTTGAGGATCATTATTAACCATAATGCATCTTCCGCAGGGTTTTACGTTTTTAAATTGAACTTCTCCAATAGAAAAAGTTTTAAAATCATCTTCTTCATGAGGATTTTCGCTGGATACTACAATATTGGGACGGAATCTTAGAACCGTGATTTTGTCTTCTAATTTATCATTTAAGAAATCCAGACTTTTGGATCCAATTAACAAGTACGGATAACCATCGGCCAGACTTACATTGAAAGTTTCTTTTAATCTGGAACTCTCATGCTTACGATCTCCATTTTTTATTATTTTGACCAATTTACATTCAAAACCTAAATGCTGGCTGAACCATTTTGAAGTAGCATGATTTACCTCAACCACTTCGCTTTTATCACTCCATACATTTACTTCAATCGGGTTTTCTAAATGTTCATCGATAGAAAATTCATGCTTTTGATCCTGAAAAGTAATACTGATTTTCCCGTCAGAAATCTGGGGATAAAACTGACTCATGATTCGGTGTTCTCGCTGCGTTATCATTTGATTCTCTGCATCAATTAACATCCATCTTCGATCATTTTCAAATCCCATTTCTTGTGCAAATGCAGATTCACAGCTTATTCCTGCTAAACTTTTTATTGGATAAATATAGATTTCTTTTACAACATGAACGGCACTCATTTTTTATTTGCTTTTTAAAATGGACATAAATTCATCACGATCAATTTCGCGGCAACCTAAACTCTCTAAATGCGAATTATAAACCTGACAATCTAATAATTTGTAATTCTCTTTTTTTAAATGATTTACCAAAGAGATAAATGCAGTTTTTGAAGCATTTGAAACTTTAGAAAACATACTTTCACCACAAAAAACATGGCCTAAATCTATTCCGTATAAACCGCCCACTAAAACACCATCCTGCCAAACCTCAACAGATTTTGCTATTCCTTCAGCATTTAGTTTACAGTAAGCTTCGATCATTTTATTTGAAATCCAGGTTCCGTTTTGACCGTCTCTTTTTATCTGCTGGCAATCTAAAATTACATCTTTAAAAGCGGTATTAAAAGTAACTGTAAATTGATTTCGATTTAAAATATTACGCATACTTTTTGAAACGATTAATTCGTCCAGAAACAAAACCATTCGAGGATCCGGTGCCCACCAAAGAATAGGTTCTCCCTCGTTAAACCAAGGAAAAATACCACTTTTGTAGGCCAGCTTTAATCGTTCAGGATTTAAGTTTCCTCCAATTGCCAGAATACCTTCTTCATCGGCTTCTGAAACTGGCGGAAAAAATAAATCTTCAAATAAATAATACATCTTTTATAATAGTCAATTTTTAAATATTGAAATTTGAAATTTCAAATGCAGAAAGAGAAACTTTGTCAAAGTTTTGAACTTTGACAAAGTTCGGCTCAATACCTATTACATAAACTGAGAGTAAAAAATAAAATTCCAAATTCCAAATTCACGAGAATGAATTGGAATTTGGAATTTAATAAATTGAATTTTAAACTCTTAGAACGGTAAATCGTCTGGTTCGTCTTCGCTTACATTTGTTGCTGGAGCAAAAGCTTCTGCTGCAGGAACTGATGGAGTTTGTCCCGGACCTTCTGGTGCCATTCTTTCGATTCTCCAACCTTGAATACTATTGAAATATCTAGTTTCTCCTTGTGGATTAACCCATTCTCTTCCTCTTAAATTGATAGAAACTTTTACTGCCTCTCCTTGTTTATAGCTGCTTAATAAATCG
>Ga0157370_10009782_pt1 | contig 10170 bp, 10 predicted proteins | sample C35metaG_FD_113463 | JGI IMG/M metagenome (GOLD analysis project Ga0157370, IMG submission 113463) | Corn rhizosphere microbial communities from Kellogg Biological Station, Michigan, USA - C3-5 metaG | ecosystem: Host-associated > Plants > Roots > Rhizosphere > Soil | place: USA: Michigan... | reverse complement strand
CCCTCGATCGTGTCCGGGGAAATCCGGTAGAGCTCGACGATGTCGTCGGCGATCAGGCCGTTGCCGCGCGAGATCAGCTCGAGCGCCAATTCGCTCTTGCCGATCGCCGACGCACCGGTGATCAGCACGCCGAGCTCGAGCACGTCGAGGAATACGCCGTGCAGCGTCGTCGACTCGGCGAGCACGCGCGACAGGTAGATGCGAAACACGTCGACGATGTGCGGCGACGGCTGCTGCGACGTGACGAGCGCGATCCGGTGCTGGTTGCACATGTCGAGAAGATGTCGCGGCACCTGCTCGCCGTTGCCGACGACGATCGCGGCGAGCTCCGTCGTGAACATCCGGTTGATCGAGCGGTTGAGCTCGTCCTCGGGGAGCGCGCGCAGGTACGCGAGCTCGGCGGCGCCGAGGATCTGCACGCGGAACGGGTGAATCAGGTTCATGTGCCCGATCTGTCCGAGCGTCGGCCGCAGCGCGCTTTCGCCGACGAGCACCCGATCGCCGCCGTCGCGGCCGGCGAGCCACACGAGGCCCAACTTTTCGCGGTTGTCCTCGAGGAAACGCTCGACGCTGACCTGGCGCATCGCTACGAATCCTTCAGTGCGGCTGCCAGTCGCGGAAGGCGGCGGCGAGCGCGGCCTCGTCCTTGGCCGCGCTCAATCGATCGCGAAACGCGCGCTCGGAAAACATTTGCGCAAGCTCCGACAGGAGCTGCAGATGCTGGTCCGTCGCCTGCTCGGGCACGAGCAGCACGAAGATCTGACCGACCGGCTTGCCGTCGGGGGAATCGAACGCGATCGGGACGCGCAGTCGCGCGAATGCGCCGATCGCCTCGGGCAGGCGCGCGATGCGCCCGTGCGGAATCGCGATGCCCTGGCCGAGTCCCGTCGAACCCAGCTTCTCGCGCGCCGAAAGGCTGGCCGCGACGCTTGCGCGTGGCAGCTTCGCGCTGCGCTCGAACACCTCGCCCATCGCGCCGAACAGCGCTGCTTTCGACGCGACGTCGAGGTCGACGATGATGTTCGAGGCCGGCAGCAGTGCCGCGATCTGATTCACGAAACCGGGTATGCGTCGAGCCGCTCCATGCAAACCCGCCGATTATACGTAGGCCGCGACGAAGCTTCGCGCGCCCGGCGCTGCCGCAACTTCAGCGCGAGCCTTCGGTGCCGCTCCCGACCGCCTGGCGGTTGATCGCCTCGGCGTCGGTACGATGGTCCCTGATCTGTTCCTTGTACTTCAGCACCTGGCGATCGAGCTTGTCGGCGAGCCCGTCGATCGCCGCGTACATGTCGGCATCGATGCACTCGACGTGCAGGTCCTTGCCGCGGACATGCGCGGTCGCCTCGACCTTGTGCTGCAGCTTGTCCACGGTGAGCACGACACTGACATCGATCACATGGTCGAAATGCCGATCGATCCGGTTGAGCTTCGCGTTGACGTAGTCGCGGATTGCCGGCGTGATGTCGAGATGATGTCCAGTGATGTGCAGATTCATCGTGCTCTCCTTCCTTGCTGCAGTGACGGCAGGTCGCGCCGGGGATGCGTACAAGAGGATACGCTACGCGGCGCAGCGGGATGCGTCGCTCGCGTCTCGCGAGCGACGACGGACAATGGACTGCCTGGAACCGGGGGCTGCAGCGAAACCGGAATGGGACCAGGGACGACCGGTGGTGGCGTCGTGCACGGCCTCGCGCGGCAATGGTCGACGACAATGGTCGACAACAGGTCGTCTTCGACCTCCGGCTAGAGTGCCTTCCGCATGTTCACCGGCGGGATTTGCAGCGCCTCGCGGTATTTCGCGATCGTGCGCCGAGCGACGAGGATGCCCTGCTCGCCGAGCATGTCGGCGATCTTGCTGTCGGTGAGCGGCGTCTTCGCATCCTCGGCGGCGATCAATTGCTTGATCAGCGCGCGAATCGCCGTTGCCGAGGCTGCGCCGCCCGTGTCGGTTGCGACGTGGCTGCCGAAAAAATACTTGAGCTCGAACGTGCCGCGCGGCGTCAGCATGTATTTCTGCGTCGTCACGCGCGAGATCGTCGATTCGTGCAGCGACAGCATGTCGGCGATCTCGCGCAGCACCATCGGCCGCATCGCGACTTCGCCGTGCTCGAAAAAGCGGCGCTGGCGCTCGACGATCGCCTTGGCGACGCGCAGAATCGTGTCGAAGCGCTGCTGCACGTTGCGGATCAGCCATTTGGCTTCCTGCAACTGCGCCGCAAGCTGCTGGTTCGAGCTCTCGCGATTGCGGGTGAGGATGTCGGCATAGATGCGGTTCAACCGCAGCTTCGGCATCGCGGCCTCGTTCAGTGAAGCAACCCACTGATTCCTGACCTTACGTACGACCACGTCGGGGATCACGTAGTTCGCCTCGGCCTTGGCGAACGCGGCGCCCGGCCGCGGATTGAGGCTGCGGATGAGATCGCGCACGCCGCGCACGCCGGCGTCGTCGGTATGCAGCAGCCGTTTGAGCTTCGTGAAGTCGCGATTTGCGAGGAGCGCCAGGTTGCCGTCGACGACCTTCAATGCGTCGGTGAGGAACGGGGTGGCCGCCGGCAATGCACGCAGCTGCAACGCGAGGCACTCGGCGCAATCGCGAGCGCCGACACCCGACGGCTCGAAGCTTTGCACGTACTTGAGCGCGATCTTGAGCTCGTCGCCGTCGATCTCGAGCTCCGTGGGAAAAAGCTCGGCGATCTCCTCGAGCGGCGTCGCGAGATAGCCGTCGTCGTCGAGCGCATCGATCAGCGCGGTGACGATATGACGGTCGCGAAGCGGCAGGTTGAGGAGCGCCAGCTGGCCGTTCAGGTGATCGCGCAGCGTCGACGTCGCGATCTGCTGCGGCAGGAAATCGTCGTCGTCGTTTGCGTTGCCGCCACCCCAGTCGCTGTCGCCGCCGCCGCTGCCATAGTCGGCGAAGTCGGCGACTTCCGGCGCGTCGTCGCGCGTCGTCCGGATTTCGGACGCGGTATCGCGGGCGGCGACCTCGTGGCTGCTCTCGGTGCCCTCGGTCACGCGTCCGGGACCCGACAGCGGCACTTCGGCCGCGGCGCGATCCTCCTCGACCTCGGCGCGCTCGAGCAGCGGATTTTCCTGGAGGATGCGCTCCACCTCGGCGTTGAGCTCGATCGTCGACAATTGCAGCAGGCGTATCGACTGCTGCAGTTGCGGCGTCAGCGTGAGGTGCTGCGATAGCTTGAGCTGGAGCGTCTGTTTCACCGACGAACGCGCTTTCGTGCAGGGGAGCGCGAGTCAGAGCCGGAAATGCTCCCCAAGATAAACTTTCCGGACGTCCTCATTATAGACAATCTCGCCCGGCGCGCCCGATGCGAGCACCCGCCCTTCGTTGATGATGTACGCGCGGTCGCAGATGCCGAGCGTCTCGCGCACGTTGTGGTCGGTGATCAGGACGCCGATCCCCCGCTCCTTGAGGAAGCCGATGATCTTCTGGATGTCGAGGACCGCGATCGGATCGACGCCGGCGAACGGCTCGTCGAGCAGGATGAAGCGCGGCCGCGTCGCGAGCGCGCGCGCGATCTCGACGCGGCGCCGCTCGCCGCCCGACAGCGACACCGCCGGCGCGTCGGCGAGGTGCGAGATCGTGAGATCCTCGAGCAACGCGTCGAGGCGATTGGACAATGTATCGGGATCGAGATCCTGCAGCTCGAGGATCGCGCGCACGTTCTGCGCGACCGTCATCTTGCGAAAGATCGACGCTTCCTGCGGCAGATACGAGAGTCCGCGCCGCGCGCGGCGATGGATCGGCAGCCGCGACAGATCCTCGCCGTCGAGCGAGATCTCGCCGCCGTCGGCGGCGACGAGGCCCACGATCATGTAGAAGCACGTCGTCTTGCCCGCGCCGTTCGGCCCGAGCAGTCCGACGACTTCGCCGCTCGCGACCTCCAGCGAAACGTCGTGCACGACGGTGCGCGCCTTGTACCGCTTGCGCAGGTGCGCCGCGGCGAGCGTGCTCGCATCCTCGTGCTGCGCCTGCGGTGCGCGTTGCTCGACGGCCCCCGCGATGGTCGTGTCGACGGCCGCGCGCGCGTTCACTTCGCGGAGAGCGTCGCATCGGGCGTCAGCGCGAGCGGCGGAGCGGCGTTCGCGGCGGCGGTTGCACGCGCGCCCTTGGCACCGTCCGCCTTGCCGTCCGGCTTCGGCGCGCTCTTCGCGGCGTCGCCCTTGGCATCCGATTTCCCGGCGTCCTTGCCGTCGCCGGCGCCTTTCGCGTCACCCTTCGGCGCGCCCTTCCCGCCGAGCGGACTGTCGGCCCTCGGCTCGAACACGCCTTGCACGCGCGGTCCCGGTCCTTGGCCACCGGGTGCGTTCGGCCGGCCTTCGGCCTTCATGAAATTCGTTTCGCTGTTGTACGAAATGTAATTGCCGCGAAATTCGTTGTTGCCTTCCTTGAGCAGCGCGTTGTCGAAGAGCTCGAGCGTGTGCGTCTGGCCGTTGAAAATCGCCCGCTGCGCATAGCCTTCGTAATACTCGTCCGAGTTGTCCTTCTTCTCGCGAAACCTGATCGGGTTGCCCCATGCCGTCGCCGACAGCGAATCGTCGGGGTTCTGCTTGAAGTTGATGCGGTCGGCGTGAATGGTGAGCGTACCCTGCGTGATGACGACATTGCCACGCAGCGTACCTGTACGCTTGTCGAAATCGACCTCCACCGGCTGATCGGCGGAGAAATTGATGTTCTTCTCGCGATCGGCCTTTTCCGCGTGAGCGGGCATGGCGACCAGCGCGATCGCGCAGGCGAGCGCCGCCACCGCTTTTCTTCGGAAAATTGCGGACTGGGTCATTTCGGTGCCGGATGTTGCGGCGCAAGCGATCCGCTGACGTGCGACTGGATCTGCACGCGCTTCGCCTTGTTGTCGAACTGAAGACCTCGGCCGCGGATTATTCCACGCGGCTCCTCGATCGTCACCGGCTGGTCGGTCGTCACGCGCTGCTCCTTCGTGTCGACGTGCAGCAGGCTCGTCGTCAGCGTGACCGGTCCGCTCGGCGTCTCGCCCGGCGACGCCGGCGCGGGATCGGGATCGCGGTGGACGAGCACGTTGCCCTTGAAATCGCCGTGCTCGCGGTCGCCGGCGATCACGCCCGCGTCGGCGGTGATCGTCATCGTCGGCCTCCCGGGCTCGGTCAACGAAAGTTTCGGATCCTTGAGTTCGGCGCTGTCGTTGTCCGGAAAATGCTCGGCGCTCACCGCCGACAGCGATTGACGCGGCAAGCCGTGCGCGTCGAAAGTCACCGCCTTGAAATCGCTGAGGAACAGGTCGGGATCGTGCCGCGACGAGCCGTCACGGTGCATCGCTGCCGGTTGGACCTGTGCGTCGAGCCAGTAGGTCAGCGCAGCGAGGCCGCCGAGCAGCAGCACCGGCGACCATGCGACCAAACGATCGAAAAAGACGCGGCTGCGATCCATCGTGCTCCTCTTGTCAGCGCGTCGCCGCGAGCGCCGTCGGCGCCCGCGTGGCAAAGGCTTCGTCGCCGTCGTCGTAGCCTTGCGCCGCGAGGATCAGGTCGGCGAGCTCGCGCACTGCGCCGCTGCCGCCGTCGCGCGTCGTGACGTAATGCGCATGCGCGCGCACCGCCGGCGGCGCGTGCGGCACGGTCACCGCGAGCCCGCATGCCGCGAGCACCGTGATGTCGGGAAGATCATCGCCGATGTGCGCGCACGCGTCGGGCGCGATTCCGAGCTCGGCACGAATGCGCTGCCAGGGCGCGAGCTTGTCGCGCGCATCCTGGACGAGATGGGCGACGCGCAGCTGCTGCGCGCGATGTGCGACGGCCGGAGCACTGCTGCCGGTGATCCACGCAACGGCGATACCCGCCGCCGCCAGCCGGTTCATCGCGACGCCGTCGAGCGCCGAGAACACCTTCATCTCGCGGCCTTGGTCATCGATGTAAATGCGGCCGTCGGTCAGCACGCCGTCGACGTCGCAGCTGAGCAGACGCACGCGCCGGGCACGGTTAGCGAGGTCCTCGCGCATCAGACGACACGCGCGCGAAAGAGATCATGCATCTGCACCGCGCCGATCAGCGTTCCTTCGTCGTCGGCGACGAGAAGCGAGGTGATCTTAGGCGGCGTTTCCATCAGCACGATGCAGTCGGCGGCGAGCCGCTCGGCGCCGATCGTGCGCGGCGACTTCGTCATGAAATCGGCGACGCGCGCGGTCTTCGGGTCGACGACGCGCGACAGCGCCCGGCGCAGATCGCCGTCGGTGAAGACGCCCGCGATCCTGTTGCCGTCGACGACGACCGTCATGCCCATTCCCTTGCTCGTGATTTCGACGATCGCCTCGGCGAGCGTTGCCGTCTGCGTCACGCGCGGCAGCGCATCGCCGACGCGCATCACGTCGCGCACGCGCGTCAGAAGGCGCCGGCCGAGCGCGCCGCCGGGATGCGAGCGTGCGAAATCCTCGACCGAGAATCCGCGCGCATCGAGCAGCGCCAGCGCGAGCGCATCGCCGAGCGCCAGGGCCGCGGTCGTGCTTGCCGTCGGTGCCAGGCCGAGCGGGCACGCTTCGGCGTCGACCGCGGCATCGAGGTGCACGTCGGCCGACTGCGCGAGTGAGCTTTTCTCGTTGCCCGTCAGCGCGATCAGCGCAGCCCCCTGGCGCTTCAGATGCGGCGTCAGCAGCATCAGCTCGTCCGTTTCGCCGGAATTCGACAGCATCACGACGACATCGTCGGCGGTGATCATTCCGAGGTCGCCATGACCTGCCTCGGCGGGGTGCACGAAGAACGCCGGCGTGCCCGTCGACGCGAGCGTCGCGGCGAGCTTGCGCGCAACGTGTCCCGACTTGCCGATGCCCGACACGACGACGCGGCCGCGACAGCGCAGCATCAGCTCGACCGCGGCGATGAAAGGCGCGGCAAGGCGCGCGGAAAGCGAAAGGATCGCGCGCGCCTCGGTGTCGAGGACGTTGCGGGCGAGGGTCAGGGCGCGATCCGAATCGACGACGCGCGACAAGGCGTCGCGCGCATGCTCGCGCGCATCCGCATGGGCGATCATCGTGCGAAGTATACCGTCACCCACTCGCGACTCCACCTGGCCGGCGCTCGCGTGATAACGTCTGCGGCACGCGTGAAGCGACGCTCGCATGCCGAACACGCTGCTCCTCATCCTGTTGTTGCTCGCTGCGTCGGTCGTCGCCGTCGCGATCTGCCGCAGCGTGCGGTTGCCGCCGATCCTCGGCTACCTGCTCGTCGGCGTCATCCTCGGGCCGCACGCGCTCGGCTTCGTGCCGAACGACGAGACGACGCGCGAGCTCGCCGAGTTCGGCATCGTGTTCCTGTTGTTCTCGATCGGCCTCGAGTTCAGCCTGCCGCAGCTTCGCGCGATGCGCCGCGCGGTTTTCGGCCTCGGCCTCGCGCAGGTTGCGATCCCGACGATCGCGGGGACGATCGCATTGGAGCTGCTGGGTTTCGGCTGGCGCGCGGGCGTCGTCCTCGGCGGCGCGCTCGCGATGAGCTCGACCGCGATCGTGTCGAAGATGCTCGCCGAGCGCGGCGAGTTCGGCACGCCGCACGGCCGCGACGTGATGGGCGTGCTGCTCTTCCAGGATCTCGCCGTCGTGCTCTTCCTGATCCTGATTCCATCGCTCGCGCTTCCCGGGCTCGACACCGGCCGCGCGCTGGCGGGCGCGTTGCTGAAGGCCGCGATCGCGCTGTCGCTGATCCTGTTTCTGGGGCAGCGGCCGATGCACGCGTGGTTCACGCTGGTCGCGCGGCAGCGCTCGTCGGAGCTCTTCGCGCTGAACGTGCTGCTGGTGACGCTCGGCATGGCGGCGATCACGCAATTCTTCGGGCTTTCGCTCGCACTCGGCGCGTTCCTCGCCGGGATGCTGATTTCGGAAACCGAATTCCGCTACCAGGTCGAGGACGACATCAAGCCGTTCCGCGACGTGCTGCTCGGCCTCTTCTTCATCACGATCGGCATGATGCTCGACCTCCACATCGACGATGTCGTCGCGGGCGAGGCGCTGCTGCTGCTGATCTTTCCGGTCGGCGCGAAGCTCGTGCTGGTCGTCGTCCTCGCGCGTCTTTTCGGGTCGCCGCCCGCGACCGCGCTGCGCACCGGTTTCTATCTCGCGCAGGCCGGCGAGTTCGCGCTCGTCATGCTGGCGCTCGCGACCGGCCATCGCTTCATCTCGCCGCGCTTCGAGCAGGCGGTGCTCGCCGCAATGATCCTGTCGATGCTGCTTGCGCCGCTGATGATCCAGCACGTGGAGCGTTTCGTCCGCAAGTTCACGGCGAACGACTGGCTCGCTCGCGCGGCCGAGCTCACGCAGGCGGCGGCCACGACAATGGCGCGCCAGGATCACGTGATCGTCGCGGGCTACGGACGGAGCGGACAGAACCTGACGCGCCTCCTCGAGCGCGAGGACATCGCGTACGTCGCGCTCGATTCGGATCCTGCCCGCGTGCGCGAGGCCGCCGACGGCAAGACCGTGATCTACGGCGACGCGAGCCGCCGCGAGATGCTGATCGCGGCCGGCCTCGCCAAGGCGCGCGCCGTCGTCATCTCGTTCGACGATACACCGGTCGCGCTGAAGATCCTGCATCACGTCCGGCAGTTGCAGCCGACAGTGCCGGTGATCGTGCGCACGCGCGACGACGCTGAAATCGGCAAGCTGATCGCGGCCGGTGCAACGGAAGTGGTGCCCGAGGTGCTCGAGGGCAGCCTGATGCTCGCGTCGCATTCGCTGCTCGTGCTCGGTGTTCCGCTGGTGCGCGTGCTCGCACGGATTCGCGAAGTGCGCGAGGCGCGTTATGCACTCTTTCGCGGCTTCTTCCACGGCACGACGGACTTTTCCGCCGACGACAACGTCGAGCCGCGACTGCGCACGGTGCGGCTGGACGAGCGCGCGCGCGCCGTCGGCCGGTCGCTCGCCGAAGTGGAGGTCGGCACGCGCGTCGAAGTCACCGGCGTTCGGCGCAACGGAGCGCGGTCGGTGCGCCCGGGTCCCGACTGGCGCTTCGAGCCCGGCGACACCGTCGTATTGCTCGGCCGGCCCGTCGATCTCGCTCGCGCGGAGAAGCGCCTGCTCGAGGAGGCGTAGCCACCGCGCGGGACAAACGGCCGGTATGCCGAAGGCCTTTCGCCGACCGGCTACAATCTGCGGTTCGCCCTTCCGCTGTCTCCCAATGCCTGTTGTAGAAACGGCTGCCGTCTCGCCGACGTGCCCGACTGAAATCGCCGTCCGCTTGACGGGCGTTACGTTCGGTTACGATCGCGCGCGCCCGGTGTTGCGGGGCATCGACATGACGGTGCCGCGCGGGCGGCTCGTCGCGATCATGGGCGGATCGGGTTGCGGCAAGACGACGATCCTGCGCCTGATCGGCGGTCAGTTGCGCGCGCAGGCCGGCACGGTGAGCGTCGCGGGCGAGGATGTCGGCGCGCTCGATCGCGAGGCGCTCTTTGCGCTGCGCCGCAGGATTGGCATGCTGTTCCAGTTCGGTGCGCTCTTCACCGACATGTCGGTGTTCGAGAACATCGCGTTCCCGTTGCGTGAGCACACCGAATTGCAGGAAGAGCTGATCCGCGATCTCGTGCTGATGAAGCTCAACGCGGTGGGCTTGCGCGGCGCGGCGCAGTTGTATCCGGCGGAGCTTTCGGGCGGCATGTCGCGCCGGGTCGCGCTTGCCCGCGCCATCGCGCTCGATCCGATGCTCGTGATGTACGACGAGCCGTTCGCCGGCCTCGATCCGATCTCGCTCGGCGTCGTCGGCCAGCTCGTTCGTCGATTGAACGATGCGCTCGGCATCACGTCGATCGTCGTCACGCACGACATCTACGAGTCGCTGAAGATCGTCGACTACATCTACTTCGTCTCGGAAGGCCGGATCATCGCTCAAGGCACGCCCGGTGAGGTTCGCGCATCGCGCGATCCATTCGTGCGCCAGTTCGTCGACGGTGAGCCCGACGGCCCGGTGCCGTTCCACTATCCGGCCAAGGCAATCGGCCGGGAGTTCTCGTCCGATGTTCGCTGACACGATCGCCTCCGCGCTGCGCCGCGTCGGTGCGGCGACGCTCGATTCGCTCGCGCGCCTCGGCTTCGCCGCGCGCTTCACGGTCGCCATCGTCACGCACCTGCCGGGTGCGTTTCGTCGCCTGTCGCTCACGCTGCGCGAGATCTATTTCGAGGGCGTGCTGTCGCTCGTCATCAT
>Ga0157370_10009781_pt1 | contig 10171 bp, 8 predicted proteins | sample C35metaG_FD_113463 | JGI IMG/M metagenome (GOLD analysis project Ga0157370, IMG submission 113463) | Corn rhizosphere microbial communities from Kellogg Biological Station, Michigan, USA - C3-5 metaG | ecosystem: Host-associated > Plants > Roots > Rhizosphere > Soil | place: USA: Michigan... | reverse complement strand
GTCGTCGACGCGGCCGGTGATCCAGTAGTAGCCGTCCTCGTCGCGGCGCGCGCCGTCGCCGGTGAAGTAGTTGCCGGGGTAGGCGCTGAAATAGGTCTCGATGAAGCGCTGGTGGTCGCCGTAGATGGTGCGCACCTGGCCCGGCCAGGAGTCGGTGATCAGCAGGTTGCCCTCGGCCACGCCCTCTTTCACGGTGCCGTCGGCGTCGACGATCGCCGGCTTGACGCCGAAGAACGGCAGCGTGGCGGAACCGGGCTTGGTGGCGATCGCGCCGGGCAGCGGCGAAATCATGATGCCGCCGGTCTCGGTTTGCCACCAGGTGTCGACGATCGGGCAGCGTTCGTCGCCGACCACGCGGTGATACCACTCCCATGCTTCCGGATTGATCGGTTCGCCGACCGAGCCGAGCAGGCGCAGCGAGGCGCGCGAGGTCTTCTTCACCGGCGCCTCGCCCTCGCGCATCAGCGCGCGGATCGCGGTGGGCGCGGTGTAGAACAGGCTGACCTGGTGCTTGTCGATCACCTGCCAGAAGCGGCTGTGGTCGGGATAGTTCGGCACGCCCTCGAACATCACCGTGGTGGCGCCGTTGCACAGCGGCCCGTACACCACGTAGCTGTGGCCGGTGACCCAGCCGACGTCGGCGGTGCACCAGTAGACGTCGTCCTCGCGCAGGTCGAACACCTGCTCGTGGGTGTAGCTGATGAACACCAGATAGCCGCCGGTGCTGTGCTGCACGCCTTTCGGCTTGCCGGTGGAGCCGGAGGTGTACAGCACGAACAGCGGGTGCTCGGCTTCGACCGGGGTCGGCGGGCAATCGGCGGACTGGCCTTCCATCAGCGCGTGGTAGTAGCGGTCGCGCGGCGACTGCATGTTGATCGCGCCGCCGGTGTGGCGCACCACGATCACGGTCTCCACGCTGTTGGTGTTCGGTCGTTCCAGTGCGGCATCCACATTGACCTTGAGCGGGATGCGCTTGCCCGCGCGCAGGCCCTCGTCGGCGGTGATCACCAGCTTGGCTTGGGAGTCGGCGATGCGGCCGGCCAGCGAGTCGGGCGAGAAGCCGCCGAACACCACCGAGTGGATTGCGCCAAGCCGGGCGCAGGCCAGCATCGCCACCGCCGCCTCGGGGATCATCGGCAGGTAGATCGCCACCCGGTCGCCCTTGACCACGCCGAGGTTCTTCAGCGTGTTGGCGAACTTGCACACTTCGGCATGCAGCTCGCGGTAGGTGATCCGGCGCGAGTCCTTCGGGTCGTCGCCTTCGAAGATGATCGCCACCTTGTCGCCGCGCTTGGCCAGCTGGCGGTCGAGGCAGTTCGCGCTGACGTTGAGTTCGCCATCCTCGTACCAGCGGATGTGCAGGTCCTTGTGGTCGAACGAGACGTTCTTGATCTTCGTCGGCGGCTTGCTCCAGTCCAGCCGCTGACCGATGCGAGCCCAGAAGCCTTCCGGATCACCGACCGACTCGGCGTACAGGCGCGTGTAGTCGTCGTGGCGCAGGCGTGCCGCGGCGGCAAACGAGGGATCGACCGGGTAGAGCTTGGACATGGCTGGGCTCCTGCTGGTTAGGCGTCGAGAGGCATGACGAAGGCACCGCGCCGGCGGCAGCGTCATGCGGCGTGGAAATTCGAGTGTAGCCCGATCGTCGCGGACGCGCCGCTGCAACGCAAGTCGAACCGCCCTGCTCGGTTCGAGCAGCAGGTGAACGGACTCAAGGCGATGCGCCAGGCGCACGAAACGCGGATCGGGACGTTCGACGGGAATCCTGGCACGGTGCCGGGTCAGGCCGGCGATCCGGCCGCTGGCTCCCGCGCGCAGCAGCTAACGGGGGCTTGTCGCGCCGCTTTCCTCCCGGTCCGGTTACATGGCGATGTTCCGCGGCGCGATCACCGCGCGTCTGCCGGATTCGTTTCCAGGAATGAGCCGATCAGGCACGCTTGACCAGGCCGATGATCACCAGCAGCACGACCGCGCCGATCATCGCGTAGACGATGCTGGTGACGATCGGGCTGCCCAGGCTGAAACCCACGCCGAGCGCGGGCAGCAGCCAGCCGGCGAGGAACGCGCCGATGATGCCGACCACGATGTTGCCGAGCAGGCCGAAGCCGAAGCCACGCACGATCAGGCCGGCAAGCCAGCCGGCGATGGCGCCGATGAGCAGGAAAATGATCAGGCCGGTGAGAGTCATCGGGAAGCTCCTGTGAATGGGTACGGCAAGCGTCATCGCCGCCGCGTGCAGCAGCCGTGACGGTGCCGTGGTGGCGCGTTCACCCGCCGGCGCCGGCGTTATGCTGGCGGCGGGCTCCCCGCCGGATGTCTGCGATGAATGCACCGCCAAGCTATGTCCACGGCGCCAGCGCCAAGCCCCTGCTGGGTGAAACCGTCGGCGCGCTGATCGACCGCATCGCAGCCACGCACCCCGGGCGTCCGGCGCTGGTGGTGCGCGCGCAGGGCGTGCGCATGAACTACCGCGAGTTCCACGCCGAGGTCGAGCGCATCGCCGCCGGCCTGCTGGCGCTGGGCATGCGGCGCGGCGAGCGCGTCGGCATCTGGGCGCCGAACCGGGCCGAATGGGTGCTGCTGCAGTTCGCCGCGCCCAAGGCGGGGCTGATCCTGGTCAACATCAACCCGGCCTATCGCACGCACGAGCTGGAGTATTCGCTGAACAAGGTGGGTTGCCGCGCGCTGGTGTTGCCGCGCCGCTTCAAGACCGCGCACTACCTGGACATCCTCGTCGAACTGGCACCGGAGCTGGCTGCCAGCATGCCGGGCGAGCTGCACGCCGCGCGCTTGCCGGCGCTGCGCGAAGTGATCCTGCTGGACGACGAGCCGGCCGCGGGGACGCGCCGCTGGCAGCAGCTCGCGGCACTCGGTGATGCCGCCGCACGGGTGCAACTGCACGAGGCGGCGCAGGCGCTCAACTTCGACGACCCCGTCAATATCCAGTTCACCTCCGGCACCACCGGCGCGCCGAAGGGTGCCACTCTGACCCACCACAACATCGTCAACAACGGCTGGTTCATCGGCGAGGCGATGCGCCTCACCGAGCACGACCGGCTATGCATCCCGGTACCGTTCTATCACTGCTTCGGCATGGTCCTGGGCAACCTCGCCTGCGTCACCCACGGCGCCTGCATGGTGATCCCGGGCGAGGGCTTCGACGCGCTGGCCACGCTGGAAACCGTGGCGGCGGAAAAATGCACCGGCCTGCATGGCGTGCCCACCATGTTCATCGCCGAGCTCGAACATCCGCGTTTCGCCGAGTTCGACCTGTCGTCCTTGCGCACCGGCATCATGGCCGGCTCGCCGTGCCCGATCGAGGTGATGCGGCGGGTGGTCGGCGAGATGCACATGAGTGAAGTCACCATCGCCTACGGCATGACCGAAACCAGCCCGGTGAGCTTCCAGACCGTGCCGGACGATCCGCTGGAGCGGCGCGTGGACAGCGTCGGCCGGGTCCACCCGCACCTCGAAGTGAAGCTGGTCGACGAGCGCGGCCAGGTGGTGCCGCGCGGCACCCCGGGCGAGCTGTGCACGCGCGGCTACTCGGTGATGCTGGGCTACTGGGACGATGCGGCGCACACCCGCGAGGCGATCGACGAGGCGCGCTGGATGCACACCGGCGACCTCGCGGTGATCGATGCAGACGGCTACTGCAGCATCGTCGGCCGGCTCAAGGACATGATCATCCGCGGCGGCGAGAACGTGTACCCGCGCGAGGTCGAGGAATTCCTCTACACCCATCCGAAAGTGCTCGACGTGCAGGTGTTCGGCGTGCCCGACAAGAAGTTCGGCGAACAGGTGTGCGCGTGGATTCGCCTGCGCGAAGGCAGCGAAGCCGGCGTCGCCGAGATCCAGGATTACTGCCGCCACCACCTCGCCTACTACAAGGTGCCGCACTACGTGCGCTTCGTCGACGCGTTCCCGATGACGGTGACCGGCAAGGTGCAGAAATACCTGATGCGCGAGGCGATGGGGGCCGAATTGGCGTCCCGCTGACGAGTGCGCGAGCACCATGTCGCGACGCTTGAGATCCCGTCGCGCGACACTGCTCCGATGGCCGCCTCCCCGACAACCCCGGTTCCGCCCGGGTCGCCCGCTCCGCTCCGTTCGCACAAGGGGCGCGGGGCGGCGTCGAACCCGGAGGGTCGCTTCGAAAGCGTCCGCCACCAGGCCGAGGACGACGGCTGGCAAAGCGCGCTGCTGGACGAGGAGACGCCGCGCCCACGCACCGAGGTCACCGAGGAACGCGCGCGCAGCGTGATCAGCCGCAACGACTCGCCGGACATCGCCTTCAGCCAGGCGATCAATCCTTACCGAGGTTGCGAGCACGGCTGCATATACTGCTTTGCGCGGCCGTCGCACAGCTATCTCAACCTCTCGCCCGGTCTCGACTTCGAAACCAGGCTGCGCGCCAAGGGCAACTTCGCCGACGTGCTGCGCGCTGAACTGGCCAAGCCCGGCTACTCCATCAGCCCGATCAACATCGGCAGCAATACCGACCCGTACCAACCGATCGAGAAACGCTGGCGACTGACCCGCGCCGCATTGGAGCTGCTGGCCGAATGCCATCACCCGTGCACCATCGTGACCAAGAACGCCCTGGTCGAACGCGACCTCGACATCCTGGTGCCGATGGCGCGCGAGCAACTGGTGCAGGTGTTCGTTTCGGTCGGTTCGCTGGACAACCATCTCGCCGCCAAACTCGAACCGCGCGCCAGCGCACCGCACCGTCGGATCAAGGCGATCCGTATCCTGGCCGAAGCCGGCGTGCCGGTCGGCGTGCTGGTGGCACCGATCATCCCCGCGCTGAACGACAAGGACATGGAGGCGGTGATGGCGCAGGCCGCCGACGCCGGCGCACGCTGTGCCGGCTACACCACGCTGCGCCTGCCGTACGAACTGAAAGCCCTGTTCCGCGAGTGGCTGGCGCTGCATGCGCCGCAGCGCGCCGAGCACGTGATGAGCCTGGTCCGGCAGATGAACGGCGGCCGCGACTACGACAGCAACTTCGCCACCCGCATGCGCGGCCAAGGCGTGTTCGCCGACCTGTTGCGCCGCCGCTTCGAAGTGGCCTGCCGCAAGCACGGCTTCGCCCGCGCCCGCGAACTCATACTCGATACTTCGCGCTTCGTGCCGCCGCGCAAGGCTTCGCCACAAGGCGAGTTGTTCTGAGCGCATCGGAATTTGCGGCATTCGTCGCTACGGCTAAACGACTCTCGGCATTGCGGTGTCGGAGGATGGCGTCTTTGCCGATCGCGCGCGTGCTGCTACGAGGATGGGTTCGCGGGACGCGCGGTGCATCAGATACAAATGCAGGCCGACTAGTGCGAGAGCCGCAAGCGAAAGCAGCAAGGTCGCATGATGCGGCAGGCGGTGATTGGCGAATTCCGGCGCGACCGAAGCCAGCAGAAAAAGCCAGGCCGGGATGCTCAACGGCCAATAGCGCTTCCACGCTTGTCTGCGGTGCTCATGAATGATTCTCTCGGCCGTCGCGAACGACAGACCGAATTCTCCCTGCAGTTTCTTGACCGTGACGAAGTCCATATCGTTTCTCCAAAAGTTGGTGCGGAAGATCAGTTCGGCAGGAACGGATGCGGTCGTTGCATCAGACCGCGCCAGCCTCGACGCCCCAGCCATGGCAGCGCGACGGCGAGCACGACCCAGCCGACCACGAACAAGTCCGGCAAGGTGCCGCCGCCGAGTTTCATCTGGCCGGGATCGCTCAGCGTCGGTACGAACAGGCTCACGTTGATCAGGATGCATCCGAAGATGGCCAGCGCACCGGTGGCCCATGGCCCCAAAGGCCGGCCGCCGATGGTGGTGAGTGTGAACGCGACCACGAAGCCGATCGAACCGAGTTGACCGAGCAGTACAAACAAGGACGCTCTGGCGCTGAGATGAAGGCTGGCGGTCAGCATGAGCAACACCAGCAGAAGCAATGCCAGCACACGCATCGGTTGAAGCAGGATCGCATGCAGCAGGTCGCGCTTCACCTGCGCGCTGCCGTCCAGCCCGGGCAACAAGGCCAGCAGCGGCAGTTCGGCATTCGGCTTCTGCCACAGCTGCCACACCTGTCCGATGCAAAAGAAGGCCAGCATCATGCTGCCAAAGGCGCCGAACCAGATCAGCATGATGAGGCCGCCGTCATGCCAGGCTGTCAGCAATGCAGCGACGCCATGCCGATGAACACCTTGCAGTGTCATCAGCACCACGAACAACAGGCTCGGTACTATCACGAACGCGAACTGGCGCAAGTGAGCCGTCATGGTGAGCGGCATGAGCAGGCCACCGAGCGCGATCCGCAGGCTGCGCACGGGATGCCCGGGTCCGCAATCGCGTAGATCGGCCACGGGTTGCAGCCAGCTCGGGCGACGACGGATTCGCTGGGTGCTGTCGACGCCATGGATGCCGCCTCCAAAGCCTGTCCAGGGGTTCCAGCCGGCTCGACGGGAGGCGAAACGGAACTGCATCACCATCGGTTGGGTCCAGCCCGATTCGTAGGGGTTGGCGACATGCAGCAAGCGGTGCCAGCACAGCACAATCATCAGTAACAACGCACCCGCCGCCAGCATGGCGAAATGGAAAAAGTCGGGATCGACGGGACCAGGCAGCGCGATGCTTGAAGGCAGTGCATTGAACGTTGCCGGTATCAGGCACATGGCCATGCCCAGGTAACGTGGCAGCAAGGCGAACGCGAAACCACCAACGCAGAACAACATGATGATCGCGCCGATCGCGCCCGGGTGCCCACCGAACAGGCTCAAGACCGCCGTGGGCACGGCGACGCCGAGCAAGCCGTACAACAGCAAGCCGACGATCACGCTGCGCTGGATGCCGGGCAACCGCAACTGACGTGCATCGATGGCCAGCAGCACCGTGCTCGACATCATGAAGGCCCACAGGAAGCCTTCGCCAAGGCCAATGATCATGGCCGAGCTCGTCCACCTTGCCGGTTTGGTCGAGTACATCACGACGGCAATAGCTACAAGTACGGCCAGTACAAACAGCGACAGAGCCGCTCCTTGTGCAGCAGGCTTGCTGGCGCGCCACGGTGCCAGAATGACGGTGCGCAAGTTCATTCCGCAATCTCCACGAACAGATCCTCCAGCCCCAGCGCATCGACGCGCGCCCCGGGCAGGCGGGCGGCTTCCGGCCAGTGGCCGGAAGCGTCGCGTTCCACCACCAGGCTGAGGCTGCCGTCGTCATGGCGGCGCCGGCTCAGGCTTTGCGTGGGTGCGGCAGCACTCATCTTTCCAGGCAGCCACAGCCGCGCGTAGCGCTCCTTGGTCTCATCGACACTGCAGCGCATCAGCAGCTTGCCCTGATGCAGAAACGCGACTTCTGAGGCGACCCGCTCCAGGTCCGACACGATGTGGGTGGAAAAGAGCACCGTGGTGCCGGATTCACCCGCGCGCAGCGCCACCTCGCGCAGCAGTTCGCGGCGGGCGACCGGGTCGAGCGCGGCGGCCGGCTCGTCCAGCACCAGCAGTTCCGGCTGCGAGGCCAGCGCGCGGATCAGGTCGACGCGCTGGCGTTCGCCCGGCGACAGCTTGGCCAGCAGCTTGTTCGGCTGGATCCGCCAGCGCCCCAGCGTGTTCGTGACGAATGCCTTGTCCCAGCGCGGATAGAAGCGGCCGACGAAGTCGAGCATCTGCTGGGCGGTGAGCCAGGCCAGCGCCTCCGGCTGCTGCGGCACATAGGCGATGCGTGCCTTGGCCGCATCGGACAGCTGCAACGCCGGCTCGCCGAACACGCGCGCTTCGCCGGCCAGCGGTTCGAGCAGGCCGAGCATGGCGCGGATCAGGGTCGACTTGCCCGCACCGTTGCGGCCGATCAGGCCGAGCACGCTGCCCGGCTTCAGCGCGAGGTCGATGCCGTTCAGCGCGTTGCTGCCTTCGTAGCAGTGGACCAGGCCGCTCACGGCGAGCGGGACGATGGCGGATTCCGTTTCACGCAGCATGGCGTTCATCTCATTCTCCCAGCAGTTTGGTCAGCCGCCGCAGCACCGGCGCGGCAGGCAGTTCGAGTTCGTGTGCATGGCGCGCCAGCTCCTGCAATTGCGGTTCCAGCAGGGCCAGACGCTGGCTTTCGCTTTGCGCGGCCTTGCGCATCGCGATCACCGCCATGCCCTTGCCGCGCAGCCGTTCGACCAGCCCTTCGCTCTCGGCGATGCCATAGGCACGCGACACCGTCATCGGATTGATCGCATGGAAACCGGCGACGTCACGCACCGACGGCAGCAACTCGCCGTGCTCGAGCTGGCCACCGGCAATCAGCCGGCGCAGCTGCTCGACGATCTGCCGATAGATCGGCTCGCTGGCGGTGGGTTGTATGTTGAGCAGTGATGCATCCATGTGTATCAGTACAGCAATACACGTGGATGGTGTCAAGCATGACCAACGGCACCTGTGGTGCCGGATCGGTCAGCCGAAGCGTTGGCGCAGGCTGGTCAACCGAGCCTGGTTGTCACCGGCAAGGCGGCGGAAATCCGCGCTGATCTCCGGGTGTTGCGCCACCCGCTGCCAGTACGTGACAGCCCATGTGGCGGCCTGCTGCCAGTGCACCAGTACCGCGGGCAGCGGCGTGGGTGGCTGGTATTCGCGCAGCACGATGCCGCCGTTGGCGGCGGGCCGGTACAGCATCGGCAGCATGTCGTAGCTGGGTGCCAGCTGCAGCGGCAGGCTGTCGTCGAGGAAGAAGCCGAGGTTGCCGAAGTGCATGTCGGTATTGCCGATCATGCGGCCGAACCACCAGCGCTGGTGGATCTGTTCGACTGCATCGGCGTCGAGCCGGCCGCCGCGCTGCATGCGCTCGGCGGCGTTCGACCAGTTGTCGCGCTCGCCGTCATGGGCGTCGCTCCATGCCGCCAGTGACACGAAGCCGCGGCGTCCGTGCGCACCGGGGCGGTCGAAGCGGGTGGATTCCAGACAGAGTTGCCCTTGCGACCAGACCAGTTCGTCGTGTGCGCTGGCGTGACCGTGTTCGCCGAGCAGTTGACTGGCAAGGTGTTCACAGATCAACAGGTCGGCCCAGCGTTGCGCCACCGGATTGCCTTCGACCGGCTCGCTGAATTTCACGATGACGTGGCGCAGCGAACCATCGGCGTTCTCCACGCAGGCGGTGAACTTTGGCTGCTCGCCGGCGGCAGAGGAACCGACCCGTTCGCCGGCGAGCGTGGCTTGCGCCAACGCCGCGTAGCGCTCGGTTCGTCGTGATGCGGGGATTGCATCCGGTGTGCCGCGCAGCGCGTGCTCCAGCGCCTGATCGCCCAGCACGAAATTGCCCGGACCGTCCTCACCGCGCAGCAGCAAGGCGGTGAGCACCGCGTCCTCGTTCCAGCGCAGGATGTCCGGGTCCAGACCCAGTTCGTGCGCACAGCGCTGTGCGAACAGGCGGCCGAGAAAACCCTGCGGCCGCATGTCGTCGAGGAACCATGGCAGGCCGGGAAAGACGCCGTTGCGGAACTCGTCGCGCAGCCAGTTGACCGGTTGCGCGGTGACGATCAGGCAGCCGTCACCATGCAGCGTGGTGAGTTGGCCGAACGTGTGGGGCTGGCCGTTGCCGTCGATGCGATACAGCGGCCAGCGATCGCCCAGCCCGCGTACATGGCGCGTGGCGGCGTAGCGGGAATGGCGCGCCTGTCCGAACCGCACGACCTGGTCTCCGGCGGCGGCCAGCCAGCGCGAAATGCTCGGCTGGCTGGTACCGAGTGCCTCACCGAGTTCACGCGCACTGGCCTGCCGACGCGCACGTAGCGCGTCGAGCAGGCGTTCGGAGGCCGAGCGGGAAGAAGCCATGAATGAATAGATACATGAATAGATTCTTCAAATCAAGATCATGCAATTTCAATGGCTTATATTTTATATGGTCGATACCATGAATAGATGCTTGTGGAGATGAAAGTTCAGTTCGTGGCCGGCAGGTACTTCTGGAACCAGCCCAGCGCCCGCTGCAGCACGTCGCGCTGGTGCGCCGGATCGACGAAGTGATGGCCCTCGTTCGGATATACCACCAGCGACGTCGGCACGCCCTGCGCGCGCAGCGCGTGCCACATCTCGAACGATTGCGGCGCGGGGCATTCGGCGTCGCGGTCGCCGACCACGATCAGCATCGGCGTCTTCACCTGCTTGATGAAGTTGATCGCCGAGCTCTTCGCGTACACCGCCGG
>Ga0157370_10009780_pt1 | contig 10172 bp, 8 predicted proteins | sample C35metaG_FD_113463 | JGI IMG/M metagenome (GOLD analysis project Ga0157370, IMG submission 113463) | Corn rhizosphere microbial communities from Kellogg Biological Station, Michigan, USA - C3-5 metaG | ecosystem: Host-associated > Plants > Roots > Rhizosphere > Soil | place: USA: Michigan... | reverse complement strand
TTGGTCTTTTTTTTAAACATCAAGAATTTTTTTACAATCGAATAGCGAAATGAACAACAGATTTTTAGATTTAAGGAGCGATACTGTAACCAAACCAACTGCCGGAATGTTGGAGGCCATGATGACCGCAAAAGTAGGAGATGACGTTTTTGGTGAAGACGAAACGGTGCATGCACTGGAGACAAAACTGGCTTTGGCTTTTAACATGGAAGCCGGATTGTTTTGTCCTTCGGGAACCATGACCAATCAGATCGCCATCAAGTGTTTTACCCAACCCATGGATGAGGTAATCTGCGATCAGACCGCGCATGTTTATCGTTATGAAATTGGTGGCATTGCCTTCCACTCTGGTGCATCGGTAAGGTTACTGCATGGCGAGCGTGGTATTTTAACACCTGAGCTTATCGAGCCTGAAATTAATGATGATAATATTCATTATCCCAATTCGAGTTTGGTGGTTTTAGAAAATACGGTAAATAAAGGCGGTGGTAGCTGTTATACTTTATCACAAATTGCGCCTATCCATCATTTATGCAATATAAAAGGCTTAAAGCTGCATTTAGATGGCGCCCGTATTTTTAATGCATTGGCTGCAACTGGCGATCATGCCAGTGCATACGGTAAATATTTTGATGGGATTTCGGTTTGTCTTTCAAAAGGTTTAGGCGCACCAGTGGGCTCGGTGCTGTTGGGTACCAGACAAATGATTAACAAAGCCCGAAAAATCAGGAAAGCTTTTGGTGGAGGCATGCGTCAGGCGGGCTTTTTAGCTGCTGCCGGTATTTATGCACTCGATCATCATGTAGCAAGATTAAAAGACGATCATGCACATGCAAAGGCTTTAGCCGTTGCCCTGGCCCGCACAGCCTATGTAAAAGCGATTATGCCGGTTGAAACCAATATTGTGGTTTTTGAGGTAGAAAAAGGTACTGCGGAGAAAATTGTGCATCAGTTTAAAGAAAAAGGACTTCATTGCAATACTACCAGTGCAAGTACTGTGCGTTTGGTTACGCATTTGGATCTCACTCCTGCAATGATTGATCAGGCTATTGAAATAATTTTGCACCTTTAAGCAGAAACTTATATTTTACCTCTTATAATCAAATATTAAAATACCACATGAAGACAATAAAGTTTATCGGGTTGCTTTTGTTGGTTATATTTTCAGCGAAGATTAAGGCACAAGAGGGTGCTCAGGTAAATTTTTTAGTCCGTACTGCAAAATATGATTTTTCGAAAATATGGGTTAGGGATAGCATTGCTGATTTATATTTCGAAAATGAAAATAAAAACGAAAAAATTAAAATGCCCGAGCCCCTGGGCTTTATTGGGGATAACTATCAGAGATTTTATATTCATTTGATTTCTGTTGTTAAGGATATGGAAAATCCGAATGAATACTTTGCTTATGGAAAAACCAGGGTAAAAAATAATATTTGTGCATTTCAGGGAAAAATTAAGATTACCAGTGCACAGTTCGGTAAGGAAAGCGATAATCCTAAATTTAAGCAAGGTGACATCGTTGCAGATATTTTGTTTTTTGAAGATCAGAGTAACATTTCTTCAGGTGTTCTAAAAGGGAAAATAAAGACAAATTTTGTTTTAGATACAAAAGAGAATATGTTTTATGATTCTGTAAATGCTGTTGCTGACGGTTTTTCTAATAATACATTCGAAGGAATATGGACGAGTTATAAAACCAAGGTCACTAAAAAATGTAACTGGGGTGATTTTAGAATCCCAAACTCAGGCGATCTGGATATCGGTGCAGGTGAATTTAGTGTAAATGATAAATATCTCAAGAATGGTTGGGAAAGTTATAGATTAGCCTATGGTGGCAACAATAACTCTGACGCATACAAAATAGCCAATAGAAAAGAATCTGAAAAGTGGTGGAAATAAAATACTATGTCTAACTCCAAACTAATAACTCCAATCTCCAAATTGCTAATCGCCAACCGTGGCGAAATAGCTGTGCGTATTATGCGATCAGCGAAGGAAATGGGGATTAAAACGGTAGCTGTTTTTTCGGAAGCCGACCGTAATGCACTGCATGTACGTTATGCTGATGAAGCGGTTTTTATCGGACCAGCGCCTTCCAATCAAAGTTATCTGGTAGGGGAGAAAATTATAGAGGCTTGTAAACTTACAGGTGCACAGGCCATTCATCCGGGTTATGGTTTTTTATCCGAGAATGCAGGTTTTGCACAGCTGGTAGCCGATGCAGGTTTAATTCTGGTTGGTCCTTCGCCGCAGGCTATGGAAACCATGGGCAATAAACTATCTGCAAAGGCTGCAGCATTAAAATATAACATACCAATGGTTCCGGGCACAGAGGAAGCCATACAGGATGTAAATGAAGCCAAGCAGCGTGCCATTGAAGTAGGCTTCCCGATTTTGATCAAAGCAGCTGCCGGCGGCGGTGGTAAAGGTATGCGCATTGTAGAACAGGCTGCCGATTTTGAAGAACAGATGCAGCTGGCGGTAAGCGAAGCAACCTCTGCCTTTGGCGATGGAGCGGTTTTTATCGAACGTTATGTTACCTCGCCCCGTCACATCGAAATACAGGTATTGGGCGATACACAGGGCAATATTGTTCATCTTTTTGAACGCGAATGTTCGGTACAACGCCGTCACCAAAAAGTGGTAGAAGAGGCACCTTCGTCTGTGCTTACCGAAGAAATCAGGCAGCGGATGGGCAAATGTGCAGTTGATGTGGCCCGTTCGGTAAACTATACTGGTGCCGGAACAGTTGAATTTATCCTTGATGAAAACCTCGATTTTTTCTTCCTCGAAATGAATACCCGTTTGCAGGTGGAGCACCCGGTAACCGAACTGATTACAGGTATCGATCTGGTAAAAGAGCAGATTAAAATTGCTTGCGGCGAAAAATTAAGTTTTAATCAGGACGATTTAAAGATCAACGGGCATGCCATCGAACTCCGGGTTTATGCCGAAGATCCGGCTAATAATTTCCTGCCTGATATTGGTAAGCTTCAAACCTACGTAACCCCGCAGGGAAATGGAGTAAGGGTAGATGATGGCTTTGAACAGGGAATGGAAATACCCATTTATTACGACCCTATGATTGCAAAACTGATTACTTACGGCAAGGATAGGGAAGAGGCTATAGAACGTATGGTGCGCGCAATTGAAGAATATGATATTACCGGGATAGAAACTACCTTAGGTTTTGGTAAATTTGTAATGCAGCACGACGCTTTTAAAACCGGAAATTTTGATACGCATTTTGTTGCAAAATATTTTAAACCCGAAAGTTTAAAGGTACAGGATGAAACCGAAGCGTTAATAGCTGCGGTAATTGCTGCCAGGCTTTTCCAGAAAAAGGATGTGCAGGTTAGCGATACAACCAAGCAAAATACTTCTGACTGGAGAAAGAATAGATTGAAATATTAATACATTTTACTATTGCGCGGACCGTCATTCCCAACTTGATCCGATAGCTATCGGATGGGAATCTTAAACCAATAGCTTTAAGATTCCCGCCTGCACGGGAATGACGGTTTATAGAAAAAAATAAACACCAATGTTCACAGGAATTATAGAAACCCTTGGCGAAGTTACCGCCATCAAAAACGATCATACCAACATCCATTTCACCATTTCATCGGCCATTAGCCATGAGCTAAAAATAGACCAAAGCGTTGCACACAACGGCGTGTGTTTAACAGTTGTGGCTTTAAATGATGGTACACATACCGTTACCGCAATAGATGAAACACTGAATAAAACCAACCTGGATGCATTAAAAGTGGGCAGCAAGGTAAATTTGGAGCGCTGCATGCAAATGAACGCCCGTTTAGATGGTCATATTGTTCAGGGCCATGTAGACCAAACTGCAGTTTGCGTTAAACGCGAAGCACTGGATGGCAGCTGGGAATACCGTTTTAAATACGATGCATCTGCAGGGAACGTAACTGTAGAAAAAGGTTCGGCCTGTGTAAACGGGATCAGCCTAACCGTTGTAAATTCTGCTGCCGACGAATTTTCTGTTTTTATTATTCCTTACACTTTCGAACACACCAATTTACAGGAAGTAAATGTAGGTGATACTGTAAATCTCGAGTTCGATATTATTGGTAAATACGTGGCGCGACTGATGAACAAATAAAATTATTTTCAGGGTGTTGATTTTCTTTTAAGTAGTTGTTAGTGAGTTTTTTATTTTATTTTTAGCGTTGTTGTAACGCTTAATTTATCATAACAGTGCAGGATAGTTGAGCGGATAATATTGCTGATTATTACTGTGAAACACAAAAAACCTAACACTAACCATTTATGAACAAAATCTCCCGTATGCCAGGTGTGCTATGTACGCTTGCCTTACTATTCTCAATCGTTACGAATGTTGCAGCGCAGAAAGTTTCTGTAAAAGATTTAACTGTTGAGCATTTGGTAAATCCTTTTAGTATAGATAATCCGAAACCACGTTTTAGCTGGAAACTGGTATCCGCAATTAAAGGTACCAAACAAAATAATTACGAAATCAGATTGGGAACCTCAGCCACAATCGATAATAAAGCTTTATGGAAAGCGAATGTAAGCAACGATAAATCGGTGTTGGTTACTTATGATGGACCACAATTATTATCCAAAACCAGGTATTACTGGCAGGTTAGGGTAAAAGATAACCATGGCAATACTTCGGCCTGGTCGCCGGTTCAATACTTTCAAACCGGTTTAAAAGCCGAAGACTGGAGCGCTAAATGGATTGCGGTTGATGGAAAAGATACTGCCCTGGCCAACCCCATGTTCAGAAAAGAAATTAACCTGAAAAAAGAGGTCCGTTCGGCAATGGCCTACATTACGGCAAAAGGGCTATATCAGGCCGAGCTAAACGGTAAGCGCATCAGTAATGCTTATTTCGCCCCCGGTTGGACGAGCTACAAAAACCACATTCAATACCAGGCTTACGAACTGGGTAAATCACTTAAGAAAGGTGCCAATGTGATTGGTGTATCGTTAGGAGATGGATGGTACAAAGGCCGTATTGGCTTTGGCTGGCAAAAACAATTTTATGGCGATACCCGGGCACTATTGCTGCAGTTAGAAGTAGTATATGCTGATGGAAGTAAGGAAACTTTCGTTACCGATAACAGCTGGAAAAGCAATTACGGACCAATACGGGCCGCAAATATTTATGATGGCGAGAATTACGACGCCAGGTTAGAGATTACGGGTTGGAACAATATTGGATTTAAAGAAACGGCAGACTGGAAGCCTGTGCGCACGCTCGAAAACGGCCCCGAAAAACTGGTGGGCATGAGCGGGCCACAGGTAACCAAACATGAAGAATTTAAAGCCTTAAAGATTTTTAAAACACCTTTGGGCGAAACCGTTGTCGATTTCGGGCAAAACCTGGTAGGTTGGGTGATGTTAAAAGCCAAAGGCCCTGCAGGAACTAAAATTACCATTAGTCATGCCGAAGTTTTAACCAAAGCAGGTAATTTTTATACCACCAATCTGCGTACAGCTAAACAACAAAACAATTATACTTTAAAGGGTGGTGATGAGCAGGTTTTTGAGCCACATTTCACTTTTCAGGGTTTTAGGTATGCTAAAATAGAAGGCTATCCCGGCGAGTTAAAGCTTGAGGATTTGACAGCTGTTGCGGTTTACTCAGATATGCAAACTAGCGGTAAGTTTAGCACCTCTAATCCCTTGTTAAATCAGTTGCAGCATAACATCAGCTGGGGGCAAAAAGGAAACTTTGTAGATGTACCTACCGATTGTCCGCAACGCGACGAACGCCTCGGCTGGACTGGTGATGCACAGGCTTTTGCCAATACTGCCGCTTACAACATGGATGTTTCGGGCTTTTTTACCAAATGGTTAAAAGATGTATCGGCAGATCAGTTGCCAAGCGGTAGTGTGCCTTTTGTGGTACCCAACGTACTCAACAGTACAGATGCTGGCTCGGCGGGCTGGGCAGATGTGGCTACCATCATTCCCTGGGATCTGTATGTGGTTTACGCTGATAAAGGTTTGCTCGAAACCCAGTATGGCAGCATGAAAAAGTGGGTCGATTATATTTCATCGGTAGCTAAAAATAACATGTGGAATAGTGGTTTCCATTTTGGCGACTGGTTGTTTTACCGTCCGAACGATGATAATGATGGCCGTGCGGCTGTGACGGATAAGTATATGATTGCACAAACATTTTATGCTCACTCTACACAATTACTCATTAATGCAGCAAAAGTTTTAGGGAAAACAGATGACGTAGACAAATACAGCGATTTACTGGCTAAGATAAAAGCGGCGTACCTGGCCGAAAATATGACTGCTAACGGTAAACTGATCTCGAATACACAAACGGCTTATGTTTTGGCTTTGCAGTTTGATATGCTACCCGAAAACCTGCGCGCGCAGGCTGCACAACGCCTGGTAGATAACGTGCGTGATTATGGTAACCACCTTACCACTGGTTTTTTGGGTACACCTTATCTTTGCCATGTATTAAGTCGTTTTGGCCACGAAAACGTAGCCTACGACTTGCTGATGCAGGAAAAATATCCTTCATGGCTTTATCCTGTTAAAATGGGTGCAACCACCATTTGGGAACGCTGGGATGGTATAAAGCAGGACGGATCTTTCCAAACGGCCGATATGAATTCTTTTAACCATTACGCTTATGGCGCTATTGGCGATTGGATGTATAAAAATATTGCCGGTATTAATCCGGTGGTTGCGCAGCCAGGTTATAAAGCTATTTTAATTGCGCCAAGGCCAGGAGGTAATTTAACCAGCGCATCGGCGGAGCTCGAAACAGTATATGGAACAGTAAAGTCTTCGTGGACTTTAGCCGATGGTGTCTTTAAGCTTGATGTTGTGGTGCCCGCCAATGCTTCGGCAACAGTGGTATTACCGAAAACAGATAAAAAGGAAGAAATCGGCTCGGGGAGCTACCATTTTGAAACTAAGTATTAAAAATAAATACAATAACCATAAAGCCATGAAAATGTCGTGGCTTTATGGTTGCAAAGCTTAATAAAGAAAGCCAAATAGCCACAATGGAACTTTGTTTCCCACACCATTTTCTATATCATCCGCTGCAATCAGGTAAGATTGTACATGTTTTACCTGTTTATTTGTTTTAGCTTTTCCACCCACTTCAATTATCACACCTGAAGTAATAAAGTCTCCTTCACTTGGGGTATGTACATCAAAATTTGCGTTTAATAGCTGGTTAAGTAAAAAAGTTTCCCTAACATTTCCCTTATCAGGCATCGTATCAATAGCATACGCAAGATTGGTGTTCTCTAAAAAAATTTTATCTGGTTTTTGGAGCCGTGAAACGCCTTTGCCCTCAGCAGAAAGTATGTTTAACAACCTGGCATCTCTTAACTGATAAATATATTCGTATACACTTTCCCTGTTAATTTCCATTTTACGGGCAAGTGCAGAGATGTTTGGTTTAAAGGGCGCAGACTCAGCTATTACCCCTAAAAGACGTTTAACTTTTACAGCAGTTCCAGCATTGTATGATGAAATATAAGCTAAATCAGTATCTACAATGGTATTAATTACTCGTTCTAATTTAGGCAGGTACTCTTCTTCTCCTTCAATGATTATCGGTAGATAACCATTTTTTAGATATTTATGAAATGAAACCAATGGTTGTATCTTTTCAAGCACACTGCTTGCTAATGTTCTATGATTTTCCTGAATATCCTGAAAACTTATAACATCAAAATTTAAATTTTCTTTAAAACTTAAATACTCTCTGAAGGATAAACCAGCCAATGTGTAGCTCATTACCCTTCGCGATAAATCAGCTTCTCCTCTATAAATGTCGAGTGCAGAAGAGGCTGAGAATACCACTTGCATCTCTGGTAAGCCATCATATATGTTTTTTAGTTCTCTTGACCAGGCTGGGTATTTATGGACTTCATCAATAAACAAAATTCTTCCCCCCTGTTTATACCAATCCATGGCTGTATCTAATAGCGTATGATTATAAAACCACGTATGGTCAGCAGTTATGTACAGTGCTGTGTTACGCTCAGGGGGTGTTAAGTCAAACTTTAAATGTTGTAGCATTAGGGTTGTCTTACCTGCACCCCGTGGCCCCTTTATGCCAATCATTCGTTGATTCCAATTCATTTTGCTGTGCAAATAACGTCGAAATGTATTATCCACAGTTCTGAGTAAAATGTCCTGATACTGAAATAAAGGATTCATTATGTTTATTTTTGTTTGTTCAAATGTACAAAAAATAGTTTATTTTGTTTGTTGTGATGTGCATAATTATAGTATAATTGTTGGTTATAATGTGCAGTTTTTTATTTGTCCTGGTTAGATGGATAACTATATGCCATTTTGAAACTAGGTATTAATCGCTTAATATTGCAGCACGGTTAAAAAGGAGGCAGTATCATTTTTTTGCTTTGTCATCCTAAGCCTGTCGAAGGACTATAGTTTACTTGTAGGCTAAAGCGTTTCGACAGGCTCAACGTGACAGATCTAAATGATTAGCTTGCTTAACCGATGACTTAAAAATAAATGTACAGTAAAGAAGAATCAGCGAGGTTACGGCAACAGTTTTGGATTAGTTTCGGGCAATACATGAAGCCCGTTCCCTCGGCCAGCGGATCAACCGTAAATTGGACTAACTACAAAACAGGGGTCAAAAATATCTTCTTTAAAATGGATGTCGATAAAAAAATGGCCTTTATCAGCATCCAGCTTTCACATCCCGATACTGGTATCAGACATTTAATATTTGAGCAGTTTGAAGAATTTAAACTCATGTTCAGCAATCAGCTAGGCGAAGAGTGGGATTGGATTAAAGATGCAACAGATGATTTCGGCAAAACCGTAAGCCTGATTTCGATATCCATTACCGGTGTAAGCATTTTTAATCAGCAGCACTGGCCTGAGCTCATTTCTTTTTTCAAGCCCCGTATCATAGCACTCGACGAATTTTGGGATAATGTAAAGCCGGTATTCGAAAGCCTGGTTTAATCGGCCAGGTTCAGCTGTGCTACACGATCTTTAGCAAACTTAATTTCTTCCTTATCGTCTGTTATGCTTGGTTTGCTTTTTAAATACAGTTTGTAATATTTTAAAGCATTGCCAGTCTGCTTTAAACGGGTATCGTAAAGTATAGCCAGTCGATAGTAAAGGGTAGGCGTAGTATCAAACTGCAAACCTTTTTTATAGGCTGTATTGGCCAGGCTAAATTGATTGTTTTCTTCATACACCAGTCCCAGCAACGAATAATAGCTAGGTGTATTGGGCGAAATGGCCTCATCAATTGTTTTTTTGGTATAAACGGCCGCCTGCGGATAATTTTTTAGCGCCCGGTAACTCAAGGCTGTATAATATAAGGTAGCTTCGTTTTGCATGGCCATTTTCTCCAGCATTTTAAAAAGATCAATAGCCTTCTGATATTTTTTGGTGTAATAGTAGGCTTTCGCTACATCTTTCACCACGCCAGCATCGGCACCATCTTTTAACAGTTTTTCGCCTGCTGCAATTACTTCGTTGTATTTTTTCAACTGGTTGGCTACCGGCAGTTTTTCTTTTTGTAAAATCAGGTTGTCTGTATCAGCTTTGCTGGCAATATCGAGCACCTCATAAGCTTTGCCGTGATCTTGTTTTATGGAATAAATGTTGGCAAGATCTACAGCAACATCACCCTCTGTTGGGTTAATCTTATTGGCTTTTAGCAAATACAAGAGTTTAAGCGAATCGGTAGAGATACTGTAGAGATTGGCCAGGAGCTTATACACATTAAAGTTATTGCTGTCTATTTTTGCAATTTCACCGTAATACAAACGGGCTTTTTCGGTATTGCCCCGCCTGGTATTAATGCTGCCTAAACTAAATAATATCGGTAGGTTTTGAGGCTGTAGTATATAAGCTTTGCTGTAAAATTTTTCGGCTTCAACATTGTTTCCTGCCATTAGAAAGCAATAACCCAATTGGCTGAGTACTTTAATATCGTTTATGTTTTCGCCATAAATGTCTTTAAGGTATTGTGCGGCTTCGGCGTAACGCTGGGTTTGGTACAAATCGAAAAGTTTTTCTTTGTCTACCACTACATTTTGGCTGTAAGTTGCATGAGCAAAACAGCATACGATTAACAATATTAACAGCTTTCTCATCATAAGGAATTATAAAACTAATTTATTAGTTGTTTTTGT
>Ga0157370_10009779_pt1 | contig 10173 bp, 14 predicted proteins | sample C35metaG_FD_113463 | JGI IMG/M metagenome (GOLD analysis project Ga0157370, IMG submission 113463) | Corn rhizosphere microbial communities from Kellogg Biological Station, Michigan, USA - C3-5 metaG | ecosystem: Host-associated > Plants > Roots > Rhizosphere > Soil | place: USA: Michigan... | reverse complement strand
TTAAAAAAGAGCTTGTTAACGGAGTAAATAGAATAATTTCCTTTTTTAAAAAACAGGAGAAAGATTTTCTGCTACCAATGTTTACCGATAGTAATGGACTCATCATTATAGCAAAAGAGCATACGGAATATTTCAAAATAATCTGGCAGCATCTACAGAGAGAGGAAAAGAAAAGTGACGGAATTTCTAACCGCATGGCACAATTGGAAAAAGAAATTGCCAGAACGCACCAATACTACAATGAAAAAAGTAAACTAAAGTCGAGTTTTAGAGAGATACTCAATTATTATATTAATCAGAGAGAATCTTTAGGATGGCCAGTATCGGCTGCCAAAAAGGAGGAATTGCAAAGCCATGTCAGAAAATCCCTTGAAAATATTTAGCCTATGTATATCAATATCACGGCATCCGAAACGGGGAATAACAAAGGCAGTAGCGGAGCTTTGGTCAATTATCTGGAAAAGGAGAATGATCTAAAGAATGGGAAAAATTCCGTATCGGATTACGAAAACTGGTTCAATGGTATTAGAAACGATATCAAGAGACAGGAAGTCCGAGTTAAGATCGATAATAACATTGCAAAGCTTGGCCGTGATGACAGTAAGTTTTTTCTAATCAACATCAGTCCAAGCCAAAAGGAACTGGCGCACCTTTACGATCTATACGGCAAGAAAGGTACAAAAGAAAAACTAAAGGAATTTGCGGTGAAGGTGATGGATGAGTACGCAAGGAACTTTAAAAGACCAGGCATTAACAGCCATAAAGATTTGCTCTGGTACGGCAAGCACGAAAACTTCCGATATTACAAACACACAGATAAGGAAGTAAAAGACGGGACAAGGAAAACGGGCGAGCGCAAAGATGGAAGACAGGATCATATTCAGATTATCATAAGCCGAAAGGATGCCAACAACAAAATCAAGCTAAGCCCGATGAACAATTCAAAGGGCAAGAACGAGGCGCATTCCAAAAAGCTGGGACAGTTCAGCCGTGTGGCATTCAAGCAATCGGGAGAGACTATCTTTGATAGGCTCTTTGGTTTTGACAGGGGGCTAAAGGAGACTTTTGCGCATGCCAATGTCCGGAAGAACGGTAGCACCGTACAGAGGGAACAGATGGATATTCTTGAAATGTCAACAAATCAGCACCATAATTTAAAGCACGTCAATGAAGTGGCAAGAGATGTAGCAGACGGGCTTTTTATCTCGGTTGCGGATATGGTCAAGGTAACAAGCCAATCGATCAGTGGATTTATCGAGGCAATGCTGGAACCAGTGCAGTCGATCGAACCTGACGTAAATCCAGTGGAACTTGCAGAACGGAAAAGGCGGAAGCAGCAGATGCAACAAAACCAAGGCCTTGGGCGGTAGTCTCAGATTTTTCCCCCCGCGCATTTGCGGCCTGCAAAAACGGCCAGCCCACACAGCCACCCTGTTTTTGCTCTGGTGTCTACGGAAAAGGTTTGGCGGTTTGTTATGTTAGTCAGGATAATTCTATTTGATCCTACGCTTTAATGTAATCGCTGTGACTGCTAGTACTGCATTCAATTACTGCCGCCACTTTTGTCAAAACCCCTTACCACAATGTCCAGAATTTGTCCTTTTTAATTAGTTTTTTGACGTATAAGGATTTTAATGGTTGTGGTTTTGTTTTTTCAGATTTCAACTGTTTGTCCATCATTTCATTCATGTTCCATCCAGATGTAAATGTTGGCTTGAAGTGGTATCCCTTTCCACTCCAGTTTTTCACATCATATTCAAAATCAATATCGATTTGTCCAATTACTTCATATAGCATTGAATAATTTTTGAAATACAAGTCTGGCATGTACCAAGTCACCTCAACTTTATCTTCCCAGCTGGCAAAATTGAGAACTAATACTTCAGAATTTCTAATGTCATCCAAAGTTGGCTTTGTTGAACTATTCACTCTCGTTGTAGCAACTAAATTGTAAGCTGTTTCAGGATTTTGATCCGAAGCCAAGACTATTGCAGCTCCGAAATTTCCATTGTCCAGTTTGAAGCTAATGCAGTCACCAGTAGAAAACACCGGGGTTTTTAACTTAGCTTTTTTACGAGGCTTTGGCTTAGGCCTGTTTGTTCTTAATTTGTCTATAAATTTTTCTAATGAAATTCTGCGTTTCTTAATGTCTCCTGCGCTTGCGCCAAGGTCAAGCCAGATTTTCAACTCTTCGCCACTTTCAATTATTTTTTCAATTTTATTTAATATCTGGGGATTGAGAGAATTAGTTTCCCAAAGCGCAAGGCCAAGGGCAAACCAAAGGCTGTTTTTCTCTTCTTCGATTCCCAGTATTTCCCAATTGTCATTGATTATTTTTTCTGAAATAGCATGTGGCTCTGCACCTTTATTATATTGGTCAAAAAATTCACTATATATGTCAGCAAATGCGTCGTTGTCTTTTATTGAAGTTCCCCAAGTTCCCATTTAATTATTTTTATATCATTTATATGAATGAGTATACGTATAGTCAGGTATGCATTTTGGATGGCATAAAATTTCTGTACTTGTAAATCCTATTTCCCTATATATCTATAAACGAATATACTCGTTTATATCTATTATCAGATGTTACAGTTGAGCAAACTTAACAGCTATAAAGTATGATATGTTATTCAATACCTTAAACACCGAGCTATTTTTTTAGGTTGGAGGCTGTTAAAATGAATTTAAGCCTTTGTCCCAATGCGGTGACTAATCAGCCAAGTAGCCTCGAACAGTTTGACCAATTGTTCGTAAACTGTGATTACTTCAGATTTTGAAAGGCTTTCTTCTATGTAGGAAGTGCTCAGCGCATTGTGAAGCCATGTGTTCAGGATTTTTCTGTACCCATCCAGTTTATGGATCCTGAACATTTTCTTTAGTACAGATGAAGGCTTTACGATCTCCCGGATGCTCAGACTTTCAGGATAATCCCGTAGCTTCTTCCTTTCCGTTATGATGTACCATTTTGCGATATCACTTTCCTGTTTGTCGAAGTCAAGTCTGCCAAGCTTGTGGCGCTTTAAGAGCCAGGCGGCCTCTATCAGTTTTATGGTCAGTTCGTAATTATAAACAAGGTAGTCTGGGCTACACTTTTTTGATTCTTCGGATTCAAGCGCAGCATCGTTTCGCCAGCGTTTCAGCATCTTCAAATGATTGGGCAACCAGGAGTAACTGAAAAAATGGTGTAGCACTTTTACTGGATCTGTTATTTCATCACTGTCAAGATAAACAATCCTGTTATCTGATGTATTTTTTATCTGCTTCTTCATAGCCTTAAATATTGGTCTGTAATATTTGTTCGGTCTGTACATGATCAGTGTTTTTTAAGGCTTCATAATTTGATGCCGATTTCGCAAGCAGTTCTATTTTTTCGTTGCACATCTTCTTTGCCAACAAAAGAAAAGAAGCGACCCGTTGATAAAGATGCTCCGCATCTTGCCGGGAAACCGTAAAATCATCTTTATAACGTGAACCAGAATAACTTTTTGCCATTACATCAAATAACCGCTCATCTTCGAGAGTGGACAGGAAAAGTTGAAAAGGTTTTTCCGAGAAGCACTGGCACAAACGGAGCAGGCGGTAAAGGTTGTGGAACTCCGAACGGTAGGCGATATGAACCCTCATCAGGCAAATACAAGTCTGTTCTACGGCCTGATGGAGCATAAAGGCACATATCCCAAACTTTTCCTTCTCCAAACATTCCGATGCGCACATCAGAAATCCGTCAGCTAGCGGCATACGATGTTCATAATGTTTAAGCGCTTTGAGTGCCCCCTTTGTGGGGATAAACACAGCTATTGGATCACTGTCTAATAGTCCATCCTTACAATAGAGCAGTTTTCCATAGGTAAGCACCCCGATAAAAAAGCGGCTGTTTTGCTGTACTGCGTCGATAACGGATTGCCTGCCATGGGAGATCACAGTAATCGTTCCATGCTGATAATAGCCGTTGGCAAAATCCTGCATTTCATAATCTATTCGGGTTGCCATTTCTGTAACCACCAATAGGCAATAGTTGTATTTAAAATGACTTTGATTATCGCTAAAGCAGCCTTGGAAATTTTGAGAATAGCTGTTCTGTAAAAAGCTGAAGATCTGTAGCGGTTCGAACTTCTGGGCGAGCCGATGGATAAACTTCCTGAAATGGACAGCGTGTTCGGCTTCTGGTGATAATTTTGATGGTTCCATATTAATCTCATTTAAGTTTCTTTCAAATGAGTCGTGGAAGTGGCAGGCACAAAATAAGGCGTGGAACCCACTTACCGTAACTGAGGTCGTAGGAGACCAGAACACGAATAAGCAGGCCCACGCCTTTGACGTGAGCACTTTATCACCTATTCCTCGTGTTCTTGTGAAATTTCCTACGTTTCAGTTACGAGACTCTAAGTGCGAAATGCTTCAATATTTTAAAAAGAAGATCGCGAAGTTAGCTTTTTATAGCTTTAAATTCATTAATCAAATATAAAAACAACAAGTGGTATATCCAAATATACCACAACTATTTTTGATAAAGCTGATATTCAAATATGGAATCACCTAATTTGGATGACTTGAAAATTAAACTTGGTGAGCGTGTTAGATCACTAAGGGAAGAAAAAGGTATAAGTATCAGGCAGTTTGCCTTGCAGGCCGGTCTTGAACACCCCCAACTTATAAACATTGAAAAGGGAAGGGTTGATCTCAAATTGAGTTCTCTAAATAAGATTAGCAACGCACTAGGGATGAATTTAGCAAAACTGTTTAATTTTGATTAAGTCTTTTGCCAATTAACAAGATTGGGATGAATAAAGTCAACACATGAAATAGATCAAATTCTTTAAGACTAAAATGGATATTAACTATCTAACCGGAGACGCAACTAATCCGCTGGGATTCTCGATTATGCAGAGCCCTATTTCTCTAAAAAGCATGGGTTGGAGTTAATTATGAAAAGCGAAATCGACATTTTATCTGATAGAGAAGTAGAAATTTGGGATTATGCCGGGTCTCAAAATGGAACGATGGACTTTGTAACCGAAAAACTTGCCGAGGAAGGAATATTTGACCAATATCGGAGTATCCATAAATCTTATCTTGAACTCTATTTTCGCATTGATGACGAAGCAGCAAAGCTTGAAATCTTAAAGCGACTGATATTTTTAAATTGGTGTGCTCAGGTGGAGCCCAGTTGTTATACAGGAATTGAAGATCTTGACAATGCAACCGTATCTGAATCGTATTCCATTTTAGATCAATATTTAGTCGATGGAAAAATCGATACTGAATTTAGGTGGATGTTGTCTTTTTATTCCAGTTGGGATTACACTATACTTCCATTTTCAGAAAGTAAACTTGAAGCCTTAATTTCGTTTGTAAAAGGGGTAGATACTTCCATTTTAAGCTGTCCTAAAAATCAGTTGCCAAAAGGAACAATGGATAACAGGGGACAAATGGGAATTTACTGGATAAGTATGTCAGTTGAAAAAAAGATTACGTGAGCACCCAAAACAAAAAAGATATACAAGTCCTATGCTTAGCTAGAAATTAATATATTAGCAATACAAAACCAGCAAATTTATGGATCAAATACCACTGCTTACAGCTGCATTGGAGAATGTTTATGCCTGGTATATATAAGTTACCGGCAACTTTATGGCGACAACATCAAAAGCACAAACCGTACTGGACCGATATAACGCAGGACATCGCTATTTTTTAAATCTTGACTTTCAAAAAGGAGAAAGATTTGGCGGTCATCTTTTAGCCGGTTCTATATTTGAGAACTGTTACTTTTCCGCCGACCTTTCGACAACTAACCTCACAGATGCCAAATTTGTCGATTGTACTTTAAAATATTGTGACTTTTCGCTCTCCAATTTGACAAATGTTGTTTTTGAAAACTGCTGGTTTCAAGGCAACAGGTTTAAGGACACCAAGATCGAGGGCGCAAGCTTGAACAATTGCCATTGCAGCGGACAGGTAGTTATTCTTAACGAAAAAACGGGACAAATAGAAATACTTATAGAACCGTTGGTCAGGGAACTCTATGACAATGTTCCAGAATTTAGCAAGATTGCAGATCACGACAATGAACAATTGGTATATACGGTTTTTGGAGAACTTAGCTTGAAACTGCTTAATGACATCAAATCAAATGAAAATATAACTGAGTTTACCATTAAATGCTTTCAATTTTTCAATTTACTTGGCGACAGAGAAGATGAAGATATTGACAATCTACTTGTAGTGGGAGTCTATGAAAGGCTTTATGCTAATAAAAAAAGTAATGACATAGCGAGAAGTCTATTGACAAGACGAAACAAGGATATTTACGAATATTGGATGAAAAATGGAGACATACGTTCGGACTATTAGAACGGGACAGCTGCCAGTAACAGCGCCTTGGCAAAAGTGGCGGAAAATTCTTTTACAACCTTTCCAATCTTTTAGTAATTTTATCTTAACCGCCACCATTCACTAAGCCGCAAAACGTTAGTGGTAAGCTTAAGATGACAATATAGTGGACAACAAAATTGAAACATATTCGACACTTTGGAGTTTGGTCGACCTCGACCAGACAGATCACAAACTGAAGGAAATCGCGGTTCTCTTCTTAAATGCAATGAACGACTGGCCAACACAAGACCAGCACAAAATTGCAGACTTTGACAAAGAACTTAAAGAATATTTCGGCTCACCATTGACAATTGAGAAAATACAACTAAAGAAGTTTAACGGAAAAAATGCTTGGCAGGTTGAAGCGGGCAGTTCAATAGTTGAAGTCATTGACACTTCGACAAGATTTTGCAATGAAAGTAACTTCGATAATATATTAAAAAATATTCTTGATTTCTATGAACAGGAATTTAAGAAGACTGACTTTATTGCACAACTGAAATATAGGACAACAGAACAAGGTGGTAGACAAACTCCAGCTAAAAGCGGTTACAGACCACAAATAAAGTTTGACTTCATAGAAATGCAGACATCAGGACAACAAACTTTTATTGACAAGAAAACTGTTTTTCCTGGCGACACAGTTAACGCAAAAATTAAAATATTATCACCAGACTATTTTTCGGGTTGTCTGACAGAAGGAATGGAGTTTGAATTTAGAGAAGGTGAGACAGTTATTGGGACAGGAGAAATAAAATATATCGTAAATGACAAACTTGAAAAAGCCGACCGGTAACAGCACCTACCCAAATGGCGGGATTTCGTGTTCCGATAAAAAAACGTTTAAAGGAAAATCGCTCTCCATCAACCGCAACTCATTTGTATCTGAACCAATCATGAGCCAATTAAAAATACCTTTATATTTTAAGGTGCCAATTTGGTACCTTAATATAGGTTATCACGAATTGTGATAACCTATCCGTGTTATTTGTGTAAATCTAGCGACTCATCCCTCTGCCACGGTCATTTTTCTGGCTATTTTTTGCTTCCTGAAGCTTACGGTATAATTCCCTGCTTTCCAATACACGGGTATATTCCCGTACCGCCTTTGAAATACTTCCCTGCACATCCTGCCATTTTAGCTTTGTGTCCATCAGTTTTACGGGAACATTAAAGTCGATATCGTTATAGTACGTTAGGGACGACTTAGCAGTGTTAGGGTCGACATTTGGATATTTCTGGCAGTAGTAATGCAATATTTCGTCTAAAGGCATTTCCATTAACAGGTAATGAATATCGATAAAATCCTTGATCCGTTGTCCGCTATTCACAATTGCATTGATCTTCATGGCCGATATATCCTGATTGGACATCATCCTTATGCCTTCGATTGTTTCTACTGGTTTGATAGACGGGTATTTATGCGAAATAAAATCAAAATCAACTTCGCCAATACTACCACTTACATAGTTGCCCTTGTGGCGTTTTACATCTGCGCCATAGCTGTTCCTTAAGTGTACGGCAAGTCCATCTCCATCAAAGTCCGAAGAGTTGAACAGGTCGATATCTATGGATTCCCTGTGTCCGATCCTTAAAGATAGTGCGGTACCTCCAACAAGGTAAAAGGAGTTGAGCTGATGGTCTTGCATCAATGTCTGGATTAGATCCAGTGTCCCTGGTGTAACTGTTTCCTTGTGTAACATCTGAGTTTTTCTTTGCTCAACTGAAAATATTTGCAAACGGCTTCCATGGTTATATCAGAAAGATAGGTGATGTCTTCTTTGAGGGCTCGGATTACGTTTTCTCTACCATAAAATCTGATCATCTCTTCCCAGTCCCTTTGACTGCCTTTATCAAGAACACGTTCGATAATTGTTTTATAACTTCTGTTCCAGTCCAGTTTATCAAAATCAAAATCCCAGAACAATACCTTGGGCAGGTCTGGTCTTCTGACCTTTTGTATCAATGGTTGTCTTTCAATTTTGATTTCATCGTTTTCGAATGGAATCTTTTTTTTGGAAAGATAATTGTTCAATGTATGATAGTTATAGGTTGGGTAGCTGTCGCAAAATCCCTTAAGACTTGAAAACACATCGATATCCGTACTGGCGAATCTTTTCCAATGCACAACGATTACTCTTTTGTTCAATTCCTTTAACATTCTACAAATCTAACTAAAACAGGAATTAATGCCTAATATTTTTAAATATTTGTCAGTTGTTGTTAATCTATCTATTAATATTTATCATTTAGAATCGCCATATCTGCACTTACTTTTATATCTAAGACCTTTGCATATATCTGGGTAGTCCTGATATTGGTATGTCCGAGCATCTTCGATACGCTTTCCATTGGCACCCCATTAAGAAGGGTAACAGTAGTAGCGAATGTATGCCTTGCAATATGTGAGCTTAAAGGTTTATCAATGTCGCACACAGTAGCAATTTCTTTTAGATACTCATTCATCTTCTGGTTGCTCGAGACTGGCAATGCTCTGTTTTTGGTGATGCAATAAGGATGATCGATATATTTTTCCAATACTGCGATTGCAGGAGTCAATAGGGGAACAGCAGAACGCGTTCCCGTCTTGGTTCTGTTTATATAAACCCATTTTTTGCCATCTAAACCTGTTTTAATATTAGATAGGCTCAGCTTTTCTATGTCAGAATAAGCAAGTCCCGTGAAACAGCAAAATATAAAAACGTCCCGTACCTGACTCAGTCGCTCGGTTAAGAACTGCTTTTCTGAGATTTTAGTTAATTCATCCTCTGTAAGAAATGAACGCTCTACGTTTTTACTCTTTAGTTTGTATCCAAACATTGGATCGCTGTCTATCCATTTTAAGCTCAAAGAAATGCGTAGGATTTTACCAAGACTTTTCAGATACCTTACTGTGGTATTGTTGGCACAACCGTTTACTGACCTCAGGAAAAAATCAAAATCTCTTATAAACGCATGGTTAATATTTTTGATGTTGATATCTGTTATCTTGTATTTTTCATTCATGAAAGCGACAAGATGCCTTTCCAAGACCTTAAAGCGCTTCAAAGTACCAATGGCGTATTCACGTCCAACTAGGGCTTCCATCTTTTCGTTGTGTATTTTGATCGCTTCCATCAAGGTATGCTTCCGGACTTCCCGCCCGATAAATCTGCACTTAATTCTTTCGGAGGTGATAATTTCACCTGCATCAAAAAGATCCCTGTAAACCTTGTTGATCATTGCCTGGAGATTGTCCAGGTAAGCATTAAAGCTTCTGACATCTTCCTTTTTTCCATCCTGTCTGCCTGATTTGGTATTCCACATTACAGGATCACATTCAAGCCCGCTGGTCATTTCTGATCTTTTTCCGCCAACAGTTATTCTTAAATAAACTGGGACATTGCCGCCACGATAGTTTTTCTGCTTTTTAAGATAAAAAAGCAAGCTAAAATTTGTTTTCATATAAACTGAATTAAGGTTAACAAAATTAGCCTTGCAGTCTGAAAACGTCAAGATGTTCGATGGCCGAACGACTTGTTAAACAAGTGGTTAAATCTATTCGGTGAGTCTTTTTAGTTCCAGAATTACTCACCGAATCACACACTTTTAATATGAGATTCGGTGAGTATTTTGGTTTTTCCACTAAAACAAAAAAGCTTGCAATCATTTGATTTGCAAGCTTTTACGTAGTTATGATACTATTTTCTGTGATCCCGCTGGGATTCGAACCCAGGACCACTACATTAAAAGTGTAATGCTCTACCAGCTGAGCTACGGAATCATTTCCTTTTGTTTAAGGAGGTGCAAATATAG